>Ga0335083_10005434_pt1 | contig 16057 bp, 15 predicted proteins | sample Lox_Sample_42_FD_206716 | JGI IMG/M metagenome (GOLD analysis project Ga0335083, IMG submission 206716) | Soil microbial communities from Loxahatchee National Wildlife Refuge, Florida, United States - Lox_Sample_4.2 | ecosystem: Environmental > Terrestrial > Soil > Wetlands | place: USA... | reverse complement strand
GCGCTGACTTCGCGGCCGCGGCGGCCGCGGCTCTGACCCGCGACTGTCGGGGCAACGTCGTTCACGAACTGGGCGGCACGCCCTTCACCTTCGCCGAACTAGCCGCGACGATCACTGACGTCACCGGCGCGAGGGTCGTCTACCGCGACCTCTCCCCGACCGATCTCGCCGCGGCGCTGCAGGCCGCGGGCCTCGACGCCCGCACGGCCGCCCTGGCGTCAGCCACCGGCGAATCAATCGCCAGGGGCGAGCTCGAAACCACGAGCGAGGACTTGACCCGACTGCTCGGACGCCCGAGCACGACGCTGGCGCAGGCGACCAGAACTGCATACGCCGGGCTGTCCATGACGTCGACGTCGCCTGCCGCTGCGACTGCGCAGGCACCCGCTGCTGTTTCCCGGAGCTCGCCAGCAACGGCCGCCGTCGGGGAACCGTCATGATCCGGAACGAGCGACCGCCGCACCTCGAGACTGTCCGCCATCAGAGCACGAGCGTCACCCTCGTCACACGCGAGTTCGAGGCCGACGTCCACGTGGAGACCAAAGATCAGGTCGCCGACGGCGTCGTTGCCCTGACCCTGCGCCAGGTCGACAAGCACCCGCTGCCTCGCTGGGCCCCCGGTGCGCACGTCGACCTGATCATCGACGGCGTTCCGATGCGGCAGTACTCCCTGTGCGGCGAGCCCCGTGATCATCACCGGTGGCGGCTGGGAATCCTGCGCGATCAGGACGGGGGCGGGGGGTCTCGCTACGTTCACGACCGACTGCAGGTCGGAGAAGTCGTCAGGGTCCGTGGTCCTCGCAACAACTTCGAACTGGTCGAGTCGCCTGGCTATCTCTTCATCGCAGGCGGGATCGGCATCACTCCGATCCTTCCGATGATCGCCGCGGCGGAGGCGGCCGGCGCCGACTGGCAGCTCGTGTACGGCGGGCGCCGCCGGGCGTCGATGGCCTTCGTGGATGAGCTCGCCCGCTACGGAGACCGCGTCTCGATCTGCCCCGAAGATGAGACCGGGCTGCTCGACCTCGACACCCTGCTCGGAACGGCGCAAGCGGAGACGCTCATCTACTGCTGCGGACCCGAGCCGCTGCTGGCCGCGACCGAAGAGCGGTGCGCCAAGTCCTGGCCACCTCGTACGTTGCACGTCGAACGGTTCGCCGCCAAACCCCTGTCCGTACCGAGCCTCACCGGACCCTTCGAGGTGGAACTCGCCCAGAGCGAACTGGTCCTCACGATCCCGCCCGATCGGTCCATCCTCGAAGTCGTCGATGAAGCGGGCGTCGGCGTGCTGTCATCGTGTGCCGAGGGCACCTGCGGCACCTGCGAGACCACGGTCATCGACGGACGGCCCGACCATCGCGACTCCGTGCTGACCGAGGAAGAGAAACTGGCCAACGACTGCATGATGATCTGTGTCTCCCGCTCCTGCACGCCGCGGCTGATTCTCGACCTGTGATCCGCTGAACGCTGAGCCGGGCCGCCCCGCCAGCTACGGGCGCGACGACCTTGGTAGCCGCCTATCATCGTGGCGGTAAGGTCGCTCCCGCGATCGAGCAGACGGCACTGGCGTCGAACGTCAACCCGCTGTGGGGGCCGAGCCAGCCGCGTCGGGAGTCCCTCCCGGCTTTCCCTTGCCGAGCTCGGCCAGAGGCCCGGCCAGCGCCCGCCACTGGTCAAGCGGTACGCCTCGCCGGTCGGCAGGCAGGGCCTGCACAGCCACGTGGTCGGCGCCTGCGTCGAGGTGCGCGCGGATCCGGGCCCGCACCCGGTCCACATCGCCCCAAGCCACTATCGCATCGACGAGCACGTCGCTGCCGCCGTCGGCAAAATCGTCGTCGCCGAAGCCCAATTCCCGAAGAGAGTTCACGTAGTTCGGCGCGGCGAGGTAGGTGGATGTATGGGCCCGGGCGATGGTATGGGCCCGCTCGGGGTCGGTCTCGAGCAGGACGGCTTGTTCGGGGCACAGCAACCTGTCCGGCCCGAGCAGCTCGCGGGCCCGCGCCGTGTGCTCGGGAGTGACGAAGTAGCAGTGGGCGCCAGCCGTACGCTCGGCGGCGAGGGCAAGCATCCGGGGCCGGAGCGCGGCGAGCACGTAGCGCGGCGGCACCTCCGGCCTCTGCCCCGTGTACGGGGCGCTGTCGATCCCGTCGAGGTAAGCCCGCATCGCCGAAAGCGGCTTCGCGTAATCGTGCCCGCGCAGGTCGCGGACCAGTTTCTGGTGGCTCACCCCCAGGCCGATCAGCACCCGGCCAGGAAAAGCCTCGGCCAGCGCGTTGGCAGCGCTCGAGGTGGCAATGGCGTCCCGCGCCCAGATGTTTGCGATCCCGGTCGCGCCGATGATCTGCACGGTCGCCGAGAGCAGCAAGGCGAGCTGGACGAACGGGTCGGGACCCGTGACCTCCGGGATCCACACCGCCCCGTAGCCCAGCTCCTCGAGCTCAATGACGGTCTCGCGCGCCTGTGCCGCGGGCATGACGTTCAATGCTCCGGTCCATAGTCCGATCGGCGGCAGGTCGCGCGATGAGGTCACGGGTGCAGGCTCCTGTCTTAGGTCCGCGCTGGCGTGTCGTGCGGGCCGAGCCCCGCTCGTGGCTGCGGGCCAGGCTCAGTGGTCATTGACCGGGCGTCGATCTCACCCGCGGTGAGCGCCGATCCGGCCAGCTCGCCGACGACGCGGCCGCGCGACAGTACGATGACCCTGTCGCACAAGGTTGCGAGCTCGTCAGCGTCTGACGAGGCGATGAGGACTGCGGTGTCTTCGGCCGCGCGACGCAGGGCCCAGTGGATGCCGACCCTCGCACCTACATCGACTCCCTGGCTCGGCTCGTCCAGGATGATCACCCGCGGAGCCACTCGCAGCCAGCGGGCGACCAGTACCTTCTGCTGATTCCCTCCCGACAGCGCGGTCACGCCGCGCTCCGGATCATCCGGTTGCACCTGCAGTTCGGCCAGCCAGCGGCGGACGTCGGTCAACTCGGCGCTGGGCCGCAGCAGCCCGGCGCGGGTGAACTGCCGCAGCCTGGCGATCGTCAGGTTGCTGCCGACCGTCAGGTTCGGGAACAGCCCGTTGCGGACGCGGTCGGCGGGGACGTAGCCGACGCCCAGCGCGGCCGTCCGGTGCGGGCGCCCGGCCGGTACCTCCCGCCCTCCGACCCGCACGCTGCCGTGCCGCGGCAGGCCGCCGGCCAGGGCCGGGAGGACCTCCTCGCGGCCCGATCCCGACAGGCCGGCGATCCCGACGATCTCGCCGCGCCGCACCGAGAAATCTGCCCCGTGCACAAGACCGGTACGCAGCCCGGCAACCTCCAGGTCGGGAGTGCTGTCCGGGGCCGGCGACCGGGGGTCGCCGGCCTGCACCGGGGCTGGCTCGGCGCGTGCGCTGGAGCCGAGGATCAGTTCGACCAGGGCGGCGTGGGTCAGTTCCCGGGCCGGGACCGTGGCGACGTTCGACCCGTCGCGCAGGACGGTCACCTGGTCGGCGATCTCCCTGACTTCGTCGAGGTGATGGGTCACGAAGACGATGCCCAGACCCCGCGTCCGCAGCGCGCCGAGGATGGCGAAGAACTTCGTGACCTCGGACGCGGGCATCGCCGATGTCGGTTCGTCCAGGATGAGAACCTTCGCGGGCACGTCCTGGCTCTGCAGCGCTCGCGCGATCGCGATGCAGGTCCGTTCCGCGGGCAGCAGCGTCCCGGCCGGCCGCTCCACGTCGAAGCTGTGGCCCAGCTCGGCTATGATCGCCTGCGCCCGGGCGCGCGCTACGGGCCAGGAGATGGTGCCGGCTTTGCGCCGGGCAAATCCGACGCCCAGCCCGATGTTGTCGACGGCATTGAGCGAGTCGACGACGGCTAGATCCTGGTGCACGAAGCGCAGTCCCGCGTTGTGGGCAGCGTGCCCGTCGCCCGGGGGCAGCGGCGTCCCCGCCACGCGGACGGTGCCGCCGTCGGGGTGGTGCACGCCGGCCAGGATCTTGATCAGCGTCGACTTCCCCGATCCGTTGTGGCCGAGCAAGGCGTGCACCTCCCCGTGGGCGACGGTGAGGCTGGCGCGGTGAAGCGCGCGTGTCGGGCCGAAGCTCTTGGTCAGGCCCGCGACGTCCAGCGCGGGCGCGACCGGCGCGCTCACGTTGCGCTCCGGGCCGCGCTGCGCGCGCCCGGGCGGGGAGAGCTGGGCGTCGCGGCTGGTGCGCGGCGCCGCTCCGCGAACGAGATGATCAGGGCCAGCAGCAGCACCGCGCCGTTGAAGAAGTCGCTAACCCAGTCCGCGGCGCCCAGCAGTTGCAGGCCCTTGATTCCCGTGCCCAGCAGGTAGACCGCGATGACCGTCCCAATGACGTTCGGGCGGAGCCTGACCATCGTCGTGCCGAGGAACACCGCCGCGACGGCCGGCAGCAGGTACCCGTTCGTGGTCACCTCCGAGACCGAACCGACACTGGCGTCGAGCAGGATTCCGGCTACCGCCGCGGCTACTGCGGAGAAGACCAGCGAGGCCAGCTGCAGGCGGCCCACCCTGATGCCGGTCAACCGGGCCGCGGCCAGGTTGCTCCCGGTCGCCAGCGCGAACCGGCCGGAGACGGTGTGCTCCATCCAGATGTACAGGCCCACGGCGAACGCGAGCATCAAGATCGCCATGTACGGCACGGGACCGACGCCACCCTGCCCGATCTGGGTCAGCGTCGGGCCGAATGTAGCCGTCAGGGTGTTGCCGCCCGCTATGAGTTCGGTCACGCCCAGTGCGATGGAAGAAACGCCAAGCGTAACTATCAGGCTGTTGAGGCGCAGTCCCGCGACCAGCGCGCCCGAGACAAGCCCGAATGCTGCCGAGACGGGGATCACCACGGCGACGATGGCAAGATCACTCCAGTGCGCGTTCGACGTCAGCCATGCGCCGAAGACCGCCGCGAATCCCGCGACCGAGGCGAACGACAGGTCGAGGCAGCCCGCAGCCAGCGGGACCAGGACGCCGAGGGCCAGGAACCCGGTGATGGCCTGGTTCGACAAGATCAGCGTGAACGTGGTGGACGTGGGAAACAAGGAAGGCTTGAGGCAGCTGAACAAGATGATCAGGATCGCCAGCCCGTACAGCCCGCCGAACCGCCTCGCGCCGACGTTCAGCCGCCGCCCCGCGCGGGTCCGCGGCGCCCGCCCGGCCGCGCTGGCGGCCTCAGGCGATCCTGCCGCGCCCGCGTCGCGGCCGTTGCCGCGGGCCGGGTCCTTACCGGGGACCGTGGAAGATGGTGACCGATCCACGGGAGTCCTCCTTCCTACCTGGGGTATCGTGCCGTCCAGTGCCTGCAGGCTGCGGATCGGGCCCGCTAGATCCCCCACATGCTCTGGAACATCGCCTGGTAGCTTGCCGGGAACTGCGGGGGAGCAGACAGATCCTGGGAGTTCTGCCGGTTGAGGACGTAGTACAGGGGCTTGGCCTTGTTCCATACGTTGGGGTCGTCCCCGACGCTCAACCTGGCGAGCGTGTCCGTCATGATCCAGCCGTCGACGATGCTCGGGGCAACCACCCATCCCTCCTGCTGGCCTGCCTTGATCGCAGCGAACTCGGGCTGGAACGCGCCGACGCCGAACATCCGCCGCGCCGGCAAGCCAGCGCGCGCGATCTGGGCGGCCACTCCGGTGTCCAGGGTCGCGGCGTCGAAGAACAGGTAGTTGATGTCAGGGTGGGCCTGCAGGTAGGACACGATGACCGGCGCGACGTTCTGGCTGAGGAAATTCTGCGCGGGTATCGGGATCTGCGAGAGCGAGCAGGCCGAGCAGGACTTGACGGTGGCCGCCAGCCCGTCGTGGATCGGCCCGAGCACCGCGGCATAGACCGGGACGGTGACCTCGGCGATGTGCGCTGTCTTGCCCTGCGCGGCCGCGTCAGCGAGCAGAGCCTGCCCGCCGAGCTCACCGGTGTAGGAGATCGTCGAGGCGCTCTGGACGGTCTGCACCACGCCCGGAACGGCCGGGTTGGCGGAGTCGACGTCCAGGATCATGTCGCCCTTGGCCTTGAGCTCGGGCAGCAGGCTCGCATAGAGCGCAGCCGGGGTGGAGAAGACCACGAAGTATTTGTCCCCAGCGCCGATGCCTGACTTCACCGCCGAGGTCGTCGCTGCCGGATTCGCTGGGCTCACCGTGAAATTCTGGATATTCCATCCGAGTAGCTTCCCCGCGGCCTGCATGCCGGCGAGGTAGTCCTGGTCGTAGCCGTTGCCGTGGTTAAGGAACGCGACCTTGATGCCCGTCGGCGGCCTCTTCGACAGCTTCTCAGTGACTGGCAGCGTGGTCGGCTGGACCAGGTACGGCGCGCTGGCAGCCGCTGCGCTCGAGGCCGGCGCACCCGCCTGCCCGGTGCCTGAACTTTGCGATGCGGTGCCAGACGAACTGCTGCACGCGCTGAGCGCCAAAGCGATCCCAGCGCAGCAGGCTGCTGTCGTGATGAGCTTGCGTCTTTTCATCATGCTCTCTCTTCCTGGTGCCGAGTCTGTTTCTTCCTGGTGCCGTATCTGCGACCGGCATGAGTTGTCAGCGGTTGAATGCCGTGCCAGGGTCACCTGTCGCCCGCGACAGGATCATCAGGAGCGCGGACGACTGCCGGTCAGTCAGAGACTTCATCAACCACTCCCCTGTGGGTTGGCACCGGAGGACACCGGCCTGCCGTGCCGGCAAGCATTTAATACCTATATATATGTATTAAGGGTTTGTCAACCCCCTCAGTCGGCTATCGTCGGCGATCTCAGCCGGACCCGCACCCGCAGCGACGGGCACCTCCACGTGAAAAGCCCATTGGCCAGCGCCGTCCAGTCGAAGGCTTCGCCAGCTCGTCGCGACTGGTGTCGCGCGTGGGCCGGCATCCCGTATCCGGGCAATGCGGACAGTGTCGAGTCGGCGAAGTCGAGCCCGGGACACCGGGACGCCGGACCTCGCGGCGCAGCGGCGCAGCGGCGCAGCGCCTTCGTCGCTTCCGCTACGGAGGACCAGGACGGTGATCCGCAGCCCGAGCTGCACGTCCGTCTATAGTTCCGGCACCGGGGGGGACGTCCTAGGCGCGGGCAGGGTCGCACGCACACTTCGCCTACGGCTCGGGGACGCGCGTGGCATGGCGAGCTTCCAGAGCATGGCGCCGAGTCCGATCATCGGCGGGCCTGCCGCCCCATGGCGAGCACGAGCGGGGCTTGGGCGGCGCGCGTTCGCGAGGTTGCCCATCGCATTGCCCAGGGCGGCGGCGAGTCCGGGCTACCGGTACGGGCCGCGCGGCGGTCTGGGTATAGCCGCACGCCGTGGCGAAGACGGCGTCCAGTACAGGCCGAGGACGTGGCGAAAGTCGGCCGGGGATAGCGCCGAGGAAGGGGAGCGCGCTCGAGCCGGGATTGCCGAAGGCGGTGGTAGCCCAGCCGCGGAGCAGGTCATAGCCGGTTTTACGAAGGACGGGCGAGTCCTCTCCGGCGCAACCGGCCTGAATGCTGCCTCGACTAATACCTATATACATGTTATTATTCCATCGACGTAAGGTCACCCGGGGAGATAGCGGGGGCGGACACGCCCCAGCGATCACCCGTGACAGCCAAGATTGGAGAGCGTGTGCGCACTGACGTACAACTCGGCCAGGTGCATGGCTACCGCTACGCGCCCTCGGCCGAGCCACCCCGCTACAACCTGCTTATCGCGCATGGGATCGGCGGGCACGGTGCTACTTATGACGTGTTCTGCGAGCCGCTGGCCGCGCGTGCCGTCAACATCCACTCGGTTGACCTGCCCGGGCACGGCCTGGCCCGGAACGCGAGCGGCGAGTTCCGGTTCGTCGAGTGGCTGGAGGACATCGACGAGGCCGCGCGCCTGATCAAGAAGCAGTCCGGCCGGCCGCTGTTCGTCCTGGGCTCGAGCCAGGGAAGCGCCGCCGCGTTCCACTCACTCGCGTTCTCGCCCGCGGTTGACGGAGCGGTGACGATGGGCATCATCCTGGCCGGCGTACCGATGGAGCATGATTCGGCCTCCAAGCGCATTGGCCAGCAGATGACCGGCCCGCAGGCCGTCGCCATCGCCCAGCGGGAGGGCGATCACCGTCGCATCGACCTGCGGACGGCGATCGACTGGGACCGCGACTACGCGACAGAGGACTCCAACGTCCTCGAGAAGAAGCAAGCGGATCCGCTGCGCACGTGGTCGTACGGCTTCGCCAGCCTGCACAGCTACTGGAACTACGTGCCGCCGGTGCCGCCGAGCGAGAACCGCAAGCCCCTGCTGGTGACGGCGGGCGGGGACGATCCCTTGATGCCGCGCTCCTACGTCGAGTCCTGCTTCGCGGCGATCGGCGGGCCCAAGGAGCTGTACGTGATGCCGGGCGCGGGACACCAGCTCATGTTGTACTACACCGACGCCTATGTGGACGTCGTGGACGGTTGGATCAGCCAGCAGGTGGAGCTTCTGGACGCCGCCGAAGGCCAGGCCGCCGCACGAGAGGCGTCGTCATGAGCACGGATCACCGCGTGTGCATCGTCGGCGCCGGGCCGGTCGGCCTCACGCTGGCGCTCGCCCTGGCCCGCGAAGGCCTGCCGGTCCTGGTGGTCGAGCGAGACAGGCGGCCGAGCACGGAATGGCGGGCCTCGACCTTCCACCCGCCGACACTGGAGATGTGCGAGGCGCTTGGAGTGGTGGATGACATGGTCGGGCGCGGGCTCGTTGCGCCGAAGTACCAGATGCGCGACTGGATATCGGGACGTGTCGCCGAGTTCGACCTCGGGGTGCTCAAGGATGACACCAAGTACCCCTTCCGGCTGCAACTGGAGCAGTACAAGTACGCCGAGATCCTCCGCGACCGCCTGACCGCGCTTCCGGACGCCGAGCTGCGCTACGGGATCTCGTTCGCTGGCGTCTCAGACCACCCCGCGGGCGCCACGGTCCGCCTCGACGGCGGCTCCGGCCCGCAGGAGACGACCAGCCAGTGGCTGGTGGGTGCCGACGGCGCCTCGAGCACGGTCCGCACCTTCCACGGGCTGGACTTCCCGGGAATGACCTATCCGAAGCGGATGCTGATCATCAGCCTGGACGCCCCCATCCTGGACTGGTACCCGGACCTGACCTACGTCAACTACATCAGCGACGCGGCCGACCATCCCGGCATGCTGCTGAAGATCCCGGATGCCTGGCGGGTGAGTTTCGAATTGCCCGATGACGTGACCGACCAGCAAGCACGCTCCGATGAATACGTCCTCGCCCGGCTCCGCTCCGTCTTCCCCGGCAGGCAGCCACCTCCCCCCTTGTCCACCCAGATCTTCCGGGTTCACCAGCGGATCGCGGAACGGTTCCGGGTCGGGCGCACCCTGCTCGTCGGTGACGCGGCACACCTCAACAATCCCTCCGGGGGCATGGGTCTCAACAGCGGGATCCACGACGCGGTGGATCTGGCCAGGGTCCTGACCGACGTCCTGCAGGGTGTCGCAGCCGAGGACGCGCTGGACGAGTGGGCGCAGCGCCGGAGGCGGGCGGCCCTTGAGGAGGTACAGCGAATCAGCCATCGCCGGGCGACGGAGCATGCGACCACCGATGACGAGCAACTGGGGGACATCCTCGGACGGTACGCGGCGATCGCCGCGGACCCGCAGGCGGCGCACGCATTCCTGCTCGAATCGAGCATGATCGCCAGCGTGCGCAGGCAGCGCGAGAACGACGGCGCGCGCTTTTGAACGTGCGGATTTTCACGTGATCTTGACAAGGAGGTAAGCAGATGCGCCCAGCATGGTTCCATCTGGCGAAAGGCACATTTCCCCGGCAGGCCCGGATCGGCCTGGAGGGTCTGCACGAGGAGCACCTGAGCCGGCTCGGCTTCACCGGGTCGGTGGCAATGCTGTACCGCCGGCGCGGTGCCACCGAGTTCATCTCGATCAGCCCCGAGCTGGCTCCGCCGCCGATGCCGGTCGACAAGCTGTCGTCTCCCGACCGCACCGACCCGGCCGCGCTCCCGCTCAGGCTGTACGAGAACGAGGACATGACGCTCTTCTGGTCACAACGGGAGCAGACACATCCGTTCCTTGTCCGTGATCTCGACGGTGACCAGCTCATGTTCGTCCATGCAGGCACCGGCGTGCTCGAGACCGAATTCGGGCCGCTCAGCTACACCCGAGGAGACTTCCTGTTCGTGCCCAAGGGGGTGACCTACCGTCTCGTGCCCGGCGAGCCGAACGCCCTGCTGATCATCGAGTCGCGGTCGCCGCTGGAGCCGTTCACGATCGAGGCCGCAGGCCGGCATGCCCCCTACGACCCGACCGTCCTCGAGATTCCCGAGCCCGCTCCCCGTGAGCAGTCGGATCCCGGTAACTTCCCGGTCCGTTACAAGCTCGAGAACCGGCAGCTCGAGGCCGTGCTCCGGTACGACCCCTTCGACGTGATCGGCTGGAAGGGAGACCTGTTCCCCTTCCGGCTGCACATGGCCGATATCCTGCCGATCCATTCCGAGCGGTCCCACCTGGCCCCGAGCATCGGGGGCGTCTTCAAGGGCGACGGCTTCATCGTGTCGAACCTGCTGCCGCAGCCCGCCGTTCCCGACCTTGATGCCGAGGAGCTACCCGACTATCACCGCAACGTCGACTACGACGAGTTCTGGCTGATCCACGAGGCAGGCGGCCCGGTCCGCTCAGGAGGACAACTGCTGTTCACCACGCAGGGCATGGTCCACGGAGCGACGGAGGACATCCGCGAGGCGCACCAGGCCACCCGCCGCCCGGACGACCGCCGGGGGCTCACCGCCGTCGGGGTGGAAAGCCGGAGGCACCTGCGACCCACGCCGGAGTACCTGCAGCAACTGGGCCTCCAGGGCGGCGAGGGGGAATCGTGACGGCTGCCTCGCGGCCCTTGCGCTCCTGGATGTTCGTCCCGGGGGACAAGGAGCGGTTCCTGGCCAAGGTCCCCGGACTGGAATTGGACGTCGCCCTGCTGGACCTCGAAGACGGCGTGCTGCCCGACCGGAAGGCGGCAGCCCGCGGTCTCGTGGCCGCCGCGCTCGGCCGACCGGACGGCCGGGCCCTGCGCTACGTCCGGCTGAACGCGTCCTCTACTCCGTGGTATGACGACGACTTGCAGGCCGTCGTCGTTCCCGGGCTCGACGGGGTCTGCCTGACGAAGGTGTCGGACCCGGCCGAGGTGACCTCGGCGGCGCATACGCTGACCGCACTCGAGCGGCAGCGCGACATCAGTCCCGGCACGGTCCGGATCGTGGCCGCGATCGAAAGCGCCCGGGGCCTGCTCGCGGCACCAGCCATCGCGGCCGCCGATCCGCGCGTCATCGCGCTGATCTTCGGCGCCGAGGACTACGCCCTCAACCTGGGGCTGTCAACGCGGCGGGCGGGCGAGTCAGCCGACCTGTTCCACGCCCGCTCCTCGATCGTCGTCGCGGCGACTGCTGCAGGCGTCGGCAGCATCGACGGCGTCTACCCGGACCTCGACGACGAGGACGGCATGGAACGGGACACGCTGGCCGCCCGTAGGCTCGGCTTCACCGCGAAGTCGACATTCAATCCCCGCCAGATCGGCCTGATCAACCGGCTGTTCGCCCCGGGAGCCGAGGAGATCGAGTACGCGCGCCTAGTGGCGAAGGCCTTCGATGAGGCAACCGCCAGGGGAAACGCGTCGGTGGCGGTCGGCGGGCAGTTGGTGGACCGCCCGATTGTCCTGCGGGCGCTGCAAACGCTGGCCGAGATCGGGGAGCGCGCGGCATGACCCCGGCAAGAGCCTGCGGCTCTGGGCCGCAACTCCAGATACCGAACCGAAACACCTGGACGGGCACGACATGACAGTGAAAACCGGATGGACCGGCCGGTACTTCGAGGACTTCGAGGTCGGTGACATCTATCGCAGCCGCCTGGGCCGGACAATCTCCGAAGCCGACAACACGCAGTTCACGCTGCTGACCAACAACACCAACCAGATCCACTTCAACGCGCATTACGCGGCCCGCACCGAGTTCGGCCGGCTTGTGGTCAACAGCGCACTGACATTCTCGGTCGTGGCGGGCCTGGCCGTGACCGACGTAAGCGAGAACGGCTTCGCGCTGGGCTGGGACTACATCGAGCTGCCCAGCCCGGTCTTCGTCGGTGACACGATCTACGCGGAGACCGAGGTGCTCGAGAAGCGCGAGTCCCGGTCCCGACCGGGCCAGGGCATCATCAAGGTGCGCAGCGCCGGGATCAACCAGGACGGCCAAGTCGTGCTGCGATTCGTCCGCACCGTCATGGTGTGGAAGCGCGATGCCGCACCGTCCGCGAGCCTGTTCCCCGAGCGGGTAGCCACGGTAGGCGGGCAATGACGCGGCGGCCCCTCGACGGGGTTACGGTGATCGCCCTGGAACAGGCCGTGGCCGGGCCCTTCTGCACCTTTCAGCTCGCCGAACTCGGCGCGACGGTGTGGAAGATCGAGAGAGCGGGCACCGGCGATCTTATCCGCGGCTGGGATTCGGTCGTCCGTGGCCTGTCGGCGGGGTTCGTCTGGGTGAACGCCGACAAGCGCAGCGTGGCTCTCGATCTGTCCGACGACGCGGACCGCGCTACGCTGCGGGCATTGTGCCGGTCGGCCGACGTGTTCGTGGAGAACTTCGCGCCCGGCGTCGCTGCGCGTCTGGGGTTCGGCGACGGCGACCTGCGGCCGGCGAACCCGGCGCTCGTGTACTGCAGCATCTCCGGCTACGGGCAGGATGGGCCGTACCGCGACGTGAAGGCCTACGACCTCACGTTGCAGGGGGAGTCGGGCATCCTGCTGACCAACGGCCATCCGGGCATGCCGGCCAAGGTAGGGCTGCCCATTACGGACCTCATAGCGGGCACCACGGCCGCGCTCGGGATCGTGGCGGCACTCTTCGAGCGCGCCTCGACCGGGGCGGGTACCACATTGGACATCGCCATGCTCGACTCGGCGCTGCCCTGGCTGGGGTACTTTCCCCATCACTCCTGGCACTCCGGCGCGGAACCGCCGCTGCTGGGAATGCGCCATCAGTACCTCTGCCCCGTCGGGCCGTACCTTGCCGCCGACGACCGCTATGTCTGTCTTGTCGTCGCCGATGACAGGCAGTGGGCCAGGCTGTGCACCGACGTGCTGCACCGCCCGGAATGGGTGCACGATAAGCGGATGTCGACCGTCGAGCGCCGCAGCGGGCACCGCGACACGGTCGAACCGATGATCGAAGCAGCGATCCGCGAGCTGCCCCGAGCCGAGTGGCTGCGCCGGCTGTCGGAGGCCGGCATCCCCCACGGGATCGTTCGCACCATGGCCGAGGTCCTCGAGCATCCTCAGGCACTCGCCCGGCGGATGTTCGTCGAGGCCGACTCGCCAGTGGGGCCGCTGCCCCTGGTGCGCTCCCCGCTCGGCCCCGAGGACCGGGTCCGCAGGCTGCCCGGGCTCGGCGAGCACACCGAGCTCGCCCGGGCCGAGGCGGAACGCAAGGCGCCGGCCGCAGCCACGGTGGGCGGGATCAGCGACGGCCGGGATGCGGGAGGACGGGTGAATGACGTACAGGCCGCCCATGGCGCTGCGGCCGTCACGGAACGGACGTGGCTATGACTGGCGCTGCAACGTCGACGACAGTCGCTCTGGGCACGGTCACCCTGGAGCGGCTCGTGCGGTACGCGGGCGCAAGCGGGGATTTCAACCGCCTGCACTACGACGCGGAGTTCGCCCGCAAGGCAGGGATGAAGGCGCCCATCCTGCACGGGATGTTTGGTGCCGCGTTGCTGCTGAGCGCCCTCGCGCGCGACGCGGAGAACGCCGAGCTCGTCACCGCGGAGTTCCGCTACCGGCGGCCGGTCCTGCTCGGCGCCGAGTTGACCGCGGTGATCCGCCGGGATGGCGCAACGGCGGCCGCCGAGCTTACCGGCGGCAGCGACGAGGTGGCAACGGCGGCAGTCGTGTCCTTTGACCCGGGCGCCGTGCCGGACGAGCCGCTCGAGACGGGGGACGAGGAGTTCCCCTGGACCGTCGAGATCGGCGCGGCCCGGGCCTACGCGGAAGCCACTGACTACCCGGGGCCCGTGGCCGTGGGGGCACCTGTGCCGTTCATGTCGATCGGGCTGTGCGGTCGCTGGAGCCCGGCCCGGACCGGGCTGGTCCGACGGCTTGGTTTCGACCTCACCCGGATGCTGCACCGCCAGAGCCGCTACCACTTGCTTGGTGACCCCGTGGTGGCGGGCGAGACGCTGACCGTCCGGCAAGGCGTCGGCGGACGCGGCACCCGCAGGGGTGCTGACGGCCGGGTCAGCCGCACCGGGACCGTGGTTCAGGAGATCCTCGACGCGGGCGGCAGCGTCCGGGCGCGTATCTCCCACCAGATGCTGGAAAGGCCCGCGCCAGAAGGTTAAGGGCGCCGTGCGAGCACGACGAACGGCCTCAGACTTATTCTTCGCGGTACGGATGCGATGCGGGACCGCTGCTTCGCCCGGGCGGACATAGTCACAGCGAGGAGTGCGAACGGTGAAGGGACAGCCAGCCGGGAACGGAGCGGGGGGGCCGGGCCAGCCGGCCATGTATGACCCGGACATCCCCATGCAGCACCAGATCTTCCTGGATCTGTGTAAGCAGATCGACGAGGGCCTGTGGGTGGACCGGGACGACTTCCCGGGCGGGAAGGAGCTGGCTCAGCTCTACGGCGTTAGCAAGATCACCGCGGAGCGGGCGCTGGACAGGCTAGTCGAGCACGGATGGATCGAGCGTACGCGGGGGCGCAGGCCCCGGGTGCTGCGGGGCCCGTCACCCGGGGGAGGCGACATGCCGGGTTTGCTCCGGACCGGCTTCAGCCGTCCCTTCACCTACACTCCCCTCTCGAACGGCCCGGATACCGCTCCCGTCGAGGCGTGCGAGGTTTTCGGCGTCCCGCCGGGAACCATATTGTGGACAGTGCGGCGCCTGCGCACCTGGCAGCGCAAGCCGCACAGCGTGACCCACAACGTCCAGCCGATCGAGACCGGCTCGAGTCACAAGACGGCGGAGCTGAAGTCGAAGCCGATGCTGGCGATCCTCGCCCGTGAGGGCAAGGCCGTCGCGCGAGCGACGCGGCAGTTCGGTGTGCGACAGGTGTCCGGGCTCGAGGCGAGCGCGCTCGACATCACGCTCGGGCAGGCGACGCTGGCCGCGACGTTCGCCATGTACGACGCTGACGGCTCACCGCTGCAGTGGGTGCGCATCCAGCTGCACCCCGAGGTCCGAACGCCGCTTGAGAGCCAGGACGTGGCGGCTTCCACCGGGTGGGTCTCGCGGGAGAATCTCTAGCCTCAACTTACCCGGGTCTCGAGGCTGCCAGGCAGGCGGTCACGATCTCCCGCGACGCCGCCGTCGCCTCTCCCAGAGCAGGATCCCAGCACGATGACAGCATCTTCCGCCGCCCGCCCCGCAGGGGAGCCGGGCCTGCCCGAGCCGGCGCAGGTCAGCGCCGATGTAACTGCCAGCCAGGCAGCGAGCCTGGCCCGCATCGTCGAGTCCTCGCTCGGCCGCGGCCTGCACCGGCCTGTCAGCGTCTCGCTGCTGTCGGGCGGCCGGTCGAACCTGACGTACAGGATGTCCGCGGGCAGTGAGCACTGGGTGATGCGGAGGCCTCCGCTGGGGCATGTGCTGGAAACCGCGCACGATATGCACCGGGAGTACCGCGTCATGCACGCCCTCGCGCCGACCGCGGTACCGGTCCCGGGCACTGTCTGCTATGTAGATGACCGGTCGGTCCTGGGCGCAGAGTTTTACGTGATGAACCTCGTGGACGGTGTCGTCTACCGGACCGCCCAGGAGATGGCGACGCTGAGCCCCGCACAGGCTCGGTCGCTCAGTTACGCGTTCATCGACGCCCTGGCGGACCTGCACCTGGTTGATTACGCGGCGGCGGGCCTGACGGACTTCGGCCGCCCGGATGGTTACCTCGAACGCCAGGTGCGGCGGTGGACGAAGCAACTCGCCGCATCACGCAGCCGTGACATTGCCGGGTTCGACGAGCTCGGAACCCGCCTCGCGGCCGGTATTCCCCGCTCAGACCCGATTCCGTTAGTAAGCCGGTGACTCGATCCGGTAGATGGCGATAGGTGCCGCTCTGGCCTGGGATG
>Ga0335083_10005433_pt1 | contig 16058 bp, 12 predicted proteins | sample Lox_Sample_42_FD_206716 | JGI IMG/M metagenome (GOLD analysis project Ga0335083, IMG submission 206716) | Soil microbial communities from Loxahatchee National Wildlife Refuge, Florida, United States - Lox_Sample_4.2 | ecosystem: Environmental > Terrestrial > Soil > Wetlands | place: USA... | reverse complement strand
ACCGGTACGCACCATGCGTACCATGCACACCACAGGCAGCACCGGACAACCACCCGCCCCGCACCCCAGGCACTCACGCTGCGAGAGCCGCACCCATGTCACATGGGCGGCGACCGGGATCTCATGGCACCGGCATCGCGCGAAACCGCGGCCCGCAAACACAACCCGTATATGAAATAACTGTCTGATTCACATTGGTTACTATGTGTTTTATTGACTTGTGATCATCGTCACAAGAGCGCAGGTAAGCCCGTAAGGAATTTCTTACCGAAGTGCCGAGCGTGTGTGAGGTACTTCTGGCATTGTTGTCCGCCAGCGGTACTTGCGCGCGGCGGGCCCAGGCGGCGCACCAGGTCAGGTGCAGCGGGTCGGCGGCGCGACGGCAATACCGCGCAGGGCCCGCGCCCGTAAGCCGGATTTCAGCAAAACGACGGTAGCGTCGCGCGGGCATGGCCGGACGAAGGGAATGCCTTGTCGCGACACCGGACCGGGGCTCGCAGCGGTAGGCGCAAGCGGGGCTTGTTCCGGCGTTTCGGCATTGTCTTCCCGGTAGCCGTTTTCGCCTTGGTGGCGATCGTCGGGGTAGCGGTGGGCGGTAAGCTGCTCGCCCCCGGGTCGAGCGCCTTCAGCGCCGTCCAGGCGATCGAGATGGTGCCGGGCAGCCGCACGATGGCCGCTCTCGAAGCCGAGCGCACGCAGCTGATCGCGATGACGACCGCGGCGCGTACGCTCACCGTGGTGGCCAAGCCGAAGCTCGCCTCGCCGGCCGAGATCGCCGCGGCCAACCCGAACAGCGGCGGTACCGGCAGCGGCGGGATCGTCTACGTCACCTCCACGCCGCCCGACCCCGGCTCGGCGCAGTCCATCGCGTACAACATGATGGCCAGCTTCGGCTTCAGCCCGACCACGTTCTTCGGCTGCCTCAAGGACATCTGGAACCGGGAGAGTGGCTGGCGCTACGACGCGGAGAACCCCAGCGGTGCCTATGGCATCCCGCAGGCGCTGCCAGGCAGCAAGATGTCGAGCGCGGGCGCGGACTGGCAGACCAACCCGGCCACCCAGATCAAGTGGGGACTCGGCTACATCAAGTCCATCTACGGCGACCCGTGCAAGGCCTGGGCCTTCGAAGAAGCCAACGGCTACTACTGACGATTAGTAGTGAGCAATTTACGCAAGGTCAGTAAATGGCGATGAGTTCACCATGAACAGGCTCCAGTGGTTATCGAATAACCAAGCCAAGGATGCCCGTTGTCGACCGTAATGAGAAGTTTCACGGCTCATGTGAGTTTCCTCATAGGGTCGTTCGCCGAGCGGTGAACGTGTAGGTAAACACGCCAATTCCGGCGGGTTACCAGGCTCGGCCGTAGTTATGGTGATTTTGCTCACGCCAACATCTGCTGGCGAAAGACATTTCGTCAGGCATGGTGGATAGCCGACGGCACCCCGCCCGTGCGATGGCTCACTCGGATGAGCCCGGCGCCCTGCACCCGCGCCACCTCCCACGCGCAGATGCCCGCCGCACCGGTGGCGATGGCGATCAGGGGTGAGATACCTCGCGTGACGCGAGCCACCGAAAGGTCCCCTTGTCACGACACCGCTTGGCACAGCACCGCAAAATCCAGATCAGCCGCTCTAAGGCCATGGTGATCGCCGCGGCCGGCGCCCTGTCCGTCGCCACCGCCGCATCGGCCACCGCGGCCGCCTGGAGCCAGGGCGGTCAAGGAAGCCAGGGCCACGCCGACGGGCCCGCCGAGATGACGCACGGGACGGTCACGCACGAAGGCCTCACCTCCCAGGGCCTCACGTCCCAGCGGATCACGCGCGACACAGTTACGCGCGACACGGCCACCCTCCAGGCAACTGCGCGCGGAGGCATCATGCCGGAAGCGATGACGCAGGAAGCAGTCGTCGCGCCCCGCCTGGCCGTCAACGATCAGATCACCGATCAGCTCGCCGGGCCGATCGCCGAGACCGCCACCGAGCAGGGCAGCGCCACCTGGGTGCAGCGCGCCTACCAGGTCCGCCTGGCCGCGGTCCAGGACGCGATCGCCCAGCGAAAGGCGGCAGCCAAAGCCGCCGCGGCCCGGGCCGCACAGGGCCAGACCGCACAGGCCCGGGCCGCACAGGGCCAGACCGCACAGGGCCAGACCGCACAGGGCCAGACCGCACAGGCCCGGGCCGCACAGGGCCAGACCGCACAGGGCCAGACCGCACGGGGCCAGACCGCCGCCCTGAGCCCCGCGGGAACGACGGCCGCCTCCGGCTCGCCACAGCAGATCGCCCAGGCGATGCTCGGCTCGTTCGGCTGGTCATCCAGCCAGTTTTCCTGCCTGGACCCGCTGTGGGCCCACGAGAGCGGGTGGAGCGTGAGCGCCTACAACGCGGGCTCGGGCGCGTTCGGCATCCCGCAGGCACTGCCCGGCTCGCGGATGGCCAGTGCCGGCCCCGACTGGCAGACGAACGCGGCCACCCAGATCAAGTGGGGCCTGGACTACATCAAGGGCAGCTACGGCTCGCCCTGCGGCGCCTGGTCACACGAGGAAGCCACCGGCTGGTACTAGGTACGCAGGTACGAGGCACGAACGGTTACTTCGGCGCGAAGCTGCGCACCTCTTCGTCGAAGACCGACTGCATCTGGTTCCACATGCTGGCCGGCGCGGTCGCGTACAGCGCGTACGACTGCTTGTCCTGGATGAACAGGAAGTCGAGGGCTTCCTGCTTGACGCCGTTGTCCAGCCAGGTGAACTTCCAGAAGGATCCAGGCGTGCCGCGGATGGTGAGCGCCTTCAGGTCGATCCGCTGGTAGCCGGGGAAGTGCGGGATCGACTGCGTCTCGATGTACTGCGCTTCCTGGACCATGTCGTTCGGATAGGTGTGCGGGGTCAGGTCCACCAGCATGTTGACGCCGGACTGCGGGGCGTACAGCCAGGTCTGGTAGGCACCCTTCTGGGTCACGGTCCAGTCCGACGGGTAGTTGATGGTGAAGCCGGCGCTCTCGGTACCCGTGGCCGCCTTGGTCAGGTTCTTGTAGCCGGCCGGCGGCGGCCCGGTCAGCGGCTGGTTGATCGCGGTGGTCAGCAGGGCGGGCGGCAACGTGCTGCCGGTGCCGCCCCCGCTCCCCGTGGCCGGCGTCGACGGCGGCGCGGAGGAGGAACTCCCGTTCTGCGGCGAACCGGAATTGCCGTGGTGCAGCAGGACCACGGTAGCGGCCCCGGCCCCGGCGCCGATGATGGCCAGCGCCGCGACGGCGGCCTTCCAGCCCATGCCTGACCGCCGGCGCTGGGGCGGCGCGTACTCGGCGCCTGACCACGGCGGCGTGCTCGGTGCCTGCTGCGACGACTGGCCCGACCAGCCCCCCGGGCCGTAGCCGGCCGGGGCGGGATAGCCCGAGCCCGGCGCGGGCGACTGAGGCGCGGACGATCCTGACCACGCCGAACCGGAACCGGGAGCCGCCCCCGACCGGGGCGTCGGATCGTACCAGGAGGAGAAGTCGCCCTGACCGCCCTCGGGCCGGGCGGCAGACCCCGCCGAGCCGCCAGGCGCGTAGCCCGCCGGGGGACCCGCTGATCCGCCGGGCGCGTACCCCGCCGGGGCTCCGGCCGAGCCGGAAGGCGGGTACCCGGCCGGGGCGGCGTAGCCCTGCCCCCAGCTGCCCGCCGACGGCTCGTACCGGGGCGGCTCACCTTGCCCTGGCTGGGCCGAGCTCGGGGTGGTCTGCGCCGCCTGCGCCTGGATGCCGGCCGGCGGCCCGGTGCGCTCGGCCAACGGGTCCTGGCCGGCCGAAGCCGAGCCCGGGGCCGGAGCCGAGCCCGGGGCCGAGCCGAAGTCCAGCGCGGTCTCACCCGGCCGCGGCGGCGGTGGCGCCGGGCGGGACGACGCCGACAGGGCGGTCGGCGCGTAACCGGGCGGCGCGTCGGACGCCTGGGCGTCCAGCTGCGGCAGCACGTTGGTGATCATCCGCTCGGCCGCGCTCGCGTCCGGCCGGTCCTCGGGCTCGCGGCGGAGCAGCGCGGCGATGACCGGGCCGAGCGCTCCGGCGGTCGGTGCCTCGGGCGCGTTCTCGTTGATGATGGCGGACATGGTGGTCATCGCCCCGCCGCGCCGTTCGAAGGGGCCGTGCCCCTCGACCGCCGCGTAGAGGGTGGCACCGAGCGACCACAGGTCGGAGGCGGGGGAGGCGTCCTCGCCGCGGATCCGCTCCGGGGCGGTGAACCCGGGCGAGCCCATCACCATGCCGGTCTGGGTGAGCTTGGGGTCGTCGGCGAACGTGGCGATGCCGAAGTCGGTCAGCACGGCCTGGTCATTGGCGCCGATCAGCACGTTGCTCGGCTTGACGTCACGGTGCATGACCCCGGCGGCGTGCGCCACGCTCAGCGCGGAGAGCAGCTGACGGGCCATCTCCGCGGCCCGCCGCGGCGACAGCGGCCCCGACGACGCCAGCACCTGGTCCAGGGACTGCGCGTTGACCAGCTGCATGACGATCCACGGGCGGCCGCCGTCGTCGACCACGTCGTAGACGGTGACCACGGCCGGGTGGTTGAGCCGGGCCGCGGTCTTGGCCTCGCGCAGCGTCCGCTGGAAGGCGGTGGCCCGCTCTTCTTCGGTGAGGCTGTCGGCGATCTGGACTTCCTTGATCGCCACGTCGCGGTCGAGGAGCTGATCGCGGGCCCGCCACACGACACCCATGGCGCCACGGCCAAGGGGCGATTGCAGACGGTAACGCCCGCCGATCACTCGCCCGGTGTCCGCCGATGGGTGCATAGCCGGACCATACACGGTCCCGGCCGAAGAGTCGCTGGGCAAAGGCTAAGCATTGATTAAGCGTGGCTAGAACTTAACCCATCTTTCCTGTTCGCTCGCCTCCGGGCGCCCGCAGTCGGCGTCTTCCCGCTCTGTTGTCCCGCTCGCCTCCGGGCCGCCCGAAGCCGATGCCTTCCCTCGTCGCTCGTCGCAAGCTCCTCGCTCCTCAGTCCAGGCATCGGCGCGGCCCTTCGGCTCGCGGGGGACTACTCCCCGCGCGTCATGGCTAGTACGTCCAGGGCCGCGTCCAGCTGCTCCAGCGTGATCTTGCCCTGGTCTACGTATCCGCGCGATATCACGACCGAACGGATGGGCTCTCCGCTGTCCAGAGCCTCGTGCGCTACCTCGGCGGCCGCCTCGTAGCCGATGTAGGAGTTCAGCGCCGTGACGATGACCGGGGACGACTCGGCCAGCCGCCGCATGCGGTCCGCGTGGACGGTGATCCCGGCCACGCACCGGTCGGCCAGCAACGGCACCACCGACGCCAGCAGGCGGCCCGAGGCGAGCAGGTTGCGCGCGATCACCGGCATCATCACGTTCAGCTCGAAGTTCCCCGCCGCCGCGCCGAACGCCACCGCCGCGTCGTTCCCGATCACCTGCGTGCAGACCTGGGCGGTCGCCTCGCAGATGACCGGGTTCACCTTGCCCGGCATGATCGACGAGCCGGGCTGGAGGTCAGGGATGCCGATCTCGCCCAGGCCGGCCTGCGGCCCCGAGCCCATCCAGCGCAGGTCGTTGCAGATCTTGTACAGGCTCACCGCGACCACCCGGAGCACCCCGCTGGCCTCGACCAGCGCGTCCCGGCTGCCCTGGGCCTCGAAGTGGTTCCTGGCCTCACGCAGCGGCAGCCCGGTATCGGAAGCGAGCCGGCCGATCACCCGCGAGGCAAACTCCGGCGGCGCGTTCAGGCCCGTCCCGGTCGCGGTCCCGCCGAGCGGCAGCTCGCCGAGGCGGGAAAGGCAATCTCGCACCCGTTCGGCCCCATAGTGGACCTGTGCCGCATACCCGCCGAACTCCTGTCCGAGGGTCACCGGCACCGCGTCCATCAGGTGTGTCCGGCCGACCTTGACCACCTCGGCGAACTCCTCCGCCTTGGCCGACAGCACCCCGGCCAGGTGGTCGAGCGCCGGGATCAGCTCCACCGCGAACAGCCGGACCGCCGCCACCGCGATCGCCGAGGGGAACACGTCATTGGACGACTGCGACGCGTTGACGTGGTCGTTCGGGTGGATCTTACGGCCCAGCGACCGCGCGGCGAGCGTCGCGATGACCTCGTTGGCGTTCATGTTGCTCGAGGTCCCCGAGCCGGTCTGGAAGACGTCGAGCGGGAAGGCGTCGTCGTGCTGGCCCCGGGCCACCTCGGCGGCGGCGTCGTGAATCGCGGCTGCCATGTCCGGCTCGAGCACGCCGAGCTCGCCGTTCACCACGGCCGCGCAGCCCTTGAGGGAGGCCAGCGCCGCGATCAGGTCCCGCCCGATCCGCTCCCCTGAAATCGGGAAGTTGTCCACCGCCCGCTGCGTCTGCGCCCCCCACAGCGCGTCGGCCGGCACCTCGACTTCCCCCATCGAGTCATGCTCGACCCGAAAACCCGTCACGGGTGCGCCGAGATCTGGAGCACAGGCCCGGACGGGTCGGCGAAGAAGTCGTTGCCCTTGTCGTCCACCACGATGAACGCGGGGAAGTCGCGGACCTCGATCTTCCACACCGCTTCCATGCCGAGCTCGGGATACTCGAGCACCTCGACCTTGGTGATGCAGTCCTGGGCCAGCCGCGCCGCTGCCCCGCCGATCGAGCCGAGGTAGAACCCGCCGTGCTGCTTGCACGCCGCCGTCACCGCCGCCGACCGGTTCCCCTTGGCCAGCATGACCAGCGAGCCGCCCGCCGCCTGGAAGCGGTCCACATAGGAGTCCATCCGCCCTGCCGTGGTGGGGCCGAACGAGCCCGACGCGTAGCCTTCCGGCGTCTTGGCCGGTCCCGCGTAGTAGACGGGGTGATCCCGCAGGTAGGAAGGCATCGGCTCGCCGCGGTCGAGCAGCTCGGCGATCTTGGCGTGGGCGATGTCCCGCGCCACCACCAGCGGACCGGTCAGCGCCACCCGGGTCCGCACCGGGTACTTGGTCAGCTCGGCCCGGATCTCGTCCATCGGCCGGGTCAGGTCGATGGCGACCACTTCGCCGTCGGAGTCTGCGGCCTCGAAGTCCGGCAGGTACTGCGCCGGATCGGTCTCCAGCTGCTCGAGGAACACCCCGTCCTTGGTGATCTTGCCGAGCGCCTGCCGGTCGGCCGAGCACGACACGGCGATCGCGACCGGGCATGAGGCGCCGTGCCGGGGCAGCCGGACCACCCGCACGTCGTGGCAGAAGTACTTGCCGCCGAACTGCGCTCCGATCCCGATGTTCCTGGTGATGCCGAGCACCTGCTCCTCGAGCTCGAGGTCGCGGAACCCGTGCGCCGACAGCGACCCGGAGGTCGGCAGCCCGTCCAGGTACTTGGCCGACGCGTACTTGGCCGTCTTCAGCGCGAACTCCGCGCTGGTCCCGCCGATCACCACGGCCAGGTGGTACGGCGGGCAGGCGGCCGTGCCCAGGCCCCGGATCTTCTCCTCCAGGAACGACGCCATCCGCTTCGGGTTCAGCACCGCCTTGGTCTCCTGGAACAGGAACGACTTGTTGGCCGAGCCGCCGCCCTTGGCCATGAACAGGAACTTGTACTCCTCCCCGCTCGTGGCGTAGATCTCCACCTGGGCGGGCAGGTTGCTGCCGGTGTTCTTCTCCTCCCACATGCTCAGCGGCGCGAGCTGGGAGTACCGCAGGTTCAGCTTGGTGTAGGCGTCGTAGACGCCGCGCGAGATGTGCTCCTCATCCCGGCCGTCGGTGAGCACGTGCTGGCCGCGCTTGCCCATCACGATCGCGGTGCCGGTGTCCTGGCACATCGGCAGCACGCCGCCGGCCGCGATGCACGCGTTCTTGAGCAGGTCGCGGGCCACGTACCGGTCGTTCGGCGAGCCTGACGGGTCGTCCAGGATGGACCGTAGCTGGCGCAGGTGGGCGGGCCGCAGCAGGTGGGCAATGTCATGCATGGCCGCGGCGGTGAGGTCGGTGAGCAGCTGCGGCTCGATCTCCAGGAAGTTTCTACCGAACGAGTTCCTGCTCGTCACACCGTCACTGGCCAGCTGCCGGTAGCTGGTTTCGTCCTTCCCGAGCGGCAGCAGGTCGCTGTAGTCAAACTCCGGCATGTCTCTCCTCAGTGCTTGTTAACCTAGGGGCGACCCTGCCCCGGTTTCCCAGCTTAGGACGGTCCCGGCGCGGCCTGGGCAGCTGGTGATCTTCAGCCCCGCGGCCCCCGTGCGCCCCACTGATTCCGAAGGAAATGGGCGAAAATAGGGCCGGAATCTGCTGAAACTGACAGTGTGTCTTGCTGATCACGACTTGTACATGAAAGGTCAAGCTTGTATCGTGACGCTATGCGGCGGCGCCGCGCCGCGCGGTGCCCCCGTCCGCGCGATGTACGCTAAGCACGCGGTGCCCCCGTCCGCGTCCGGCCTAGCTGCGGCGCCGCCGCTGTACCCTTCTTCTCGCGTTTCTCGCGTCGCTTTCTCTCTGCCTGAGAACTTCCTCCCTGCCTGATCGGTTTCAGATTCGACTCACGGGTAGTCGGGGCAGTCAGCGGGCATCGGGGCCCGCAGTCAGCGCACGAAGGAGAACGCGATGACAGCGATACCCGAAACGGCGGGGAGACCAGGCATCAGGAGCCTGATCCCCGCCCGGATCGACCGGCTGCCCTGGTCCAGGTTCCACACCCGGATGGTGGTGGCGCTCGGCGTGGCCTGGGTCCTGGACGGCCTGGAGATCACCATCGCCGCCAACGTCGGGCCCGACCTGACCCTGCCGAACACGCTGCACATGTCGGCCAGCGGGGTCGCCGACATCGCCACCTGGTACCTGATCGGCGAGGTGATCGGGGCCCTGTTCTTCGGCCAGCTCTCTGACAAGCTGGGCCGCAAGAACCTGTTCCTGGTCACCCTGGCCGTCTACCTGATCGGGTCCGGGCTGACCGCATTCACCCCCGCGGGCGGCTACTGGTTCCTCTTCTTGTACGCCACCCGGGTGATCGCCGGGATGGGGATCGGCGGCGAGTACGCCGCGATCAACTCCGCGATCGACGAGATGATCCCGGCTCGCTACCGCGGCCGGGTGGACATCGCGGTCAACGGCACCTACTGGGCCGGCGCCTTCCTCGGCACCATCGTGACCCTGGTCGCCCTGAACCACATCTCGCCCAGACTGGGCTGGCGGATCGCCTTCTTGGTCGGACCGGTGCTCGCCTTGGTGATCATCTTCGTCCGGCGGCACCTGCCGGAAAGCCCCCGCTGGCAGATCATGCACGGCCGGGAGAAGGAAGCCGAGGCGTCCATCGCGGAGATCGAAGCCGACGTCGCGGCGACCAAGGGCGAGGCTCCGCCGGTGGACCCGAGCCGGGAACTGGTGATCAGGCCGACCGAGCAGATCGGGTACGTGGCCCTGCTGCGGTCGCTGTTCAAGCACTACCCGGCCCGGACGATCTACGGCGGGACGCTGATGATCACCCAGTCGTTCCTGTACAACGCCATCTTCTTCACCTACGGGCTGGTCCTGCAGTTCTTCTTCCACGTCCCGCCCGGCCGGACCCCCTACTACTTCATGGCCTTCGCCGCCGGGAACCTGCTCGGCCCGCTGACCATCGGGCGGCTGTTCGACACCATCGGCCGCCGCAAGATGATCGCCGGCACCTACCTGGTCTCCGGCATCCTGCTGATCATCACCGCCCAGCTGTTCAAGGCCGGCGCGCTGAACGCGGTCACCCAGACCCTGTGCTGGAGCGTCATCTTCTTCTTCGCCTCGGCCGGCGCCAGCGCCGGGTACCTGACCGTCTCGGAGATCTTCCCGCTGGAAGTGCGGGCCAAGGCCATCGCGGTGTTCTTCGCGATCGCCCAGATCTTCGGCTCGCTCGGCTCGCACCTGTACGGTCACCTGATCGGCACCGGCAAGGACCCCAACTCGCTGTACTGGGGTTACATGCTCGGCGCGGGCGCCATGATCCTCGGCGGCGTGGTGGCGGCGTTCCTCGCCGTCGACGCCGAGGGCAAGTCCCTCGAGGACATCGCCACCCCGCTCAGCGTCATCGCCAAGCCTCCCCAGACCATCTTCCGGGCCGGCGGCGGCGGAGGCGGCGCCCCATCCCCGACCGCCGGCACCTAACCAGCCGGCCCCATGATCGCGGGCAGTTCCGGCTCCTATCCGGCCGGCACTGCCCGCGATCATGAATACGCCCCGCCCCTCGTCCCCGCCCGCACCACCATCACCTCAGCCCGCACACCGGAGAGTATGGTTGCTGCAACGTGCACCCTCTAAGGTTTGCGTTGTCACAACCGTGCGCGGCGCTATGGGTGCTAGATCTTGGTGAAGTGCTGGAAGCACTCGTAGTAGGGGTCGGTGGAGTGCGAGAAGTGCGACGCCTCCGAGCGCTTGACGGCCAGGTAGGCGGTGCTGCGCAGCGGGCCCATCAGGTCCATCAGCATGTCGTCGGCTTCCAGCGCGTCCAGCGCCGCGTTGAGCGAGGCGGGCAGCCGGTGGGTGCCGCCCGCGGCGCGCTCGGCGTCGGAGAGCGTGGCCGGGTCGACGTTCACCGCCTCGCCCGGGTCGAGCTTGCCGCGGATGCCGTCCAGGCCCGCGTAGATGAACGCGCCGAGGGCCAGGTACGGGTTGGCGCTGGAGTCGGACGGCTTCAGCTCCAGGTTGACCGAGCTGCCCGGGTCGCCGCGCAGCGGGGAGCAGATCCTGATCGCGGCTTCCCGGTTGTCCATGCCGTAGCAGCTGTACGCGCTGGCCCACATCTGCGGCGCCAGCCGGCGGTAGCTGTTCACGCTGGCGCAGGTCAGCGCGACCAGGGCGGGCAGGTGGGCGAGCAGGCCGCCGATGAAGTGGTAGCCCACCTGGGACAGGCCGTTCCGGTCGGCGGGGTCGGCGAACGCGTTGCGCCCGCCCGGCATGCCCTCCGAGCCCAGCTCGATGAGCGAGCCGTGCAGGTGGGTGCCGTTGCCGGCCTGGTCGGGGATCGGCTTGGGGGCCATGCTCGCCCACAGGCCGTGCCGGAACGCCACGCCCCTGACGGTCTCCCGGTACAGCACGTGGTTGTCGGCGGCGCGCAGCGCGTCCGCGTGCCTGATCGACAGCTCGTGCTGACCGTGGCCGAGCTCGGGGTAGTAGTGCTCGACCTCGAGGCCCTGCTCCTCCATCGCCGCGACGAGCTCCATCGCGAAGTTGTGCCCCTGGTGGAAGCCGGTGGAGGAGTAGCACAGGCTGTCGTCGATGGGGATGAGCCGGTCCGGGATGGTGGGCGCGGCCGGAGAGGTCTCCCGGTGCCCCACGGTGAACTCGGGCTCGAACGCGGCCTGCATGGAGTAGCCCTCGCCGGCCAGTTCCACGATGGCCTGCTTGAGGAACGTCCGCGCGCAGGCCTCCCACGGCGAACCGTCCGGCTTGACCAGGTCCGCGAGCATCGCGCCGGCCCCCGGCGCGTAGGGGAGCGTGACGAACGTGTCCGGGTCCGGCACGATCCGGACCTCCCCGACCGGGCCCATCCCGGCCACCGGCTGGAGCTGATCCAGCATGGACATGGCCATCATGGCCACCGTGTGGCCGATGCCGCTGGAGATGCGCTCCCGCAGCCGTACGGTGCCCGCAGCCTTCCCCCGGATGATCCCGCCGTGGTCGGCATACAGGAAGCGGACCAGGCGAATCTCCTCCTGGCGAGTCCGCTCCATCACCGTTTCGATCGCTCCGTCTGTCATGCCCCATGCGTAGCACGTCCAGGCCTCCGGCGTACAGCTGACTGTAAACATGCCCGTCAGGGTCAATAATTGAGACATGCCTTCCCGTCCGTCACCCCGTGACCTGCGCGCTTCCGACACAGACCGGGACCGCGTGGTGGCCCTGCTCGGTGAGGCGCTGACCGACGGGCGGCTGACCGCGGACGAACATGCCGAACGGGTTCAGCGCGCGTTCACCGCCCGGACGCTAGGGGAACTGGCCGAGCTGACGACGGACCTGGCCGTCCCGTCCGCGCAGCCGGTGCGACTGGACACCGGGCGGACGATCTCAGGGATCTTCGGCCCGGCCCGCCGCGACGGCCGCTGGGTGGTGCCGGAGAACCTCACCGTGACGGCCATGTTCGGCGAGGTCGAGGTCGACTTCACGCAGGCCATCCTCCAGACCAGCCGGGTTCAGGTGTACGCGACGGTGTTCGGCGGGCGGCTGCGGCTGATCGTGCCCGACGGGGTGTCGGTGATCGTCGGCGGGCACATGGTGCTCGGCCGCAAGCGCGGGAGCACGCCGCCGCCGGCCAGCCCGGGCACGCCGGTGATCGAGGTCAAGGCGCTGGTTCTCGGCGGCGAGCTGGTCGTCCGCACCCCGCCCAAGAACCGCAAGTTCCGCCTCTTCAGCCGAAGTTGACCGACGAGTAGGCGCGCAGCTTCCACAGCTGGTGCTCGCTCTCGATGCGCCGGATGGTGCCAGAACGCGAGCGCATCACCAGCGAGTGCGTGGTCGCGCCGCCGGCCTTGTACCTGACCCCGGCCATCAGCTCGCCGTCGGTGATCCCGGTGGCGGCGAAGAACACGTCGTCGGAGGACACCAGGTCGTCGGTGGTGAGCACCCGGTCCAGGTCGTGCCCGGCGTCCAGTGCCTTCTTCCGTTCCTCGTCGTCGCGCGGTGCGAGCTGGCCCTGAATGACCCCGCCCAGGCACTTGAGCGCGCAGGCGGCGATGATCGCCTCCGGCGTGCCGCCGGTGCCGAGCAGCAGGTCGATGCCGGTGCCGTCGCGAGCCGCCATGATCGCCCCGGCCACGTCGCCGTCGGTGATCAGGTGGATCCGGGCGCCGGTCTCCCTGACCTGGGCGATCAGTTCCTCATGCCGGGGCCGGTCCAGGATGACCACGGTCACGTCCTGCGGCCCGCACCCCTTGGCCTTGGCCACCGCGGCGATGTTGGCCGCCGGGGGAGCGGTGATGTCCACCACGCCGGCCGCGGCCGCGCCGGTGGCCAGCTTGTTCATGTAGAACACGGCGGACGGGTCGTACATCGAGCCGCGGTTGGCCACCGCCAGGACCGAGATCGCGTTCGGCATCCCGTTGGCGCACAGCCGGGTGCCGTCGATCGGGTCGACCGCGACGTCGCAGGCCGCGCCGCTGCCGTCGCCGACCTCCTCGCCGTTGAACAGCATCGGCGCGTTGTCCTTCTCGCCCTCGCCGATGACCACCACGCCGCGCATCGACACCGAGTTGATCAGCAGCCGCATCGCGTTCACGGCGGCCCCGTCGGCCCCGTTCTTGTCGCCCCGGCCGACCCACCGGGCGGCGGCCATCGCGGCCGCCTCGGTCACCCGGGCCAGCTCGAGGGCCAGGTTACGGTCGGGGGCGTGGCTGTCCGGCTCGTGGGCCTGCTGCTCCGCGGTCATGGCTTCCGTCCTTCCGCTGGCCGTCTAGTTGATCCTATGCAGCGACGCCGCAGCGTCCCTTGTCTAGTGCTAGCCAACCGGGGCTAACCTGAGCTGTGCTGAACCGGGTGCTCCGCGGCGGCCTCGCCGGCCTGGGCTGCGTGCTGGGCGCCGCGGTCCTCGTGGTGGCCATCCCGGCCCCGCACGCCGCCCAGCCCGTCGCCATCAGCTACCGCGCTGACCAGGCGGCGCTGGCCCGGCTGGCGCCGTACCCGGCGGTGGCCCCGGCCGGCCTGCCGGCCTCCTGGACCCCGGTCAGCTCGGAGCTGACCACGGGCGACCCAGTGAGCGGCCCAGTGAGCGGCCCAGTGAGCGGCCCAGTGAGCGGCACCGGGGGCGCGGGCACCGTCACCTGGGCGCTGGGATACGCGACGCCCGACGGCGCGCTGGCTTCGCTGGAAGAGACCAACGCGAGCGCCGCCCCGTTCGTTCGCCGGATGACCAACAACGGGACGGTCCTCCTTCCAGACCAGCCGGCCCCGGCGGGTCCTGGCGGCCGGGCCTGGACCTTCAGCGCCACTCCGGCCCGCGGCCAGCGGTCGATGTACGCCGTCAGCCCGGCCGGCTTCACCGTCGTGGTCACCGGCAGCGCCACCTGGGCCGACCTGCGCCTGCTGGCCGCGTCACTGCGCCCGGTCGTGCCGGGAGGCTGATTCCGCGTCCGGCCGCGGCTCCGGCACCCTGACCTCGACGGGGACATCGTCGGCCAGGACCTCACCGTCGGCCCAGACCTCAGCGGCGGGCGCGACCTTGGCGGGCGGGGCGACCTGTTCCGGCGTGCGCGGCGTCAGAGCCGGCTCCGGCGCCGACGGCGGCCGGTCGTCGAAGGTCACCTCGATGTGCTGCTCAGGCCGCCGCTGGTTCTGCAGCGCCTGCAGGGCCATGCTGGCCCGGTCGGCCTCGGTCAGCGGCGGCTGGACGATGCTCCGCGGCCACAGCCGCCGGGCCAGTACCACGTTGATCTCGGCGGCGTACACGGTGAGCTGCACCGCGACGTAGATCCAGGCCAGCAGGCCGAGCACGACGCCGAAGATGCCGTAGACCGACTCGCTGTGCAGGAAGTGATGCACCAGCCAGGTGCCGAGGACCTGCAGCACCGTCCAGCAGACGCCGCCGACGATCGCCCCGGTCAGCAGGCGGCGGGTCGGCACCCCCTTCGGGGTCAGCGCGCGGAACGCGCCGATGTACATCCCGGTGTTGAACGCCGCGGCCAGCAACTCGGCCAGGACGACCGCCCAGAAGCCCTTGAGCAGGTAGGTGTTGAGGCTGGCCAGGAAGGTCGTGGCGATCACGCCGCCGCCGAGCAGGGCGATGAACAGCATCGCGCGTCCCAGCCGCTGGACGAACCCGGGCCGGGCGGGCCCGGGCAGGTTCCACACCTGCTCCATCGTGAACAGGCCGGACTGCGCCAGGCCGGTCGCGCCCCAGATCAGCCCGATGAAACCGATGATCAGCCCGATGATGCTGGAGCGCTTGAGCTCCTGCACGTTACCCGTGAGCGTCTTCCCGATCAGCGGGACCTGGCCCGCCACCGCGTCCATCACCTGTGTCCGCACCGTCGGGTTGACCGCGGCGACAAGCCCGAGGACCGTGGTCAGGATGAGTAGCAGCGGGAAGATCGACACGAACGCGGAGTAGGCGAGGTTGGAGGCCAGCACTCCGCCGTTGTCGTCCCCGTACTTCTTGATCACCCCGAAGACGAAGGCCGTGGGCGTGAACCGCCGCTGCCCCGCGTCCAGGGTCCTGATCGCCTTCTCGATGGGGTTCATGCGCCCACCTCGTTCGTTGCCTGTTCAAGGGCTGCCCGGTCAGCGGGCGGGCAAACAGGCGAAGGAGGCCGGGCGCGAGGCGGCTAGCAGGGCCCTCAAAAAGGCGCTGTGTCCCCCGCCGGGTCCCGGTCCGGTTCCCTGGTGGCCATGGCCGCGGCCAGCCGGGCCCGCGCGCCGTCCAACCACTCCCCGCACACCGTGGCCAGCCGCTCGCCGCGTTCCCACAGCTCAAGCGACTGCTCCAGGGTCAGGCCGCCCGCCTCGAGGCGCTTGACCACCGCCGCCAGCTTGTCCCTGGCCTGTTCGTAGCTGAGCGTCTCCTTGGGGGTCTTTGGGTCCTCGTCCGTCACGACCCCCACCCTAGCCGTCGGTGCCGTCATTGGCTGGTCTCGTCTGTGCTGGTTTCTTCTGGGGGACCCGCACGGTGAGCTGATCCTCCGCGAACCGGACGGTCAGGATCTCGCCCGGCTTGACCTCGGCCGCGCCGCGGACCACGCCGTCGTCGCGGTGCTGCACGATCGCGTAGCCCCGGCGCAGCGTGGACGCGGGCGACAGGGCGAGCAGGCGGGCCCGGGTGTGCCCCATGTCGTCGCTGGCCCGGGTCAGGCTCGCGGTCAGCGACATCCGGGACCGCTGGAGCAGCGCGTCCACCCGCTCGGCCTGGCGCTCGATCTCGCGCACCGGGTCGGCCAGCGCGGGCCTGGATCGCATCCCGGCCAGCCAGGCGGTCTCGCGGTCGAGCCAGCCGGTGACGCAGCGCCGGGCCCGGTTACGCAACTGCTCGATGAGCGCGACCTGCTCGGCCACGTCCGGCACCACCCGCTTGGCCGCGTCCGTCGGCGTGGACGCGCGCACGTCCGCCACGTAGTCGAGCAGCGGCGTGTCCTGCTCGTGCCCGATCGCGCTCACCACCGGCGTCCGGCACGCCGCCACCGCCCGGATCAGCGCCTCGTCGGA
>Ga0335083_10005432_pt1 | contig 16061 bp, 18 predicted proteins | sample Lox_Sample_42_FD_206716 | JGI IMG/M metagenome (GOLD analysis project Ga0335083, IMG submission 206716) | Soil microbial communities from Loxahatchee National Wildlife Refuge, Florida, United States - Lox_Sample_4.2 | ecosystem: Environmental > Terrestrial > Soil > Wetlands | place: USA... | reverse complement strand
TCGCAGGTTGAGGCATTTCAGGGGGTTGTTCCGTTGACGGGTCTTGTCATGACGAAACTGGACGGAACGGCCAAAGGTGGAATCCTGGTGACAATTGCCGACAGATTCGGTCTGCCGGTCCACTTCATCGGGGTGGGTGAGCAGGTCGGCGATCTTCAGGCCTTCGATGCGGCCGCCTTCGCCAAGGCGCTGACCGGGGCGGCGTGATGTTCGAAGCCGCCAAGCCGAGGAAGCTGCCACCGCTGGCGCGGTTTGCGCTTGATATCGGGCCGCTGGCCATCTTCTTTGCCGTGCTGCGCCTCAGCGACATTTTTGCCGCGACCGCCGTCTTCATGGTGGCGATCGTCGCGGCGCTGATGATCGGATTCCTGATCGAGCGCCGCCTGTCACCAATGCCTATCGTGACCGGCGTCGTTGTGCTCATTTTCGGCGGCCTGACGCTCTATCTGCATGACAAGACGTTTATCAAGCTAAAGCCCACTATCATCTATACGATTTTCGCAATCCTGCTCGCCAGCGGCATCGCAACGGGGCGAAATTTCATCAAGACATTGTTCGACCACGCATTCCATCTAACCGACGATGGCTGGCGCATTCTCACCTATCGCTGGATCGTCTTCTTCGTCGCGATGGCCGTGCTCAACGAAATCGTGTGGCGAAATTTCTCGGACACGTTCTGGGCAGGGTTCAAACTGTTCGGCGCGATCCCGCTCACGCTGGTGTTCGCCATGGCACAAACACCGCTTGTACTGCGTTACGAGGTGAAGCAGGAGCCTGAAAGCTGAGAAGCAATTGGAAGTGAATTGAAAATATCAATCGCTTCCAAGGGATATTTCACACTTCATCGGCTGACGCAATTTGAGTTCGCTCTGCGGCGATTGAATATTGCCGGGACGTTCCATTGCAACGCACCTCAAGCCGCGACAAAACATTTCAGCGCATCATCGTCGAAACAAGTTGTCGTGCGAAGCGAGGTTGTTCTAATCTCTGTTTTCCATTCGCGGGGGATGGAGCCCACCCGGCGTTCCTCGGGCGTGTAGTGCAAGAAGCGGTCGTCGATGAAACGAGCGCGGGCAAATGGCAGCGACTCATTTGGCAGGGGTGTTTTCGATGGCTTCGAAGGGGCAGCGGCGGACCAATGGGCATTTTGAACGCTCCGAAGCTCCTTCTCACCTCATGCGCCGCTGCGAACAGTTTTACGCCGATCTCTACGCGCGAGAGCCCGGCGCACGCGAATTGACGCGTCCGCAGTTCACCGTCCTCTCTGCTCTTGAGACCAATGAAGACGTGAGTCAGACCGCACTCGTCGAGATGACGGGCGTCGACCGCTCGACGCTCGCGGAAATGGTTCGCCGCCTGCTGGAGCGGGGCCACATCACCAAGAAGCGCACCGAGGACGATCTGCGCGCCTACGCGGTTTCGATTACGCCGCAAGGGCGCAAGGCGTTGCGGGGCGCGCGCACCGCTGCCGACCGGGCCGAGCGGCAGATGCTGGAAGCCTTGCCGGCGCCGGAGCGAGCAAAGTTCGTGAAATCCCTCGCGGTAATTGCGGCAGCCGGTGAGGCCATCACGTCGACGAGTGCGCCGGCGTTCCGCCGCAAGATGCGCCGGTTGAAGACCAAGTCCTTGTCTAAATAAGGATATTCAGCTGCGACCCGGGCCGCGCCAACGGGTTCGGCTGAGCGGCCGCATTGGCGGTCGGTCTGACGCTCTGAGCCTGGGCCGGCGCCTTTTGCGTCGAGAGTTCCGGCAGACGCAGAGGCTTCGGATGGGCCGCGGTTTGCGCCGCGATCACGGCGTTGCTGGCGCTGATCTGCATGACGCCAACGTTCCACAACATGGTTTCCACATGCTTAAGCCGGCCGGCCGGCGGCCTCGGCCTGCTCGATGGCGGGCAGCAACGTGCCGGACAGAACCTCCGGCGTGATCGGTCCGGAAAACCGCAAGCGGATGATGCCGCGCCCGTCGATCACGAACGTCTCCGGCACATCGTACACGCCCCAGTCGATGGCGGCACGGCCGTTGCCGTCGATGTCGATGCGCGCAAATGGGTTTCCCGCGGAATCGAGAAAGGCGCGCGCCTTCTCTGGCCGGTCCTTGTAGACGAGCCCGAAGAGCTGCAGATCGTCCCGCTTTGCCAGCGCCGCAAGCATCGGAGCTTCCTCCTTGCACGGGGCGCACCACGACGCCCACACATTTACAACCGTGACGTGTCCAGCGGAAAGATCGGCCCGTGAAAATGCAACCGTGCGTTTGTCCAGCGCCGGAAGGCTGATCGTCGGCGCGGGCTTGCCGATGAAGGCGGACGGCAGTTGATCGGGCGGCGCGCCGGACAGGCTGTGAAACAGGAGATACGCGAGCGCGGCAAAGGCGATGATCGGCACGATGTAGACAAGGCGCTTCATTTTCGTGCATCGAGCGCGCGGGCGCGTTCCAGTGCGCGGCGGTAGGCGGCGAGTGCAAGAACGATCGCGGCGACAATGGCCACGAAACTGATTCCGTAGGCAGGCCAGACGAAAGGCGCGTAGCCGCCCATCGCGAGAAACTTCGCCATCATGCCGCGGACTCCATCAGCGCGGTGCGAATGCGCCGCTCCAGGATGGCCGTGCGCATGCGCACCAGAAGAAGCGTCGCGAACAGCATGGTATAGGCTGCGGCCATCGTGAACAGCGGCCACAGAAACACCGCGGAGATCTGCGATCCGCCCTTGCGCAGGATGCTTTCGCCCTGGTGCAATGTCGTCCACCAGTCGACGGAGAATTCAATGATGGGCAGGTTCACCACGCCGACCAGCGCGAGGATGGCGGCGGCGCGCGCGGCCCGCGTTTCATCCTCGATCGCCTGCCACAATCCGATATAGCCGAGATAAAGCAGCAGCAGCAGGAGGAAAGATGTCAGCCTCCCATCCCACACCCAGTATGTGCCCCACATCGGCCGTCCCCACAGCGATCCCGTGATCAGCGCCAGCGCCGTGAACATCGCGCCGAGCGGTGCAGCCTGTCGCGCCGCCACATCGGCCAGCGGATGGCGGTTGATCAGGCCGATGGCGGAGGCGACCGCGATGAAGGCGTAGCCCGACATGGAGATCCACGCCGCCGGAACGTGCACGAACATGATCCGCACCGTGTCGCCCTGCTGGTAGTCCGGCGGCGCGGTAAAGGAGAGATACAGCCCGACGAGGAAGAGTGCTGCGGTAAGGGCCGAGAGCCACGGCAGCGCCGACGCAGTCGCGTCCATGAACCGTTTCGGATTGGCGTACTGGAGCATCGGCTGTGGGTCTAGCGGGCGAGGGATCGCGTCACAAGCATGGCTCACTCCGACAAGGCAAAGCGCAGTGCCGCACCCGCGGCAAAGGGCGAGAGGATGACGGTCACGAAGGAATAGGCGGCCAGCAGCCACAGCGCGCCGCTGGCGATCCCGTCCATGGCCGCGAGCACCGCGCCCGCCCCGAACACGACGGCCGGCACGATCAGCGGCAGGATGATCAGCGGCAGGAGCAGCCCGCCGCGGCGAACCGACAATGTCACCGCGGCGACAATGCTGCCCATCGCGCTCAGCGCCGGCGTGCCGATGGCAAGCGACAGCACCAGCATGCCAATGGCCTTCGCTGGGAGCGCGAGGAGGAGCGCCAGCACCGGCGAAAGAAGCGTCAGCGGCAAGCCGGTCGTGAGCCAATGGCTGGCGGCCTTTGCCGTGGTGATGCCTTCGAGCGGCAAGGGTCCCAGAGCCAGAAGATCGAGCGTGCCGTCGTCGAGATCCGGCTGGAACAGGCGGTCCAGTCCCAGTAGCGCCGCAAGCACCGCCGACACCCAGATCACGCCGCCGGCAATGCGCGCGAGCAGGGCTGGATCGCTGCCGATCCCAAGCGGCATCAGGATCGCAACCGCAACGAAGAACCCAAGCGACAGGGCGGCATTGCCGCCCGCGCGAAAGGCGAGGCGCACGTCGCGGGCCAGCAGTGTTGCGAATGCGCTCACGCGAGGCTCAATGTCCGGCAATCGAACGGCATCGGATCGTGCGTGGCGATGATGGCGATGCCGCCGCTCGCGACGTGGCCGCGGATGGCCTGCGCGGCAAGCGAGCGTCCGTTCTGGTCGAGCGAAGCGAATGGCTCGTCCAGCAACCATAGAGGACGGGAAACAAGCTGCAGCCGCGCCAGGGCAAGCCGCTTCCGCTGTCCAGCAGAGAGGTAGCGACAGCCCAGATCGGCCAGCGACGCAAGTCCGACGGTTGCCAGCAGAGCTTCGATCGCCGTTGCATCGGCACCGAAGAACTTTGCGACGAAACGAAGGTTCTCCCGTGGCGAGAGCTGCGCCTTGATTCCGTCCTGATGAGCGAACCACCCGACGAGCGGTCGCCGGTCCTCGGCCTCGCTTGTTTCTCCAGTTTCGCTCACCGTTCGGACGCGGCCCGAGGCTTGCGCCAGCAATCCGCCCAGAATTCGCAACAGCGACGTCTTTCCCGATCCATTCGGCCCAAGCACAGTCATCGCCTCGCCGGCAGACACACGAAAACTCGCGTCGCGAAACACGAGACGTCCACCACGGATGCAGGTGAGGGACTCGGCTTCGAGTGATTGGAGCGTCGGCATCAATACATGTGCTGGCCGCCGTTGATCGACATCGTCGAGCCGGTGACGAAGCCGGCATCGTCGGCGACGAGGAACAGCACCCCGCGCGCGATCTCGTGCGCCTTGCCAAGGCGGCCGACGGGAATGCGCGCCACGATCTTTTCGAGCACATTGGCGGGCACGGCAGCGACCATGTCGGTGTCGATGTAGCCCGGCGCGATGGCATTCACCGTCACGCCCTTGGCCGCACCCTCCTGCGCCAGCGCTTTCGTGAAGCCATGGATGCCCGACTTCGCGGCGGCATAGTTGACCTGTCCGTATTGTCCGGCTTGTCCGTTGATCGATCCGATGTTGACGACGCGCCCGAAGCCGCGCTCCAGCATGCCTTCCCACACCGCTTTCGCCATGTTGAAGCAGCCGCCGAGATTGGTATCCATCACCTCGTCCCAGCCCTGGCGTCCCATTTTTCGCATGGTGCCATCGCGCGTGATGCCGGCGTTGTTCACGAGGATGTCGACGGGGCCGAGATCGGCAACAACCTTGGCGACGCCGCTGACGCACTGGTCGTAATCAGCGACGTCCCATTTGTAGGCAGCGATGCCCCTGCGCTCGGTGAAGGCACGTGCCCGGTCGTCATTGCCGGCATAGTTTGCCGCGACCCGGCAGCCGGCTTCCTTCAACGCAACCGAAATCGCTTCGCCGATGCCCCGCGTCCCGCCAGTGACAATTGCAACCCGCGCCATGATCGCTCCCTAGGCTTGTGCCTAGCCGCAAAATGCCGCGAACGCCGCTTAGGGTAAACCCCACAAATCGCGGTTTCAGCCGCGTTTTCTCCGCCGCCGGCCGGGGAATTTCCTGTCCTATCGCACCTGCAAAAAGAGGTCTGGACAGGGGATAGGAGGGATGCTGTGCTTGGCGGCGTTGGAGCGCCCCGTGGCGCATTACCCTCGAAACGGTCTCACGTGACGGAAGAGCGTTCAAACACGGACGAACCGGTCGTCATCAAGAAGTACGCCAACCGGCGTCTCTACAACACCCAGACCTCCAGCTATGTGACGCTCGATCACCTGGCGGAGATGGTCAAGGAAGGCGTGGACTTTGAGGTGCGCGATGCGCGCACCAGCGAGGACATCACCCGCTCCGTGCTGACGCAGATCATCGTGGAAGAGGAAGCGAAGGGACAGAACCTGCTGCCGTTGCGCTTCCTCAGGCAGTTGATCCGGCTCTATGGCGATAGCCTGCAGGCTTTTGTGCCGGGCTACCTCGATCTCTCGATGGAAAATTTCGCCAAGAATCAGGATGACATGCGCAACCGCATGGCCGAGGCCTTCGGCGGCGGCTCGCAGGTGCTCGAAAACATGACGCGCCAGAATCTGGCCATGTTCGAGCGCGCCATGAAGATGTTCACGCCGTTCGGCACCCGCGAAACTGCAAATCGTCCCGCCAACGGCCATGGCACCGGCGCCAGCCCGGAACAGCCCAAATCGCAGGACGATCTGGCGGCGCTGAAATCGGAAATCGAAGCGATGCGCCGGCAGTTGGCGGAACTGGCCCAGAGCCGCAAATAGCGGCTAGCCCTTGCTCCAGCTCGGCTCGAGCTCCGGCTCGCCGAGATGGAACCCCTGGAAGTAATCGACACCGAACTGCTCAAGCAGATCGGCTTCCTCGGCCGAGCCGACCCACTCGGCGACCGTCTTCAGGTTGAAGTTCTTGGCGAGGTCGACAAGCGTGCGCACGAAGATCTGGTTGTCCGGCGACGACACCAGGCCGCGGATGTAGGAGCCGTCGATCTTGACCATGTCGACGCACAGCATCTGCAGATTGCGGAACGAGGTGTAGCCGGCGCCGAAATCGTCGATGGCGACGCGGCAACCGAGCTCGCGCAGATTCGAGATGAAGCGCGCGCTCTCCTCGAAATCGTTCAGGGCGGCCGTCTCGGTGAGCTCGACGATGATGCGCTCTGCCACCGAATGGTTGGCGCGCACGTAATTGATGAAGGATTGCAGCCAGGACGGATCACCGGCCGTGGTGCCGGAAACATTGACGGCAAGGTGCACCTGCGGATTGGCGTGCAGCTTGGCCACCATCATCTCTAGCGCGTGCCGGTCGACCAGCCGGACGAGACCGAGTTGTTCGGCGGCTGGAATGAATTGTCCGGCGCTGATGATCTCGCCGTTTGTCCCGATCATGCGCAGCAGGCATTCATGATGGACTGTCTCGCGGCTTTTCGCGGCGACGATCGGCTGATAGGCGAACACAAGGCGATTTTCATGCAGCGCCGCGACCACATCGTCGGCGATCGCCATCAATCGCAGCCGCGCCGTCTCGCGCTGCGCCGATTTCGCATACATCGCAAACCCGTCGCGGCCCTTGCTGCGCGCCTGCTCGAGCGCCTCTTCGGCGCGCAGCATCGCTTCCTGGCTCGAGGCTGCGCTGACCGGCAGGCAGACGGCGCCGACGCTGATCGTGGCGGACACGGTTCCCGAACGCGTCGAGATGACATTGCTGCGAACGGATGCGCGCAGCCGTTCGGCAACCAGTGCGATCTCGCGTTCGTTGCAATTGCCGACGAGCAGGCCGAACTTGTTTCCGGCCGTGCGCCCGATCACATCGGTGTTGCGCAGCGAAGAGGACAGGCGCTCGCCGACCGCGACAATCACTTCATCCGCGGCACCAAAGCCATAGGCATCGTTGATCACCGCCAGCCGGTCGATGGAGGCGACCAGATAGGCGCAGGTTCGCGACTCCGCTTTCGCCGTCGAGATTGCGTCGGACAATTCCGATCTCAGACTGGTGCGATTGAGGTGACCGGTCAGTTCGTCGCGCGTGGCGAGGTAGTGCAGGCGCTGAGCGTCGCGCACGCGCTCGGTGACTGTCCGGATCGTGCCGACAAGGCGTTCCGTGCGGCCGTCCGCGCCGGCCACGCGCACGCCACGCATGTCGATCCATTCGGAGCCGAGCGGCGAGCTGGTTTCGAACTCGAATTCGAATGTCGAATCGGCGGACGAGATTTCATCGACGAGCGAGCGCAGCTTCGCTCTGGCGTCGTCGTTGATCCAGGAGCGGAAGAATTCGCCGCGATTGATCCGCGCGGGATCGCCGTGAAAGGACAGCAGCTCGGTGGCGCCATCCCAGACGATGGTGTCATCTGCCAGGGTCCAGTCGAAGGCCGCTTCGCGCGCTCCCGCTACCGCGAGCCGCAAACGCTCGGCATCCTGCGCCGCGGCCAATGTCGACAGTCCGTCGACCGGCCTTTTCGCGAGTGACTGACCTTGCACTACCCACCGTCCTGGCCGGTTTTTCCGGCACTGGCAGCGATCATTGCGGTGGGCGCATTAAAAAACCTGAAACTTCTCAGCATTGTCGGCCGTTTAGGACTGACGGCCCGGGCTTTGCCTTAAGAACTGGTTATGGGGACCAACGCGGCACTTGCGATTCTTCCGATGACGGCATCCGACGCGTGGCGCCGCAAACCGTGCATGGACGAATTTCTCCGCCGGGACAAAGCCTATCGTGGTAAAGGCCGCGCATCCAACGCGCGGCAATCGGTGGACGATTCGTCAACGCGGGAGCTTCGTGCGTCCCACCCTGAGACAGTTGCGTACGATCCGCTCTGGGACGGACCGCGTCTGGTGCCGGCCTTTGTCGCACAGATCCTCGGGCAGTACGCGTCTCCGGCCGTCAATCCGGACAGGGCGGCCGGCTACGAACCATCCGGCCTGCAGGGCGGGCGCTTGATCGACATTCGGATCTGACGGTCAGCGGCCAGAATCGGTATCAAGGTGATCGAGCATCGCCGCGCCGACGATGCGGCCATGACCGCTGTCGAGCTGCAGGACAACCGCAATGCCGTCATGGCCGGCGCCCGTGTCGCTGCGCGGCAGATCAAGGGCAAGCGGGCGGCCCTTCCAGATGCCGATTGCGCGAATCTGCCGGACGACGTTGTGGTAGGTGATCGTGCGGCCTGAATTCTCGCCGTCATGAATGCTGACGGTGGCCTGCGGCAGGACGCGAAACATCCAGATCGTTGCCTCGCGATCCGAACCATCGCCTGCTCCCACTGCGATATGAACGACCTGGCGGTTGGCATTGAGATCGACCGGAATCGACTGCATGTCGCCAATCCGCGCCGTGATGGCGGCTTCGACCGCCTGCTCGCGGCTGCCGATCACATCCGTTGCGCCATCGACGATGATTTGCGGCGTGTAGACACCGCCGCGCCCCATCATCTGCGCGTAGGCTTTCTGCCGGCTCGTGTCGGCCTCGCTGGCGAGCGTGTCTTTCCAGCCCAGCATGTCCCAGTAGGTGACCGGAAGACTCAGCGCCAGAATGTCGTGACGCTGGGCAAGCTGGCCGAGAAAGGCATCGGCCGGCGGACAGGAGCTGCATCCCTGGCTGGTGAACAGCTCGACCACGACGGGCCGGCCGCGCCTGGCATCGGCAGGATGCCCGGCGTAGCCCGGAACCGCCAGCGCGAGCGTCGCCAGCAGGCCCAGAACCATGGCCAGGATAGCCCGAATGATCGACATGGCCCCATACCTATAGGGGCAGGCCGCAATCCTTCCAGTCACTTCGGCTTGAACCCACCCCGCACAAGCTTAATGCCCCACAGAACCAAATGACACAACTTCGTGCCTCGGTCAGGCCGCCAGAAGGCTCCGGACCATGTAGGGCAGGATGCCGCCGTTCTGGAAATAGCCGATTTCGTCCGCAGTCAGGATCATCAGATAGAGGGGCAGCGGGGCAGTGCGGCCATCGGGATGGTGAATGGTGGCCGTGATCTTCATGCGCGGCGTGATCTCTGCCGGCAGCGGGATGTCGATCGTCTCGCGCCCGGTCAGCCCATAGTCGTGACGCGTCTTCCCGGCCTCGAAGGCGAACGGGGCGATGCCCATGCCGATCAGATTCGAGCGGTGGATACGCTCGAAATTCTCGGCGATCACGGCACGCACGCCCTGCAGCTTCGGTCCCTTGGCCGCCCAGTCGCGCGATGAACCCGTGCCGTATTCCTTGCCCGCGACGACGACGGTTGGAATGCCATCCTTCTGATAGCGCATCGCGGCATCGTAGATCGGCATCTCTTCGCCGGTTGGCTGCGAGGACGAATAGTAGATGGTGTTGCCGCCTTCCTTGCCGCCCATCATCTCGTTCCTGATGCGGATATTGGCGAAGGTGCCGCGCACCATCACCTCGTCATTGCCGCGGCGCGCGCCATACGAATTGAAGTCCGCATACTGGACGCCATGCTCGATCAGGTATTTGCCGGCCGGGCTATCCTTCTTGATCGAACCGGCGGGGCTGATGTGATCGGTGGTGATGGAGTCGCCGAACAAGGCGAGGATGTGGGCCCCCACGATCTTCGACGTCGCCCCGGGCCGTTTCTCCATGCCGCGGAAATAGGGCGGCCGCTTCACATAGGTCGAGGCTGAATCCCACGCATAGTTCTTGCCGCCGCGAACCTTCACCTTCTTCCAGTTCGCCGCGCCCTCGAACACATTGCCATAGCGCATGCGGAAACTGGCCGACGTGACCGATTTGCGGATCGTGTCGGCAATTTCCTTGGGCGAGGGCCAGATGTCCTTCAGATAGACCGGCTTCTTCTTGCGGTCATAACCGATGGGATCACTGGCGAGATTGACGTTCATGGAGCCTGCAAGCGCGTAGGCGACGACGAGCATCGGCGAGGCGAGATAGTTCGCGCGCACCTGTGGATGCACGCGTCCTTCGAAATTGCGGTTGCCGGACAATACCGACGCCACCACCAGGTCGCCCTCGTTCACGGCGTCGGCGATGGGATCGGGCAGCGGGCCGGAATTGCCGATGCAGGTGGTGCAGCCATAGCCCACGAGCTGGAAGCCGAGCTTGTCGAGATATTTGTTCAAGCCCGATTTGGCAAAGTAATCCGTCACCACCTGGCTGCCCGGCGCGAGCGACGTCTTCACCCATGGCTTTACATCGAGTCCGCGCTCGACCGCGTTGCGCGCCAGAAGGCCCGCGCCGATCATCACGCTTGGATTGGAGGTGTTGGTGCAGGATGTGATCGCTGCGATCACGACATCGCCATTGCCGACGGAATAATCCGTTCCGGCGACCTTCACGCGCGGCTGAGCCTCTTCCTTCTTGAAGAAATTCGTCAGCGCCGCGCGGAATTCGGTTGAAGCCTTTGTGAGGGAAACGCGGTCCTGCGGACGGCGCGGACCGGCAAGGCTCGGCTCGACCGATCCCAGATCGAGCGACAGCGTGTCGGTGAAGACCGGATCGGGCGACTTCGCCGTGCGGAACAACCCTTGCGCCTTGGCGTATTTCTCGACCAGGGCAACGCGTGCCGGCTTGCGTCCGCTGACCTTCAGATACCGCAGCGTATCGGCATCGATCGGGAAGAAGCCGCACGTGGCGCCATATTCCGGCGACATGTTGGCGATGGTGGCGCGATCCTCGACCGTCATCTCATCGAGGCCGGGGCCGTAGAACTCGACGAATTTGCCGACCACGCCCTTCTTGCGCAGCATCTCGGTCACAGTCAGCACAAGATCGGTGGCCGTCACGCCTTCGCGTAAGCCTCCGGTCATGCGGAAACCGATCACTTCCGGAATGAGCATCGAGATCGGCTGGCCGAGCATCGCGGCCTCCGCTTCGATGCCGCCAACACCCCAGCCCAGCACGGACAATCCGTTGACCATCGTCGTGTGGCTGTCGGTGCCGACCAGCGTATCGGGGAACGCGTATTCGACCGTCTTGCCGCTTTCCTTCGCCTTGCGCGTCCACACCGTCTCGGCGAGGTATTCAAGATTCACCTGATGGCAGATGCCGGTGCCCGGCGGAACGACGCGGAAATTCGCGAACGCCTGTTGCCCCCAGCGCAGGAACGCGTAGCGCTCCAGATTGCGCTGATATTCTTTCTCCACATTCTGCTTGAACGCATTGCGGCTGCCGAAATTGTCCACCATCACGGAGTGATCGATGACGAGATCGACTTCGGCGAGCGGATTGATCTTTTCCGGATCGCCGCCAAGATCCTTCATGGCATCGCGCATGGCGGCGAGATCGACGACCGCCGGAACGCCGGTCAGGTCCTGCATCAAGACGCGCGCGGGACGGAACGCGATTTCCTGATCGGATGTCCTGGTTTTCAACCACTGCGCGACGGCGCGAATGTCATCAGCCGTGACGGTTTGCCCATCTTCATGCCGAAGCAGATTCTCGAGTAGCACCTTGAGTGAGTAGGGCAACCGGCCGATGCCGGAGAGGCCGTTCTTCTCGGCAGCGGTGAGGCTGAAATAGGCATACGTTTTCCCGCCGACCGTCAGGGTGCGGCGGGCTTTGAAGCTGTTGAGGCAGGGCATGTGATGGAGCTCCGGGTCCGGAGTTGTGGAATGGCGGCTGATTTAGTCAGATTCCCTCTCCATGTCATGCCTTTTGTGAGCTGAAAGGATTGGGCGATGAGCGAGGCGGTGCGAAGCGAAAGACAAGGGCCGGTGACGACCATCATTCTCGGCCGGCCAGATGTGCGGAACGCCGTCGATGGTCCGACCGCAGATGCGCTGGCAAGTGCCTTTCTCGACTTCGAGCGCGATGACTCCGCTTCCGTTGCCGTGCTGTGGGGCGAAGGCGGAACGTTTTGTGCCGGAGCCGATCTGAAGGCCATCGCGAGCGGCTGCGGCAATCGCATTCAGCCGATCGAAGCGGGCCGCAATGATCGCCTTGCATGTGATGCACCGATGGGGCCGACGCGCATGCTGTTGTCGAAGCCGGTCATTGCCGCGATTTCCGGCTATGCGGTTGCCGGCGGGCTTGAACTCGCGCTGTGGTGCGATCTGCGCGTGGCCGAGGAAACGGCTGTGTTCGGCGTCTTCTGCAGGCGTTGGGGCGTGCCGCTGATCGACGGCGGCACGGTGCGGTTGCCGCGGCTCATCGGCCAATCCCGTGCGCTCGATTTGATTCTTACCGGCCGCCCTGTCGATGCAAAGGAGGCACTCGCGATCGGGCTTGCCAATCGCGTCGTGCCGCCGGGCCAGGCGCGCACCGCCGCCGAAGCTCTTGCCCGTGAAATCGCAGGGTTTCCGCAAATCTGCATGAAACATGATCGATTGTCCGTGTACGAGCAGGGATCGCTCGATTTGATCCCGGCCATGCAGAATGAATTCGATCGCGGGCTTTCGACGCTGCGCAGCGGCGAAGCGGTTTCCGGCGCAGCGCGGTTTTCCGAGGGAAAAGGCCGCGGCGGCCGCTTCGACGACCTGCAATCTTAAATTTGCCCGATTTCTTCGCGACGCTTCAGGGCTTTGCTGGCGCGGGGGTCGCCACAACGGATATCAGGGCGACCAGACTCATGTCGAAGGCATTGCTTGCGATTTGTGTTTTCGCGGCGATTGCCAGCGCCGAACCTTGCCTCGCCCAATCCGATCTCGTGGAGCGGCTTTCGATCGAGCGGCTCGGCAGTATCCAGCCCGGTGCTTATGTCGCGGGTGACCGCATTCATTTCACCATTGGAGCCTTCGGCGGCAACTACCTTTTGCGTTTCGACGGCGATCCGGAAGTCTTTGCGCTGTATGCCGATCGCACGTCGCTTGGCGGCCGCATTCTGAAATATGACTCCGGTGAGACCGCCATTCGCACCGCAAGCTGGGGCGGCATCACGCTGTACACGGATGGAAGCCCCAACGGTCTTCCCGCTGTGCGTTCCGGGGATGCGGCCGTGCCCCAGCTTCCCGTTGTTTCCGTGAGCCAGATGCAGGCTGTCGCCGGAGATGAAAGCGAGCACCTCGCCTATGCACGAAGGCTTCGGGTGATTTTCACAGCGGACTGGAGCGTTCTCGAAACGAGCAGCGCGCTCCGATCGACAGCTCTTGATGCATTGGAGAATGCCGCGCGCGGCATTGAGCGTTTCACACACGCCAGTGCCGGCCGCGAGACGATATCGGATCATGTTACGACCGTGACGCTGGCGACGGCCATGCGTCCGACTTTGCGTTTGTACGACAAGACGCTGATCGTGACGTTCAATCCGGATCGCGGCTATTTCGGCCGGGCTTCATCGCGCGCCATCGCCAGAGCGCTGATGCTCGTGCTGCCCGCAAGCAAGCGCTAGATCGTCTCGTCGGTTCGCCATGGTGGCGCGGTGCCGCGCCGGATCAGCGCTGTCACGCCGGCAAACACGGAGCGCGCATCGTCGAGCGCATCATGTTCACTGCCGGAAAACTCGGCGCCGCAGATTCGCGCGACATCGCAGGCGTGCAGTCCGGCCGCGTCGATTCCGTTCGCCCCAAGCCAGGGAACGATGTTCACGTAAGCCGGCAGCGGTGGCGCGTCCGCGATGCCGTACAGGCGCAGGTTCTCCGTCAGCACGAGATCGTCGCGGCCAAACGCGCAGATGACTCCGCTGCCGGCGAAATCCACGAATTGGCGATAGGCATCGCTGAAGTCCATTCCGCGTGCGGCGATGTCCGCGTGGCTGATACCGGTCAGGCGTTCGAGGTAATCCGAAATCTTGGCGTTGATGCGCGGCCTGACCAACAGATTGAGCTCGCCGACCGGGCGGAGCGTGTCGGCATCGGTCTTCACGGCGCCGATCTGCACCACCTCCTTGAATTCACCTGGGGCGAGCCAGCGGCGCGCCAGCGAGCCTTCGAAGGCAGTGAACTCAAGATCGAAAAAGACAATCATGGAAAGACGATAGCTGTTGCGGCTAACACTTTGCCGAAGGTTAAGCGATTCTTAACGACCCGTGCGGACAGTGGGAGGCGCATGGTCGAAAGGGCCCTCGCATGGCGCTCGCTGTCAAGACACCGCCCGTTCTGGACGTCCCTTCAACGAATTCCGCAGCGCAAAAGATTTCCGATCTCGATCGGCTCGCGGCGCTGCATGCAAAAGCATTCGAGACCGCGCAGCTGGCCAGTCTGCTTGGCCGGACACCCTATTTCGTCGGTGCGCTGGCGATTGCGGCACTGGCCACCGCTTTGGCCGCGTCGCATCAAGAGGCATACCGCGTTGCGTGGCTCGCCCTTGTTGGTTTCCTGCTGGGCATCGATGCATATCTCGTTCGTGGCGCGATGCGTGCGCCGTTCCAGCTCGAATCGTTGCGAAGCTTCGCGGCGCAGCAAAATTGGGTGCTATTGGCGCTCGGCGCGGCATGGGGATGCGGAGCCGCGATCATGCCGGTCGGTTCGTCGGAGCTCCCGGCAATCGCTTTCGGCATCGGGGCAGCGGTGCTTGCGGCAGGGATATTGCGTCTGCGCGAACCCTCGTTTCATTTTGTTGCCGCGACGGGCTGCTGCAGCGCAATCGTGGTATGGATGCGAAGTCCCGGCGACCTGGCTCTCCCTGGCCTGATTCTGCTGGGCTGCGCAGCGATCCTGACCGTCCAGCGGATCGTGGAGGCGCGGCAGACCGTCCAGCCGGCGCCATTCGGAGTTCCGTCGCCGCTCCGTTCCTAGTGCGAGAGCCGATATCGCCTCTTTCGATTCTTCAACCGCGGCGCTAGCTTCCCGCCCCAATTCATGGATTGCGGACGCCTGCGCTTCTGCCGGTGGCGTTTCCTGGACGAATAGGTCGACATGGCAAAGGATTCTGCGCTCGCGGCACGCGAGAAGCCTGCATCGCCAAGTCAAATGAGCGAGGACGATCTGGCGCTCGAGCGCGTGGGAGAGGCGCGTTCCCGCCTGCCCGCCGAAGAGCAGAGGCTGTTTGACGCGATCTTTCGTGGCGCTCCGCCGGAAGACGTCACCCGCTACGACGCGGCCTCGCTTGCTGCCTTGGCCTCCCTTGTTTTCGAGGCGACGAGCAGCAGAGCCGCCGGCCAAACGCTGGTTCGTCTCATCCCGTTTGTCGCCAACGGGAGCCGGAGCGAGACCATTCTTGTTGCCGTGAACGACGACATGCCGTTCCTGTTCGACTCTCTTATGGGCGAACTCAGTGCGCGCGGCCTGCGCGTGCAGGCCCTGTTTCATCCCATCGTTGCCGAGAAGCGCGGAACGAATGGACGTCGCGATCCCGCCGGAACGTCAGTCCGGGAAAGCCTGATTGTTCTTGCGCTTCATGCCTTGAGCGATGAAACACGCGCGGGCGTCGCCGAGGCCGCGAGCTACATCTTCTCGCAGGTCAGACTTGCGGTCGCCGATTGGCCGAAGATGCTTTCGCATCTGCGCGAGACGATCGGCGGCTTGCGCAGCCATCCGCCCAAGATCAACGCGGAAATCGTCGAAGAAAGTGCCGCGTTTCTCGAGTGGCTCGCGGACAATCATTTCACGTTCCTGGGCACGCGCGATTACGTTTACAGGGACCGGGATGGCGGACGGCTCGACGCGATCGAAGGCTCCGGGCTTGGAGTGCTTTCGAGCATGGCAAACCGCGTTATCCGGCGCGGCGAGCGGCGTGGCGAGCTGACGTCGGAAATCATAGGGTTCCTCTCGCAGGCCGAGCCACTGATCATCACGAAATCAAACGAGCGTTCGGTCGTCCATCGCCGCGTCCACATGGATTACGTCGGCGTGAA
>Ga0335083_10005429_pt1 | contig 16063 bp, 11 predicted proteins | sample Lox_Sample_42_FD_206716 | JGI IMG/M metagenome (GOLD analysis project Ga0335083, IMG submission 206716) | Soil microbial communities from Loxahatchee National Wildlife Refuge, Florida, United States - Lox_Sample_4.2 | ecosystem: Environmental > Terrestrial > Soil > Wetlands | place: USA... | reverse complement strand
ACGCGCGGACGTCCCCGCGTGCTGTCCAGCTCGGCAGGTCGGGCGTCTCGCGGAGCGTCTCGAGCGGGATCCGCTCGAGCAGATCGTGAACGAAGATCCCGGCGCCCGCGCCGCCGGGCAGGTCGTCGTCGGGCACCGGGGCTGGCGCCACCTCGTCGTGGATCTCGGTGGGCGGGCGGTAGCCGCCGTCGGCGTGCTTGATCCGGCTGTAGGAGGTGTACGTGGGGCCCAGCCGCTCGCGCGCCAGCCGCGCCAGCTCCGCGGCCGGCGGCGGCTCGACGCGGGGAACCTCACCCGGGCTCCAGGTGAGCACGCCCAGGCCCCGCAGGCGCGGGCGAAACGCGTCGCCGGGCGCGCGCGGATCGACCGGCACCTCGCGCACGGCGAAGTGCTCGCGCGCGTTGCCGGCGGCCAGCGCGGTCAGCCGCCGGTGAACGTGCGCGTAGCCGCCGTTGAGCTTCCAGAGCTCCTCCTTGTATTCGTCGACGCCGATCTCCCCCTCGAAGGCGCCGTCGAACGGCAGGTAGAGACGCTTCCGCGCGCGCGTGAGCGCGACGTAGAACAGCCGCTGATCCTCGGACTCGGCGTCGCGCTTGATCGCGTCGGTGATCGCCTGACGCCGGGCGCGCCCGAGCACCGCCGCGCGCTGGCCGTCCTGCGTGAACACGCGCAGCCCGCCGCCGCGGAACGGGCTGAAGCCGCCGTAGACGAACACGTAGTCCGCCTCCAGCCCCTTGGACTTGTGCATCGTCATGATCTGGACGGCGTCCCGATCGCTCTCGATGCGCTCGACGTCGCCCTCGTCGGGTGACGGCGCGGTCAGCCCTGCGCACAGCGCGGCCAGCCGCCGCGCCACGTCGCCGATCGGCCGGGCGGCGCGGGCGTCCTGGGCCGCCAGGCTCTCGAAGACGTGGCGGTAGTTGACCAGGCGGCGCGCGCTCTCGCCCAGGAACAGCTCGCGCTCGATGACACCGCTCTCGTTCAGGATGCGCGCGTAGAGGCGGCCCAGCGGTTGCCGGGCGGCCGCCGCGTGCCAGGCGTAGAGGCGCGCGTGCAGCGGGTGATCCGCGCCGGCCGCCGCGGCCGCCGGCAGATCGCCGAGCGACAGGCCGAAGAACGGAGTCAGCCAGGCGCGCAGCCGCTTGGCCGGATCGCGCGGGTCGGCGATGGCGCGCAGCAGGTCGCGCACGTGCGCCGCCTCGGGGCGGTCGTGCAGGTTCTCCTGGTTGTGAATGACGGCCGGCAGGCCGCGCGCGATCAGCGCCGCCTCGATCGTGCGGGCCTCGTTCCAGGTGCGCGTCAGCACGAAGATCTCGCGCGCGGGAGGCGCCGGCGGCCCGGCCAGCAGGGCCTGAATCTCGTCGGCCGCGGCGCGCGCCAGCGCCTCGCGCACCGCCCGCATCGGCAGTTTGGTGATCTCCTGGTCGGCGCTGACACGCAGGAGCGTGACGGCCGGTGACCGTCCCGAGGCTTCGACCGGGCCCTCGACCCCGCCGCAGGTCACCGGCCGGTACGCGGGGCCATGGCTGAAGAACGGCGGCTCCGCGGCCGGATCCAGGATCGCGTTGTAGGCGTCGATCACCGCCGGCGTCGAACGGAAGTTGCGCGAGAGCTGGTGGCGATCGTCCGGGGCGGCGATGGTGTCGCAGGCCGTCGCGTACGTGGCGACGTCCGCCCCGCGGAACCCGTAGATCGCCTGCTTGGGATCGCCCACCAGGTAGATGGGGTGGGCCGGGCTGTCGGCGAACACCGTCCGGAAGATCTCCCACTGGGTCGGATCGGTGTCCTGGAACTCGTCGACGATCGCCAGCTTGAAGCGCGCGCGCAGCGTGGCGATCAGCTCGCTCCCGCGCCGCCCGCGCAGGGTGTCGCGCACCAGCGCGAGCATGTCGTCGAAGTCATACAGTCCCGCGCTGCGCTTGCGCGCCTCCAGGCGGCCCGCGACCGGGGGCAGGAACAGCTGGGCGATCGCCGCCTCCAGCGACACGTTGCAGGCGGCCAGCGCCTCGACGGTCGGCCGCACGCGCGCGTTCGGCGCCAGGTTGTCGGTGATGTAGTCGAAGCCGTCCTTGCGGGTGGCGCCCATCGCCAGGACGGCGTCGACCCGCGCAAGGAAGCGCGGCAGGTGCCCGTCGTCGACCAGCTCGCTGGCCGACCGGTGCAGCGGCTTCAGGCGGTTGCGCACGGCGGTCACCGTGCTCCCCGAGCGGCTCTGGACCGCGGAGAGCAGCTCGCCCAGATCCACGGCGGCCAGCGCCCGTGCGGCCGCCGCGATCGCGGCCTCGTCGAACGCGGGGCGGAGCGGCACACCCAGCTGGTGCGCCCGGTAGAGCAGCCGCCCGAGCATCTCCGTCGACGGCCGCAGGCCCAGGTAGGTCTCCAGGTACGGCGCCAGCCGGGCGTCGACCGAGAGCTCTTGCCGGATCGCCTCGGCGAAGGCGGCCGAGAAGGCCGCGCGGCTCTCGACCTGTTCCTGCACCAGCAGGCGCCCGCCCGTGAAGGCCTGCTCGGTCAGCACGCGCTGGCAGAACGCGTGGATGGTTGAGATGGGCGCGGCGTCGATCTGGCGCGCCGCCGCCGTCAAGCGCGCGCGCGCCTCGTCGTCGACGGTCCAGCCCGGACCGTCGGCCGGCCCCGCGGACGCGGAAGCAACCTTGCGGATGAGCGCGTGCACGCGGCGCTTCAGCTCCGCGGCCGCGCGCTCGGTGAACGTCACGACCAGGATCTCGTCCAGGCGGGCGTCGCCGCGCAGCAGGCGGTCGACCACCAGGTGCTCGATCAGGAACGTCTTGCCGGTGCCGGCCGAGGCCTCGATCACCGCCGCGCGATCGCGCGGGATGCGCGCCAGCTCGTCGGGAAACGGGTGAAAGCCGGCCGCGCTCATTTTCCGATGGCCCTGAAGTAAGGGTCGAACCGGCGCGCCGCCATGGCCTCGGCTTGCAGCGCGTCCGGGACCGGGTACTCGCGGACGTTGGGCACCGGACCCCAGTCCGAGGCGAACCTGGTCCAGTTGTCCTCGCGCAGGATCAGGACGGAGGCGCGGACGCCGATCTCCTCGCCCTTCTCGCGGTGGCGCTTGCAGTAGAAGACGCCTTCGCAGGGCAGGAAGTAGGCGTGCACGCTCCCCACCAGCTCGGTGGCCAGCGAGGTCAGGTAGGCGCGGGCGTCCGCGGGCGCGATCGCCTCGAACCGGCGCTGGTCGACCCGCGGCGAGCCGTCGTCCCTGGGGCGGATGGTCAGCGCGCGGGTGACGCGCGGCTGGTCGTCCAGCACGGTCAGCGCCAGGTGCGTGAGGAACGCGCCCAGGTAGTCGCGCTCGGGGCAGTCGGCCTTGGGGTTGGTCGAGCCGATGAGCGAGACGGTCAGGCGCGTGCCGTCGGCGGCCGTCGCGGTCAGCTCGGTCCGCCCGCCCAGGCGCAGGTCGCCCAGCGCCAGCGCCGGCCGGATCACCGGATCGCGGAGCTGCTCGGGCGCGGCGCCCAGGAAGATCGCGCGGGTGCGCTCGGCCAGCGCGCCCGCCGACTCGCGCAGCCCGGCCCGCCAGCAGCGCAGCAAGCTCACGTGGCGCTCGCGCGCGGCGCGCCCGAACAGGCCGTCGGCCAGCGTGCCGTCCATCCGCTTCATCTCGGCCGCCCGGTCGTAGGCCTCGTCGACGTTGGGCTCGTCGTCGCCGTCCAGCAGATCCGAGGCCAGCTCGCGCAGGAAGGGGATGGTCTCGATGCGGGACTCGTCCAGCGACTCGCGCTCGCGCAGCGCCGCCTCGGCCTCCAGCGCCGCCTCCCCCTCGTCGCGCATCGGCAGCAGCACCCGCGCGGACGCCTGCAGCGGGCACTCGAGGAAGCGCCGCAGGTCGGTCAGGGTCAGCGGGCGCCGGAGGCGCGACGCGGGCGCGCCGTCGGGCGCGCCCACCCAGCCCAGGTCGGGGGCGATCGCGGCCCAGGTGCTGGTGGCCAGCGACGCGCGCAGCTCGGCCAGCGGGGGGAGCTGCGGCGCGCCACCCGACGCCCGCCGCAGCGAGCGACCGAGCGCGGCCGCCCGTCGCTCCCGGGCGGCCGCCGGGATGACGGCGACCGCCTGGGCGTCCGCGTGGCGGGCCGCCGGCGCCACGACCTGGTCGTCGGCCGGCCGCCCCAGCGTCTCGCGCACCTCGTCGAGGACCGGCGACGGCGCCTGCGGATCGCCTGTCACCGGGTCGCGCGCGACGTACGACAGCACCACCCGCTGTCGCGCGGCCAGCAGCGTCTCCAGGAAGATGTGCTGGTCCTGCTCGCGCGGGGTGACATCGCCGGCGCGGCGCGCGCCCGCCCGCAGGTCCAGCGGCGACCACCCGGCCGGCGCCGGGAAGACCTTCTCGTCCAGGCCGACCACGAAGATCGTGTGGAACGGCAGCGCGCGCATCGGGACGAACGACGCGACGGTCACGCCCTCGGGCGGGCGCCCGACGCGCGGCCCGTCGGCCAGCCGCTTCTTGATCAGCTCGGCGGCCACGCGGAACCGGATGGGCCGCGCGCCGGGGGCGGCGGCCTGGGCCCGCTCGATCGCCGAGAACAGGTCGCCCAGCGCCGCTTCCTCTTCGGGTGTCTCGGGAAGGATGGTCGACGTGAGCACCCGGCGCAGCAGCGCAGCGTGCTCCTCGAACGGCGCGGGGGCGCGCTGGGCTGCGTCCGCGTAGGCGATCAGCTCGCGGGCGAGGATCCCCAGCGCGCGGGCGGCCGGCTCCCCGGCGGGCGCGACCGGCGCGGGCAGCAGCGGCTCGCCGTTCAGCGCCAGCGCGTCGTCGGCGCTGGACAGGAAGGCGCCCAGCGCCAGCCGCTTCAGCCCCTGGTCCCAGCTGATGCGATCGCGCTCCAGGTAGCTGGCGGGCAGGGCCGCGCGGTCCGCGCCGCGCACGATCTCCAGGTCCTCGCACAGGGCCAGCCAGTCCTCGGGATCGACGTCGGGGAACCGGCGGGCCACGGCGGGGTGCATGGCCGCGCGCAGCAGCTCGGGACGGGACAGCGACCCCAGCGGCAACTCGAGCAGCGCCAGCGCGGCGTCCTGGATCCGCCGCTCCCCGGCGCGCGGCAGATCCAGCACCGTGCAGGGGAGGCTCGACGCCGCTTCGAACACCTCGGCCGCCAGCGGCAGGTAGCCGGCCGCCGCAGCCGCTGGAACTGCCACCGCGAAATCGGAGAAGGCCAATGTCTCATCAGCGCGCACGGCGGCCCAGATGGCGGCGGCCACCGTCTCCAGCTCGCGCCGCGGATCGAGGGCGGGCCAGATGGCCACGCTCTGGTCGTCCGGCGCGCCCGCCGTGTCGGCCGTCTGTCGCTCCAGGATCCGCCGCTGCAGCGTCGCCAGGGCGGACGCGCCGGGTGGATCGACGAAGCGCGCGTCCGCGTCTCCCGCGGCCAGCTCGAGCAGCATCGTCGCGTTCTCGCGCCCGGGGCGGGCCCAGGCGTCCAGGGCGCCGCCCTCCTGCTCGTCCAGCCGATCGAGGTGGCACGGGCTCAGGCTGTAGACGCCCAGGTCCGCCACCGCGCCCAGCTTGGCGAAGATCGATCCGTAGAGACGCGCGACGTACGAGATGCCGAACAGGTGCGCGGGCGACACGCGCAGGTCGCGCTCGGGCGTGCGGGCGAACAGCTCGGGCAGGGTCAGCGCGCCGCGCGCGGTGAAGACACCGCCGGGGCCGTGAAGGGCACGCCAGAGCGCGCGTTGCCAGCTCTGCAGCGACGGATCCAGCTCGGCGGACGATCCGCCTTGCCGCCAGTCGGCCAGCATCTCGGGCCGGGTGAAGGTGTACTCGTCGAACAGCGCCGCCACGCTGGTCGCCAGCTGCACCCGCTTGCGGTCCAGCCCGTCGCCGTCCCCCTCCAGGTAGTCGCGGACGGCAGCCAGCGGCGCGCTGGCGAGCGATCCAGGATCGTGGAACAGGCCCAGCAGCTCGCCCTCGATGCGATCGCGGTCGACGAGCTCGACGTCCGGCCGGCTGGCGCGCGCGACGTCATACAGGAAGGCCCTGAGGAAGCGGGACTTCACGTTCACGGCGATGCCCAGCCGTCGCGCCAACCCCTGCTTCACGAACGACTCGATGAGCGGATTCGGCACGATGACCGTGACCGGATCGAACAAGCTGGTGCGCGCGCCACCGACGGTGTCGGCCAGCGCATCGAGCAGCGCTTCGAGACGATTTGTACAGCAAAACCGGATCACGCCGTGGCCGTTCTAGTACAATTCTCTACGTGGCCCCGTTCACCATCTTACTCGTCGAAGACGATTTCGATGTGCGGGAAGCGCTGGTCGAGACATTGCGCGATCGCGGCTACGAGGTCCAGGCCGCCGGCGATGGGGAGCAGGCGCTGAAGGTGCTGCGTGGTGGCCTGCGACCGGGGCTCATCCTGCTGGACCTGATGATGCCACGAATGAGCGGCTCCGAATTTCGAATGATCCAGCGGACCGATCCCGACCTGTCTTCCTATCCGGTCGTTCTGCTCAGCGCGGACGGGCGCATGGAAGAGAAGGCGCAGACGCTGAAGGTCGACGGCGCGATTCGCAAGCCCATCGATCTGGATGAGCTCTTCGCCGTCATCGAACGTATTCGGGTCAATAAAGCAGCTTCATGAAGCGCCTCAGCAGGCGCAGAGTTCGCGAGCGGTACGGAAATGAGAGCTGGCGCGCCAGGAAGGGCGACAGCCAGCCGAGCAGCGGGTGGTCCTCGATGATGGTCTCCGTCCAGCAGAACTGGCGGATGGCTTCGGGACCGTGGCGGAAGCCCAGGCCGCTGGCCTTCACCCCACCCAGGGGCGCCTCGACGCAGAAGTAGTTGAAGAGCGCGTCGTTCACGCAGAGGCTCCCGGTCTGGACGCGGCGGGCGAGGGCCCGCGCCTTGCCGACGTCGCGCGACCAGACGCTGCCGGACAGGCCGAACGGCGAGTCGTTGGCGATGCGCAGCGCCTCTTCGGCGCTCGCCACCTGCATCACGGGCAGCACCGGGCCGAAGGTCTCCTCGCGCATGACCGCCATGTCGGCCGTGACGTCGGCCAGCAGGGTGGGCGCGAAAAATTGTCCGCCCAGGTCGCTGCGGCGGGCGCCGCCGGCCACCACGCGGGCGCCGCGCTGCACGGCGTCCGCGATCTGGCGCTCGGCGCGCTCGATCTGCGGCGGGAAAGTGACAGCACCGATGTCGACCGTCACGTCGTCGCCGCGGTCGCGCCCCGGAGGCCCCTGGCGCAGCGCCGCCATCTGCTCGGCGCACAGCCGCACGAACTCGCCGGCGGCCGGCGCCTCGACCAGCACGCGCTCGGTGCGGATGCAGACCTGGCCGCTGCCGGCGAATGCGCTCCAGACCGCGGCGCGCGCCGCGCGCGGCAGGTCGGCGTCGGCCAGGACGATCATCGCCGACTTGCCGCCCAGCTCCAGAACGGAGGGAACCATCCGCGCCGCGGCCGCCTGGGCCACCTGCCGGCCGACGCCCGGGCTGCCCGTGAAGAACAGCATGTCGGCCGCGCCGGCCAGCGCCGCGCCCGCGTCGCCGCGCCCCGGGACCACCTGGAACACGTCCGCGGGCAGCCCAGCCTTCGCCCACAGCGCCGCCACCCGCAGCGACGTCAGCGGCGTCCGCTCGGAGGGCTTCAGGATGACGGCGTTGCCGGCGAACAGCGGCGCCACGCAGTCGGCGTAGTTGTTGAGCAGCGGGAAGTTCCAGGGGCCGATCACCCCGACCACCCCGCGCGGGTGGTGGACCACGCGCGCCCGCTTGTTCGAGAAGATCAGCGGGTGCGCCAGCTGGTCGGCGAGCGCCCGCCGGCCGACCCGTCCCGTGAAGTAGCGGGTCAGCTCCAGCGTGTAGAAGATCTCGATGAGCTCGGCTTCGTAGCGGGGCTTGCCGCTCTCGGCGACGAGCGTGTCCAGCAGCTCGCCGTCGTCGCGCAGGGCCCGCGCCAGGCGGCGCAGGGCGGCGGCCCGATCGCGCACCGGCAGGGCCGCCCAGGCCGGTTGCGCGGCCCGGGCGCGCGCCACCGCCTCTGCGATGGCGCCGGCGTCGCCGGCCGGCACCTCGCGCAGCAGCTCGCCCGTGGCGGGGTTCTCGACGCTGATCGATGCGGGCGGGCTGGCGGTCACAGAAGCTCCCGGGAGATTCTGATAGAATTTTCGGGGTGGAACGCCCCCCGCGCAAGTTGCGAATCCTGATCGCCAAGGTCGGGCTGGACGGCCACGACCGCGGCGCCAAGGTCGTGGCGCGCGGCCTGGCCGACGCCGGTTACGAGGTCATCTACAGCGGGCTGCACCAGACGCCCGAGATGGTGGCGGCGGCGGCCGCCCAGGAGTCGGTCGACGCGGTCGGCCTGTCCATCATGTCAGGAGCCCACATGACCCACTTTCCGGCGGTGAGAGCGGCGCTGGACGCGCGCGGCGCCCAGGACGTCGTGCTGTTCGGCGGCGGCATCGTCCCCGACGAGGACGCCGCGACGCTGAAGGCGGGCGGCGTCGCCGCGATCTTCACGCCCGGCACGTCGACCCAGGCGATCGTCGACTGGATCGAGCGCGACCTGCGGCCGCGCGTGGAAGGGAAGGCCGCCTGATGCGAAGGCTTGCGACCTTGATCGCCGCCGGGGCGTTGCTCGGCGCGCCGGCCGCCGGCGCCAACGCCGGCATCGACCAGAGCGAGGAGGCGCGCGTCGCGGACGTCCTGCAGTCGGCGCTGGTCGCTCACGGGGCCGAGGTCAATCGCTGCTTCGAGCGGGCGCTGGCCGACACGCTGGACGTGTCGGGCAAGATCGACCTGTCGGTCGACGTCGGGCCGGGCGGGCGAGTCACCCACGCAGAGCCGGCGCGCGACGAGGTGAAGTCACCGGTGCTGCTGACCTGCCTGGAGGCCTCGGCGCTGACCTGGACGCTGGCCGGGATCGATCCGGGCAGCACCGTCGTGGTGCCGCTGGCCTTCGAGGGGCAGGCGGCGCAGTTCTCGATCAAGGTCGCCGACGCGCCCGACCGGGGGCCGCCCGCGCCGGGCCGCAAGCACCGTGGGGGATCGCCGCCGCCGGCGCCGCCGTTCTCGGTGAAGCTGCTGGTCGACGAGGCGACGATGCACGCGCAGAAGGCGGCGCTGACCCAGCTGACGGTCGCGCCGGCCAACCGGATCGCGCTGCACCGCCACCCGGGCGCCGAGGTCCTGTACGTGCTGCGCGGGCACGCGCGCGTGCTGGGCGCGGGTGGCGTGGCGGCCGAGAAGCTGGACGAGGGGATGGCCATCTACATCCCGGCGCGCATGCCGCACGCCATCGAGAACATGGGGCGCCAGTCGGCGGCCGTGCTGCTGGACCTGTTCGTCCCGCCGGGGCCAGAGCGGGTCTGGCGCGATCCAAAGGACCCGGCCGGGCGTGAGGCCTTCGAGGTGCTCCACGGAGCCGCGCCGAACCCGCCCGGCGCCAAGTTCGTGGTGACCAGCCCCGGCACCCCGCTGTCGTTCCTGGGCGGCAAGGCCAAGGCGACCCCGGTGCTCGGGCCGGCGGACTCCGGCGATGGCAGATTTTACCTGGGCCGGCTGGAGGCCGCGCCGGGCGCGGTGGTGCCGCGGCATGCGCACGCCGGCAGCGAAGAGATCATCTTCGTCCTGTCGGGCGGGGGCGAGCTGATCGTGGGCAGCGAGAAGATCCCGTTCTCGGCCGAGGAGGCGCTGTTCCTGCCCGTCGGACAACCGCACGCGGTCAAGTTCACGGGCGACGACAAGACCGAGATGGTGCAGATTTACGCGCCGGCCGGACCCGAAGACCGTTACAAGGACGCGAGCAAGAACAGACCATGATCGATTTCGAGCTGAGCGACGAGCAGCGCGTGCTGCAAAAGTCCGTGCGCGAGCTGTGCGAGCGGATCGTGATCCCGAACGCGCGGAGCTGGGACGAGGAAGAGCGCTTCCCGTCGGAGGTGATTCCGCACCTGGGCGAGATGGGCCTGTTCGGGATGCAGGTGCCCGAGGCCTATGGCGGCGCCGGCATGAAGTGCGTCGACTTCGTGGTCGCCCTCGAGGAGGTGGCGCGGGCCGACGCGTCGGTGGGGCTGACCGTGGCGTCCCACAACTCGCTGTGCACCGGGCACATCCTGCTGGCGGGGAACGAGGCGCAGAAGCAGAAGTACCTGCCGGGCCTGGCCAGCGGCAAGGTGCTGGGCGGCTGGGGCCTGACCGAGCCGGGGTCGGGCTCGGACGCCGGCGCGGCCCGCACGCGGGCCGTGCGCCAGGGCGACAAGTGGGTCATCAACGGCTCGAAGACCTTCATCACGCAGGGGTCGGTGGGGGGCGTGTTCGTCGTGATGGCCTCGACCTCGCCCGAGAAGAAGGCCAAGGGGCTGACCGCGTTCGTCATCGAGCGCGGCATGGACGGATTTCGCACCGGCAAGAAGATCCACAAGATGGGGCTGCGCGCCTCGGACACGACCGAGCTGATCTTCGAGGACGTCACGGTCGGCGATGAGCAGCGGCTGGGCGAGATCGACAACGGCTTCTTCGACACGTTGAAGGTGCTGGACAAGGGGCGCATCGGCATCGGCGCCTGGTCCGTGGGGATCGGCCGCGCCGCGTTCGAGGCCGGCCGCCGATACGCCAAGGAGCGCATCCAGTTCGGCAAGCCGCTGGCCGAGTTCCAGGCCATCCAGCACATGCTGGCCGACATGGCGACCGAGCTGGACGCCGCGCGCCTGCTGGTCTGGCGGGCAGCCTGGATGCAGGACCAGGGAAAGCGGACGACCGCCGAGTCGTCGGTGGCCAAGTACTTCGCGGCCAAGGCCACGGTGCGGGCCTGCAACGCGGCCGTGCAGATCCACGGCGGCTATGGCTACACGCGCGAGTTCGACGTCGAGCGCTACCTGCGCGACGCCAAGCTGGCCGAGATCGGCGAGGGGACCAACGAGGTGCAGAAGATGGTCATCGCCCGCGAGCTGCTGCGCTCGACCGCCGAGATGGGCTGACCCCGAAGTGGCCGCGGCGACATTCGACGTCGAGCGGCTGTGCGCGGGGGACCTGCGGGTCGCCGCCGCGCTGATGCGGGCGCTGGACGACGAGCTCCCCGGCGCGCGCGAGGCGCTGGCCGCCATCTACCCGCGCGGCGGGCGCGCTTTCGTCGCCGGCGTCACGGGCAGCCCGGGCGTCGGCAAGTCGACGCTGGTCTCGGCGCTGGTGACGGTGGTCCGCGCCCGCGGCGAGCGGGCGGCGGTGGTCGCCGTCGATCCGTCGAGCCCGTTCTCGGGCGGCGCGCTGCTGGGTGACCGGGTCCGCATGCAGCGGCACGTGCTGGACGAGGGGGTGTTCATCCGATCGCTGGCGACCCGCGGCCAGCAAGGGGGCCTCTCGCGATCGACCGCCGCGACGGTGGCGGTGCTGGACGCGGCCGGCTTCCCGGTGATCTTCGTCGAGACGGTCGGGGCGGGGCAGGCCGAGCTGGACGTGGCCGACGCGACCGACGCGGTCGTCGTCGTGACCGCGCCCGGGCTGGGGGACGACGTCCAGGCGCTGAAGGTCGGCTTGCTGGAGATCGCCGACCTGCTGGTGGTGAACAAGGGCGATCGCGACGGCGCCGATCGGGCGGTGGCGGATCTGACGGCGATGCTGGCGCTGGGAGCCCGACCGGTCCCCCCGATCTTCAAGACCACGGCGACGGCGGTCGCGGGCGCCGGCATCGAGGAAGTGATCGACGGGCTGGAGGCCTTGCGGCGTGCGCCGCTGGCCGACCGCGCGGCGCGGCGGCGGCGCCAGGCCGCGCGTCAGATCGCCGCCATCGCCGCCGAGCAACTGCGGGGCCGGGCCCACGCGGCGCTGGCGGCGGCGGCGTCCGGCGATCCCCTCGGGCGCGTCATCAATTCAGTGGCGGAGCGCACACTCGATCCCTGGTCAGCCGCCGAGTCGTTGATAGCGGTGTTAGAGTGAACTGCATGCAGACTCGCTCGCTGCCCCTGCATGGATTGCTCGCGGTGCTTTTGTGCGGCTGCGGGCTCATCAGCTCGGACCTCACCAAGCTGACGTTCGATCTGCCGAACCAGACCTACAGCTTCGACACCGCGAAGTGGGGCAACTTGCCGCCCCCCGCGGTCGGCGCCACGTTCCCCAGCATTTCCTGTACGTCGGACGCGCAGTGCTGCAACGACGGCTCCCTGGTTGGCGTGAGCTGTTCCATGACCCCGCTGACCTGTCCGGCGTCGACTTGCGAGGCGCAGATCCCGGAATCGACTTACTCGCCCGTCAATCTGGCGATGCAGGTCGGCGCGCTGGCCACGTTCCCGGGGCACAGCCTGGTCGACGTCACGATCGAGAGCATCACGTACACGGTCAGCGACAACACGCTGAACGTCGATCTGCCGCCCATCTCGATCTACCTGGCGCCCGACGGCGTCACCGACCCGACCGATCCCAGCGCGACGCTGTTCGGGACCGTGCCCTCCATCCAGGCCGGCACCAACCCGACCGGCTCGGTGACCAAGACCGCCAACGCCGACGCGGCCTTCGAGATGTACACCAAGAACGTCTCGACGACGTTCAACATCATCGCGGGCGCGACGGTGGTGATTGACGCCGGCACGCCCGTGCCGAACGGTCACATCACCGTGACGGTCGGCGGCACCGTGGCCGCGCAGCTTTGAGCAAGGTCGATCGCGACGTCGTCGTCGCCGGCGCGGGACCCGCAGGCGTCGCCGCCGCCGTGGCGCTGGCCGCGCGCATCGGCGCCGAACGGATCCTCTGCCTGGACAAGGCCCGCTTCCCGCGCGACAAGCCGTGCGGCGGCGGCCTGACCGGTCACGCCCACGCGGCGATGGCGGCGCTGGGCCTGCGCGTGCGCGTCCCGCGCGTCCCGTGCGTCCAGGGGCGCATCGTCTACGGCTCGAGCCGCCACGACGTCGCGCTCGAGCGGCCGGTGGACATCGTGCGCCGCCGCGAGTTCGACGCGGACCTGGTCGAGCAGGCGCGCGAGCGCGGCATCGAGATCGTGACGGGCGAGGGGATGGCCGACTTCACGGTCGACGGCGCCGCCGGGCAGGTCGCGATCCGGACGACGCGCGGCCGCCACCTGATCGCGCGCGCGCTCGTCGGGGCGGACGGCGCCGGCAGTCGCGTGCGCCGCGCGGTCTCGGCCGACGATCGTCCACCGCTGCGCCTGTTCCAGGCCGAGGTCGACACGCCCCCGGAGCTGGCCGAACAGGTCGCGGGGCGAATGATTTACGACTTCTCATTGATGGCGCGTGGGTTGCGCGGGTACCTGTGGTTGTTTCCCGCACCCGACGGGCGGCTGAACGTCGGCGCCATGCACACGACCTCCATAAAAAAGTCGGGCGCCGAGATCGAGGCGCTGCTGCGGGACGGTCTGGCCCCGTACGGGATCGTGCTGCGCGACGAGGCGCGAGGCTGGCCGGCCTGGCGGTTCCGCTCGCGCGCCCGTCTGGGGGCGCCGCACCTGATCTGCGTCGGCGACGCGGCCGGCATCGACGCGCTCACCGGCGAGGGGATCGCGGTCGGTCTGGAACACGGGCCGATCGCCGCCGATGCCGTCGAGCGAGCCCTGGCGACCGGCGACTTCCGCTTCGTGGACTATGGGCGGGCCGTTCGCCGCGCCGTGGTCGGCCGCGAGCTGGCGCTGGACGCGCGGCTGGCGGCGATGCTGTACGCGCCCCGGACAGCCAACCTGTGGCTGTCGCTGATCCTGTTCGATCGCCGCGTGCAGCAGCTCTATGCCGCGCGCGTCTCCGGCTCTGAAGTGCTGGCCGATCGCGGGGGCGCGCTGCTGGCCGCGCTCGCTCGGCACGCCGTGACGGCGCCGGGCCGGCTGGCCCGCCTGCGCGCAGCGGCCTGAAACGCGGTTACTACGCGCTGGCGCGGGTGGCGGTGCCGTTGGGCGCCGATTCCGCGGCGGCCGGCGCCTCTGGGCTGCCAACCTTGGTCAGTCGGCCGTTCCCCTGCCAGCCCACATTTTCCACGCTGCCCGCGACCGCCGGGGTGCCGCCGCTGCGGCCGGCATTCACGCGCTCTTTCAGCTCCTTGCCCACCTTGAAGAAGGGGAGTCGCTTGGGCTGCACGTTCACCCGCACGCCGGTGCGGGGATTTCGCCCTTCGTAGGGCTTGTAGCTGCGGAGCTCGAAGCTGCCGAAGCCGCGGATCTCGATCCGCTCGCCCCGCTTCAGAGCCTCCTCCATCGACTCGAAGATCACCTGCACCAGGAGCTCGGCCCGCCCCTTCGGGATCTTCTGCGTCTCACACAAAACGTCGATGAGATCCGACTTCGTCATCGTCCCGTCATCCCCCCGTTGCCCTGCGCCCCGGCCGCGCGGAGGTCGCAACAAAACGTGAGCAACACTTGACGGTACCTCCGATCGCGGCCGACGCGCAATCCTAAAACTTCTATCTTTCAAAACCGCTACGGCCTCCGATATTCCCCGAAAACTTCTCGAAACACGTCCGCAATCTCGCCCAGGGTGGCACGCAACTTGACTGCGTCGAGGATGAAGGGAAGCAAGTTGTCGGTCCCGCGCGCGGCATTCCCCAGGCGGGCCAGCGCCTGGTGCGTCGCGGCGCCTTCGCGTGCGGCCCGCAGGTTGCTCAGCGCCCGCCGCTGCCCCGCCTCGATCGCGGGATCGATCTTCTGAAGGGAGGGCGGCGGCTCCTCGACCCCCTCCGCGAAGCGGTTCACGCCGACGATGATTCGCTGGCCGCTCTCCACGCCGCGCTGGTGCTCCAGCGCCCGCCGTTCGATCTCCCGCTGCGGGAATCCAGCCTCGATCGCGGCGACCATCCCGCCCATGCCGTCGATCTGCGCGATCGTCGATTCGGCTCGCGTTGCAATTTGCGACGTGAGCGCCTCGATCGCGTAGGCGCCGCCCAGCGGATCGACCACGTCCGCGACGCCGCTCTCGTGCGCCAGGATCTGCTGCGTCCTCAGCGCGATTCGCGCCGACGTCTCCGTCGGCAGCGCCAGCGCTTCGTCGTAACCGTTGGTGTGGATCGACTGCGCGCCGCCCAGCACGGCGGCCATCGCCTCGACGGTCGTCCGCGCGATGTTGTTCAAAGGGTCGGCCGCGACCAGCGTCGACCCGGCGGTCTGCGCGTGAAAACGCAGCGTCTGCGAGCGCGGATCGCGTGCGCCGAAACGGTCGCGCATGATCTGGGCCCACAGCCGGCGAGCCGCCCGGAACTTGGCGATCTCTTCCAGCAGGTTCGCGTGCGCGTTGAAGAAGAACGACAGGCGCGGCGCGAACGCGTCGACCGGCAGCCCGGCGGCCAGCGCCGCCTGGACGTAGGCGATGCCGTCGGCCAGGGTGAACGCGACCTCTTGCACGGCGTCGCTGCCCGCCTCGCGAATGTGGTAGCCGCTGATGCTGACGGTGTTCCAGCGCGGCAGCTCGCGGGCGCAGAAGGCGAACAGATCGGCGCAGAGGCGCATGGACGGCCCCGGTGGGTAGATGTAAGTGCCGCGCGCGATGTACTCCTTCAGGATGTCGTTCTGCACCGTCCCCGACAGGCTGGCCCGCGGGATGCCGCGCTGGTCGGCGACGGCGATGTACAGGCAGAGCAGGGTGGCCGCCGTCGCGTTGATGGTCATCGAGGTCGAGACCGTGTCCAGCGGCAGCCCCTCCAGCAGCACGTGCATGTCGTCGAGCGACCCGATCGACACGCCGGCGCGCCCCACCTCGCCCCGCGCCAGCGGGTGGTCGGCGTCGCGCCCCATCTGCGTCGGCAGATCGAACGCCACCGACAGCCCCGTCTGCCCCGACGCCAGCAGGTACTTGTAGCGCCGGTTCGATTCGGCGGCGGTGCCGAAGCCGGCGTACTGGCGCATCGTCCAGAGCCGCCCCCGGTACATGGTGGGGTGGATGCCGCGCGTGAACGGGAACTGTCCTGGCTCACCCAGGTCGCGCGCCGGATCGAAGGGCGGCTGCTGCGCCGCCAGGCTGTCGCCGTCGTAGACCGTGTCCAGCGGGATGCCCGCCGCGGTCTCGACCTTGTCGCGCGACATTCGTTTCAGGTTACATCGATCTCGGGGACGTCGCCCTCCACGATCAACGTTGGTTCGGTCCTGGCCTGGATGTCGGCGACGCTGACGCCCGG
>Ga0335083_10005428_pt1 | contig 16068 bp, 14 predicted proteins | sample Lox_Sample_42_FD_206716 | JGI IMG/M metagenome (GOLD analysis project Ga0335083, IMG submission 206716) | Soil microbial communities from Loxahatchee National Wildlife Refuge, Florida, United States - Lox_Sample_4.2 | ecosystem: Environmental > Terrestrial > Soil > Wetlands | place: USA... | reverse complement strand
GCCGCGGCGACCTCGCGCACGTCGACGGCGACGCGATCGTCGTCCGCCACGGCCCGTCGGCGTTGACCGCATACGCGCTCGCCAACACGTCGGCGAGCGCGCTCGCGGCATCGCTCGCCGATCGCGCCGAGCTCGAGGCCGCGCTCGGCCACGTCACGGTCGGTGTCGCGCCCCGCGCGCGCCAGCGCCTCGTGATCGTGGAGCGCCCGCACGGCGGGTTCGTGCTCCAGCTCGCGGCCAGGACCGATCCGTTCGATCGCGACCGCTGGATCGCGGGCCTGCGCAAGGCGACCGCTTCCGAGCTCGCCGCCGCCGAGCCGCCGCGCGTCGCGCTGTCGCGCGCGCCCTACGCGGGCCGCGTCCGCGAGCTCGCCGCCGCCTGCCCCGATCCGGAAGCCGCGCTCGCGCTCGACGACGGCGACCGCATGCTCGCGGCCGGCGAGCTCATGAAGTGTACGGACCGGTGAGACGCGAGCTCGGGCTTCGGGCTTCAGGCTTCCGGCTTCGGAACAGAACCGAGCGGGAACTCGACGCGGTGGATCGCGTCGCGTTCGGGGCAGACCAGCAGGACGCCGTCGACCGCGAACGCGACGTGATACTCGAGGAGCTGGCGGCGCGTCGCCGCGGTATCGAGCGACGGCGCTTCTGCGCCGGTCTTGACCTCGGCGACCAGCCGCTCGCCGCCGGCCTCGACCAGGTAATCGGCGCGCAGCTCGGTGACGTGCGGCTCGCCGTCGACGCACGGCGCCCACGCGATGCGCGCCTGGCGCGCCACGATCCGGAACCCGGCGCGCTCGAGCAACGCCGCCGCGCGCTCCTCGCCGCGGCCCGCGCGCCGCGCCCGCCGCCGCGCCTTCCACGACGCGCGCACGCCGCGCAGCCAGCGCGCCACGAGCAACGCGAGCAACGCACCGGCCAGCGCGACGCCGAAAACGACGAGGCCCACGACTACGTGATCGTAATCGCGGGCCGCCAGGGGGCGAGAAACTTGAGCAGCTCGCTACCAGCCGTCGTCGTCGCCGCCGCCGCCGCTCGGGGCGGGCGCGGGGTTGCCGCCGCCGTTCCCGCCGGTGCCGCCCGAGTGGCACTCCCAGCCATTCTGGGTCTGCTGGCACTGCCAGCCCGGACCGCTCGGCATCTGCATGCCGTGCGGCATCTGGAAGCCACGCGGATGGAACCCGCGCGGCATCTGCTGCTGCATCTGCTGTTGCACAACCGGCTGCTGGTCCGGCATCTCGCCGAGCTTGGCCGGCACGGTCGCGTGCGAGCCGTTGCGGTGCACGACCTCGAAGCTCACGACCGTGCCCGGCCGGATCATCGCGATCTCGTTGCGCAGCACGCCGCTCGACTTCACGGCGGTGCCGTTCATGCCGACGATCACGTCGCCCTGGGCGAGGTGCGCCTTCGCGGCCGGGCCATCCGCCTGCAAGCCGGCGACGACGACGCCGCTCTGCGCGCCCAGCTTGTGCTGCTGCGCGAGGTCGGGCGTCACCGTCACGATGTTCACGCCGAGGTAGCCGCGCGTGACCTTGCCGTCGCGCACGAGCATCTCCATGATCGGCCGCGCCATCGCGCTCGGGATCGCGAAGCCGATCCCGACCGACCCGCCGCTGCGCGACGCGATCGCGGTGTTGATGCCGACCAGCTCGCCCCTGAGATTGACGAGCGCGCCGCCGGAGTTGCCGGGGTTGATCGATGCATCGGTCTGGATGAAGTCCTCGTACTCCTCGATGCCCATGTCGCCGCGGCCCTTCGCCGAGACGATGCCCATCGACACGCTCTTGCCGACGCCGAGGCCGTCGCCGATCGCGAGCACGATGTCGCCCAGGCGCAGCGTGTTCGAGTCGCCGAACGCGATCGGCTTGAGCGCCGGCACGCTGCCCTTGAGCTGGATCACCGCGAGGTCGGCCTTGGTATCCTTGCCGATGACCTTCGCGTCGTGAACGCTGCCGTCCGGCAGCGTCACCTTGATGTTGTCGAAGCCGTTGACCACGTGCGCGTTGGTCAGGATGCGCCCGCTTGCCGTGACGATCACGCCGGAGCCTTCGGCCCGGACCGCCTGCTCCTGGCCGAACGACGCGAACGGATCCCAGTCGTCGGGGCTCGCTTGCCGGCTGACCGAGATCGTGACGACGCTGTCGACCACGCGCTCGGCGACATCGGCGATCGTGCCGTCGGTCGGGATTCCGCCCGGCGGGCCGGCGACTGCGCTACCCGAGCCGCCGTGCAGTGCAGCACCTGCACCGACGAGCCCGACGGCCGCGAACGCGGCGATCAAGAGACGATGAGCTTTCATGGCATTCCTCATACCGGGTTTCGGGTCTTTGGAGGACCGTATTGGTTACGTCCCAAGGACCGGCCGCGCGGTTGCCCGTATTCCGCGCGAAATGTGGCTTCGCGCGGTTAACTGCCTGTTCAGGCAGTGTCAGTGGGCGGGAGCCGGAGCGGGCGCCGCAGGTGCCGGTGTCCGCGGGGCAGCCGGAGCGGGAGCCGCCGGTGCAGGAGCCATCGGCGCTTTCGGCACCGGCGGCGCGGCACCGTGCGGGCTGAATAGCCCAGGCGGCGGCGGCGGATTCTTCGGGCCAGCGCCCGCACCCGAACCGGCCGATCCCGATCCTGCGGCTTCATCTTTGCCGCTGAATACCGTCTCGATGTCGCTCTCCATCCGCTGCGCGAGGTCCTTGCGGACCTGCGCCGGCACGCGCGTCTTCTCCGTGACGATGTAGTACTCGACGTCGCCTTTCGGCGGGTTCGCCGGGTCGAGCGTCTGGTTCGGCGGCAGCTCGCCCGCCTTCTCGAACTTGTAGAGCTGCATCGTGCCGAGCAGCGCGCCGCGGTCGTCCTTGTACGTGACCTTCATGATCGGCGTCATGTCCGACGCCTTCATGTCGGCGGCGTACTCGGTCGGCGTCAGCCGGTTGAGGCTGTCGATGAAGTTCGCGAGCGTCTGGTTGCCCTTCTTGACGTCGACGTCGGCCCAGGTCTTCACTTCCTTGCCGTCGTCGCCGGTCGTCTCGAGGCGCATCGCGACCTTCGAGCGGCCGTTCGATTCGATCGTCACGCGATCGATCTTGGTCGCCTCGAAGCCGCGCGCGTCGGTCAGGTGCAAGCTGCTCTCGCCGATCTCGAGGCCCGACACGAGGTCGCGCGACAGCACGTACGCGTGACCAGAGGTCTTGTCGAGCGCGTACTTGTCCTGGCCGCCGAACACCGCGCCGCCGATGTCGAACGTACGCGCGCCGTCCTTGAACGTGACCGTGAGCGTCGCCTTGGGCTTGTCGAGCTCGTAGTCGGCGCGCTGCTTGTCGTCGAGCGTGCCGAGGTCGCGCAGCGCGCGCGCCGCGGCGAAGTTCTTGATCAGGGTGTCGCCCGGCTCGCCGAGCGGGAACTCCTTGGTCTTGCGCGAGACCTCTTCTTCCTCGACCTTCGGCGGCACCGCCGCCGATCCCGATCCTGCCGATCCCGATCCTGCCGATCCCGATCCCGCCGATCCCGATCCCGCCGATCCCGATCCCGCCTCCGGCGGCTTCGGCGTCGCCTTCGGCTTCATCTCGATCGTCGTATCGCTGCCCCACCAGTACTGATCGGCGCCCGCGCCCTTGCGCTCGAGCTTCACGATCTTCTTCTCGGCCTTGTACTCGATCGAGACGAGCTCGGCCTCGGTCTTGTCCCACAACGAAACCTGGCCGATGTCCTTGCGCACCGTCTTGTCACGCGTCCACGTGCGATAGCCGTAGACCAACATGACGGCGAGCAGGATGCCGTGAATCATCGCGCCCTTCATGGCTTCACCTCGACGGTCTTCTTCGCGTTACGGCGGCGGCGCATGAACGCGCCGCCCAGGCCGATCGCGAGCACGAGCAGCGGTGCGCCGACCATCGTCAGCGTGAACCACACCGCGTCCTGGCCCTTCGTGTGCTGGAGCGGCTTGTCATCCTCGGACTGCACCTCGCCGGCGAACACTTCCTTGCCGGCGAGCCAGTCCACGCTGTCGCCGGCCAGCTGGCCGCCGAACAGCTCCGAGATCATCTTCGGCCGCATGAGGCCCATGTCCTGGACGTAGGCATCGGCGAACAAGGCCGCGTCCGCGAACACGAGCGCGCGGAAGCCGTCCTTGTCCTTCTCGGTCTCCTTGCCGTCCTTGTCCTTGACCTTCTCCTTGCCGAGCTTCGGGCCCTCGATCGCGGCCGCGATGTGCCACTTCTGGCGCTTCTCGAGACCCGCCGTGAACTCGAGGTCGTTGTTGACGTCGAGGAACGACGTGTCCATCGAGTTGATCGTGTACGTGCGCTTGGGCGCCTCGCCCTTGACGGTGAACGGCGCGTCCTCGAGCGCGCCCGCGCCGATCAGGACGAGGCCGCGCGAGCTCCGCGACAGCGACGTCGTCGAGGCGTGCGCCGAGAACTGGGTCGACGCCGGCGCGCGGCGGTCGCTCCGGTTTCCGCGCTGGGTCAGGTAGTTCTGGTCGTCGGTGAGCGGGATCGCGTCGTACTTGACGCCGAGCCGGCCTTCGAGCGCGCCGAACGTCGACTCGCCCTTGAGATCCATCGCGAGCAGCAGCCGCCCGCCCTTCGCGAGGTAGCGATCGAGCGCCGACCACTCGGCCGGCTGCAGACCGCCCGTCGGTCCGATGCAGATGACGACCGCGGCATCGGCCGGGACGTCCTTGATCAGATCGATCGGCGGCAGGTCCTTGGTGTCGTAGCCGAGCTCGCCGAGCCGCTTGCGGAACACCGTCGTGCGCTGGTCGGGGATGTGGCCCTTGAGCTCGGCCGGCAGCGACTCGGGGTCGGTCAGCTCGCCGTGGCCGGTCGTCAGGTAGGCCTTGCGCTTGTCGCTGATCAGCGTGCGCAGCTCCTTGTTGACCTCGCGGTCGAGGTTGCGCAGCTTCGCGTTGTTGCCGGTGGCGCGGCGCGCCTTCTCGATGTCGGTATCGATCTCGATCGACGCGGTCTTTTCCTTGTCGCCTTCGCCGCGCACGAGGACGATCACGCCGTCCTTCGTCACCTTGTACTTGGCGGCGAGCTTGTCCTCGACGAGCCGATCGTGCTCCTCGACCGTGACCTTGCCGGTCGCGCTGCCGAGCGCCTCGAAGTAGTCCTTGACCTGATCCTTCACCTCGTTGGGATCGGGGAAGAACAGCATGACCTTGATCGGCTCGGGGCTGGTCGACGCGACGCCGATGCTGCCCTCGCCCGGCGACGACGTCTTGAAGTAGCTGACGTCGCGCTGGACGTTGCGCTCGTTCGCGACGTTGCACGTCACCATCAGGAACGCCGCGGCCAGCGCGAGCGCGAGACCGGACCAGCCGATCTCGCGCACCCGCATGTACTCGAGGCCTTCGTCGTTCGAGCTGCCGATGTCGATCGAGTCGCGCAGCGCCACGCCGAGCGACATCTCGATCATGAACATCGGGATGAGCGACGCGAACAGCACGATCGCGTACAGCACGGTGAGCGCAGTACCGACCTTGGTCGCGGCCTTCTCGTCGAGCGACATCATCGAGATGCCGGTCTTGGTGGTCAGCACGTAGAGCAGGAGCGCCACCAGCACGCCGACGTGGGACAGCAGCAGCGTGCGCTCGATCTTGCGACGCGCGCCGCGCGTGCGCACGGTCGTGAACACCCGCATCATCGTCACGAGCACGACGAGCAGGAAGCCGGCCCACGACAGCACCATGCGGGCGCCGCCGTCTCCGAAGATGCGCTCGCCGACGAGAATGAGCAGAAGACCGAACCCGAAGATCAGGCTGGCCCACCAGGGGGAAGCCGTTCTCATTGCCATCGCTTCGCCTCCAGCGTCTTCACCGCCACGAGCAAGAAGAAGTACGTGACGGCGACGTAATAGATGACGTCTTTCAGGTTGAGCACGCTGCGCATGAACCCGTTCTGGTAGTGCACCCACCAGATGTCGAGCTGCTGGAACACGTCCTTGAGCGGGCTATCGACGATGCGCGCGAGCTGCCACAGCAAGTGCATGACCGCGAGGATCAGCGCGCCGACCAGCGCCGCGATGATCTGCTGGCGCGTCAGCGACGACGCGAAGATGCCGATCGCCAGCACCGCGGCGCCGTACAGCAGCATGCCGAAGTAGCCGACGAAGATCTGCGACCACGTGATCTTGCCGTTCACCTTGATGAGCAGCGGCATGTAGATCGAGATCGCGATGACGATCGCCATGAACGTCAGCGCGGCGAAGAACTTGCCGAGCACGATGTGCACGTCGCGCACCGGCGACGTGTTGAGCAAGATCATCGAGTGGTTCTGGCGCTCCTCGGCGAGCAGCCGGAACGACAGCAAGATCCCGCAGAACATCGGGATGCCGGTGCCCCAGTAGAAGAACTGCTCGAGCACCTGCGCGGAGAGCTTTTCGGTCGAGCCGCCGAGCGCGAGCGCCTCGAACAGGATGCCGTCGATCAGCAGCACCGCCGCGGCGATGATCCAGCCGATCGGCGAGCGGAAGTAATGGCCGAGCTCGCGGCGATAGATGATTCTAGTTGGCCCCATCGCTGCCTCCGGGCTGGACGAGACGAATGAACGTGTTCTCGAGCTCGCTGCGCGCGTAGTCGAGCTTGATGAGATCGAGCTTGGCCTCGACCACCGCGCGGCTGACTTCGGCGCGGCAATCCTTGGTCGTCGAGCACGTGAACGTGAGGCCGCCGCCTTGTTCGTACGGCTCGGCGACCTTGGTCACGCCGTCGACCGCGGCGAGCACCTTCGAGATCTGCGCCTTCGGGTCGTCGCCCGACGGCGGGCGCACCGTGACGGTGATCTGCCGGATCTCGCCCTCGTGCTTCGCGAGCTCGCCTTCGCTGCCGACGCCGAGGATCTTGCCGCGGCCGAGCACGAGCAGGCGATCGCAGGTCTGGCTGATCTCGGTGAGGATGTGCGACGAGATCAGGACCGTGTGGTTCTGCTTGAGGTCGTGGATGAGGTTGCGCATCTCGACGATCTGCACCGGGTCGAGGCCGCGCGTCGGCTCGTCGAGGATGAGGAACTTCGGCTGGTGGATGATCGCCTGCGCGACGCCGACGCGCTGGCGGAAGCCGTGCGAGAGCGTGTCGATCTGATCGTTGGCGACCTCGCCGAGATCGGCGATCTCGAGCACCTCGGGGAGCCGCTTCTTCACCTCGGCCGGCGACATCCCGCGCAGCTCGCCGGCGAACTTGAGATAGTCCGCGACGATCATGTCGGTATAGAGCGGCGGGTTCTCGGGCAGGAAGCCGACGCGTTTGCGAACCTCGTGCGGATCGGCGACCGCGTCGACGCCACCGACCTGGATCGATCCGGAGGACGGACGCAGATCGCACGCGAGGATTCGCAGTGCTGTGGTCTTGCCCGCACCGTTGAGCCCGAGAAAGCCGACGGTCTCACCGTCGTCGATCTCGAACGTCACCGGACCGAGAGCTCGTTTGCCGCCGTAAAATTTGGACAGATTGCTTGCGCGAATCATGCGCGGACCTCGCGAAATCGCTGGGATTTGTTAGTCGGCAGACGGACCGCTGTCAACTTTCGCGGCAGCCAAACCAGCGCTCGAGGCTCACTTCTTCCCGCCAGCGTTAATTGATGATGAAGGACAGGCGCTTGCACGGGGTGGGCACGATCGGTGCACATAGTACGGGCATGACCTCGCTACGACCTGCCCTCGCGGTCCTGTTCGGCATCGGGCTCGGCGCGGGGTGCTATCAGCAGCAGCCTCAGTTCGCGACGATGCCGGAGCCGGTGCAGGTCGCCGGCCCCCCCGGTGGCGCGATGGATCCTGCTTATCAACAAGGTGGTTACGCGCCACAGGGGTACGCGCAAGCGCCGCAATACGACCCCAACGCGGCGTATCCGCAATCCGATCCGAACCTGGCCGATCCCAACCAGGATCCGAACCCGCAATACGCCGATCCGGGCGCGGCGGGCGAAGATCCCGAGGCGCAACCCATCGATCCCAATGCCAGCGAGTACACCGATCCGAGCGCGACGGCGCCGGTCACCGACGCCGACATCGATGGAACACTCGATGCGTACGGTACGTGGGAGGAGGATCCCGATTACGGCCGCGTGTGGCAGCCAGATACCACCGTGGTGGGCGTGGATTTCACACCCTATGAGACCTGTGGTTCATGGGCGTGGACCGCCTATGGCTGGTCGTTCAACTGCGACTGGAGCTGGGGCTGGCTGCCCTTCCACTACGGTCGCTGGGGCTGGTTCAACGGGCACTGGGGCTGGGTGCCGGGCCATCACTGGGGTCCGGGCTGGGTGCAGTGGCGCAACGGCGGCGGTTACGTCGGCTGGCGTCCGCTCGCCCCCGTGCACAACGGCGTCGCGATGCCGATGCACGACGCGCACTGGCGATTCACCGCGGAAGGTGATCTCGGCAAGACCAACATTCGCGCGCACGAGTTCCGCGATCCCGCCGAGGGCTTGCGCGTGACGTCGGCGGTCGCGCGCCCGGCCGTGCGCGGCACGTCCATGACGCGCCTGACATCGGTGATGGGTCAGCGACCGTCGGTCGCGGCGCGCTACGGTGGTAGCGTCGGCGCGACGCGCACGCCTGTGGGCGGCACCGGCTTCCGCGCGCCAGCGCGCGAACCGGTGACCGTGTATCGCGCGCCGCCGTCGACGTATCGCCAGCCGTCGTATCGGCCGACGCTGCCGCCTTCGTATCGCCCGGCGATGCCGTCGTACCGCCAGCCGACGTATCGCGGCGGAGGCCAGGTCTGGCACGCGCCGCCGACGTCGCATCCGGTGTGGAGCTCGCCGTCGCGCCCGTCGGGCGGTAGCAGCGGTGGCTTCCATTCGAGCGGATCCAGCGGCGGCGGCTTCCACTCGAGCGGCTCGAGTGGCGGCTTCCACTCGAGCGGCGGCGGCGGCTTCCACTCGAGCGGCGGCGGCGGCGGCGGCGGACACCACCGCTAGGCGATCGCGCGCGCGAGATGCCGCGCGATCAACGGATGCAGCTCGAGGTGCGGGCGGTAGGTCGCCAGCAGACCCGCGACCGACGCGAGCACGCGCCCGAGCAGCACGAACGAGCGCGGGATGACGAGCCCGCCGAGCGCGCGCGCATGCGCGACCTGATCGGCGAACGCGGCCTGCCAGTCGAGCTCCGACGTGCGCGTGCCGGGGCGGAGCGCGCCGATCATCGCGGCCGCGAGCTCGGCGAGCCGTGCCGGGTCATCGGCAGCGAACCCGAGCTGCGCGAGCTCGGCGCTCGCGCGGCCGAGATCGCCGCCGGCGATCGCGAGCACGAGCCGCGCGTAGGCCGCGCGTTCGGCCGGCGACAGCACGAGCGTGCAGCCGAAGTCGAGCAGCGCGAGCTTGCCGTCGGGCGTGACCAGGAAGTTGCCGGGGTGCGGATCGGCGTGGACCTCGCCGCGCACGAGGATCTGCTCGGCGACCTCGCCGACGAGCTCGCCGAGCAAGCGATCGCGATCTTCGGCCGAGGCGTGGGCGAGCCAGGTCGCGAGCCGCTCGCCGGCGACCCGGGTCATCGTGAGCACGCGCTGGCTGGACGCCGACGCGATCGGCCGCGGCACGATCGCGGCGCCGCCGTAGCGCGCGAGCGCGGCGGCTTCGGCCGCGTAGTCGAGCTCCTCGGCAAGCGCGCGCGACAGCTCGGTCGCGAGGGTCGCGAGATCGATGCCGGGCACCTCGCCGACCGCAGCCGCGATCGCGCGCAATGCGGCGATGTCGGCGGCGATCACGTCCTCGATGCCGGGCACCTGCACCTTGACGACGCACTCGCCGCCGTCCACGAGCCGGGCGGCGTGAACCTGCGCGAGGCTCGCGGCGGCGAGCGGCGCATCGTCGAATTCGGCGAACACGTCTTCGACCGGCCGGCCGAGCTCCGCGCCGATCCGCGCGCGGATCGCGGCGGCATCGACCGGTGGCACTTCGTCCTGCAGCGTCGCGAGCTCGCCCGCCCAGATCGGGCCGACGAGATCGGGCCGGCACGACGCGAGCTGGCCGAGCTTCGCGATGCCGCCGCGCAGCTCCGCGGCGTACGCCGCCGTCCTGCGCGCGAGCTCGCGGTGATCTTCCGGGCGCAGCGCCGGCGTGCCGGTGCGCGCGACTTGTCCGAGCCGCAGCCAGCGCTGGCGCGCGAACAGCGCCGCCGCGGCTTGCGCGATGCGCGTCACGCGCGGGGTCGCGCGGACGTACGTGGTCGCCGTGTCGGCGAGTGCGCGCGCGTCGCGTACGATCGCGCCGCCGTCGCGCGCGAGATCGAGGGACAGGGCATCGAGGCGCGCGGCAGCATGCTGCACGAGACGCGCGGTCGGTCCGAGCACGTTAGCGATCGTCATCTGCGTTCTCCTTGCACGAGGTGCACACGATGGGTCCAGGACTGCCGTCGTCGGTGACGCCGAGCGCAGCGCGCGCGCCTTTCGCGAGCGCTGTACCGCAGCGCGCACACGCGCCCAGCTTGGCCATCACGAGCGGCTGCCACGCCACGATGTCGACTCGCACCCGCTCGCCGCGTGCGGCGCGTGCGATCGCATGGCTATCCGCCACGACATCGCCGACCAGGCCGAACGCGTGGCCGAGCACGTTGCGCACGAGGTTCGACACCGAGATGCCGAGACCTTCGGCGCGCTTGCGCAGCTCGGCCTCGAGGCTCTCCGGCACGCGCGTGTGGATCACGCGCTCCTTCTTCTCCGGCTCCTCGGGCGGCGCGGTGGGCGGGCGCTTGCGTGTCACGTTGTGACACAACGTGTATCACAACGTGATACGTGTCAAGCCCGCAACAGCGCGTCGAGCATGCGGCGAACGCTATACCGCAGGCTCTCGCAAGGCGCGGCGGCGGAGCCACCAGAACCCGCCGTAGCTCGCGAGCGTGACCGCCGCGACGGTGACGGCCCGCAGCCATTTCGACTCGGGCAGCGCCGCGTGCACGACGATCGCGACCACGGCGGTGCCGGCTGCCCACAGCGCGATCGGCGCGATGCCGCGCAGATACGCCGTCACCGACACGCCCGTGTGCTGCAGCGCGAGCCAGATCAAGACCGCGAACGGGATCGGGTACGACAACGCCCACGCCCACGCGACCGCCACGTAGCTGCCGCCGGGCCACGCGGTCGCGGCGAGCACGAACGCGGCCGGGCACACGATCGCGGCGACCACGTTGTAGACCAGCGCGTCGCGCGAGTGACCGAGGCCGGCGAGCATCGCCGGCAACACGAAGCTCAAGGTCCGCAGCGCGCCGACGATGCACAGGATCTGCGCCGCGGCCGTCGCGTACGGCGGCGGGAAGATGATCGCGAGCAGGTCGCCGGCCGCGACGCCGATCACGACCAGCAGCGGCGCGACCATCATGAAGTTCTGCTGCGTGAGCTGGACGAGCTGCTTGCCGACCGCGTCGCGATCGCCGTCCAGCCGCGTGAACGCCGGGAACGCGACCTCGGCGGTCACCATCGACACCAGCCGCACGACGTCGAGTACGAGCTCGTACGCGCAGCGATACACGCCGACCGCGGCCGCGCCGAACGCCCAGCCGATCACCAGGTAGTCGGCGCTCGTGTAGGAGAAGTACAGCGCGTCGGCGAGCGACAGCTGGATGCCGAAACGCGCGGCCGAGAACGCGGCCTTGCGATCGAACACGAGCCGAGGCCGCCACGGCCGGAGCAGCTGCGCGCCGATGCTCGTCACGACCGCGCTGGCGATCGGCCCGACGACGAAGCACCAGATGCGCAGATCGGGGTGGCCGTGGCCGCCGGCGTACGCGGTCGCGAGCTTCGCGGCGGTCTCGGCGACGAACGCGAAGATCTTGAGCTTCGAGAGGCTGTCGAACGCGAGCTCGCGGCGAAGCAGCGCCTCGGGGATGAGCTGCGCGGTCTGCAGCACCATCTTGCCGGCGTACGCGATCACCAGCGAGCCGACGATCGCGTGGCCGAAGGCCGCGCCGATCGCCGGCGCGACCGCGATCGACAGCGCGAGCAGCGCGACCGCGGCGGCCACGTTCAGCCACCAGATCGACGACAGCTCGCGCGGCCCGGCATCCGCGCGCCGCACCGCGGCCTGCCCGAGCCCGAGCTGCGCGACGCGATCGAGCACCGGAAACAGCGCGATCGCGGTCGTCGCGATGCCGAGCTCGTCGTACGACACCCACAGCCACAGACAGGCCAGCGTCGACAACAGGTCGAACACGCCCGACAACCCGCTCGCGATCCCGACCCAGGCCGTGCCGCGTCGCAACGTGCGCTGGATGTCGTCGTCTGCCATCTCGCGTGGTGATTCTATGCTGTACCGGTTGATCGCGAGCGTGACACCCTCCCGATGGAGCGCCTGCTATGGTCGGCCGCGCATGGATGTCATCGCAGCGATCGGCAAGACGCCACTGATCGAGCTGAAGCGCGTCGCGGCCGGGCTTCCCCATCGCGTGTTCGTGAAGTGCGAGCACCTGAATCCGGGCGGGAGCGTCAAGGATCGCACCGCGCGCGCGATCATCCTCGACGCCGAGGCGCGCGGCGTGCTCGTCCCGCACCGCGACCCGCCGATGACGATCATCGAGGGCACGGCCGGCAACACCGGCGTCGGGCTCGCGCTGCTCGCCGCCTCGCGCGGCTATCGCTGCATCGTCGTGATTCCCGAGCGCGTCGCGGTCGACAAGCGCGTCGCGCTGCGCCAGCTCGGCGCCGAGGTGATGATCGCGAAGGCGGCGGGCATCAAGAGCCCGGATAACTTTCGCAACGTCGCGGCGCGGCTCGCCGAGGAGAACGGCTGGTTTCTGACCAACCAGTTCCACAACCCGGCGAACCTCGACGCGCACTACGGCGGCAAGAGCTTCTCGGCGACCGGGCCCGAGATCCTCGAGCAGACCGGCGGCCAGATCGGCGCGTTCGTGTCGGCGGCGGGCACCGGCGGCACGATCACCGGCGTCGGCAAGCTCTTGAAGGAGCGCGTGCCCGGCGTACAGATCGTGCTCGCCGATCCGATCGGCTCGGGCCTCGGCGAGTGGGTCAACACGGGCGAGCTCGGGCCCGACGGCCCGTTCGCGGTCGAGGGCATCGGCTCGGCGAGCGTGCCGTCGAACTTGCACCGCGACGCGGTCGATTACGCCGAGAAGGTCGCCGACGCGGACGCGTTCGCGATGGTCGAGCGGCTGGTGAAAGAAGAGGGCCTCACGGTCGGCGGCTCGACCGGCGTCAACGTCGTCGCCGCGCTTCGCGTCGCCGCGCGCGCGGATCTGCGCGGCCCGGTCGTCACCGTCGCGGCCGATCTGTGGGACCGCTATCGCTCGACCGCGTGGATGAAGGCATGGGAAGCGCGCGAGGCGGCCGGGCTCGTCTTCTTGCAGGCTCAGCCGAAATGAAGATCGCGTTGCGCGTGCTCGTGATCGCGGCCATCGCGGCCTGCCTGTACTGGTTCGTCCGCGAGCTCGACTGGGCACAGCTCGCGACCGCGCTCGCGCACGCGAAGCTGTGGCCGATCGCGCTCGCCGCCGTGCTCAACTTCGCGTGCCTGTGGGGCAAGGCGCTGTGCTGGCGGGTGATGCTCGCGCCGCGCTACGACGTGACGATCGCGCGGCTGTTTCGCTACACGATCGCCGCGTTCGCCGGCTCGGTGCTCGCGCCGGCTCGCGCCGGCGAAGTGTTGCGCCTGTGGACGCTCAAGCGCCGCGACGGCGTCCCGGTCGCCGATTCGGCCGCGGTCGCGGTGGCCGAGAAGCTGCTCGACGGCATCTCGATGGTGCTGCTCGTCGCGCCCGTGCCGTGGCTGTTGCCGCTGCCCGGCTGGGTCGGCACCACGATCCTCGTCACCGCGGCGGTCGGCGTCGCGTTCTTCATCGCGCTCTACATCGCGGTCGGCCTCGTCCATCCGGCGAGCGAGTCGTGGTTCGCGCGCTTCATCGCCGGTATGCACGTCATCCGCAGCCCGCGCCGGCTCGCGATGTCGCTCGTCACGCTGATCGGCGTGTGGATCGCCGACATCGCGATGGTCGTGCTCGTGCTCTACGCGGTCGGCATCGACGAGCCAGTCGCGGCCGGCGTCTTCATCTTGTTCGCGATCAACCTGACGATCGCGCTGCCGTCGACGCCCGCCGGCGTCGGCGCGTTCGAGGTCGGTGCGATCGCCGCGATGGACGTGCTCGGCATCGACCGCACGCCGGCGTTCGCGTTCGCGCTCATCTATCACGCGCTGCAGGTCGTGCCGCTCGTCGTCGTCGGGCTCGCGCTCGAGATGCCCCTCGTGCTCGGCCGCGAGCAGCTCTCGCCCGAGGCCTCGTGACGCGATGGCGATGAAGCAGTTCACGCGCAACACGATCGTGTCGGTCTTCACGACCGGTGTCGACTTCGGCGTGTTGACGTTTCTCGTCGAGATCCTGAACGTCCACTACGTCGTCGCGGTGTTCTGCGGCACGGTCGCGGGGGCGCTGTCGAACTTCTTCATCAACCGCCACTGGTCGTACGAGGTCGGCCACCTCGGCGCGCACTGGCAGCTCGTGCGGTTCTTGCCCGTGCAAGCCGGCTCGTCCGCGTTGCAGACGTTCGGCGTGTGGACACTGACCGAGCTCGGCCACCTCGAGTACCTCGCGTCGAAGACGATCGTCGCGATCGCGGTCTATCTGGTCTGGAACTACCCGATGAACCGCTACTTCGTGTTCCGGCAGCCCAAGCCCGAGTCGTGAAACGCGCGTTGCTCGGCTTCGCCGCTGTGCAGTGGCTCGCGAGCCTCGCGGTGCAAGTCTGCGCCAGCCGCCCGCTCGGGTACGACGAAGCGCAGTACGCGGACGCCGCGCGCGACTGGCTGGCCGGACGCGCGTCGCAGCTGTTCTATCTGTCGCCCGGCATGAATCCGATCGCCGCGATCGGGATCGCGCTCGGCGGCGGCGAGCGCGCGATGCGCGTCGTGCCCGCGCTGCTCGCGCTGGTGCTCGCGTTCGCGGTCTGGCAGCTCGCGCGCCGCACGAGCGACGAGCTCACCGCGACGTGGACGGTCTCGTTACTCGCGACCGCTCGTCAGTTCTCGCAGCACGGCGCCGATCTGCTCTCGGACCTCCCGGCGGCCACCTGTCTGATCGCGGCGACGTTCGTGATCGCCGGCGAGCTCGCGCGCGAGGACGGTCCGCGCTGGCGCTTCGTGGTGGTCGCACCGCTGGCCGCGCTCGCGATCTACCTGCGCTACGGCAGCTGCATCCCGCTCGCCGTGCTCGGTGTCTCGGCGCTCGCGCTCGGCTTGCGCTCGTTTTCGCGGCGGCCCGCGCCGGTCGTCGTCGCCGTGCTCGGGTTCGCCGCCCTGCTCGTTCCACACGCCGTCACCGCGATGCGGCTCACCGGGTCCCCGCTCGGGATCCTGGTCGCCGGCTCGACCGTCCCCTACGGCGGCGTCGGCCTCGTCACGTACGTCACGGCAAATCCATCCGCGTATTACGGCTGGCTGCTCCCGCCCGTGCTCGTCGCCGGGATCGTCGCGATCGGCTGGGTGCGCGACCGCGGACGGGCGCTGTTGTGGATGACGGCGATCGGCGACATCGCGTTCGTCGGGCTGGTGACGCACGCGCGCGCGCGCTACATCGTGTTCGGGCTGGTGTTGCTCGCGATTCTCGGCGTCGATCTCGTGCGGCACGCGATCGCGACGCGATCGCCGCGCGTCCAGCGCGCGTTCGGCGCGTGCGCGCTCGCCACGCTGGCCGCGGTGTCGATCCGCAACGGACCGGCGACGGTGCGTGCGGCTCGCTATGCCGACCGCTCGGCCGCGCCCACCCTGGCCGCAGGCGCCGCGATCCGCGCCGACGCCGCCGATTCGCCGTGCATCGTGTTCGGCTATCACGACTCCGAGCTCGAGTGGCACACGCACTGCGTGACCGTGCTCGTGCTCGATCCCGCCGAGCTCGCACGCAAGCGCGTGTACGTGGTGCGCGACGCGATTCCGAACCGCGAGGAGCCCGACCTCGACGCGTTTCCCGGCAAGCACGCGCTCGTGCTCGACGAACCCGACGTGCGCGTGATCCGGCTCGATCCGTGAGGCTAGACCGTTTTCGCCGGGAAATGATTGCGCCCGGCGATGGGATTGCCGCGCAGCGCGAGGCACGAGCGGCGAAGCGCTACTGGACGTAACGCGAGTCCCGAGCAACGAAGCGATG
>Ga0335083_10005427_pt1 | contig 16074 bp, 11 predicted proteins | sample Lox_Sample_42_FD_206716 | JGI IMG/M metagenome (GOLD analysis project Ga0335083, IMG submission 206716) | Soil microbial communities from Loxahatchee National Wildlife Refuge, Florida, United States - Lox_Sample_4.2 | ecosystem: Environmental > Terrestrial > Soil > Wetlands | place: USA... | reverse complement strand
GCCCGGGCGGGTCGGCCGCTGGCTGAAAATGATCGCCGCCTTCGCGAGCGTCTTGCTCCCGGTGGTCGTCGTTCTGGCCGAACGATCCGACGCTGGGCGGGCCGGGCACGACCAGCGCCTGGTGGCGCGCGCTGCCCCCCATCGCGGCCCGCTGCCCGTAGGTCAGAGCGCGGCGATTCGGGGGCGGCCGGAGACCCTGCGCTGCTCGACGAAGGCGGCGACCTGGTCGACCGGCATCGGGCGGCCGAAGTGGTAGCCCTGCAGGTAGTCGCACCCCGAGCCGGCCAGCTGCGCCGCCTGCTCCGCGGTCTCGACACCCTCGGCGATCACCCGCAGGTTCATGGTGTGTGACAGCGCGATGATCGAGTCGACGATCGACCGGCTGGTGGCGTCGCGGTTCATCTCCTTCACGAACTCGCGATCGATCTTCAGCGCGTCCAGCGGCATCCGTTGCAGCTGGCTGAGCGACGAGTAGCCGGTGCCGAAGTCGTCCATGTAGATGAGCACGCCCATGGCCCGCAGCCGCGCCATGGTCTCGATGGTCTGGGCCGCGTTCTGCATGGCGGTGGTCTCGGTGACCTCGAGGCGCAGGTTCTGCGGCGCCAGGCCCGTCTCGTCCAGGATGCGGGCCACGTCGTCCACCACGGCCGGCGACACGAACTGGCGGTGCGAGATGTTCACGCCCACCGCCAGCTGCTCCAGCGACGGGATCTCGCGCTGCCAGCGTCTCAGCTGGCGGCAGGCGCTGGCCAGCACCAGCTTGCCCAGCGGCACGATCAGGCCGGTCTCCTCGGCGACCGAGATGAAGGCGTCCGGCATGACCAGGCCGCGCGTCGGATGCCGCCAGCGCACCAGCGCCTCCAGCGCCGCCAGCCTCCCGGCGCTGTCGACGATGGGCTGGTAGTAAATCTCGAACTCGTCCCGCTCCACCGCGCGGCGCAGCTCCGTCTCGGTGGACCAGCGCGCCATGGCCCGCTGGTGCATCTGCGGGTCGAACACCGCGGTGCAGCTCTTGCCGGCCTGCTTGGCCTGGTAGAGGGCGGTGTCGGCGTCACGCAGCACCTCGTCCGGCCGCGCGTATCCCGGGTCGCTGGTGGCGATCCCGATGCTGCCGCGGGCGACCAGCTCGTGACCACCCAGGCTGAACGGCTCGGACAGCGCGCTGTGGATCCGCTCGGCCACCCGCACGGCGTCCTCGGGCACCGCCAGGTCCTCGACCAGCATCACGAACTCGTCGCCGCCGATCCGCGCCACGTGGTCGCCCGGGATGCGGGCGATGGTGTCGACCTTGCGCGCGCAGGTCGACAGGCGGCGGGCCACTTCGATGAGCAGCTTGTCGCCCACCTGGTGCCCCAGGCTGTCGTTGATGACCTTGAACTCGTCGAGGTCGATGTAGAGCAGCGCGAACCGGTTCCTGTCGGGGTCGCGGGCGCTCCGCGCCAGACTGTGGGTCAGGCGCTCGGCCAGCAGGCTGCGGTTGGCCAGGCCCGTGAGCGAGTCGTGCATGGCCTCGAACCGCAGCTGCTCCTCGGCCAGCTTGCGGTCGCTGATGTTGGTCAGCGAGCCGGCCGCGCGCAGGGTGGCGCGCTCCGGGTCCTTGACCGCCACGCCACGGCACAGGACCCAGCGGTACTGCCCGTCGCGGTGGCGGATGCGGAACTCGGACGACAGGTTCTCTTTCTGCTGATCCAGGTGGTCGTCGATGTCGGCGCGCAGGCGCGGCAGATCGTCGGGGTGCACGCGGTCCAGCCACTCGGCCAGCCCGTCGCCGATGTCGCCGTCCTCGTAACCCAGCATCGCCTTCCAGCGCGGCGAGTAGTAGACGCGGCCGGTCTCGACGTCCCAGTCCCAGAGCCCGTCGTTGGCCCCCTGGGCCGCCAGCGAGTAGCGGTACTCGGTTCGCTTGCGCTGCTCCATCTCGGCCAGCAGGCGCTCTTGCGCGGCCGCCAGCGCCCGGTAGCGCTCGAACAGCTCCTGCGACGCCAGCTGCATGGCCCCCTCGACCAGCTGCCGGTCCTGCTCCTGGTGCTCGTAGGCGTCGTTCACCGCCTCCAGCAGCCGCTGCAGCTCGGGGCCGGGATCGCCACCGCCCAGGTGCTTTCGGAGCTGCCGCGCGAGCAGCCGGTGCATGTTTGCCAAGAGCTAGATCTCGCTGAAGAGGGTGACGGACATCGACTGGTTGTGGAGCGTGCAGGGCGCGCCGCGCCCCGTCGGCGACAGCTCGCCGTAGGCGTAGAAGCCGGTGGTGTGGGTCTCCGGCCCCAGCGCCTCGATCACCCCCTCGACCTCTTCTTCCACGCGCTGCTTGAGAAGCTGCTTGCGGCCGATGCAGCTGATCAAGATTCCCAGCTCGGCGCGGACCCCCAGCATCTGCTGGCTGGCACGGCCCGCGGCACAGGCGCCGTCGACCAGCCGATCGAAGTTGGCGTGCATGAGGCGCACGAACGAACCCTCGGGGATGTCGCCGGCAAAGGCCATGCTCTGCGCGCCTTCGTCGATCCCCACCACGGCGCGCGTGACACACTCGCCGTTGGCCGGGTCGCGCACCGTCAGCGGGAACATCAGCCCGCTGGCCGGCAGGTTCTTGGCGTGCTCGCCCAGGTAACGCTTGTAGAGCTCCAGCGCGCTGCCGCCGTCCAGCTCGTAGAGGACGTTGCCCTTGGCCCGGGTGACCAGGCGCTCGGGCCCGAAGGCGTCCCAGCCTCCCATGGCGCTGTAGCCGACCCGCAGGCGCTTTCCGTAGAAGCCGAGCAGCACGCTCCGCCGCTCGGCCACCGAGCCGCCGGCGCACACGTAGGTGCGCTCGAAGCGCCCGCCGTCGCCCGCCCGGCCGCCGGTGGTGCTGACCCCGGCGGGGAGCAGCGACGAGAGACCGCGGACCAGTTCGCTTCCGTTGACGCCCATGCCGTCGGACAGCACGAACGTGTGCACCAGGCCCTCGTGGGGCATGGACTCCGCCAGCTTGCGTCCGGCGGCCAGGCTGTCGTCGGCGCTGTCGATGGTGACCTCGGCCGTGCGCAGCTGGGTCTTCTCCAGCCGGATCCCGGTGACGACCACCGAATCATCGCGAACCTCCCGGCCCACGATCTCGCCGGCCGTGGAGGTCCCGCAGACGTAAGCGTTCGGGTAGCGCGCGCGGATGTCGGCCAGCCGCCTCTCGATCATCGGGGCGGTAGAGCCGAACACCAGCGCGAGATCCACGTCCCTCCCACCGGCCCCGCCATCTTCGTGTGTCCAACCGGAGGCCTGCGACCAGACGGAGCGATTCACCTTCACGTTTCGTCCCTCCCCGACACGTGTGGTTTGAAGACACGATGTCGGCGGGATTATCGCCCATCTTTAAAATGGATGTAAGTAAGTGTAGGTGACGCGACGAGCCGAATACCTCCTCGATACCCGGAGGCTCGAACGGGCCGACGCCACCCTGGCGGCGGTGACAGGTGTCTCCGGCTGCGTCGTTCGAGCTGGCTCGCGGTCGAATGATCGGGCGCGCCTCGTAGTAACGTCGGCTCCAGTACACCGATGCTCCCCCTCCGAGACACCCTCCCGACCCGATCGAGAGCCACCGTCAACCTGACCCTGATCGCCGTCAACGTCGTGGTCTTCGTCCTGGAGCTCTCGGGCAAGCTCGGCCCGGTCGGGCCCGAGACGATCGCGCTGCCCGGCGCGCTGGTCCCGGCGCAGCTGGTGGCCGATCCCGCTCACAACGTCGTCACGTTGCTGACCCACATGTTCCTGCACGGCGGACTGGCCCACATCGCCGGCAACATGCTGTTCCTCTGGATCTTCGGCGACAACGTCGAGGATGCGCTCGGGCACCTGCGCTACGCGGTCTTCTACCTGGCCTGCGGGATGGCCGCGGCGGCCGCCCAGATCGGCTCCGGGCCGCACTCGACCGTGCCCATGGTGGGCGCGTCCGGCGCGATCTCGGGCGTGCTGGCCGGCTACCTGCTGCTTTACCCGAGGTCGCCGATCCAGGTGCTGAACCCCATTCCCGTGCTGTGGCTGTTCTGGGGGCTGTTCATGTGGCTGCCCGCCTGGTTCGTCATCATCGAGTGGTTCGCCGTCAACCTGTGGAGCGCGTTCCAGCCGACCCCTGCTGCCGGCGGCGTCGCCTTCTTTGCCCACGTCGGCGGCTTCGTGGCCGGACTGGCGCTGCTGCCTCTGCTGCGCAGCCGCGACCGCGTCAGCTACGACCGCTGGGAGCGCGTCCTCCGCCCGAGAGGGCGGCCCATGCGCGGGTAGGCGCGGCCTTCGCGCTCAGGGCGCCGGGCTCGCGAGCGCCTCGGCCGGCGCGCTGCCGTCGATCGCGTCGGCGTTTCCGCCGCCCGTCGCGCCGCCTGTCCCAGCCGGGCCGCCGTTCCCTGCGGAGGGCGCGGAGCCAGCCCCTGTACGCGACCCCACGTACGTACGCTCACTCGGGTTTGGTTTCCAGCGTCGGTCTGCGACGGATTCCACGCTGGCCGAATGGCGGGGCCCGTGCGATGACGTAACGTCCTGCGACACGGACGAGGAGGTCGGAGATGGATCGGAAGAGAGTGTCGAAGTTGGGGGTCGCGACCGGCGTCGTCGCCGTCCTTGCCACGTTCGGGGCCAGGGCCATCTCCGCGCCCGACAAGTACAGCCTGAAGGTGCCGGGGGGCCTGGCCTTCGCGGACTTCAAGGGCTACGAGAGCTGGCAGCTCGTGTCGATCAGCCAGAACGGAAAGCTGATCGCGGCCATCCTCGGCAATCCGACCATCATCAAAGCCTTCCGGGCCGGCATCCCCGGCAACGGCAAGCCTTTCCCCGACGGATCGAGAATGGCGAAGGTGCACTGGATTCCCAAGCAGAACGAGAGCGACCCCGGCCCGCCGACCGTGCCCAGCATCCAGCACGACGTGGACTTCATGGTCAAGGACAGCAAGAAATACCCGGACGGCAACGGATGGGGCTACGCCGCGTTCGAATACGACGCCGCCACCGACACCTTCAGGCCGGGCACCACGACCGACAAGCCGCCGCAGGGGAATGACGCCAAGTGCGGCGTCGCGTGCCACACCAAGGCGAAGGACAGCGACTTCGTCTTCACCCGTTACGCGCGGCGCTAGCCTGCTAACGGTGCTCCTCGCCGGGGGCCTTGGGCTGCCAGGGCCAGCGTCCGTCGAGCTCGACCTCGAGGGAAAAGCTGAGGAAGGTGCGAATGAGGACGATGCCGCCCAGGGCCCCGACCTGGAGGATGGTCGGCTGCGTGCTGATTGTGCGGAGGATGTCGGCGGCGACCAGCAGCTCGAGCCCGAGAATGATGGCGCGGCCCAGGCGGTTCCGGAACACCTTGTAGACGCCGGCGCTCTCGCGGTCACGGAGCGCCAGCACCAGGGCGACCAGCGCGCCGAGCGTCATCACGAACGTTCCGGCGGCCTCGAACAGCGAAGCCGCCCAGTCCACAGTCGACCGCAACATGGTTCGCGACCTGCTCCGCAAACATGCGTACAGACCCGGACGAACCAAGCCACTGCCGAGCGTGTAGTCCGGCGGCTCAGAGCCCGGGCAACTTGCCGTTCGAGTACTGGGCCTCGGCCTGGATTCCATACGAGGCCAGCTCGACGCCGAAGGCCTCCGCGATCGAGACCAGAAGCCAGTTGTTGGGCATGGTCTGGTAGTCCTTGCCGTCGGGGTCGCACCAGGTGCCCATGGGGCAATCGGTTCGATACTGGATGCGGCGGCCCATGCGGATCTTGCCGTTGAGGCCGCCCGCGAGGACGGTGGGGACGTTGCGCGTGCTGTGGGTCGCCGGGTTCCCCATGTCGCTCGACGCGTAGACCAGCGTGCTGTCGAGAACGCCGTACTCGCCCAGCCGCTGCAGCAGGCGAGCGACCTTGCTGTAGGCGTAGCGGTTGAACCGGGCCAGCAGCTGCCAGGTCGCCGGATTCCCCGGGCCGACCGGGTGCCCCCCGTTGCCCAGCGCAGACGCCGAATACGTGTGCGCCATGGCCCCGTGGTTGTCCTCGGGCAGACCGAGCGGATTGCCGGCGTACGACAGATCGTTCATCACCAGCGTCCCGAAACGCGTGAGGTCGCAGCCAATCGCCAGGGCCAGCAGATCGATGTGGAGGTCGGTGATGGCGTCGAAGTACGGCTCGCCGCCGTTGTGGCGCTCGAGGTGCGGGAAGGCCGGCGGCCGGTTCGGAAGCGCGCAGCTGTTCGGCAGCGACATGGCCTGCTGTTTCCGTTCGAACGCGCGCAGCGCCTCCAGGTGCTGGTCGAGCTTCTGGACCTCGAAGGGACCCACGCGGGCTCGCAGGCGCTGGACGTCGCCCATCGCGAAGTCGATCAAGCTCTTGCCCAGGCGCCGCTCGCGGGCGGCCCGGGCCTGGGCCGCCGGATCGCCGCCGACGATGGCGCGCTTGAACAGGAAATCGAAGGCCACGCCGGGGTCGATGATCTTCGAGATCGGCACGCCGCCCGTGCCGAACGAGAGGGTCTCCCGCGCGCTCAGCTGCTTGCTGCCGACCGCCAGCGCGACGCTGGGGACCAGGGTGCTGTCGCCCAGCCGGTGCTCGACGGCCAGGAATTGATCGAGCGAGCTGTTCCAGGGTAGGCCGCCGTCGCCGCCCACGATGCGGCTGCCGGTGAGGATGGTGCCCGCCGAGTTGTGGCCGTTCGTATCGGACAGCACGTCGACGCCCTCGATGACGACGACCTTGTCTTTGAAGCTCCTTCCGTAGGTGGCGGGTTCGTCGAACGGCTGCAGGGGGCTGTCGGGATGGCGGAGATCGAACTTCGTCTCGGTCTCGTCCGGCCGCCTGGCGAAGAGCTCCGCCGCGATGCCGTGGGGGTGGTAGACGCCGATGAAGCGCAGCGGTTGCGGAAGGCCGCTCTCTTCCCGGCGCCATCGTTTCACCAGGCGCGCGAAGGGGAGGGCCGCGGCCCCCACGCCGAGCCCGGCGAGCAGCGCCCGCCGCCCGAGCGTCTTCATGGGGCGCCCCGCAGCACGAACCCCGGCCCCTTGGCGTAGCTGACCAGCGTCTCCACGATGTTGCCCTGGGCGGCGGCCGGCGTCGCCCGCCACGCCTGCATGAACTCGGCTTCGCCCGCCGTTGCGGCGCCGTCGCCCGCGCCCGCCGCGGCGCGAAACATGAAGCGCGCGAAGCACTCGCGCGCGTTGGTGCTCCGGGCCAGCGCCGCCGCCATCTGATTGCTGTCGGCGAAGTGGCCGTCGAAGCCTCGTTTGACCGACACGTCGACGACGCTGTCGACCGGCTGGCCATGATCCAGCTCGCGCCGGGCGCCGATGCCGTCGTAGCGCTCGAACGCGAACCCGAAGGGGTCGATGATGTCGTGGCACCCGGCGCAGATCGAGTCCTTGACGTGGACGTCGTAGCGCTTGCGGGTGGTGACCGTCGGATCGGGCGCCGGTGGGATCACCTGGATGTTGAACGAGGCCGGCGAGTCGAGCCCCATGCAGGCCACGCGCTGCGCGACGGCCACGCCGCGGAAGATCGGGTGGCTCTCGTGCGCCAGCGCATAGCTGGCCAGGAACGCCGACTGGTTCAGGATGCCGACCCGATCGGTGAGGCGCGTCGGGCCCGAGGGGAGCTTCGGCCCGTCCCCGGCCGTCCGGTAGAGGTCGAGGGGGCCCGAGCCGACCGTCCAGCGGGCGCCGAGGAGCTCCGAGACCGTGCCCGTCGATTCGAACGCGACCGCGCGGACGAAGTCCCGGCTCTCGGCCACGATGCGCGGCTTGTCGCGCTGGAACTGCGGGTAGACCAGCGAGTCCTTGGCGCTGGCGTCGATGCGATCGATGCCGAGCCACTCGCGCACGACGCGGACGACGGTGTCCTTGGCGCGCGGATCGGTCTGGTAGAGGCGCCGCGCCTCGTGCTCGCGCTCGGCCGGGTCTGCCAGCGCGCCGCTGGCCGCCTTGGCCGCCAGCTGGTCGTCGGGCGGCGCCGAGGTCACGAGGTAGGCCAGCGAGGCCGCGATCTCGTAAGGCGTCAGCTCGACGGTGGCGTTCGGGCGTACCTGGCCGTTGCCCAGCTCGGTCACGTACAGAAACCCGGCCGACTGCAGCAGGCCGCGCGTGACGTGGGCGATGCCGTCGGCGTACGAGGCGTCCTGGGCGCCCGCCGCGTACAGCGTGAGCAACGCCCGAACCTCATCCTCGACCAGCGGGCGGCGGTACACCTTGGCGCCGAAGGTGGTGATGAACTTCCGCGCGCAGCTCGGGCCACCCGCCGGCGTCGCGCAGGGAGCCAGGCGCGCGAGCGTCCCGTTTGCTTGGGCCTCGGTCGCCAGGGTGTCGGCGGCGTCGGCCAGCCGCTCGACGATGAGGGGGTCGACGCGCTGGGCGGCGTTCACCGTGAAGCCGTCACGCCGGAGGTCCGGCGGGAACTCGAGCTCCGAGGTCGGGCTTCGCCCCGTCGACAGCAGCGCCTGGACCGAGGCGTCGTACTCGGCGTTGGCCAGGCGACGCACCCGAGCCGGAAGCAGCCAGCCTGGCGCCCGAACCGCTGGCTGGGGACCGGCGCCGGCGGTCGGGCCCGCCATCTGGGTGCAGAAAATGAAACCGGCCGCCAGCAGGAAGCGCGAGAGCGCTTCCACGAGCGGCCGGTCACTGCGCCCAGCGCGGGGGGTCACGACTTATTTACGTGCCGCGCGCTCCGCCGGTCTTACGCGAACGGGTCCCAGGTGAGGTTGCCGCTCAGCGTCGGCTCCGTCCAATCGATCCAGTCGGACTCGTTGAACGTGTGAAGCTTGCTGTTCGTCGCGTTGAGCAGGTCGACGCCCGAGGTGTCGACGTTCATGCCGAACAGGAACCGGTTGATGAACGCCGTGAGGGCCGACTGCTGGCTCGACGGGAACGAGCAGTGCGCGTGGTTCGCGGCCACCGAGATCCCGATCCGGTCCTTGATCCCGAGCGCGTTGTACACGTGCCGGGCCGCCACACCGCCGCCGTACGCAGCGACCGGGCCCAGCCAGTCGATGTCGTTCTCGATGAGCAGACACGCCCGCGGCGCGCAGATCGCGACCACCATGTGCTGGTCGGAGATCAGCTTGTCGACCGGCGCGTTCGTCTTGGACTGACCGTGGAACAGGTCATAGAAGGGCTGACCCTCCCAGTTCGCCTCGCCGACGATCTCGGTTGCCTCCTGGATGTTCTGGCCCAGCGACGCTTCCTTCGACGACACGCGCCAGAGCGCCGAGCCGCCCGAGCCGCCCTCCTCCATGACCGTCAGGGCGACCCGTTCGTCGAACGCGCCCATGGCGAGGGCGCCCTTGCCGGCGTACGAACAGCCCGTGACCGCGACCTTCGTCGGGTCGATGCCGGTTTGCGGCAGCATCTCGAGCGCATCGATGATGCGGCTCGCGCCCCAGGCCCAGCAGATGTCCGAGCCGCTCTTGGCCGCGGCGCTGCCATAGAGCGTGGTGACGAGCCCGGTGGTCGGCCGGGCCTTCTGGTCGGCGAACGTGCTGGTCGTGAGGCTGATGCTCGCGACGCTGCTCGGGAACGGACAGCCCGATCCGTCGCACTTGATGACCACGGGGATCTTGTCCCCCATCTTCCCGCCGCCGGTGATCGAGAAGGTGAAGGAGCCGCTCTTGCTGCCGACCTTCATGCTGACGGTGACCATGCTGCCGCTGAGGGTCGCGGTCAGTGAGTCGGGCGGCGGCATCTTCGGGCCGTAGACCGCCGCCTGGCACTTCGCGCTGAGGTCGGCCCGGAGACACTCCCAGTCCGACTTCGAAGCGATCCGCATGCCGTTGATGAACTGGAACGGATCGGGGAGCTTCGGGATCGAGGTGGCCGAAGGAACGGTCGGCAGGGCCGGCAGGGGCGTGCAGTTGCTTTCCAGGCCGCCCGCGCCGGGCGTTCCGCCCGTACCGCCGGAACCGGTCGCGCCACCGGTTGCGGCGCCACCGGTGCCGGTCGCGCCCGCGCCTCCGCTGACGCCGGCCGCACCGTGGCCGGCCGCGCCGGCGACGCCGCCGGTTCCGTTGATGCCGCCGGTTCCCTTGATGCCGCCCGTTCCGGTGCCGCCGGTGCCGGGGATGCCGCCGGTGCCGGTGCCACCCGTTCCGGTGCCGCCGGTTCCAGGGGTGCCGCCCGTGCCGGTGGTGCCGCCGGTCCCGGTCATGTCGCCACCGCCGCCTGAAGCACAGGCAGCCGCCAGTCCGGTCACGGCGAGAGCGCTGATCTGCAGGAAGCCGCGGCGAGACGCGTTGTTAGCCTCGCGCTTCTCGTCGTCGTCGACCTGGCCGCTGGGGTTGTTATCTACTAAGTCGCTCATGATCCCTCCGGGGACGGGTGGCTGGGCCTCCGTAATTCCCATCCAGCTTTGGGCTGATCACGACCGCAGCGGGCTGCGTTCGGTGACGCGTGAGGGCCGAAAGGGGCAGTGGAGGCGAAATTGAAGTTCGCACAATGACGACCGGATTCGGCTCTCTCATTAATGGCGAAGAGGCCTCGCGGATTCTCATTTCGGTGAAGGAAAGTTCCGATACGAGAAGACGCGTCAATAGACGATATACCGGGCGTGAGCAGCTCATCCGCGGGCGACGCAAATGGACGCCCCACGGGCGTTCGCGTCGCATCGACGCTGGCTGCCAGCGTGGTGTCAGCCTTTCGTTGCTGCACCGACGGCGATCGATTGGATCGACGACGCAGCCGACGCCGGCACCTCGCACCTAGCGTGTCCGGGCGAGAAGGTCGGCTTTGCGCTTGATCAGCTCTGCCGCATCGCGGCCGTCCGGGACCAGGTCGGTCACGTGCGCTGCGTACAGGTCCACCCGCAGGGTGCCCAGGACCTCGCGCAGGCACGCGGCGACTTCGCCGGCCGCGACCGATGACGGCGGCTCCACCGCCACCAGGCTCACGGTGCCCCCCCGGTCGAGGCGCATGTCGACGGTGAAAGCGGCTGCTTCCAGGGCGGGCTGCCGGAACCGGGCCCAGCGGTAGCACTCCACCAGGTTGAGCCGGATCGCCGCCAGCGCGGGACGGACCGTGCCGGGCGTCCGCGGCGGACCGCCGGCCGGCTGGATGGTTGGCCCTTCACTCGCTGCGCCGACGACGACCGCAGGCAGGTGGATCGCGCGGTCGGCGATCGCCTGGTCGTCCGCTCCGAGCTCGGGCCGGACAGCTCGCCGCCCCGACAGCGCCCGCCCGTCGCCAGACCAGCCGGACAGCAGCCCCAGAACGCTCAGCGCAGAGAGCCACGCGGTCCCTGAGCGAGCTTGCACCTGGACATGGACACCCGGGGGGAGGCGCGGTTCCCGAATTGGGATAGTCTTTTGCGTTCAGACCGGGTGGAGGCGCAGCGCGATGAGACCGAAAACGATGGCGTTGTGTCTGGGTGCGCTCCTGGGTTGCTCGCAGAGCGGCGCATTGCCGGGTGCTGGCGGGTCGGGTGGCGCGGCCGGAGCGGGCGGGTCCAGCTCGGCGGGCGGCGCATCGGGGAGCACGGCGACCGGTGGCGTCGCTGGAACCGGCGGCTCGGGTGGAGGCGGCGTGGGCGGCTCGGGCGGTGCGGCCGGCGCGGGCGTAGCGAGCTGTCCGACACCGCCGGCGGGACCGACCGGCACCAGCGATGCGGTCGCCGGCACGCTGATCACCTTCAACGACAACGGCGGCTGGTCGTGGTACCAGGACGAACGCGCGGTCGTCGACACCAGGGCGAACAAGCTGATCATCGGCAGCACGGCCAGTGGGGGCAGCCGGAGTGGCCAGAACGAAGCGGTCATCTACGACCTCGCCTCCGGCACGCCGACGCGATACACGCTCCCCTCTTCGCTGGCGATCAGCAACGTCGACGATCACAACTCGCCGGCGCTCTTGATCCGCCCCGACGGCCAGTACCTGGCGCAGTGGTCGGGGCATCACGTGGATTGCCTGAGCCGCTTCAGCGTCTTCGACGGGACCAAGTGGGGCCCGGAGGTCCAGGTCGACTGGACCTCGCTCGGCTGCCCGTGGGCGGGCGCCACCACCAACATGGTCACGTACTCGAATCCCTGGTATCTGGGCTCGTCCATCTACAGCTTCGTCCGCTCGATCGCCACGGACCCCGCGGCGCTGACCTCCGCCGACGACGGCCAGACGTTCAGCTATTACGGACGCCTGATGGACACCGGGCAGGCCCCATACGCGGGCGGCTACTTCAAGTACTGGGGCAACAACACCGACCGCATCGACTTCGTCGGGACGGAGGCCCATCCGCGCGACGCCGACAACAGCCTGTATCACGGCTACATCTCGGGCGGGAAGGTCTACGACTCCGCCGGCGCCGTGAAGGATTCGTCGCTCCACGACAGCGGCGCCACGATCACCAATTCGCTGAACATCGACATCTATACCCCGGTCTTCAAGACCGGCACGTCGGTCAGCGGCATGAACATCTGCCGCCTGTGGAACCACGACATCGTTCGGTACGCGGACGGCACCATCGCGGTCCTCGGGCAAGGGCGGGCCGACACCTGCGACTCGACGCCTTACGGGTCCGATCCCGACAAGCGGATGCTCTACTTCCGGTTCGACGGCAGCTCGTGGAAGACCACCTATCTCGTGAAGGGTGGGGCCAAGCTGTTCGCGGACGAGGAGGACTACATCGGCCTCGGCGCGCTGGTTCCGGACGATCCCAACACCATCTACATCTCGACGCCGTACGATCCCACCACCGACACCATGGGATCGAGCGGCAAGCACGAGATCTGGCGGGGAACCACCTGCGACAACGGCGCCACGTTCACCTGGACGCCGGTCACCAAGGGTTCGACCAAGGACAACATCCGTCCCGTCGTGCCCAAGTGGGATGCCAGCCACACGGCGTTGCTGTGGATGCGGGGGACGTACAGCTCATCGCAGAGCTACGCGACGCAGATCGTCGGCACCATCACGGGGCCGTGAACGTACCGGCGTCTCTCCCGCCGACTTCGCGCAGCTCGCGGCGAGCCCAGGCACGCACCAGGTTGCCATCGCCGCTCGAACCAGGCCGGTACCCCGAGGTGCTCCAGTCTCCTCGGCTCCAATCTACGGTTCGTCGTTGACCGATTTGCACCTGCGCGCCGCGCCGATCGCTCCCTGACCGGGAAATTTTGCGGTCTCGTCCGTTCTCTTCACGGGCGCTAACAGCGGAGGTCTCGATGCGGGGTGCGATTCGGTCATTTCTTGCGCCGGCGGCGGTGGTGGCGGCCTACGTGGTCTCGGGTGCCGCCGCTCCCGCCGCGCGAGCGGCTTCCGATCCGGCTGCGGCAGCGCGGGATCTCGGTCCAAGCTCGGCCAGCCAGACGATCACCGCCTCGCTGGTGCTGAAGGTGCGCCATCCGGACGGGTTGGAGCGCGCCGTCGCCACGACGCAGGATCCGAAGGGGGGCGCCTATCACCGGTTTCTCTCCCTGCCGGACTTCGTCGCGCAGTACGCGCCCAGCGCCGCCGACATCACGTCGATTCAACGCTATCTGGCTTCGTTCGGCGTCCGCGTCACCGAGGTCTACGCCGACCAGCTGGTGCTGAAAGCGACGGGCACGGTCGACGCCTTCAGCCGGGCGTTCGGCACCGACGTCCACGACTACGCGAGCGACGGGAGGCGCTTTCATCGCCCGCGGCGCCCGCCCGCGATTCCAATCCTGCTTCGCGACCTGCTCCTGGTGGTGGAGGGGCTCAGCGACCAGGCCCTGTTTCATCCGATGAATGTCCACGCGTCGGTGCAAGCACCTCTGCCCAGGGTGGCGGCCGTGCTGCCGGCGTCGGGGTCGACCGCCACCGGCGTTCCTGGCAGCTACACCGTCGGTGACGTGGCGAACCTCTACGACATCAATCCGCTGTACCGCCGGCATCTCGACGGCTCGGGGCGCACCGTCGGCGTCGCCACCCTGGCGAACTTCATCCCGGACGACGCTTACGCCTACTGGCGCCTCATCGGGCTCGACGTGAAGCCCAACCGCATCAAGCAGGTTCACGTCGACGGCGGCGGTCCGCTGGGGGCCGACGCGGGCTCGGGTGAAACCTCGCTGGACGTCGAGCAGGCCGGCGGCCTGGCGCCGCGGGCGAAGATCGTGGTCTACGACGCCCCGAACACCGACGCCGGGTTCATCGACCTCTTCTACAAGGCCGCCTCCGACAACGTGGTGGACAGCCTCTCGGTAAGCTGGGGCAGCGCGGAGGAGTTCTACGCCTCGGGAGTCGCCGGCGTCGATCTCACCGGCGAGATGCTGGCGTTGCACCAGGCGTTCCTGGAGGCGGCCGTCCAGGGTATCTCGCTCTTCGCCGCCTCGGGCGATTCGGGGGCCTACGACGCGAACCTCTCGTTCAACCAGCCGTTTTCGAACGTGCTCAGCGTCGACATCCCGGCGGCGGACCCGGCGATAACCGGCGGCGGCGGCACCACCACGCCGTTCACGCTGAACGCCGGCGAAGGGACGCCCAACTTCGTGGTGTCGACCGAACGGGTCTGGGGCTGGGACTACGTCCAGGACTACCTGGTCGAGGTCCTGGGACCTACGTATCAGAACGCACTCTTCCCCTTCGGCGGCGGCGGTGGCGTCAGCACCTTCTGGCCGCTGCCGTCCTACCAGGCCCAGACCAACGGGATCCGGCTCACCCAGCCGGGCCAGAGCGTGGTCTACGATGATGGGTCGGGCTCCGGGCCGCAGGACCTCCTGGCCCTTCCGGCGCACTTCCCGGGCCGCAACGTCCCCGACGTGTCCCTGAACGCCGACCCGTATTCGGGCTTCGTGCTCTATTCGACCGAGGACGGCGGCGTGCTGGCCGGCTACGGCGGCACCAGCTTCGTGTCGCCCCAGTTGAACGGCGTGTCCGCCCTCCTGGCACAGGCAGCGGGCGGCCGGATCGGTCTCTGGAATCCCATGCTCTACCGGTTCGCGAACGCGTACGCCTACGCCCCGTCCTCGCCGGTGCGGGACATCGCGGCCGGAGACAACTGGTTCTATCAGGGACGACCCGGCTACGAGCCGGGCGCGGGCCTGGGCGTGCTCGACGTGGCCAATCTGGCCGCGGCGATGGCGCGCGAGCAGGCGACGTCTCGCTGAACCGCCGGATTACTGGTCCTTGAATGACCTCAGGGCCTTGCTGCGGGTGGGGTGGCGAAGCTTGCGCAAGGCCGCCGCCTCGAGCTGACGAATGCGCTCGCGGGTCACGGAGAAGCGGTTGCCCACTTCCTCCAACGTGTGCTCGGTCGGTTCGTCGATGCCGAAGCGCATCCGGAGGATCTTCTCTTCGCGCGGCGTCAGCTCGGCCAGCACCTTCCGGGTGTGGTCGGCCAGATCCATCTGGATGACGGCATCGTCCGCGGGGATGACGTTCGGATCCTCGATGAAATCGCCGAGGTGCGACTCGCTCTCCTGGCCCGAGGGCGATTCCAGGGACAGCGTCGGCCGGACGAGCGGCAACAGCGTACGGACCTTGCTCGCCGGAATCGCGAGGTGCTCCGCCAGCTCGTCGGGGGTCGGTTCGCGGCCAAGCTTGTGGACCAGCGAGCGCCCGGCGCGGGTGATCTTGTTGAGCGTCTCGATCATGTGGACCGGGATCCGGATCGTGCGCGACTGGTCCGAGATGGCCCGCGTGATGCCCTGGCGGATCCACCAGGTCGCATAGGTCGAGAACTTGTAGCCCAGCTTGTAGTCGAACTTCTCGACCGCCCGCATGAGACCGATGTTGCCCTCCTGAATGAGGTCGGGGAACTGCAGACCGTGGTTCAGGTACTTCCTGCAGATCGAGACGACCAACCGGAGGTTGGCCTCGACCAGCGCCGACTTGGCCTTCTCGACGGCTCGCTCGCTCGCCTGGATGTCGAGCACGGCCCTCCGCAACGCGTCGGCGTCGACCTGCGCTTCCTGTTCGACCTTCCGCACCCTGATGCGGGCAGCCGAGATGGCCCGCGACATCTGGTCGATCTCGTCGAAACGGAGGCCCAGCCTGTGGGTGATCGCCCGTTGCCGCAGCGGCGACGACCGCATCTCGCGCAGCGCCCGCCCCAGCTCATCGGCCGACAGCCCGCTTCTCTTCTCGCAGGCCGAGATCTCTTGGTTGGCTCGATCGATCCGCCCCACCAGCGCTTTGAGCTTGAGGACGATCCGGTCGAT
>Ga0335083_10005426_pt1 | contig 16075 bp, 13 predicted proteins | sample Lox_Sample_42_FD_206716 | JGI IMG/M metagenome (GOLD analysis project Ga0335083, IMG submission 206716) | Soil microbial communities from Loxahatchee National Wildlife Refuge, Florida, United States - Lox_Sample_4.2 | ecosystem: Environmental > Terrestrial > Soil > Wetlands | place: USA... | reverse complement strand
CGCGATGGTACGCCTTTCGCGCCGGTGCAGGAAGACGCCGGAGCCCGCCACGATCAGCAGGGCCATGCCCGTCAGCCAGCCTGCGGCCGGCCAGCCGCCCGCCGAAACCAATGCGGCGGTGATCGGTGGGCCGAGCAGGGCGCCGATGTTCGAGCCCTGCATCAACAGTCCCGTCGCCGCACCGACCAGTTGCGGCCTTCCGGCGTGGACTGGAACCGCGGCGAACAGCGAGGCAGCGACGGCGCCGATCACAGCGGAATAGAGGCCGGCGAGGACGAGGCGCATGAGATCGGGCAGGGCGTCGGAGAAGATGCCGACGGTGCAGATGGCGGTCGACAGGCTGGCGCCGACGATGACGGCGACCCTCGGCACGCCGCGATGGAGCAGCCAGCCTGCCGCGAGATTGCCGAGCACGTTCACGATCGTGACCGTGGCCGCGATGATCGCCGCGGTCGATGTCGCAAAGCCTGATCGCTCGACCATCAGGGTCGGCAGGAAGCCGATCACGGCGAACCAGCAGCAGGAATAGGCCCCGAAGCAGATGGCTATCGCGAGCGGACCAGGGCTGGTGGCAACCTCGAGCATCTCGGACACGACCGGCCGACGCGCGACGTTTGTCCGGTCGAGCTCGCGTCGGGGAAGGGCGAAGACCAGGAGAGCGGCGAGCATGATCGCAGAAGCGCCGGCCGCCGCGAGCCAAGCGACACGCCACGACGTGCCCGCCGGCAGCAATGCCACGACGAGCATCATTCCACCCGCGCCCGCCGGCATGTAGGTCGACCACCACGACATGCCCAGCCGCTGGTCGCGCGGGGCCAGGATGCGCAGCAAGAGCGGCGGCAGGGCCACGACGACGGCGATGAAGCCCAGCCCCTCAAAGACGCGTCCGATCAACAGCGTTTCCACCCGGCCCGCGAAGGCGCTGCACAGGCTCGCGATCAGGCAGACGGCCGTGCCGATCAGCACCAGCCGGCGATGGCCCAGACGGTCGGCGGTGACGGCGATCGCCATGCCGCTGACGGCGGTGATCAGATTGACGGTCGACAGAAGCCACCCGGCTTGGCGCAGGCTGGCGCCAAGATCGCTGCGGATCGACGGCAAATCAGGCGGCACCTTGCCGACGTGGAAGGCCGCCACCATGCCGGCTGCGATCAGCAGCGCAAAGAGCGGCCAGGGCGTGCGCGCAGGCGTCAGTACTGCACCCGGTTGGTGATGGCGCCATCGACGATGAGGTTGGTTCCCGTCACGAAGGAAGAGGGCGTGCCCGCGAGGAACGCCACGCAGTTGGCGACTTCCTGCGGCGTGCCCATGCGGCCCATGGGATTGCGTGCCAGGGTGCGCTGGTAACGCTCGCTGCTCGCCTCGCGCTGGCGGCCCCAGGTGTTGCCGTCCTCGATGATCGAGCCCGGCGAGACCATGTTGGCGCGCACGCCCTTCGACGCGCCGTCGATCGCCAGCGACTTCATGAACGGCACGAGGGCCGCCTTCACGGATCGATAGGGCATGATCGGCCCGCCGGTCGCCTCGACCAGCGATACCGTGCCGATGATCGTGCAGGTGGCGCCGCCCGGCTGCCCGGCCGCGCCGCTCTTCAGGAGATGCGGCCAGACGTGACGCACCGACTCGACGGTCGAGACGATGTCGATGTCGAGCGCCTGCCGCCAGCCTTCCTTGGAATCGGCCGTGCCGAGCGCGCTGACATTGGCGACGAAGTGATCGATGCCGCCCTCGGCCGCGAAGCCGTCGATCCACTTCTTCAAGGACGGATCGTCGGTGACGTCGAGGGCCGTGCCCTGCACGCGGGCCTGCTTGGACCGCCATTCCTCCTCGCGCTGCTTCACGAGCTTGGCGTCGCGGGCGCAGAAGCCGACCACGGCGCCTTCGGCCACGAAGGCATCGACGATGGCCCGGCCGATGCTCTTGGTGCCGCCGGTGATCAGTACGCGCTTGCCCTTGAGACCCAGGTCCATGTTTCCTCCGAAGCCCACGCTCGCTAAGAAGGCCGGTATGAAGCCATTCGATCTCAGCGGCAAGACGGCGCTCGTGACCGGCGCCTCATCGGGTCTCGGCGCGCATTTCGCCAAATGCCTCGGCGAGGCCGGCGCCTCCGTCGTCGTGGCCGCGCGGCGCGCCGACCGCCTGCAATCTCTGCAGGCGGAACTTGTCGCCAGGAAGATCCCGGCCAGGGCCATCGATCTCGACGTGCAGTCGGGCGACTCGATCGCCAAGGCCCTCGACGCCGCCGGGCCGTTCGACATCCTGATCAACAACGCCGGCATTTCGATCGTGAAGCCTGCGCTCGAGATGCCCGAAGAAGACTGGGATTCCGTCGTCGATACCAACCTGCGCGGCGCCTGGCTGATGGCGCAAGGGACGGCCAGGCGCTGGGTCGCAGACAAGCGCCCGGGCAGCATCGTCAACATCGCCTCGATCCTGGGCCTGCGCACCATCGGCCAGGTCGCGCCCTACAACGCCTCCAAGGCGGGGCTGATCCACCTGACGAAAGCGCTGGCCATGGAATGGGCGCGCTACCGCATTCGCGTGAATGCAATCTGTCCGGGCTATATCGAGACGGAGATGAACAGCGCCTTCTGGAAAACACCCGGCGGTCAGAAACTGATCGATCGCATTCCGCAGCGGCGCATCGGCCAGCCGGAAGAGCTCGACGGTGCGCTGTTGCTGCTGGCGTCCGGCGCCGGTAGTTTCATGACGGGCAGCGTGATCACCGTCGACGGTGGACATACCGTCAGCACGCTGTAGGGGGACGGGCGGAATTCGCCAAGAATACAATGCGTACTTTCTTCGACCACGATCTGTGGAGCCTCATGCTCGGCCTCGGCGCAGGCCTGGCTTGCGGATTCCTGAACACGGCCGCATCGTCCGGCTCGGCCGTCTCCTTGCCGATCCTGATGCTGGTCGGCCTCGATCCGCTGTCCGCCAACGCCACGAATCGTATTCCCGTCCTGTTGGGAGCGGTGACGGCGTCGATCAGCTTCACGGCCAAGCACGCCATCCGCTGGGCGCTCGCCCTCAAGGTCATGCTGCCGGCGGCGGCGGGCAGCGTCGCCGGCGCACTGATCGCCGAGAGATTGCCGAGCAAGGATCTCGGCCTCGTCATCACGGGCGCCCTGCTGATCGCGCTGCTGCTTCTGTTCAGCAAGGTCAAGCAGGCCATCGAGAAGGCGAACAGCGACATCACCCGCTTCGGGCTCCGCGAAGTGCTGATCTTCTTCGCCATCGGCCTGTGGCTGGGCTTCATCGTGCTCGATGGCGCGACCTATCTTCTGCTGGCGCTGACCCTTGCTGTCGGCCTCAACCTCGTGCAGGCGAACGCGATCAAGAGCGCCGTGCTGGTGCCGACGACGTTCGTCGCCATGATCATGTTCGCCTACAAAGGCAGCATCGACTGGGACATCGGACTGTTCATGGGCGCCGGCAGCGTTGCGGGCGGCATGCTGGGGGCGAAGGTCGCCACGGCCGCCCGTGCCAAGCGCTATGTCTTCGCCCTGCTCGTCGTGGTGATCGCCGCCGAGCTGGCGCAACTTGCACTCCACTACATCTTCAAGCTGATCTGAACCTCACCAGCCGTTGATACGGTCGTAGACGTCGACGACCGACCTGCCACCGTCGACGTCGCTGTCGATCACGTAGTAGCGGTCATAGGCCGCCGCGGTGATGCAAGCATGGTTGGGCCATACGCGCACACGGCTGCCGATTGGAAGGTTGCCATAGGGAATCGGATCCTTGGCGCCGACGAAACCGTGCTCCTGCGAGCACTCGATCACGGCCATGTCCTTCGCCGGCGCGTCGGCGATGGTGCCGAAGCCGACATTGGGATGGAACTCCTGGGCGCTGATGTCCTTGGAAAGCGCCAAGGCGCCCGCATCGATCAGCATCTGGTTGCGGTGCGGATAGTGGCCGATCACCGAAGCCAGCACCGACAGGGCGAGGTCGCCCGAGCCGCAGGAACCGATGAATTCCTGGTCGAGATCGTTGAAGCAATAGACGCCCGGCCGCATCTCGGTGATGCCGCTGAAGTCGCGCGAGTGGGTCGCCGTCGGTGTCGAGCCACCCGATACGATGGGGCAGGGGATACCCGCCGCGCGCAGCTTCTCGGCCGCGCCGACGATCGCCTGGCGTTCCTGCTCGGCGACCCTGGCGATCCCGTCGACGGTGCTCTCGTGATAGGAATGGCCCGCATGGGTCATGACGCCCGCCAGCTCGACGTTCGGCGCGTCGTGCAACGCGCGGCCGATCTCGATCAGGCCGGGCAGTTCGGGATAGGGCAGGCCGGCGCGGCCGCCGCCGCTGTCGATCTCGATGAAGACCGAAAAGGTATCGCCGCCCTTGGCCGCGCCGGCGATGGCGCGCGCGACGGCGAGATTGTCGGTCACCACACGCAAGTTGACGCCCTTGCGGCGCAATTCGGTCACAGCGGCGAGCTTGGATGGCACCACGCCGACGCCGTAGAGAATGTCCCTGAATCCGCCGTCGGCGAAGTAGCGCGCTTCGGCCAGGGTCGAAACAGTAATACGTCCGTCATGGCCCTCGACCGCCATGCGGCCGACCTGGACGGATTTGGCCGTCTTGAGATGCGGACGCAGCGCCACGCCGGCTTTAGCCAGCCGCTCGCTCATGCGCTTGAGGTTGCGGCGCAGGATGGCGCGGTCGAGAATGAGGGCGGGCGTCGGCAAATCGTCGAGTGTCTTTGTCATGAGGCCATTTTGATCCGCGAAGAGCTCGAACGCCATGCCGATTGAGAACGAGCGCAAGTTCGTGCTCGACGATCTGTCGGGCAGGCTCGAGGCGACGCTCGCCGGGCGACCGGGAGTCGAGCGCACGTTCCTGAACCAGGCCTATCTCGATTCCTCGGGTCTGCGCATCCGTTCCATCGAGAGCGGGAAAGGAACGCGCTACATCTTCAGCTACAAGCGCATGGTCGACGGCCAGGTGGTCGAGATCGAGACCGACCTCGCCGAAATCGATTTCAGGCGCCTCTGGAAGCTGAGGGTCGAGGCGCTGCAGAAGGCGCGCTATTCCTGGCGGGACGGTCCCTACAAATGGGACGTCGACTTCTTCAAATCGGAATCGGGCGCCACCTATTTCGCGCTTGCCGAGGTCGAGATGCCGGAAGACCAGGCCGAGCCGCCGCCACCCGCCGATATCCTCGCCCGACACGTGCTGCAACTCGCGCCGCGCGACGATCAACGATTCACCTCGAAGCGCCTCGCCGACCGCGCGCATGCCGAGCGGCTGCTGGCGGAGATCAAGAGCAAAGGCAAAGCATGAAGATCGCCTCGATCGAGACCATCGGCATCAAGGTGCCGTTCACTTTCGGCGGCAAGCCCGGCGGCTTCGCGCGCTGGACGAGCAACAACATCCTGCTGGTGAAGGTGCAGACCGATTCGGGCATCACCGGCTGGGGCGAGGCCTTCTGCTACAATTGCACCGATGCGGTGAAGGGCGCGGTCCACTCGATGATCGCGCCGCTCGCGATCGGCCGCGACGCCTCGGACATCGCCAGGCTGTCTCACGACCTGCAGCAGCAGCTCCATCTCTTCGGCCGCTACGGCATCACGATCTTCGCCCTGTCCGGCCTCGACATCGCGCTGTGGGACATCGCCGGCAAGGCCGCCAACCTGCCCTTGCATCGTTTGCTGGGCGGCGGCGGGCAAAGCTCGCTGCCGGCCTATGCGAGCCTGCTGAAGTACAAGGACCCCGAGCTCGTGGCGGCGCGCACCAGGCTCGCCGTCCAGCAGGGCTATCGCCACGTGAAGCTGCATGAGACGGAAGAGGCCGAAGTCCGGGCCGCGCGCGAGGCTGCCGGAAGCGACGTCAAGCTGATGGTCGACACCAACTGCCCGTGGACGCCGGAAGAGGCGCGGCACATGGCGCTGAAGCTCCGTCCGTACGACCTGCACTGGCTGGAAGAGCCGATCTTCCCGCCGGAAGATTTCGCCGCCATCGCGAAGCTGCGCGCCGGCACCGGCGTCGCCATGGCCGCGGGCGAGAACAACTGCACGGCCTTCCAGTTCCGCGACATGTTCGCGGCCGGCGCGGTCGACTATGCGCAACCCAGCGTCACCAAGGTGGGCGGCGTCACGGAATTCCAGAAAGTGGCTGCCCTGGCCGACGCGGCGGGGGTCACCCTGATGCCGCATTCGCCGTATTTCGGCCCGGGCTTCCTCGCCACCTTGCAGCTCACAGCCGCGCGCGGCCAGCCCGGCGCGATGATCGAGCGCTATCACATGGATCTCGAGGCGAGCCTCTATGGCGACGCGATCGATCCCGTGGACGGCGCCTTCAAGGTACCGACGGGACCGGGCCTCGGACGCGAGCCCGATCCCGACGTGATCAGGACTTACGCGGCGGCCTGACCCGCGGCACGGAGACCAGCGACCAGGGATCGGGCAGCACCGGCATCGGGCAATCGATCAGGGTCGGACCGCTGCGCGCGAAGCCGCGCGTGATCGCGGCGCTCAGCTCGGCCGGCGACTTCACGCGCTCCGAGGCAATGCCGAAGCTTTCTCCCAGCTTCACGAAATCCGGATTGTACAGGTCGGTGGCGATCGTGCGGCCCTTGAACTGCTGCTGCTGGATGCGCTTCACGTTGCCGTAGGCGCCGTCGCTGAACACCACGGCCACGGTACCGATGTTGTTCTGCGCCGCCGTCGACATCTCCATCGCCGTGAACAGGAAGCCGCCGTCGCCATTGATCGACAGGACCGGCGTGTCGGGCTTGGCGACCTTGACGCCGAGCGAGGTGGCATAGCCCCAGCCCAGGGTTCCCTGGTAACCCGGAGAGAGGAAGGTGCGTGGCTTGTAGGTGGGATAGGCGAAGCGGGCGGCATAGCCGATCTGCGTCAGCTCATCGACCAGGATGCCGTCATCCGGCAGGGCTTTGCGGATTGCCTCGAGATAGCCGATCTGCGGCGCCAGCAGGTCGTGCACCTTCTTCGTCACCTGCGCCTTGGTCTCGTCCACCTCGGCGGCACGGCCGTTGCGCTTGATGTTGTGGGCACTCACGCGGTGGGCCAGCGCCTTCAGCGTCGCATGGGCGTCGCCCACGATGCCGATCTCGGGCTTGCGCTGGCGATCGATCTCCTCGCCGTCGATGTCGATGCGGATGATCTTGAGATCGTCGTCGACGCCCCAGCCCATCAGCGGTGCCTGGAGGCGCGTGCCGATAGCGAGCACGACGTCTGCCTCGGCCCAGAAGCGGTAGCCAGTGGGCGACGTCACGGACAGGCGGTGGCGGCCGTCGATCACGCCCTGGCCCATCTTGCCGGTCATGACGGGCGCCTCGAGCATCTCGGCGATCTGCTGGACGTACTGGCCGGCCCCCTGTGCGCCGCCACCGACGGCGATCATCGGCCGCTTGGCATTGCCCAACAACTTGGCCGCGCGCTCGACGCCTTCCTCATCGACGGGGCAGGGGTCGGCTTCCGCGCCCGCGCCCGGCAACGCGACCGGCGCCTTGCGGCCCCAGGTGTCCATCGCGCATTCCAGCGCCACCGGACGGCGGCGGCCCGACAGCAAGCGCCGGAAGGCCTCGTTCACGAGGCCTGGCGCTTCGGACGGCCCGGTGATGCGATCGGCCCACTTGGTCAGCCCGCGCATGATGCCGAGCTGGTCGGGCAGTTCGTGCAACAAACCGACATTGCGGCCGATCATGGCCTGCTGGATCTGGCCGGTGAGCGCCAGCACCGGCGCATTCACCGCATAGGCCGTCGACAGCGCCGCCGTGGTGTTGAGAAAGCCCGGCCCGGGCACCACGACATAGGCCGACGGCTTGCCCGTCGCCATCGCATAGCCCAGCGCCATGTAGGCACAGGCCTGTTCGTGGCGGGCATGGATCGGCCGGATCGCGTTGGTGCGGTCGTAGAGCGCGTCGAAGAACGAGTCGTTCTGCACGCCGGGGAGACAGAAGAGGGTGTCGATGCCGTTCAGCTCGAGCATCGAGACGACGGCCTGCGCGGTGGAGAGAGGGGCGGTACTGGTTTGCATGCCGTCAGTCTAGCCGCCGCCCGCGGGAAGGCGGCATCCTGATTTCCTCCTTATTTCCGCGGAAAATGAGCGCTGGTACGTCAAACAATTGAGACAATTTGCACCACCCTCAGATTGTCGCACTGCCGGTGGTGTTAGTTATATCGGGCTGCGAATAGTGGTATGTAGCCCGGCTAGAGAGCGATCCATCGAGCCGGGCAACGGTCGATCGCGTATCTAAGGAAGAGCCATGTCGATCAAGGCGTCTGTCACCATCCTCCGCGCGATCCTCGCCGCGGCCCTCGCGGTTGCCGCCGTCGGCGCTCACGCGCAAACGCCGTCGCGCCAGAAGACCGGCGTGCCCACGCCGCCCAAGGCGGTCGCCCCGCAGCCGGCGCCGCAGCAATCGCTCGTCGACACCTGCTACGCGCCGTTCGGCCTGCAGCCGACGGAGAAGATCAACGCCTGCACCCAGGCCATCACCAGCGGTGCGGCGACCGACATCCCGCTCGCCATGCTCTATTTCAGCCGCGGCCAGGCCGAGAGCTACAGTGGCGACCAGAAGGCCTCGCAGGCCGACTATCGCCAGTCGCTCAAGATCTTCACCGACGTCATCCGCCGCATCGCGCCCAATTCGGCGATCATCTTCCAGCGCGGCCTGATCTACCAGACGATCGGCGACGCCGATCAGGCGATCGTCGACTACAGCGACGCCATCCGCCTCGCGCCGAACGAGACCTACGCCTACGTCAATCGTGGCATCGTCCTCTACACCAAGAAGGACAACAACGAAGGCGCCATCGCCGACTTCAACAAGGCGATCTCGCTCAAGCACTGCGAGGTCGGCGCGTGGATGAACCGCGGCCTAGTCTACAAGCGCAAGGGCAACCTCGACCAGTCGATCTCCGACTTCACCACGACGATCGGCTGCCTGCCGGGCAATCCGTCGCCGGTGCAGCCGATGGGCTCGTATCCCGCCGGCACGGTGTTCAACCAGGCGTTCTTCACGCAGGTTCAGCAGGCCTCGCAGACCGCCGACGCCTACTACCAGCGCGGCCTCGTCTATCTCGACAAGGCGGGCAAGAGCCAGAAAGAGGCGATCCCGTTCCTCGACAAGGCGATTTCCGACTTCACGACCGCCATCCGCATCAATCCGACCGCCGCCGCGCACTATGTGGGTCGCGCCTCGGCGCACATGTACAAGGAAGAGTTCCGGCCGGCGATCGAGGACTTCACCGAGGCCATCCGCCTCGCGCCGGGCGACGAGTTCACGTACCTGCATCGCGGCATCGCCTATCATTCGGTGAACGAGCCGGACAACGCCATCGCCGACTACACCGAGGCACACCGCATCAACCCGCTCGACGTCAATCCGCTGATCAACCGCGGCATCGTCTACTATTCGAAGAAGGGCCAGTACGATCTCGCCATCGCCGACTTCACCGAGGCTCTGAAGATCGACCCCAAGGAAATCAACGCGCTGATCAATCGCGGCATCTCCTGGCGTGAGAAGGGCGATCCCGACAAGGCGATCCTCGACTTCAGCGAGGCGCTCCGGCTCGGCATGCTGACCGGCGACGTCCTGAAGTTCGGCTCCAACGACCCCGATGCAATCCGGCACTGGGACCAGGTCGCGCATGCCCGCTACCAGCGCGGCACGGCCTATGTCGCCAAGACCGAGTACGACCTGGCGCTCGCCGACTTCAACGAATCGATCCGGCTCAATTCGAAGGAATCGCGCGTCTTCGTCTCGCGCGGCGGCATCTACCTCTACAAGGGCGACTACAAACGGGCGATCAACGACTTCGACGAGGGCATCCGTCTCGATCCGGGCTACGCCTTCGCCTACTTCCAGCGCGGCTTCGCCTATCACGCTCTCGAGGAGCCGGACAAGGCCTATGCCGACTACACCAAGTCGATCGAGCTCGATCCCAAGTACATCACCACGTACCTGAACCGCGGCATCATCGACTACACGCGCCGCGCCGACTACGACAAGGCGATCGCCGACTTCACCAAGGCGCTGCAGCTCGGGCCCGACAACATCAACGCGCTGATGCATCGCGGCGTGGCCTACGGCGCCAACAACGAGTTCGACAAGGGCATGGCCGACCTCAACCGCGCCATCGAGCTCTCGCCGGAATTCGCCAAGGCCTACTACTATCGCGGCGTCCTGTACGGTCTTCGCGGCAGTATGGATCGCGCGCTCGCCGACTACGACGCGGCGATCCGCCTGGATCCCAAGGGGCCCGAGGCCTATCTCAACCGCGCCGGGCTCTATGCCAATGCCGGGGACCAGGACCGCGCGATCGCCGACCTGACCAAGGTGATCGAGCTCGTGCCCAACGCGCCGGGCGCCTACTACAATCGCGGCTTCTCCTATTTCGCCAAGGGCCAGTACGAGAAGGCGGTGGCCGACTACAGCGACGCGATCCGCCTCAACCCGCGGCTCGCCGTGGCCTACAACAACCGCTGCCTGACGCGCGCCGTCGTCGGCCACGATCTCAAGGACGCGGTCTCCGACTGCGACGAGGCGCTGAAGCTGCAGCCCAGCAACCTCGACGCCATCGACACCAGGGCCTTCATCTTCCTGAAGCTCGGCGACTTCGCGAAGGCGGCGACGGAGTACAACACCTCGCTGCAGCTCGATCCCAAGCATGCCCGCGCGCTCTACGGCCGCGGGCTCGCCAAGGTGAAGGCGGGCGACAAGCCGGGCGGCGAGGCCGACATGGACGCCGCCATCAAGATGGCGCCCAACGTCGCGCAGGACTTCACGAAGTTCGGCATCACGATCAACTGAGCGGCTCCGCCGTTAAGGAACCGTCACACAAAGACGGCAGTCTCCTCGCTTCACAGCGAAGGATTGCCGCCGCATGTCCGCGAATTCCGACTTCCCCCGGCGCCTGATCGACGGCTATCGCGATTTCCTCGCAGGCCGCATGCCCATCGAGCGCGACCGCTTCCGCGAGCTCGCCAGGCGCGGCCAGTCGCCGGACATCATGCTGATCGGCTGCTGCGATTCGCGCGTTTCGCCCGAGGTGCTGTTCGACGCCCATCCCGGCGAGATGTTCGTCGTGCGCAACATCGCCAATCTCGTGCCGGCCTATACGTCGGACGGCACCTGCCACGGCGTCTTCGCAGCGCTTGAGTTCGCCGTCCAGGTGCTGAAGGTCGGGCACATCATCGTCATGGGGCATGCTCATTGCGGCGGCATCCGCGCCTTCGCCGAGCATGGGCCGCCGCTGTCGCCGGGCGATTCGATCCACAAATGGATGTCCATGATCGCGCCCGCCGCGGAGCTCGCCGGCCCCGCAACCCAGCCGAACTACCTGATGCGGCTGGAGCAGGCGTCGATCACCAGGAGCCTCGACAACCTCATGACCTTCCCCTACGTCGCCACGGCGGTGGAGAAGGGCGCGCTCGTCCTGCACGGCGCCTATTTCGACGTGGCCACGGGGGAAATGTTCGTCCGCGACGGCGAGGACTATCTCGAGATGGCCAAGGCTGTCTCACTGCCTCTGCACGCCGCCGATTGACAGTTCGATGACAATCACATGACACGCCGGACCGTGTCGCCGCAGTGTCATGCTCGATTGCTATTCACCGGGAGGCGCTCCAAGGCGTCGGACGGGGGTTCAAATGGCAAATCCGGAACACAATGGACATGCTGGTCACGAGGAAACCGCTCATGCGGCTGAGACCCATGACGCGGTGAACGGAGAGGCGACGAACGGCGTGGCCAGCGAGGCGATGACCGTTGCCGCGACGGTCGGCGTCGTCGCCGTCGGCGCAGCCCTCTGGGAAGTGGCGCTCCTGCCGGGCATCGCGCTCGGTGTCGCGGCGATGCTGGCGCCCAAGTACGTGCCGCGGGTCGGCTCGGCGATCCAGCCGATGGTCCGCTCGTCGGTGCGCGGCGTCTACAAGTTCGGACAGAAGACCCGCGAGATGATGGCCGAGGCCAAGGAGCAGGTGAACGACATCGTCGCCGAGGTCCATGCCGAAGGCGATGCCGCGGCGAAGGCCGCGGAGGCGCCGAAGCAGTGACGGCTGCGGCATCCCACGATCGGACCAGCGTTCAAAGTGATGCGTCGCGCGCGGACATGAAGAAAAAGAGCAAGCACAAGCTGGAGATCGCCCACCAGATCCCCGGCCGGATCCGGATGAAGATCCCCTCGGCGAAGGGCAACCCCGAGCAGCTCGAGGCCTACAAGGAAACCTTGAGCCTCATTCCCGGCATCGAGCAGGTCGAGGTCAATCCGGCGACCGGCAGCATCGTGCTCAAATACGATCCGAACCGGCATGACGATTTCCATGCCGATTTCCACGACCACTGCCAGGAGCATCACGGCCATCCGCATCCGCGGCCGCCGACCAACGAGATCGATGCGCTGGCAGCCAAGATCGAGCAGGAAGCCGAATACCTCGCGGAGCATTCCCGGGCCGCGCGGGCCTTCGTCGACTTCTGCAAGAACTGCGACCGGCAGATCAGGAGCGCGAGCCACAACACGCTCGACCTCAAGATGCTGCTGGCGATGGGCGTGATCGGCATCACCGTGTTCGAGGTCGGCGCCACGGCGGCCACTCCGGTGTGGGTGACGCTCGCCCTGTTCGGCATGAACCATTTCATCGAGATGCAGGAGCAGGCCGCGACGGCCGCTCTCGCGGAGAAGTTGGCGCCCGCAAGGGCCTAGCGAGGCCGGTCCAGACGAAGGACAGCGTTCATGGATCTCGCGATACGTCACTACCTTCCGGGCCGGATCAGGCTCCATGTCCCCGAGCTCTGCCGCCAGCCGGTCGTCGCCGAAGCTGCCGCCGCCTGGCTGCGCGGCAAGCGGGGCGTGAAGTCGGCACGGCTGAACTACGGCTGCGCCTGCCTCATCGTCGAGTATGACGCCCGGCAGGAGCGGATCCTGCAGGCCATCCTGGTCCAGCTGCGGCTCGCCACGATGGCGGACGTGGCCAGGCTGAGCACGGACATCGCGCAGCAGACGGCGCTCGGCCGCTCGCCCGCGGACGCGCTCAAGACACCGGCCACGCAGACCGATACCAAGAACTCCAACGTCGCGCCCAGGAAGGAAGAGGTGCCGGCGCTCTTCTCGACGCAGTCGCCGCTTGCGCTCCCGACGCTTGCGCTGGCGCTCGCCTTTTCGACGAATCCTTTCGTGGTCGCGGTCAACATGCCGCTGATGCTGTGGAACGGCATCCCGATCGCGCGCCGGGCCTGGCGCGTGTGGCGCAGGGAGAAACGGCTCAACGTCGATTTCCTCGACACGCTCGCCATCATCGCGTCGGTCCTGCAGGGCAACCCGGTGGCGGGATCGATCGTCACCTGGCTGATCAAGTTCGGCGACTGGATCCGCGATCTCACCGCGGCGGGCTCGCGCCGCGCCATCGGCGAGCTGCTCGAGTTCCAGTCCAAGCGCGCCTGGGTCAAGCGCAACGGCCAGATCATCTCCATCCCGGCCACCGAGCTCGCGGTCGACGACCTGGTCGTCGTCTATCCAGGCGAGATGATCCCGGTCGACGGCGAGATCGTCGAGGGCGTCGCCACGATCGACCAGAAGACCATCACGGGCGAGGGCCTGCCGGTCAATCGCCGCAAGGGCGAGGCAGCCTTCGCCGCGACCGTCATCCGCGAAGGCCAGATCACCGTGCGCGCCACGAGAGTGGGGACCGACACGACCGCGGGCCAGATCGCGCATCTCGTCGAATCGGCGCCGATGGGCGACACCCGCATGCAGAACCACGCCGAGCTGCTGGCGGACCAGCTGGTGCTGCCGACGCTCGCGCTCGCCTCGGGCACGGCGGCGGTGACGGGCGACTTCCAGCGCTTTCTGTCGCTGGTGATCGTGGATTACGGCACGGGCATCCGCGTCGCCGCGCCGACCTCGGTGCTGGCCTCGATGACCCATGCCGCGCGCGCCGGCATCATCATCAAGTCGGGCGCGCACATGGAACGGCTGTCGAAGGTCGACACGATCGTGTTCGACAAGACCGGCACGCTCACCCATGGCGTGCCGGCGGTGACGGACATCGTGCCGTTCATCGACAAGATCGACGCAGGCCATCTGCTGGGCCTCGCCGCCGCCGCCGAGACGCGGCTGCACCATCCGGTGGCCGAGGCGCTGCGCACGCGGGCGAAGGAGCTCGCGGTCGACATCCCGCCCTGCGACGAGACCCAGTACAAGGTCGGCCTCGGCGTGGAAGGGCAGGTCAACGGCTACTACATGCATGTCGGCAGCGAGCGCTTCATGCGCCAGAGCGGCATCGACATCGGCTGCTCGGCGCGCGACCGCGCCAACCACGACCAGAACGGCCATTCCTGCCTCTATGTCGCCGTCGACGGCAAGCTGGGCGGGCTCGTCGCCTATGCCGACAAGATCCGGCCCGAGAGCCGGCTGGTGATCTCGCGTCTGCACCGCATGGGCATCAGGAACACCATCATGCTGACCGGCGACAATCCGATCGTCGCGCGCGCCGTCTGCCGCAAGGTGGGCCTGACCGACGCGGTCGCCGACATGATGCCGGCCGACAAGGCGAACGTGATCCAGGAGCTGCAGAAGAAGGGCAATGTCGTGGCCATGGTGGGCGACGGCATCAACGATTCGCCGGCATTGTCCTTCGCCGACATCGGCATTGCCATGAAATACGGCGCCGAGGTGACGCACGAGTCGGCGCACGTCGTGCTGATGGAGGATTCGCTGTGGAAGCTCGTGAAGGCGGTGGATATTTCCCGGTCCGCCGTCGGCCTGATCAAGCAGAATTATGCCATCGTCGCGGGCTTGAATACGCTCGCTTTAGGCCTAGCTCTTCCCGGTGGGCTGATCAGCCCGACCGTGACCGCCTTGCTGAGCAACGGGTCGGCCATCCTGGCGACCATGAACGGCATGCGGCCGGTGCTGCGGTATCAGTGATGCTATAAGGAAACGATGCAGGACAGCGGCGCGATCCCCCTGGCGGCCGTCCATCACGAGGCGCTGGCCGAGGCGGTGGCGGCGCTCGAGAACCCCAACCTCGCCGCCCGCATCGCCGACTATGCCGGCGCGCCGGTCAATCGCGTGCTCGGCCTGCTGCCGAAGGCGGCCGACAAGGGCCTGACCAAGGCGGTCGAGACCGCGATGCTGCGCTGCCTCAGGACCGCCATCCGCACGCTCGAGCGCGGCGACCAGCGCAAGCCCTCGACGCTCCTGTCGTCGATGGCCGTCGGCGTCACCGGCGGCGTGAGCGGCTTTGTCGGCCTCGCGGCACTCCCGGTCGAGCTGCCGGTCACGACGACCCTCATGCTGCGCGCCATCGCCGACATCGCCCGCCACAACGGCGAGGATCTCGCCTCGCTGGAGGCACGGCTGGCCTGCCTGCAGGTCTTTGCGCTCGGCGCCCGCTCGACCGGCGCGCGGCAGGATGTCGGCTACTACGCCGCCCGCGCGCTGCTCACGCGCATGACCAGCGAGGCCGCGGCCTATCTTGTGCAGCGGGGCACGCTCGAGCTCACCGGGCCGATGATGAACCGCCTCATGGCCGAGCTGGTGTCGCGCTTCAGCATCGTGGTGTCCGACCGCATCGCCGCGAGCTCGCTGCCGGTGATCGGCGCGATCGGCGGCGCCACCGTGAACGTGATCTTCATGAACCATTTCCAGCAGGTGGCGAAGGGCCACTTCACCGTGCGCAGGCTCGAGCGGCGCTACGGGCAGGCGACCGTGCGCCGCCACTACGCCGAGCTGGCCACGGCGCAGATCAAACCGGCGCGCTGACGCGAAACGATGTCTCCACCGGTCGAGGACCAGCGCGTCATCGAGCTTCGGCGCATGCGCATCGTCGCCACCCTGTTGCTGGTGGCGATGACGGCGCTGTTCGTCGCCACGTCGTTCTATGTCGGCGCCTTCCCCTGGCTCGCCTATGTGCGGGCCTTCGCCGAAGCGGGCATGGTCGGTGCCTGCGCCGACTGGTTCGCGGTGGTGGCGCTGTTCCGCCATCCGCTCGGCATTCCCATCCCGCACACCGCGATCGTGCCCAACAACCAGGCGCGCATCGCGGGCGCCATGGGCCGCTTCGCCACCAACAACTTCCTCACGCCCAAGGTCCTGTCGCG
>Ga0335083_10005423_pt1 | contig 16076 bp, 13 predicted proteins | sample Lox_Sample_42_FD_206716 | JGI IMG/M metagenome (GOLD analysis project Ga0335083, IMG submission 206716) | Soil microbial communities from Loxahatchee National Wildlife Refuge, Florida, United States - Lox_Sample_4.2 | ecosystem: Environmental > Terrestrial > Soil > Wetlands | place: USA... | reverse complement strand
AAGGGGGAGACCTAACTCGCGCACTAGATCTTGCACAGCGACTTAACCAAGAATTTCCTGTGAACACCTGGCTACAAGGATGCGAGCTGCCAATCATTCGGGCTGAGACTTACATGCAACAGGGCAGGCCGCAATCGGCCATCGAAGCACTCGATCGCTCTGTTGCGGGCGATGGGAAGTTTCCCAATATGTGCGGTCCAAAGCTGGGGTATTTCCGGGGTGAGACCTATCTGAAAGCAGGGCAGCCAGGGCAGGCCGCGGCGCAATTTCGCAAGGTGCTCGACCAGCCCGGTGTTGTTTTGAACTCCATCGATGGACCGCTGGCCCGCCTTAACCTTGCCCGCGCTTACGCCATGATGGGCGACAATGAAAACGCGCGCAAGTCGTATCAGGATTTTCTTACTCTCTGGAAAGATGCCGATCCGGACATTCCCATCTACAAGCAGGCCAAGGCGGAGTACAAGAAGCTGAATAAGCCGCCAGCTACGGGCCACCGGCTATGAGCCACCAGCCACCAGCTACGAGCTACCAGCGAAAGGCTCTCAGCCATCAACTTTCAGCCATCAGTAAGAGCAACTGCAGATCCCTCGACTTCGCTCGGGATGACACCCAGAAAAGCGGGCCGTTTGGGAGGACACAAGACTCTACGGTTGGGTGCCGGCCCGTTTCTTGTCGCGAGTGGTGGTGAAGCGCCGCAGGACGAACTCCTGAAAGACGCCGGCAAGGCTGCTCTCAGCAATGCGGACGATGGAGTTTTGCATGATGGTCGAAACGTTGCGATCGCTTTCCGGATAGTACAGATAGGAAATGCCGCCCGCGGCAAAGCTCCCGAGGATATTGGAGTAGTTAACCTGCCACTTCTTGTTGTCGCCCTTGCAGATTACCGAGTTGCCGATGGCATATAGCCAGCGCGATCCGCTGCTGTCGGGGCCGCGGTAGAAGTAGCGCGGGTCCTGCTTGAGGAGTGCGGGAAAGATGGCACTGCCTAGGAACGTGGCGGAGAAAATATCGGCATAGGCCGCGCCGAAGCGCTTGCCGTAACCAGCGGCACCCTGGCCGTATCCGGAATAATCGTCGCCTGCCTGTTGGATCCCGGCAAGAGCCCCGGCACCGACAATGGTGATGGGATCAATGACGGAGCGCCATGCTAGCTGGAATTTCTGTCTGGCAATCAGAGGCGCAGGATCAGCTTCGTAGGTAACGTAAAAGTTCGGAATGAAACCAAATACCCTTTGCTGTTCCTGCTCCTTGAGCTGCTCTTCAGCGACTTCGATGGGCGTAAGCTCGACCTTGACCTCGGCGGTCACCGTAGTGATGGTCAGGGGAATCGCCGGCACCAAGAAGGTTTGACCGGCTTTGACCTCGCCGGAGAAGATCTTGGTGTCGAATCCGGGGGCGCTCACCGTCAGTTGAAACGGCCCGGGAGCGACGTTGCTGAACGCGTATTCGCCGTTGTCGCCGGAAACGGTCTCCAGCTTGGGAGAATTTTCGCCGTGCGCGAGCTCGATCTTGGCCCCAACCGCCACGGTTCCTGCCTGATCGGTAATGGTTCCGGAGATATCGCCAAGAGATGAATCGTGGGCCAGCTCCGCGGTGGTACTGGTTGCGGACGGCTGAGCCGTTGCAGGTTTCTTAACCGGCTGTTTGGCCTGAGAGAGCGCTACCTGGGGGAATAAACCTGGGAGCGCGAGCACTATGAATAATAAGGTGCGGCTCCAAATGTCCGCACCGATCAGTCGCCGGAGCAAGTACATCTCTGGCAATGTCTCCTTACTTTTTACGAAACGCTACCACTACACAGAATCAGATGCCGTAGCAGTGGGGTCCGGTTCTTTCGCTGGACGACTGCCGGTTAGGCAAATCGCTGAGGAACTTCTATTGTACTTTGGCGGAGCGCCTCAGGGGAACCTCTCGCGCCAGGTCTGTAGGTCACAAGGAATCTCAAGGCGAGCGAAACCGCCCACATAACACTTCACCCCAGCGAACGCGGCAGTTCCTGAAATTATCCCAAGGCCGGGTCTAAACTAGTAAATATGGGCCGAGGTATTGCTCGCGCGCTTCTGCTTATCTTCTTCGGCGCCATGGTGTCGGCGCTGCTCGCGGTGTCCTTACAGGCGCAGCAGCAGACCCAGCGGCTCATTCTGAAGGATGGCTCATACCAGGCGGTCGTGAAGTACGAGGTGCAGGGCGACCGGGTGCGCTATCTCAGCGCCGAGCGCTACGAGTGGGAAGAAGTTCCGAACTCGCTGATCGACTGGAATGCGACCAAGAAGTACGCGGACGACCTTGCAGCCGGCAAACTGCGGACGCATGTTGAAACTGCGGAAGAGCGGCAGGAGCGCGAGGCCGAAGAGGCCAACTCTCCCGAGGTTGCGCCTGGGTTAAAGCTGCCGGGATCTGGCGGTGTGTTCCTGCTGGAAGCCTATAACGGCATGCCGGAGGCGGCGGAGATCCTGCAAAACGGAAGCGAGATCAACCCGAACAAGAAGAACGTACTGCGATCGACGATCAATCCGGTTGCGAGTTCCAAGCACTCATTCGAATTGAAGGGCGCGCACGCGCAAATCCAGGCGCACAGTGGGCAGCCGGCGATCTATGTCGACATCGATGAAGGAGCATCGGACATCGCTCCGAAGGACCGCTTTCGCGTGGTTCGCGTCGACGTTAAGAATGACACCCGCGTGGTCGGCAACCTGAAGGTCAGTTTCACCGGCAAGACCAGTCAGGAGGGTAATTTCCTCCCGGTCACGGTGGAGAAGGTTGGCAAAGGGGAGTGGCTTAAGGTGACGCCGGCAAAGCAGCTTGTGCCCGGAGAATATGCGCTGGTGGAAATGCTCGGGCCGCAGGAGATGAACCTGTATGTCTGGGATTTTGGCGTGAACCCGAACGCGCCGGCCAATCCGAACGTTTGGCGTCCGTCAGCGGCAAAGCAGTAACGAGAGGAAGACTGCGGGTGAGCCATCAGCCGGCGAGATCGGCGATGCCGACGATGCCGGATCCGGCCACCGCGATGTTATCGCGGCCAGCCTGTTTCACCTGATACATCAGTTCATCTGCGCTATGAACAATCTCCTGCGGCGTGATCGCGTCTTGGGGATAGCCCGCAACTCCAATGCTGGCTCGAAGGGCGATTGAGATGTTCGGCTCCGGCCGCCAGTCGCGGTGATGAAAAGCGCGCAGGATGCGGCGAGCGACGAAGAGGCCGGCATCGCGTGAGGTCTGCGGCAGCAAAATGGCGAACTCGTCTCCGCCATAGCGGAATGCCGCGTCGATGAGCCGCAGGTTTTCACGCAGGCATTGCCCCGCCATGGCGATTAGTTTGCTGCCTACAATGTGTCCGTACCTGTCATTAACATCTTTAAAATGATCAAGATCCAGGAAGAGCAGCGAGAACTCATAGCCGAAGCGCGCAGAACGGTGCACTTCTTCGTCCAGCACGGTGAAAAGATGCCGCTGGTTGTAAAGCTTAGTGCAGTCGTCGGTAATGCTCAGTTCCTGGATGCGGCGGACAGCGCGGGCGTTTTCGATAGCGATGGCAGCGTAGTCCGCAATCGTGCGCAGGAAAAGCTCGTTCTGTTCGTAGACGCGCAGATCGATGCCCATCAGTTGGATAACGCCAAAGATGCTGTTTACAGTATGAACCGGAAGGCAAACCACAGCACAGTCTTTGGCGATCCGTGAATCCACAGTGGCGACATCGACTTCGGGTGCGTCGCGAAGATCAGAAAAAACGATCGATTCTCCGGTCCCAAGCACCCAATCCGCCAGGCTCTGTCCTTCCTTCAGGCGAACGTCGTTCAGGCGGTGAAACTCAGGTCCCACAGGGGCGGCGTAATGCGGCTCTCCGCTGGTCTCGTCGAGCATCACCAGCGCCCAGGTGGCCGGCTCAAAATAGGCGGCCATCTTCTGCATGATGGTCTCAAGAATGCTATCGAGGTCGAGCGACGACGTGAGCGCTTTGGCGACGTCGTGGAAGATGGTGAGGTCGTATAACCTCGACTCAGTAGCCGCAGAGGCGATCTTCATGCGGGAGACTTTACGTCCTTGATATGGACTCCGAGGAAAGCGTGTCTACAGCTTCGCTCTATGTTAACCGAAAGTTGCGTATTGTAATACATCGAAAATTGACGCTGCGCGGCGGAGGGTTATCAGTAACGCACTGGTGACCGTTAGAAAGAAGTAGATGATTCACTGGTTAAGACGCGTTGACACGTGGTAACTCTCTTTCTATGATTCGCGCAGTATCTGTATTCAACCGGAACCTGGTGATTTCTGGATACTAAGCAACAGCCCGCGAGTTCGTTTGGAGAGAGGTTACGCCGCGAACGTGAGATGAGGGGCGTCTCCCTGGAGGAGATTGCCGCGACGACCAAGATCGGCACGCGCCTGCTGAAGGCCCTGGAAGACGAACAGTTCGATCTTTTGCCCGGCGGGATATTTAATAAGGGCTTCGTCCGCGCTTATGCCAAGTACCTGGGCATGGACGAGGACCAGGCCGTCAGCGAATACATGCATGCGGCCGGCAACGCCGAGCCAGACGTCCAGTTGATCGCTCACCAAAGCGAACGGGTGGAACCGAGATACAGCGATTCGGGACGTTCGCAGAGCGGGTTCCCCTTGCTGCCGGTGCTAATACTATTTGTCGTAGCGGCAGGCGGCTTTGGCGGTTGGAGGCTCTACCAGCAGCACATGCAGGAGCGGGCCGTGTGGCGCGCCGAGCGGGAAGCGGCGACGTCGGGGCCTGAAAGCAATCCGGCGCCGACCGCGACAAGTCAGCCGGCGGAACCCGCCCCTTCCCAGGCGACGCCTGCGGCGGGCCCGCCCAATGCTTCGCCGCCGGCGACCGAGACGACAAGCACGCCAGTTGCGTCTTCCGTTGTGGGATCACCGTCTGGAGCGAGCACGAGCACTGCCTCGCCGGCCGATGCCTCGGGATTCGAGGTCGTGGTGAAGACGACCGGCCGCGCCTGGCTCTCGTTGAAAGCGGATGGCAAGTACGTGGTTAAGGGCGTGCTGGATGCGGACCAGGTGAGGACACTTCGTGCGAACCAGGAGATTGTGGTTTGGACGGGGAACGCGGGAGCAACCGAGATTCTGTTTCAGGGCAAGCCGGTGCCGGTCGAAGGTGGTATCAACGACGCACGGGTATTAGTTTTCAAGCCTGACGGTTTGCAGCCGCAACGCGCGCCAAGCCAGCCGAAGCCGGTTGAGTCTCCGGCACAGCCCCCGGCAGAGCCATCGCCAACTCCTCAGTGAATCCTTCATACTCGATATCGTGAAGAACCATGGTGAACATGTTGTGCGGGTCGAGGCCGAGGCGCTGCGCGCTCTCGCCGACCGCATTGCCGGTCCGATGGGCGAGAGCTTCGAGCGCGCCGTTGACCTGCTGTTGTGCTGCGCGGGCCGAGTGGTGGTAATCGGCATGGGCAAGAGCGGCATCATCGCGCGCAAGGTCGCCGCGACTCTCAGCTCTACCGGCACGCCTGCGCTGTTCCTGCATCCTGCCGAAGCGTTGCATGGTGACCTCGGTAACGTCGTGCGCGGCGACGTGGTCGTAGCGCTATCAGCCAGTGGCGAGACCGCCGAAATTCTGCAACTGCTGGCGACCATCAAGCGGCTGGGAGTGCCGCTGATCACGTTGACGGGCGACGACCTTTTCTCGGCCGCGGAGGAGACGCGGCGCTCCACCCTGGCTCAGGCTGCGACGGTTGCCCTGGACTGCTCGGTTACTCGGGAAGCCTGCTCGCTTGGCCTGGCGCCGACCGCATCCACCACAACCATGCTTGCGCTGGGCGATGCGCTGGCTATGGCGCTCTCCCAGAAGCGCGGATTCAAAGAAGAAGATTTCGCCAACCTTCATCCCGGCGGCAAACTAGGTAAGCGGCTGGCCCGCACTTCGGCGCTGATGCACAGCGGTGACGCGCTGCCGCGGGTTGCTCCCTCGGCGAGCATGAGTGAAGTCATCTACGAGATGTCGCGCAAAGCACTGGGCATGGCGACCGTCGTTGCCGATGGAAAACTGGTGGGCCTCATCAGTGATGGCGATCTGCGACGTTTGCTGGAGCGGCATGGCAAGCAAGCGCTTGACCTCACCGCTGTCGAGTGCATGACGGCGAATCCTACGACCATCGGTCCTGATGAGTTTGCGATTGCGGCGCTCGAGATCATGGAGCGTCGCAAGATCACCTCGCTTCCCGTGGTTGACGGGGAAGGCACGCTTCTGGGAGTCGTTCACCTGCACGACCTGTGGGGCACGCAGATGGTGTAGCAGGGCACGATTCGCTCGCGATTACGGGAATATTTTTTCCCTGCCGAGTGCCCCCACTGATTCCTGCCGTTGGAATGAGTGGGAATCTTGAACGCCGACTCTGTTACCAGCAGCGCGATCCGTCGTCTTCGATCTCACACATTTGAAAACCGCAAAACGTGTGGGACACCCGGCATGCTTTTTGGTAGCTAGGAGGTTTCGGAGCGACGGCTGGACAGCGCTGAATAGAGCAGCGCAAAGGAGACGCAATAGCCTGCAATCCAATGACCCGAAAACAGTTTCCAAGTCTGCACCGTGGTCCCGTCCAAACCTCGAGAAGAATTGGAACTCAACATGAAGAAAAAGAAGTTGAGTGCTGCATACCCAAGTGTTGCGTAAACGACATACCGCATCCAGTCTGGGGCGCCTTTGAGTGCAACCCTCCAATAGTTCCTTCGACCAGCTCCACCAATTCTCCTTAGCGTTATCAAAATCGCGGGAATGGAAACAATCAATACTCCAAAATGCAGCATCCACATGAGGCTTGCCAGTTCAGGCGTGCGGCCCGAAAGAGTCGTGAGATGCACCCAAACGCTGATCAGAACGCCAACAGCCGCAGCGACTAAAAAGACTGCCAGAAATGGAGCCAGCCATGCCGGAACGCGGTCACCGGTCTTCGCGGTGTAGGTTTCTGAGTCAGGAATGGAATTGCGTCGCTGCAGGAGCAGTTCCACAGCTCCTTCATCCATGTAGGAAGAGCATGGCGCCTGGGGATCGTAGTGTACCGTCGTCGGCTGATTCTCAAGGGCCCGCAGGAAATCGAGGGCCTCTTTGTTTGTTCCACACTCGCGCTGATAGGTTCCGCTGCAGCGTTCACCCTTGACCAGGTAGGAATAGTGGATTTGCGCCAAGTAGCTACGTGGATCGATGCCAAGCCGAAGCGACGACGGCGGTTCAATGAAGGTTGATTCTGTTTGAGCAGAAATGATCGGCCAAGCCTCTGCCCGGCGTTGCCGCCACCATGTCCAGAGTGGACGAAGAAAATTGAGTGAGGTGAATGCAATCGCAATCCAGACACTGCGTGGCCAAGTTTTAGGATTCGACCACTGCGTGCCGTCGAGCAGGAGCACAGACGCAGGTTAGGCCAGTGTCGCAGCGATGTCCAGAGATTTTGACGGTGCCCCCATTGATTCCTGCCGTTGGAATGAGTGGGAATCTTGAACGCCGACTCGGTTATCAGCAATGCGATGCGTCGTCTTCGATCCCGTGCCGATTTTCAGCCGTACACCAGATCGGTGCTCTGCCCGACCTCGATAATGTAACCATCAGGATCGCGGATGTAGCAGCGAATTTCGCCGTACTTGGGTATCGGCTCGGTGATGAACTCTGCCCCTCGACTTTTCCATAATTCGTAGCACGCTTGAATATCCGCCACGCGGAAATTCATAAAGCTGTTGATGTGATTCGGATCAGGGACGCTAAGCGTTACCGTCGGCTTGTCCGGAGTCGGCCCGCCGCCAACGTTCAGAATCATCCAGATATTCGCAAGCTGAAGGTATCCAGGCGCGTTGCCGTCGCCCAGGCTAAGAATGCGAGCGCCGAAGACCTTTTCGTAGTAGCGAGCCGACCGCTCGATATCGGCGACGGTGAGAAATTGGGCGATACTGATCCCCTCTCGCGGGGGCATCTCATAAGTCTTCTGCTCGATTTGTACGCCGCTCATTGACTCCTCCAATTTCGATATAGTGCTGGTTCGCTGATTCTGGTCTTAGGTATTCACACGCGACGACAGGAACCCGCTCCCTAGATGCAAGTCTCGGAGGGAAAGTCGCAGCAATAGGATCAGGAGATCAGAAGTTAATGTTGTTAACGAGCCATTACACGTCTTTCGCTCAGCGCGACGCCGGAACTCCACCTCTTTAGATATTCGGGGACCTCGGCACAACAACAAGGGCAGCCTTTACGGCTGCCCTCAGGTATTCAGCTTTGGTCGAGCTTACGGCTCCGGCACCGCGGCAAAGTTCACGTCCTGCACGGCGACGCCGTTGATGCTGCGGCGCCCATCGGTCCAGGTGACAAACGCAGTGCTGCCACGAGAGGTGTTGTAGTCGTAGTCGCCGGCGTAACAGGTTCCATTATCCGTTGGTTGCGGGGTGGGTGAGGTGCTTACCACGAAGTCCGTCGCCCAGGACACGCCGTTGTCCGGCGACTGGCGGGCATAGCGGTTGTAGTTGCATCCCACGTCGGTCCCTGTGGTGCAAGCCGTGCTGGCCTGACGGCGGTCATACCACGAGGCAGTTAGCTTTCCGGCTGGGTTGATTGACAGAGACGGCATCCATTGGGTGTGGTACTGCTGGTCGGGATCGGTGTTCAGTTCAATCGGCGTACTCCAGGTGGCGCCATTGTCGGTCGAACGCTGATAGAAGATGTCGCCATGATCATTGTTGGTCCCAGCGCCGGCGTAGACATAGTGGACAACATTGTTCGGGCCGACGGCAGGCTCACCCCATCCCATGTGCCGTATGAACGGGGCCACGGCATAGAAGTAACCGCAGGAGACGTCGCCCACCGGCTGGAAGCGCGGTCCCATGGTTACCGAGATCCAACTGCCGCCGCCGTTGGTCGTGCGGTACATGATGTTCTGGCGGCTATTGGTTCCACCGCCGCCTTCATCCATGGTGGCAATGAAGACCGCGCCGTAGCTGTGGAGTGAAGCCCTGGCGGTGGTGGGGCTGATCTGGGCACCCGTAATTTGTACGTCCCGGAGAAAGGTGCCGGAGTTGAGCTGTATCGGGGTGCTCCACGTGATGCCGTCATCGGAATAGGTAACGAATAGGCAGCCGCCGAGACCGCAGCTGACGGTAAAGTCGTTATAGCTAATGTACATGCGGCCATAAGCGGCGCTGGTCGGATCGCCGTCAACCCACATCGACTCGCGATCGTCGAAGGCGCCGTTGTGGGCGCAAGCGCCGGGAGTCCAGTTGATGCCATCGGGCGAGGTCCAGAGTCCAGTGCCCTGGCCGCCACAGCCGGTGGCAAGATCGCCGGCAAACCACTTATTGAGCTTCGGGTTGAAGACCACAATAGGGTCGCCAACGTTGGTGCCATGGCCTGTCTCAAAGGGGTGAGGGATGATCTCAGTAAAGGTCGCGCCGCCATTGGTGGAATACGAGGTCCCTGATGTCGATACCTCGCTCAGGTCGTTATAGTTGACCACGATCGTCTGGCCATCAGGGCTGGACCACACCATGTTTTCGCTCTTGATGCAGGTTGTTTGACTGGTGCAGGTACGATTGCTGACCAGCACGTTTGGCGGCGCCGGATAATCCTCCTCCGCCTCCCGTGCCGCGGGCGACTTTGCGCCCTGCACGATGCCGCACTCGACTAGCGCCTTCATGGCGCGCAGGTTTTCCTGAACAAGCAAGTGATATTGGTTGATCTGTGAGCAATCGATGCCCACGGACGTCATCTGTGCCCGAGCCGGCATGGGCATCAAAAGACACGCGAAGACGAGGACAAGGATTGCAGAGCAGCTATAGAGCCTAGGGTAGTTCATATTGCACTCTCTCCTGTATGCACGACAAGTCCCAAAACGACTTGGCGACGATATTAACGAGTGCAATTGAGGCTGTCTACGCAATAGATAGTAGGAGCCTCGCGCGCGTGATATGGCCAGGTGCCCCACTCATTCCTGTTGGAATCAGTGGGAATCTCGAACGCCGACTCTGTTATCAGCAATGCGATCCGTCAACTTCGATCCCACACATTTGAAAACCGCAAACGTCTGGGTAGCCAGCACCCGCTGTGGGTTCCCCCCGTTGTTGCCCTTCAGCCTCGCTCACTGGTTTGGAAGGTGGAAGGCGTACACGTAGTCTCCACCCACGTAGACTGCGCCATTGGCGATGACTGGCGTATCGGATTGGTAGCCAGCCTGATACCAGAGAAGGGTGCCGCTCACAGCGTCCAAAGCCCAAAAGTAATTGTCGTAGTCGAAGAAATACACCACACCATTGGCCACTGCAGGCGAGGACTGCACAGAGTCTAAGGCTGTGTACTTCCAGACGAGAGCGCCCGTGGTGGCATTCAGAGCGTAGAGATTGTAGTCAGGAGGATAGCTGGACGTGCTTGTGCCCACATAGACCACTCCGTCGGCTACCGCCGGCGAGGAGTCGACATTGGCACCAGTCTTATACGCCCACACCAGAGCGCCTGTGGCGGCATCCAGTGCGTACACGTTATGATCCTGCGACCCGAAATAAACTTTCCCACTGACCACCGCCGGCGACGACTCGACCTGGCCGCCAGTCGTGTATTTCCAAACAAGATCGCCCGTCGTGGCGTTCAGGGCGTAGAGGTTGTTGTCGTCTGTGCCGACATACACCACGCCATTGGCCACAGCCGGTGAAGCCACGTTAACGCCTACCGTGTGATACTGCCAAAGGACGTTGCCTGTCTTGGCATCGAACGCCCATACGATGCCGTAGGCGCCACCGTAGCCGGGCGCGTAGACCACGCCGTTCAACACTGCCGGCGGCTTGTACCCACCGGTATGCCGGGCCCAAAGAAAGGCGCCTGTACCGGCGTCGAGGGCATAGAGTGTGCCAGGGAGTGCGGTGGTGAAATAAGCGATGCCATTAGCCACTGCCGGTGAACTGACTATGCGATCGCTTGCCTGGTACCTCCAAAGAAGGGCGCCCGTGCTTGCATTCAGGGCATAAGCATATCCATACGGGTTGTTAATCGAACCGCCCCCCATGCCAACGTAGATCGCACCATTGGCTACGACCGGCGAACTATAGGTTCCCTGCTGGGAATCGGAGTAGGTCCAGCCCAGCGCCAGATTCCCGACCGTACTGGGACTCAGAATAGATTCATACGAATTGCAGCCGGTGTGTGCAGCGTCATAGTGAAATTGAGGCCAGTTGACGAAGAGCGTTCGGGTCGGAAGGATTGTTGGTACGCAAGGTTTTTGCGCGAGGCCAGGCTGCACGGTCGCGAAGGAGACCATCAGCAGAACCAGACCGAACAGGAAAGCATTCTTGATCTTCATAGTGTCCTCTCTATCAGTGCAAAACCGACTGTAGTCTGCTCGAAGAGATGGTCCCGCTCACTACGTAATCATCGAGTTGAGGCCCGTGATGGGTCGCCTCGCTCGCTGACTTCGTCCGGGGCAGGTTCGTGTCCCGGGGTGCAGCTCTTCAGTCCTTGCTCAATGGTTCGGGAGGTGGAAGGCGACCATTCCCAGGCCGCCCATGAAATAGACGACGCCGTTGGCCACCACCGGCCCGGAATCCAGTCCCATCGATGTATTCCTCCAGAGCAGCGCGCCGGTGCTGGCGTTCAGAGCGGTAGCAGAGCCATCCCACGAACCGAAATAAACCACGCCATTAGCTACCGCCGGTGGAGCTTCAAGATAATCGGACGCCGCGTATTGCCAAAGCAGCGCACCCGTGCTGGCGTTCAGAGCGTAGAAGTAATTGCTCAAGAACGACCCGATATAGACAATGCCATCGGCGACTGCCGGCGAACAATATACCTGGCCCCCGGTGGTGTACTTCCAGACGAGAGCGCCCGTGGTGGCATTCACAGCATAGACGTTATTGTCGTCCGACCCGAAGTAGACGTTGCCGTTGGCTACTGCGGGAGAAGAATTGATGTAGCCGCCTGTCGTGTATTGCCAGATGAGATCGCCGGTGCTGGCATTCAACGCGTAGAGGTTGCCATCCTGCAAGCCGACGTAAAGTATGCCATTCACTACAGCGGGCGAGGAGCTTGCATCACCGTTATTTCCCGGTGCAACTTTCCAGATGAGGGCGCCCGTACCGGCATTGAACGCATAAATGTAGCCGTTAGCAGCCCCGACGTAGACCACGCCGTTCGCCAACGTCGGCGAAGCCCCGCTGCCCTCGAAAAATTGGTTGTACTGCCAAAGCAGCGCTCCGGTGTTGGCATTGACGGCCTCGAAGGCCGTCTGCGTGGAAAAGTAAGCAACGCCATTGGCCACGGCCGGCGAACTGAATACCAGATCTCCCTGCCTCTGCCAAATGAGGGCGCCCGTGCTGGCATTCAGGGCATACGCGCCTCCCTGGACAGGGTAGTAGGTGAACCAACTGCCATAGATAATGCCATCCGCTAGCGTGGGAGCCGGAAATGGGTCCTCTAGCCTCTCGACGGAGTACTGCCACTTCACCGTCAGGTTACCGACTGTGTCGGGGCTCAGAATGGATTCGTAAGGGTTACAGCCGCTGTGAGCGGCATCATGCTGATATTGTGGCCAGTTTACGGCCAGGGTTTTCGGCGGGATTACCGTCCCGCCGCAAGGTTTTTGTGCTGCCGCAAAAGACGCGCACAGCAACAGCAGACTCAAATAAGAAACCGTCTTGAGTGACATGGAGTGCTCCGAAGGAGGCTAAGTTCGGACGGCCATCTTACCGCAGGCGTGGGCAAGAACCTCGAAGCTTTTCCGGCGCCACTACTGATAAGCGCCGCTTTTTGACAGAAGCCTAAACTGCTCCTTTAGCCGACCCTGGCTGCGGTCTGATTGTTGTTAACGGGCGATGACGCTACTCGTCACCTGGGGCAGGCGGCAAGCGAGTATTGCGATAGTATTTTCAACTCGCTTCTACGGCCGCAGAACTCTCGCCAGCGCGCCACCGGCAATCAGCTCGGAAACGCGGGCGAAATCGCGCGAGAAGATGCGGTCTTCCACAATGGGCGGGCTGACCGAGCGGATGGCGGCGTGTGCGGCTTGTCCGGGCTTGCTGGGTTTCAGCGGAGCGAGAAAGTCTACGGCCTGCGCCACCGCCAGAGCTTCGATCGCCAGCACATTGCGCGTGTTGACCAGGATGCGTTGCAACTTGTTCGCGGCAGTCATGCCCATCGAGACAAAGTCTTCTTTGTTACCGGAAGTGGTGATCGAGTCGGCTGATGCCGGGTGAGCCAGCACCTTGTTTTCGTTGACCAGGGCCGCCGCGGTGACCTGCGCCATCATGAAGCCAGAGTTCAATCCCGCACCGGGCGCCAGAAACGGCGGCAGGTCTTCGTTCAGTGAGGGATTTACCAGCCGCTCCAACCGGCGCTCCGAGATGCCGGAAAGAGCCGTCAGAGCGATCGCCAGAAAATCCAACGCAAAGGCGACCGGCTCGCCATGAAAGTTTCCGCCCGAGAGAATCTCGCCCGTCGGAGTCTGTCCAACCTGGAGTTTGGGAGCTCCCACCTTCTTGGGGGCAGGAAAAACCAGGGGATTGTCGACGGCCGAGTTCATCTCCACTTCGAAGACGTTACGGCAGTGGACAAGGGTGTCGCGCACGGCTCCGTGAACTTGAGGAATGCAGCGCAGGGAGTAGGCATCCTGCACCTTGCCGCAGTCGCGATGCGACTCGCGAATCTGGCTGCCTTCCATCATGCGGCGCAGGTTATGGGCGACGACGAACTGTCCCGCGTGAGGACGTGCCGCCTGGATGCGCTCGTCGAAGGCAACGTCGGTGCCGCGCAATGCGTCAACGACCAGGCCTCCAATTACGTCAGCGGTCTCGGCGAGAATGTCCGCCTGGAGAATTGCGAGCAGGCCGATGGCCAGCATAGCCTGCGTTCCGTTGATGAGGGAGATCGACTCCTTTGCCTCCAGCACCAGCGGCTGAATGTCGCCCATCCGCATTGCATCCGCGCCGGAGACCTTCTTTCCCTGATGGTAGGCCTCGCCCTCTCCGATGAGCACCAGCGCCAGGTGAGACAACGGCGCCAGATCACCGCTGGCGCCCACGCTTCCCTGGGATGGTATGACGGGATGCACGCCGCGATTGAGCATGGCGCAGAGCGTGTCGATGACGGTGTCGCGCACTCCGGAAAAGCCTTTGGCCAGCGAGTTGGCGCGCAGCAGGATCATGGCGCGCGTGACATCCTCGCCCAGCGGATCGCCAACTCCCACAGCGTGGGAGCGCAGCAGGTTGACCTGCAGTTGCCGGATGTCCGCCGGCGATATGCGCACATCACTTAGTTTGCCCACGCCGGTGTTGACGGCGTAAGCCACCTGGTCGCGTTCTAGGAGGTCCTCGACAATTGCCCGCGCGCGGTGGACTGCCTGGCGTGCCTCGGGCTCAAGCAGCACGGGACGCTTCTCATAGACCACCTCGCGGACGTCCGTGAGACTCAGATCGTTGCCATTGATGTGAAGCGCTTTCAAAGAAACTCCAGCTTGAGTGAACCTCGGTGTTAACCACAGCGGCGCGGAGTCGCAGAGGAAACCTTAACAGAACCAGTTTGGTTTTTCCTGGTGCCCCGACGTCTGTATTGTGTGGCTGCGGTGGATCGTCATCCGCGAGCCGTCAGGAAGAGACTGTCTTCGTGCTTCGGCTTGAAGCCTCCAGGAAGGAGTCCAGGTATTTCTTTGGCAGTGGCACCCGTTTCATATCCGCGCCTACCACCAGATGGACGGTCTCGCCTTCTGCCAGCAGGACCTGATCGCTGTCGCGCAGGATCTGATATTCGAAGCGCAACAGCGATTCCCGGACATTCGCCAAACGGGTGCGCACGCAGATAACGTCATCGTAGCGGGCGGGCATCTTGTAGCGGCAACGCGCGTCCACTACAACGATGTGGGTATCGTCCTGCTGCTCCATCTCGCGATAGTTAAATCCGAGCTGACGCAGCATTTCGACCCGCCCGACTTCAAACCAGATGATGTAGTTTGAGTGGTAAACCACCGCCATCTGGTCTGTTTCGGCGTAGCGGACGCGTAACCTGGTCTCGTAGAACGGCCCTTCCCAGGAAGGGCCGTCGATACCGCTCATCGCGGCTTTTCTGCGGTCTGGGTCGCAGGTGGCTCCGCCTGGTTGGCGACCGTTTGACCGCGCAACGGCTCACCGATCGTCACCGGCTTCCCATCCGCGGTATAGTCCACGAACTGCGCCGGCATGGTCTTGGGCAAAGGGAAGCCGCGCGTATTCTGCAGGCTGTACTCGACGTGCGGCGCGTAGGAGCTGCCACTATTGCCGCACTCTCCGATGACATCCCCACGCTTCACACGCTGGCCATTCTTCACCTTGATGCTGCCGCCCTTCAGATAGCGAAGCAGCGAGTACTCGCTGTTTCCGTGGGCGATGACCACATAGTTGCCGCGGCTCATCATCTCCGCAGGTTTCCCCGGCGGATGGTCCTGCGAATTGGCGGACAACTGAACCACAACTCCTGCGGCCGGGGCCAGGACAGGCTCCCCGTAGCAGTAGAAATCGGTATTCCTTTTGCCATCATTTTCGAATGGCGCGCCGTCTTTCAGGAACATGAAGCTTACGGTGTATTTATCATCCTCAGTGGAGGCGAAAACGTTCTCAAAGACGTTGCGGCCGCCTTGGAATACCATCCACGTTCCATTGAAGGGCAGATGCAGCTTGGTGGTGTCCTGATAATCGTTGTACTGGTCTCGCTGGGTCGGCGGCACCTGCACGATCTGCATATCCGACAGCTCGCCCTGACCGTTGACTCCCACAACCGCCATAAACGCAGTTTTAGACCCGGTTTTCGAATTGCTGTAGAGCATGGTCCTGGAGTAAAGCGTGAGGGGCGCTGTCATGCTGGGCAGGTAGGTCTCGCTCAGCACCTGACCTTGCGTACCCAGCTTCTCATTGACTTGCTTGGATAAGGCCGCGACTTTGGCCTCGGGGTACTGCTTCTTCATGTCCGGCGCGAACCAGGCATAGAGCGGCCCCCCTTCACCGCGGATGAGGTACTCGTAAAGCTGGCGAGCACGGTCCTTGGCCCGGGTGCTCATGATGGGATATGGCATGGGCGCGGCTGGCCGGGGCGCTTCCGCGGTCTGCGCGGCCGGGGCCGG
>Ga0335083_10005422_pt1 | contig 16078 bp, 13 predicted proteins | sample Lox_Sample_42_FD_206716 | JGI IMG/M metagenome (GOLD analysis project Ga0335083, IMG submission 206716) | Soil microbial communities from Loxahatchee National Wildlife Refuge, Florida, United States - Lox_Sample_4.2 | ecosystem: Environmental > Terrestrial > Soil > Wetlands | place: USA... | reverse complement strand
GTTCATCTCGGTTCCGATGCTGTTGCGCTATCGCTCGGAGGTCGGTGGCACAGTGCGGCTGTTGGGAGGGGCGCTGATCATGATCAGTTGTCTGATACAGATCGCTTCCCTCGCCTTCTGGTTGCCTTTGGAGATCTATCAGATGGACACGCTCGGCCATCCCACGTTCGTGGTGGCGCTGCGCTTCAAGAATATCGCGGCGTTTGCGCTGGGTAAGATGGATGTCTGGGGCCTAACTAACGACTCGATGACCTATGATCCCTGGGACTACGTCCACATCACGACCTGGAACTTTCTTCCTTTCCTGCTGCGCCGCGTCGGAGTTGCGCCGCGCTGGGTCGTGGACGCCACATTTTTCGTTTGGTCCGGGGGCATTGCGGCACTCGTATCGGCACTCTGGACGTTGCGCCGGGTGCTGCGTGGCGGCAGCTTCGATAACGAGGTCGGTACACCGTCGAACTCGCCATCTCTTGACGCTGCACTACCTCTACGCTAATAGCCGGTAACGGACAGAAGCGCTCCGTATATGATGTCTGCTTCCGGCAAATCTGGCAGGAAAAGCCGTCTATGGAAATGGTGCGCATCTTCGGTCTGCCTGCGGCACTTCTGGTGCTGGCATTCATTGCCAACCGCCTTTCCAAACTGACTCGCGTCCCCGACCTGATCGTGCTGCTGCTCATCGGCGTGACGCTGGGCCCCATCCTCCGCTGGGTGAATCCCGAAACGTTTAAGCCTGTTGTTCACGTTCTTGGGATGTTGGCCCTTATCCTGATTCTCTTCGAAGGCGGACTCGATCTTCGTCTGCGACAGGCCGTGCGCTACTTCCCCGCCGGGATCTTGCTCGTGGTAACCAGCTTCGGGCTGAGTCTGGGTCTGGTCGCAGTGGTGGGGCGGGCCTTGCTGCATCTGAGCTGGAGTGATGGCCTGCTGATGGGGGCCGCTCTGGGATGCACCAGCGGCGCCATTGTTATTCCGGCATTGCAGCAGATTACCGCACCGGAGCCGGTCAAAATCACACTCACCATCGAAGCAGCTCTGGGAGAAGTGCTGGCGGTGCTCATCGTTGGCAACATGCTGAATCTGGGACCAAGTCCGTCCATGCTTGGAGGCATAGCGTCCGATTTCTCCCACAGTGTTGTGCTAGCAATGATTCTCGGAGTCATTGCCGGGGTCGTGTGGTCGCGGCTCTGGCCCGTTTTGGCGGGGCAGCCTTACAGCAACATCCTGAACCTCGGAATTGTGCTGGGAGTATATGCGATTGCCCGCTATGCCGGAGGGAGCGGGTTGCTGGCGGAGTTAACCTTCGGTGTGACCCTCGCGAACATGCCACGGACACCGCACATGACCCGGCAAGGGGTACGGATGCTCGCCTTCCATTCAGAGCTGAGCTTTCTGGTGCGCTCATTCTTCTTCGTCATGCTGGGGATTGTTGCGGAGTTCGTCAGCCGCCGCTATATGGTGCCCATTCTGGGGATCTTCGCGGTGCTGGTGATGGCACGCTTCCTCGCTTACCAGCTCAGCCGATGGGCGGTGCGCGACGTGGACCGCAGGCAAACCGAGCTACTGTTCTGGATGTTGCCGCGGGGACTGGTTACCGCTGTGCTGGCGCTGGAAATTGTTGAAAGCCGTGGTGCGGCGTTCGCTTTCCTGCCTGCGATCGCCTTCACCGTTGTATTGGCGACCAACCTGTTCATCGTTTGGGGCGTCGTGAGGTCTGGCAAGGTTCTAACCATCGCAACGACAGAAGCACACCTAACCGGGGAGGAGGCGCCTCAGATTGATGCGCCATCGCCCGCTACTCCACTCCCACAGCCCGAACCTCAATGAACAAGGCTCTGACCTCTCGATTATCGGAACTGGAAGTGAGCAAGCAGCGCTACGGGCGCGGTTGTGCCCCAACCGTCGAGAGGCTTTTGGCACGGTTGCGGAATACCGAATTAGCTGATGCCGAATCCCTTGTTCGCTTTCATGATGCGGTCCTGTTTCTGCGTGCCTTCCCGCAAAGCCGCAGCGTCCTGCGGCTAACGGAGAGCTTGTTGGCCGGCCTCGCCCAACAAGTAGCGAAGCTTAAGAACTCCGGTGCAAACATGCAGTTGTTTGACTCGGAACAGTTTTCGGGTATTGCCGGCACAACCATCAGCGACACCTTTACTTATGAGGTTGCTCGCTGGCTGGTGGGGCGGCATAGGGAACACTTGCGCGTCGAGTGGGACTTCGATGGGCAAGGGCGGCAGATGGGTGTGAGTCTGCCGGAGTTTGTTCCTTTGCTGGCCGACGATTCCCTCGTCGAAGCTGACACCCCTTACTGGACGTGGATGGGAAGCGCTGCCGGCGGGGAACAGCGAATCCTGCCGTGGCTGATCCGCCGGCTCGACGGCCGGCCGGAAACGATGTTGCAGAAAACCTCCTGGTATGATGCGCTGAAGATCCACGTTTCGTGGGACCTTGGCGATTCTCCAGCCAGCCGCACTCGTGCGCGTCGCAATCCGGGCAGCACTTACTTCCATCGCGTGCCTCTGATTCGTCGCAACCAGGTATCGCTGGAAGCTGAGCTTAGTTCGCCACCGTTGCCCATCCGTAAGCTCTCCCAACATGAAGGGAAGGACGTTCTGGACATGGTGCGCGATGCACTCACCGTGCGCTATCGCGAACTCTACGGCACGACGCGTGGTGACCCGGAGAACCTGGTGGAATGCGACGTCGGGCGAGGCGTGCACATCTTTCTTTGGGGCTTGCCGCCGGAGCGGCGCTTGCCGCTGCGTGCGTATCACGCCGGAATTACGCTCAAGAATGGCGTCCCCATCAACTACATCGAAGGTATCTCGCTGGCCGATTGGATGGAGGTTGGCTTCAACACCTTCTACGCTTTCCGCGATGGCGAGACAGCATGGACTTATTCCAAGGTGCTGCATCTTCTTCACCAGCTCACTCAAGTGACATGCATCTCTGTTTATCCTTACCAGCTGGGAGATCAAAACGAAGAGGCCATCAAGTCCGGCGCGTTCTGGTTCTATCGCAAACTCGGATTTCGGCCTGGTCGCCCGGAATTGCTGGCGCTAACGCAGCGCGAGGAAATGAGAATCGCGACAGACCCCGCCCATCGAACATCAGCGCGCACGCTGCGGAAACTGGCATCAGGACATGTGTTCTACGAGTTTGGCGACGAGCCACGCGGGCTTTGGGATAGGTTCTCTGTCCGCAACATTGGACTCGCCGTTCAGCGAAGGATGGCGACCAAATTCCAGGGCGATCCCGAAAACATGTGCCGCGCCACGTCGGCCGCCCTCGCCGCAAGCCTGCGGGTTGATCCCAGGAGATGGGGCTCTCTTGAACAGACCGCATTCAAAGACTTCGCTTTTGTGCTTTCTCTTGTACCCGAAGTGGAGAGCTGGTCCAGCAGGCAGAAGCGCGCGATGGTTAAGATCATTCGCGCCAAGGTTTCAAGGAATGAATCGGACTATCTTCGACTGCTGCAGCAACACCATGCCCTGAAGCAAGCCTTGCTGAGACTGGGAAGTGCGCTTGGGACCGCGCGAACCTGACCGCCCGCATCGGGAGATCATCTGAGGGCTTCGCTATCCCATGCTGGCCATGATAAACAGCGGTTTCATCTGGAAGCTCTTGTAGAGGGGACGCAACCTCTCGGTGTTGTAATGTTCCTTGACATTCACGACTTTTTTCGATGCCACCACCGCTTCGATGGGCACATTGTCATAACGTCCATCTTTCAGCACGACTAGTCTTGCGTGCATCCCACCGAGCAGCAGGTCGAGCGCCAGATTTCCGAACGCCATGGGGACGATGGAGTCAATTGCGTCCGGATCGCCGCATCGCACCAGGTAACCCAGCTTCTGGTTCATGACATCCACGGTTTTACCGTTGTTGTACTTCGCCGAAAGTTCCTTCAGCTTGTGAGAGACGAGGTCGCCGATGCCGCCCAGCTTTCTGTGCCCATAGGCATCGGCGGCGCCTTCCTCGAAGACCATCTCTCCGCCCTCAAACATCGCGCCTTCGGAAATGAGGACCACCGAATACTTGCTCGGATTGCGGCGGCGATCGAGCATCAGCAACTCGGCCAGGAGATCCATGTTGAACTTGTATTCTGGAATGACGCAGCGGTGGGCTGCTCCGGCCATGGTGGGCAAGATGGCTGTAAATCCCGCATAACGTCCAAACACCTCCAGTACCAGAAGCCGCTCATGGGAACCGGCCGTGGTTCGCAGCCAGTTGGTCATCTCGATGATTCGGGTCACACAGGTACTGAATCCAATGCAATAATCCGTACCCGGAACGTCGTTGTCCATGGTCTTGGGGATGGCGATTACTTTCACCCCCTCTTGCGACATCCGCACAGCGTAGCTCAGCGTGTCGTCGCCGCCAATCGGGATGAGGTACTTGATCCCAAGCCATTCCAGGTTCTTCAAGACTTCCGGAGTCAGGTCGTTCCGCTCGGCGCCGTAAGCATCCTGCAGGTGAGAAGGGACATTGGACTTCTTGATCCGCGACGGATTAGTGCGCGAGGTGTGTAGAAACGTCCCTCCGCTGCGCCCGACTCGGTTCACCAGTTCTTCCGACAGAGTCTGGAAATTGTCGCTGTTGTCGTGGCCCTTTTCGCGCACCATGTCCACAAGGCCGGCCCAGCCTCGCCGTATGCCGATCACCTCGTAGCCTTCTCCCAGCGCCCTGATGGTAACCGCGCGAATCGCCGGGTTCAGTCCCGGCACATCCCCACCGCCAGTCAGGATTCCAATAACACCTTTCTTGGATCCGTTCGCCATGTTGCGCCTCTTGCCAGCTCCAAGTGCTACGCAGCCTTACACAGATAGTGTAGCTGCACTCCCGACATTCCGTGTGATCACCCCATGGTTGCGACGGGCGGCTTTTCTCAGGCGCTCCCGCTCTGAAATCTCGCCCTTCCCAACCACCCCAACGCCAGCAAGACCAGCACCGCGATAATCCCCTGCGAGATGACGCAATACAAACACCACACCTCCAGCACGTGCGCCTCGATGTGGGTCAGATAGAGCGCAAAGGCGAGTCCGGCCAGCACCGCCAGCAGGAGCCACAGGCGCTGCCGCAGAAATCCCAGCACCGCAACGAGCAGATACCCGGCGATGCCGATCGCTGCCACCGGCACGCCATACAAAACAGCGTACGGACTGTGGTTCACCACCCCGCAATCCCACTTGTCATTAATGCTGCACGGCTCAGCGCCGGTGTCATAATGAACTTTCAGCGCCAGCCCCGAAACGACAATTCCAGCCAGTGCCAGCGCAACAATCAGATAGCGCACAAGTGTCTCCCGTACTTGCGATTGTAACGTGCGAGGGCGCTGCCGAGTCCGCTGTGGCTTGTCGCGGCGCGAGTGCCGCATCGCTGCCACACGTCATGTAGTACAATCCCTCTACTTATGCGCCGGCTGTCCTCCAGTCTGCTGCTGGTAGTGTTGTGGTCCGGTTTCGCCCTGCCGTTCCTGCAAGCGCAACCGGAGACCATTCCCGCATGCTGCCGGCGCGACGGCAGGCACCACTGCACGATGTCCCTGAAGGGTGACGGCTTCCGCGCCAATGCGCCCAACTGCCCGTGGCGGCATTACGGCGTGCTGATTTCGCCGACCACCGCCCTCGGAGTCTCCTCGAGCACTCCAGGCATCAATCCTGTGGGACATCTCCGGGCCCGCATCGCCACGTCGGCGATTGTGCTGCCGGCACTGGATATCACCCGGCAGCGTGGCCCTCCTTTCGCCTAAGTTCCTGACTCAAGAGCACACATTCTCCGGATCGAGATCGCGCCCGCTCGCAGCGCGCGCATGCCATGTTGTTTGCAGATCAGTTATCGGCCCGGAGATGTGTCCGTTTGCGAAGGTTCTTTGTTCCCAGTTGGAGATACTTATGTGCTGCGCCCTGACCTGCGCGCCTTTTCGTTGCGCGTTCCTATTGCTGGTTGTCGTGCTTTTCGCATTGCTCAGCCTGCCCTTGACCGCCACTGTCTTTGGCAACGTGCGCGGGGTCGTCCATGATCCCCAGCACCAGCCGGTGAACGCCGCCCAGGTCACACTGGAGGCCACCGACTCGCAATATAAGCAGACGACGCAGACCGGCGCCAACGGCGAGTTTTACTTCGACACCGTCCCGCTGGGTAAGTACAAGATTACGGTCGAGACGCCCGGATTTGCGCCCCAGGCGCAGGTCCTCATCGTCGTCTCCGGCTCGGCGCCCGTGCTGCACTACCAGCTCGCCATCGCCGCCGCGAAGGAACAAATAACCGTTACTGCTTCTCCTGCGGACCTGAACCCCGATTCGCCGCGCCGCGACATTCTCATCACTCAGGAGCAGATTGAGCGCTATGCGGGAGTGGACTCCAGCAACAGCTTCAAAGCGGTCACCGACTTTGTGCCCGGCGCATACATGGTGCACGATCAGTTGCATGTGCGCGGCGGACACCAGGTCACCTGGGCGCTCGATGGTGTGCCCATTCCCAACACCAACATCGCCTCCAACGTCGGGCCGCAGTTTAATCCAAAGGACGTCTCCTACATGCAGGCCGAGACCGGTAGCTACGCCGCCGAGTACGGTGACCGCACCTACGGTGTTTTCAACGTCGCTCCGAATACCGGGTTCGAACGCAACCGCCAGGGTGAACTCATCGCCAGTTACGGCAACTACAACCAGACTGACGATCTGTTAAGCTTTGGCGACCACACTGCGAAGTTTGCGTATTATGTAAGCGCCGGCGGCAACTTCAACAACTGGGGCTTGGAGCCGCCCACCCCGCTTAACTTGCACAACCAAGTCTACGGCGGCGGCGGATTTACCTCGCTCATCTACAATCCCAATCCCAAGGACCAGATTCGCTTCGATGGCGGACTCCGGTTGGATTACTACCAGGTACCCAACGATCCCGACATGCAAGCCGCCAACATCAACGATCGCGAGCGCGAGCAGGACATCTTCGCCACCGGCACCTGGGTGCACACCTTTTCGCCGGGACTGATGCTGATCACGTCGCCCTTCTATCACTTCAACCGCGCGGCCTACGAGGGCGGTGCCAATGACGTTCCCATCACCACCGACAATCGCGCCTCCAATTACGAAGGAGGGCAGATTACCTTGTCAGCCATCAACAGCCGCAACAATGCCCGCTTCGGCATTTATGCCTTCGCCCAGCAGGACAACGCCTATTTCTCGGTCTTTGCCAACGACGGCTCGGGACAGCAATTCAATCAGCGCGTCTACCCCGGTGGTTACCTGTTTGCCGGCTTCCTGGAGGACCAGTTCAAGGCGGCGCGCTGGCTTACGTTCACCGGCGGGCTGCGGCTCACTCACTTCTCCGGGGGAATCACCGAGAACGCCGTCGATCCACGTCTGGGAGTTGCCATACAGCTACCCAAACTGAACTGGGTGCTGCGCGCGGCCTATTCGTACTTCTACCAGCCGCCGCCGCTCGATACCGTCACCGGCTCGCTGCTCGACTACACCGAAGCGCAGGGGCTGGGATTCCTTCCCCTGAAAGGGGAGCGTGATATCCAGCAGGAGTACGGCCTCACCATTCCCGTAAAAGACTGGGTCTCCAGCTTCACCTACTTCCATACCAGCGTGCGCAACTTCTTTGACCACGACGTAATCGGCAACTCCAACATCTTCCTGCCGCTCACCATCGAGGGCGCCATCATTGAAGGCGAGGAAGTCACGGTGCGCTCGCCGCTCATCAACAATCACTACCGCGCGCATGTGGTTTATTCGCACCAGATTGCCCAGGGCGTCGGCGCGGTGACCGGCGGACTTACCGATTTTTCGCCGCCCGAGGGCAACTTCTATCTCGACCACGACCAGCGCAACACGCTCTCGGCCGGAGTCGAGGGCGATCTCCCCTGGCGCAGCTTCGCCGCCCTCACCCTCAACTACGGCTCCGGCTTCCTGAACGGCGACGGCCCCAGCCACCTGCCGGGCTATACGACATTCGATTTATCCATCGGCAAGAGCTTCGGCGAGAACTTCATGGTGCGCGTTTCCGGCACCAACATCTTCAACGTCGCCTACCAACTCGACAACAGCAACACCTTCGGCGGAACGCATTGGGGCGCTCCCGCCATGGTCTCGGTGCAGGTGCGATACAGGTTTCGGTATTGATCTCATAGGCTGGATTAGCCCTGGCCAACCCGGTGCGATCCCGGCTCTTGGCAAACCTGCCCTTTACCCGGAATCCCGGCCGGGGCGGAAGTTGTTACAAGAATTTTTCCTGCCACTTCGTCCACAGAGGGGCCAGTTGTAGCACAATAGAACTCGCATCATGGCATACCTTGGGAGGGGAGCCAATGGCAATGGCGCAGAGGCAGGACAATAGTCAACCGGCTGGGGAGCTTCGGCCGCTGGATCGTTTGACCCTTGCATTAATTGGGATGGGAGTAATCTTCGCTTCGCTTGGGGCCGGCGAAGCTGTTTATCGGCTTGCGTTCTTCCAGTTCGATGGAGCAACCGACCGTCTTCCGATCGAGATGCTGTTTGGACTGGCATTCGCCTGGATGACTACCAAGCTGGCGAGAAAAATCTACCAGCACCGGATGGAGACTTCCGCCCGCATCAACTTGATCTGGGACCGAAACCACAGGATTCGTCACGCGGTCGAGGCCATCACGCCACTGCCCTACCCGGGCAATCAGCAGGCGATTCGCGTGATTCGCGAAGAAGTAGATCGCATTGAATGGGCGCTCACGGACATTCTGCCGCGATAACCCCGGGGATCTTTTGCGTTCATGGCCTGCAAGCCTGGCGCTGACCGCCCGCGATTTGGCCCGGCCGGCACGAAGTTAATGCTCATGCTTCGAGTGGGAATGGATATGCGGATGCGAGTGCTCATAGCTTCCATGCGAATGCCGGTGGGCGTGCACCAGGTTCGCACGCAGGAGCAACTCCTGGTTCGATAGAATTTCGGCCGGCGTACCAGTCGCTGCTACGACACCTTCTTCGAGCACCGCAATGCGTCCGGCAATGTCCTCGACAATTTCAAGCTGATGCGTCGCTGTAATGACCGTCTTGGCGGCGCCCCTCCATTCCTGGATCAAGTCAATAATCTGGCTCTGACTGCGCGGATCGAGGGCCGATGTGGGCTCGTCCAAAAGCAGGACCTCGGGATCGAGCACGACGACGGAGGCCAGCGCGACCCTTTTCTTTTCGCCGCTGGAAAGCCGGTATGGCGGACGGTCGCGGAGATGTTCAATCTTCATGAGCTCCAGCGCGGTAGTCACCCTGGACAGGATCTGTTCCTTGGACCACTGCAACTGCAAAGGTCCGAAGGCAACCTCATCGAATACCGTAGGATTGAACAGCTGCACATCGGGATTTTGAAAAACCAGGGCAACCTTCCGGCGAAAGGCGAGCCCAAACCCATTCTGGTGTAGCAATTCGGGCGCCAAGCGCTGTCCACCAAAGCTGACTGAACCGCGCGATGGAAAGCACAGGGCATTGAGAATTCGCAGCAATGTAGACTTGCCCGAACCGTTGGCGCCGAGCAGGGCAAGGCTCTCTCCCTCCGTGACTTGCAGCGACAGCCCGCGCAGCGCCGGAATGCCGTCATATTCAAAGCCCACGTCCTGCAAGTCGAAGAGCAAGGCCAAGTTTGATCACCTTCCTGCCCAGACGGCGATGCCGCCGGCGCCGAGAAATGCCAGCAGGCCAACATAGTCCCAGGCTTTCATGTGGAACTCGGAGAGGATGTGTACTTCTCCGCGAAACCCGCGCGACTGCATCGCAAGATAGACTTCATCACTGAGAGCGATGCTCTTGCTCAGCAGGACCCCCGCCGTCCTGGCCGTCATCCGGCGCAGGGCAGCGCGCGGCAAGTGGCCCACTGTCCGGCTTCGCCGTGACTCAAACATCTGGCTGGCTGTATCAATCAAGAGAAAGGCGTAACGATGGGTCATCGCCAGCATGGTGATCGCCTCTGGCGGGATGCAAAACCACCGTAGCGCTTTCAACACGTGTGTCCAGGAGGTGCACAAGACCAGCAGCGTGGTAAAGGTCACGGCAGTCTCGACACGCGCGATCAGCAGGGCCGCCGCCGACAACCCCTGTGCTGTGATGGGCAGCGCCCCCCCGGCGAAGGCCGCCACTCGAGTCCCGGGAGTAAGAAAAATGGCCGGCAGCGCGATCATTCCGGTGAAAACCAGAACTACAAGCCAGACTCGTTTGGCCAGAAGGAGGATGCTGACACTCGAGCACAGGGCGAGCATGACCGCCGCCAGGAACAACGTGAGCACAACCGTCAGCCGGTGGGCGAGGACCACCGCCAGCACGAGAGCAAATAGCCCCATCAGACGCACCCGGGGATCGAGCGCCTGCAGTAGTCCGCGTCGGTTGGCAATCTCCTCCGACATGAGCACTCGGCCCAGGGCCCGCACAAAACCCGCGACGCTCGATTCGATGAAGTTACCGCGCTTCATGTCGAGTACCTCGTCCCTCGTCGTCGAGCCAGATAGCCCTGCACCAGCAGCGACAGCGAGAGAAGAAGACCCACGCCGAACATGGCAGACAGAAAATACCCGAAGGCCGCGCTCTTCATAAACGTCGGAGCGTAAGCAGGGAACGGTGCCGTCCATAGGTTCGCCAGGCGCTGCATTCCCGCAGGGACGGTCCCCACCGGCACGCCGGCTGCCGTTACCGGGGACTGGGCTTCGGCCACCACAAATTCAGCCGGCGACCATTCGCCCCACGCCTTTCCGGCAGCCAGAACTCCCAGAGGCGTGAGCAGCATCAGGAGGCCGACGGCCAGCCACAAGCGCCGCTGCCCTTTGGCCGTAACACGCACCGCCTCCGATGATTCTTCCCAGCCCGGGCGGCTCCCTGAAGTGGCCTGCAGCAGCGCCGGATCGGCCACTTGCAGATAGGCGACAAGCCCGGCGGAGATTACCGCCTCCGCCAACCCGGCGAAGGTGAGATGCCCGATCATCATGGCGGGGAGGGCAACCCGCATCGAATAAGGCGCGTACAGCGGCGTTCCTCCCGCGTCACGAAACAGCAGAGGCTGGATTCCGAACTCGATAGCAGCAACGACGGCCGAGGCATTTACCGCTAGATATCCAGCGATCGCCGCAGCAGCGATTCTTCGCCTGGATGCGACGCTCGCGCCGGCGGCGATCAGCCGGTAGCTGGCGTAAGCCACCAGCGACCCCACAATCGCCATGTTGAAGCAATTCGCGCCCAGGGTGGTAATGCCGCCATCGCCGAAGAACAATGCCTGAATCGCGAGCGCGATCGAGATGGCCAGAATTGCGCCCGCTGGACCCAGCACGATGGCGGCGATGGTGACGCCGATTGCATGACCAGTAGTTCCTCCCGGCAGAGGCAGGTTGAACATCATCACCACAAAGGCAAACGCGGCGAAAACCGAAATGAGCGGGACCACGCGGCTCAGCAAGGTTCGCTTGAGGCGTCTGAACGCACCGTACCACCCGGCGACAGCGCCCGCGTACAGTGTTGCGCAGGTGGATGGGCTCAGGTATCCGTCCGGAATATGCATATGGATTGCCGCAGCCGGCGCGCCTTAATCCTAACGTACATTCGTCGCAGGTCGGTGGTTCACCAACGCCCCGCGTCGTTCCGCGGGCAACGCACTCGCAATGGTTTCGCTGACCTGCTTCATTAATGATTCACGATCAGCGTAGCTGCGGGGATCCACGGGAGCGTGAAATACAACCGTTGCCGTCCCGGGCCGCAGCGTGAAGCGGTTTTTCGGCCAGCTCTCATAGGTGCCCAGCAGCGTCACCGGAACCACTGGTACGCCCGATTCCATGGCCAGATGAAACGGCCCCTTCTTGAGCGGCAGCAGGCGGCCATCCTCGGAGCGCGTTCCTTCCGGAAACACCAGCATGTGCAATCCCCGTTGCAAGACTTTCACTGCGGCGTTCACGCTCTCGATGGCCGCCTCGCGATCGCCGCGGTCCACCGGAACCAGGTCTGCTACCTTCATGCCAGTCCCCAGAATCGGAATGCGAAAAAGCTCCTTCTTTACCAGCACCGAACACCGGCCCGGGATGACGGGAATCAGCACCGGCGGGTCGAGATTCGAAACGTGATTGGACATGAAGATGTAATTTTGTCCCGGCCGCAGGTTGTCTCCGCCGCGGATTTCGATGTTCACCCCAGCCAGCCGGACGCCCAGCGCTCCCAACTTTGTCGCTACCCGGTAGAGCGGCCTGACATTGCCGGTGATGATTGCTAGCAGCAGTCCCGGCGGGCCGACAATCAGCGTCGCCAGCCCCCAGAAGGTCAGCATAAACACAGCGCGGATCACGGCACACCTCCCGGTTCGTCATCGCCGTGAATCCAGGCTGCCCGGTGAGCGCGCTGCTCCGCGGTCACGCCCGGCAGATTTTGAAGCTCGTAGATCTGCGTATTGCGGGAGCTTAGTCGCAAGCTCACCTCGCGTTCCCCACGCTGGTTCTCGATCTGCAGCCGGACGATGGTACCGGGGCGCAACTGCGAGAGTTCGTCATCCACAAAACTACCAGCCGGAATGCCGTTAACCGCTATAACGCGGTCGCCGGCGGCAATGTTCGCTCTCTGTGCTTCGCTGTTGGGCTCGACATGAAGTACCTCAGGCTGGCCGCCGAGATTGGCGGTGGTAGTGAAACCCGGCGTCGCGGTTTGCACCATCCGCACGGCTGTCTTCAAGCCGACATACTGGAAGAATTCGTCATAGGAAATTTCTTCCACCCCCGCCACATAGCTATGAAAGAAATCGGCAAAGCTCTGGCCTGTGATGGCTTCTGCTGCAAGCCGGACTCCCTCAGAGTCCGGGAAAAAGCGGCGTTGCCGGGCGTAGTGTTCGTTCATCCACTGAAACAAATCCCGCAGCGACTTGCTGCCCCTCGTCAGTTGACGAATGCGCAGGTCCAGCAGGACACCCAGAATGTCTCCCTTGTTGTAGTAACTGATGCTCCTTTCGGGCGAGCGGTAGAACGCTATGCCTTCAAACCAGGCATCGAGGCTCGAGTCTTCCACCGACTGCCAGACGTGCGCGGGACGGCGTTGCAACTCGGTGATCTCGCCTGAAAGCCGCGCCAGATAAACCGTTTCATCGATAAGCCCTGCCCGCGCCTCCAGGATGTTGCCGGCCGTGCTGGTCACTCCCTCACTGAACCAGAGGGCCCTCGTATCATTTTCGTGCTGGTAGTCAACCGGCTCCAGCGATTGCGGCCGGATGCGCTTCACATTCCACAAGTGAAAGAACTCATGTGCGGTAACGTTCGCCACCGGAAATAGGTTCTGGCGCAAGCGCTCCGCGTTCACGTCGATGACCGTGCCGTAGGCATGCTCCATGCCGCCGGTGCCGTGGCCGCGTGGAAAGTGGTAAAGGAACGTGTATTCGTCATAGGGACGGTCCTGCATCCAATCGACTGCGGCGTGCGTGATCCTGCGAAGTATCTCTTCCAGCCTGCCCATGTCGTAGTCAGCCGGATTGCCATCTACCACAATGTGGTATGTGGCGCCATCTTCCCGAAAGGTGGAAGACTGGAAGGTGCCCACCTCGGCCGGGCTGTCCACCAGCTCATCGTAGTTGCGGGCAATTCCCACCGACTGGCTGACCTTTCCCGGCGCCGCGCCGCCCATTACATGCAGGTCGCGCAATGCCCAGGCCTGCGGGACATCGAGCAATCGAAGGCTCATGGCCTGCGAGCGCAACGCGGGCGAGTACATCAGCACCATCGCCCAGTTGAAGAAACCATGGTTCGCATTGATCGCGCTGCCGAACGGGCCGGGGCTGTCGAGATGGATGTCATAGTTCACCACCACGCAGCCTGCAGGGGCTCTGACCTCCCATTCGCTGCCGGCAATCTTGCGCACCAGAGCGGGTGCGCCCGCCGAATCCTGCGCCCGTACGTTTTCAATATTCGCGGCGAAGTTACGCACCTGATAAAGAGCGTTCCAGACCGGCATGTCCAGCGTGAGCTTTTCCCCGCCTTCCCGTACGCGAATGCTGACATGAGCGAGATGAGCCGCCGGATCAGCCAGGGAAACAAAGTACTCTGTGGGCTCGGGAGACGTCGGCGGCACGCTGCAGGTCACCACGGTCGTGGCTTGTGCGGGATTGAGAACTGGAACTCCGCAACCTAACAGACACACGGCAAGACCGGCAATGTGGCGGCGGGTCACGCGGTAGTCGAAACCTCGCGCATTGACCTGAGCTTCGTCGGGAGCTTTTCGTAGATGCCGCCAAATCCGCCATTGGAAAGAATTGCGACCACGTCCCCAGCGCGTAATTCGGGCACAATCGATTCCACAATCAGGTCAGCCGTCTCCAGCAGTCGCGCTGGCCTGCCCGACGCCTTCAAGGTCGCGACCACCGTCGCCGGGTCCAGGCGCTCATGCTCCGGAATTGCTTCCGACTTGAAAATGCCCGCCAAGACAACTTCATCGGCCAAGGCGAGACTGCGGGCAAGTTCGCTCTGGAACACCCTGCGCCGCAGCGTGTTCGAACGCGGCTCCAGGATGGCCCACAGGCGCCGGCCCGGATAACGGGTCCGCAGCGCCTGCAACGTCCCGCCAATGGCGGTGGGATGGTGAGCAAAGTCATCGATGATTGTGATCCCGTACAACTCGGCTTTCACTTCGAGGCGCCGCTTCACAGCGCGGAAGCTGCGCACAGCCGCGGCAATCACATCGCCCGGAACACCATGGTCAGCCGCCACAGCAGCCGCAGCAGTCGCATTCACCACGTTGTATTCGCCTGCCAATGAGGATTCGAACTCCATCCACGGCTCGCCGCCGCGCACCACGCGCCAGCGCGTCAGGGCCGGCGCGTACTTAACGTTCGCGATCCTCCAGTGCGACCTCGGCTCGAAGCCATAACGCTCCACGCGGCACAAGGCATGGCTGACACACTCGTCCACATTTGGATTTCCATCCCATGCAACCAGCAACCCACCGCGCGGAATCAGGTTGACCAGGCGCTTGAACGCGGTCTTCACCTCGTCCAGGTCTTTGTAAATGTCGGCATGGTCGAACTCGACGGAGGTCAAAATAGCAGCATGGGGAAAGTAGTGGAGAAACTTGGGGCCTTTATCAAAGAAGGCGGTGTCATACTCATCCCCTTCCAGGATGAACTCCTCACCCTCGCCGAGCATGCAAGAGCTGCCGAAATTTTCGGGAATTCCACCAATCAGGAAACTCGGCGCCCGACCGGCATGATGGAAGATCCATGCCAGCAGCGAGGCCGTCGTCGTCTTGCCATGCGTTCCGGCAACTACCAGCCGCTCACGCTCAGCCAGAAATTCGTCATGCAGGACCTGCGGCATGGATTGCAATGGAATCTTATGATCGAGCACATACTCCAGCTCAGAATTGCCGCGTGAGATGGCATTGCCGACCACCACTAGATCAGGAGCCGGCTGCAGGTTGCCTTCTTGAAACGGTTGCAGCACTGGAATGTTTCGCGACGCGAGAAACTCTGACATTGGCGGATATACCGCATTGTCGGAGCCAGTTACGCAAAAGCCACGCTCTTTAAGCATTGCCGCCAGCGATGCCATGGCTGTGCCGCAAACCCCGATGAGGTGGATGTGCTTATCGCTCATGACCGGTCTGCCGCCGCCGGCGCTTGCGACGTTCGAACCGCCCCTTCGTACTCCAGCCTAACTTCCCGGCCGACCGTGAGATTCGCGCGTACACCAAAGGGCAAGGTGAAGTTTCTGCTGGACACGTGGCCGGACTTCAGCCCGAAAGCAATGGGGATACGCAAGTCGCCGAGCACCCGCATCACGACCTGCTGCAGTGTGTAGTCTTCGCCTCCAGGCTGATTACACCGGCGCATCTCACCGAAGACGATTGCCTTCACTTCATCGAGTTTTCCCGCCAGCCTCAACTGCATCAACATGCGGTCAATACGGTAGGGCGGCTCATTCAAGTCTTCCATAAAAAGAATCGTGTCACGGGTCTGGATCTCGTATGGCGTGCCCAAAGACGCGCACAGCAGCGAAAGGCAGCCGCCGTAGAGCACGCCCTCGCCGGTTCCTTCTGTCAGCGGCTGCACTTCATCGGCCGGGAACGTGCGTTGACACTTCTCACTGGATGTCAGTGCTGCC
>Ga0335083_10005421_pt1 | contig 16081 bp, 14 predicted proteins | sample Lox_Sample_42_FD_206716 | JGI IMG/M metagenome (GOLD analysis project Ga0335083, IMG submission 206716) | Soil microbial communities from Loxahatchee National Wildlife Refuge, Florida, United States - Lox_Sample_4.2 | ecosystem: Environmental > Terrestrial > Soil > Wetlands | place: USA... | reverse complement strand
GCCCGGGCACTCACTCCGAAAGAGCCACACCCATGTGATTCTGTACCGTCTATTGCCGTCTATTGCCGGTACACCTACACATCGTGCCGGTCCGGCACCTGCCAGGGCTGGGTCTGCCGGCTGCCGAGCCCCGGTCCGGGACCTGCCAGGACCCGGACCGGGATCCCGCCAGGACCCGGACCGGGATCCCGCCAGGACCCGAGCCCCGGCACCACGCGTACCATGGGCACCGCCTGAATCCAGGCGACCCGGCGGGAATCCGAGTTGGCTTACGCGTGTTGTGAGAGTACGGTCAGTACACCGGTCTGGTGCCGAGGTGCCGGCCGGGACAACTCAATAGGGGGCGATCGGTTTCGACTTTGGTGGTTGAACCAGGGGAAGCGGGCCGAGGGTTGCGGTTGTGACCTCGTAAATCCTGTGGCCGCAAACCAATAAGTGCCAACGAAACGCGCACTGCAGACGCCTTCGCTCTTGCCGCTTAAGGCAAGCTAGAAGCCTGTTTGCTGTCAGCCCGGGGATGCCTTCGACCCGGTGCCTGGCATCAGCTAGAAGGATCTACCGCCTGACCCGGCCGCGGGGCCAGGTGGGACATCAAACAGTGGCTGAGCCTGTCGACGTCTAGCTTGCGTGATCGTCGGGGCTGAGAAAAGCAGAGCAAGCTGCGCCCGGAGAAGCCCTGGTGAGGTACTGAAGGACGCGGGTTCAATTCCCGCCGCCTCCACAATCCGTGATCTTGCGATCACAAACGGTCAGCCCGGCCTCAGCAAGAGGCCGGGCTTCCGCATGTAAAGGCCGGGCTTCCGCATGTAAACCGTCGGCCGCCCCGGCCTCACCCAGCGCCGCCCCAGCCTCACCAAGCGACTCGGCCTTAACCCCAGTCTCAGCCTCGCCAGCCATCCCCGCCTCCGGGCCGCCCTCGCCAGGCCCCAGCGCCCGCTGACGGCGGAACCCAGGCAGCGCCCGCGCCAGCAGCAGCGCCCCGGCGATGCACGCCAGCCCGCCCGACACGACCGAGAACGTGTTGCCGAACGCCGCTGCCACCGCGCCGGCCTCCAGGTCCCCGATCCGCGGCCCGCCAGTAACCACGGCGATCTGGAGCCCCGCCAGCCGTCCCCGCAGCGAGTCAGGCACCGCCAGCTGGATGATCGTGCTCCGGAAGACGGCCGAGATCACGTCGGCGCAGCCCGCGGCCGCGAGCAGCAACAAGGCAAGAGGCAGCCAGTGCACCAGGCCGAACCCGGTGATGGCCGCGCCCCACGCGATCACGGCCACGATCACCGCGAGGCCCTGGCGCTGGATCCGGCTGACCCACCCGGTGGTGAGCGCGCCGGCCAGGGCGCCCGCCCCAGGCGCGGCGTACAGGTAGCCGAGCGTCGTCGCGCCCCCGCCGAACGCCGACGCGGCCAGCGCCGGGAACAGCGCCCGCGGCATGCCGAACACCATCGCGTTGATGTCGATCAGATACGCCCCCTGAAGCGCCTGCCGCCCGCGCAAGAAGGCCAGCCCCTCCAGGATCGACCGGAGCCCGGGCCGGTGGGCGCCCTCCCCGAGCGGCGCCGGCTGCGGCGAGATCAGGAACACCGCCAGCCACGCCACTCCGAACCCCGCCACGTCCAGCCAGTACACGAAGCGCACGCCCGCGCCCGCCAGCAGCAGCCCGGCCAGCGCCGGGCCCGCCACCGTACCGAACTGGAACAGGGCCTGGAAGATGGCGTTCGCGGTGGACACCTCGGACCGCCGGACCAGGTTCGGCATCACCGCGTTGCGTCCGGCGCTGTCCAGGCCGCTGAACCCGGCGGACAGGGCGGGCAGGACGAACAGCGGCCACAGGGCCGGGCTTTGAGGGTCGAGGTCCGCGTTGACCGCCAGCAGGGCGCTGCACGTCGCCATCAGCACCTGCGCCACCATCAGCAGGCGGCGCCGGTCCGTCGCGTCGACGATCGAGCCGGCCAGCAGCGACCCGGTGATCAGCGGGAACAGCTGGGTGATGGACACCAGGCCGACGTCGAGCGAGGAGTGGGTCAGCTGGTACACCTGGAACGGCACGGCCACCGTGGTCAGCTGGTTGCCGAGCACGGATACCAGCTCGCCGCCGACCAGAAGGCGGAAGTCGCGCGACCGCCGTAGCGGCGTCAGGTCGATAAGCAGGCGCCGCGGGAGCCTCAACCCGTTTCCTCCATAATGACTGACGGTCATTCAGTGAGCTATCCTACCGGCGACGGCTGAGCCGCCCGCGGCCGGCCGAGGTTGAAGATCAAACATGATGACGAACGGGGTTGCGTTCCCGCCCCGCCGCCACCGCCAGCGCCCCCGGCCTGGAAAGCCCAGGAAGTCACACAGCGCCGATCGGAAGGAACCACGGAGAGCGGTCATGACCAGGACCAAGCCCGCCGAGCAGCGCCGCGCCGAGCTGCTCGCGGCCGGGCAGGCGCTGTTCCTGGCCAAGGGCATCGCGGGCACGTCGCTGGACGACATCACCCAGCGGGCCGGGGTCTCCAAAGGCCTGTTCTACCTCTATTTCGCTTCCAAGGAGGATCTGGTCCTCGCGCTGCGAGAGCAGTTCTCCCGCGACCTCGCCGAGCGCATGCGCGCGGCCGCCGAGGCCGTCCCGGCCAGTACCGAGATCGGCTGGGCGGATCGCCTCGACGCCTGCGTGCGGGCTGGCCTCGAGCGTTACCGGGACCTGCACGACCTGCACGAGGTCTTGTTCCACCACGCCCACGTGCCTCCGCCCGCCTCCGGATCGGTCACACCCGCCACCGTGACGCCCGATTCCGGAGGCTCCGGATCGCCGGATCCCGCGCCCGCGCCCGCCGCCCGGGTGATCAGGGAACTGCTCGAGGCGGGCGTGGCCGCGGGTGCGTTCGACGTGCCCGACCCGGAGTCCACCGCGGTGCTGTGCTACGCGAGCATGCACGCCTTCGACCATGATTTCCGCGGCCGGCCGGGCCCGGACGACACCAGGCTGACCCGGGCCGCGCAGCAACTGTTCCGCCGCGCGGCCGGACTGCCCTGAACGGGGCCGGGCGCCGGGACGCGACACGCCGGCGCAATCACGCGGCCCCCAGTGACCGCCATCCGGCCCGAGCGGCCCCGGAATAGGCCGTTGCGCGCGCATTCGGGTCGGCCAGGATGGCCGATCATTACCAATCTGCTTCCGAACACGGGATAATAGGGCGACGGATAGAAACGATTGTGGCTGGCCGGTTCCACCGTCCGCACCGGGGTATAGGCGTGTCCAACGCCAGGGATGGCAGCATCCCGTAAAGCCTGTATCCCGGACAGTGAGCGGTGGGGTGCGGAGGAAAGGGGATGGGAGAATGGCGGCGATGAAGCCGCGGACGGGTGACGGTCCGCTTGAGGTCACTAAGGAGGGTCGCGGCATCGTCATGCGGGTCCCGCTGGAAGGCGGTGGCCGGCTGGTTGTTGAACTCACGGCAGACGAGGCGGCCAGGCTTGGTGACGCCCTGAAGTCCGTGGTCGGGTGACTCCGTCCGAGCGCTAGCCGTCAGTCCCGGGCCCAGCTGCTTATTCGGTCCGCTTGATCGCGGCCAGCAGACCATCTCCGAGCGGCAGCAGCACCGGCACGAGCCTTTCGTCGGCCCGGACCTGGCTGGCGAGGTCGAGCGCGACACCGTCCTGAGCTTCCTCATCCCCGGGAGCACCGGCCAGCAGGGCGTTGTTGAAGGCCACGACCCCGCCGGTGCGCAGCAGGCGCAGCGCGGCGGTCAGGTAATCTGGGTAGTCCCGCGGGTCCGCGTCGCAGAAGACCATGTCGTACGCGCCGTCTGAGAGCCGCGGGAGTACGTCGAGCGCCCGGCCGAGGATCAGCCTGGACTGGTTCGGCGCGAAGCCTGCCTGGGTGAACGCCTTCCTGGCCACCCGGTGGTATTCGGGTTCGGTGTCCACGCTGGTGAGCGTCGAGCCCGGGCGCATGCCGCGGAGCAGCCAGATGCCTGAACTCCCGCAGCCAGTGCCGATCTCGACGGTGGTCCTGGCCCCCGCCGCACAGGCCAGGAAGCGCAGCGCGGCGCCGACCGCCGGAGACACCGGCTCGGTACCGCCGAGATCAGCCGCGTTGGCCCGCGCGGCGAGCAGCGGCTCGTCCTCGGGCAGGTACTCGGCGGTGTACGCAAGTGGCCCCACGCGCAGCAGCCTAGCGCCAGACATGCAGGTCCGGGAACTCTACGGGCGGCATGGCCGTTAGCTATTGCGACACGTGGCGGGCCGGGAAGCCCCGCCGCGGCCCGGTGTTCGGCCCGGTGAGCCGCGGGCCCGGACACAACTGGCGTAACGGAAGAATCCAGGGCACGATGGTGACAGGCGCGGCACTGGCTGACCCGGAGGACAGATTGGCAGACGAGGTCGGCCGAGGCGGATCGGCGGCCACGGGACCAGTTCAACCCGAGCGGAACCCTGCCGACGCGGAGTGGAGCCTCCCGACATGGGAGGACATCGTCCGCGCGCATTCCACTCGGGTATACCGGCTCGCCTACCGGCTCACCGGCAACCCGCACGACGCCGAGGACCTGACCCAGGAGGTCTTCGTCCGGGTGTTCCGGTCACTGTCCAGCTATACGCCGGGTACCTTCGAGGGCTGGCTGCACCGCATCACGACGAACCTCTTCCTCGACGCGGCCCGGCGCAAGCAGCGGATCAGGTTCGAAGGGCTGGCCGACGAGATGACGCACCGGCTGGCGGGCTCCGAGCCCACGCCGGCCCAGGCCTTCGACGACAGTCACCTGGACGACGACGTGCAGGCCGCACTCAAGGCACTGCCGCCGGAGTACCGCGCCGCCGTCGTGCTCTGCGATATCGAGGGCTTCTCCTACGAGGAGATCGCGGCCACCCTCGGCGTCAAGCTGGGCACGGTGCGCAGCCGGATCCACCGCGGCCGGGCCCAGCTGCGCTCGGCGCTCGAGCACCGCAGGCCCTCCGCTGGCCAGCCCGAGGTCGGCCAGCCCGAGGCCAGTCAGATCGCAGGTAGCCAGGTCGAGGTCGGTCAGGTCGCGGTCGCCGCGGCCGGCCCGGTCGCCGCCCCCGGCCTCGGACGCCAGGGGCTGGCGCGGCGGCTGAAGCGGGCAGGTGAGTCATGAGTCATCTCGGTGACCGGCTATCCGCCCTCGTCGACGGCGAGCTCGGCGGGGCCGAGCTCGACCGCGCCCACGCGCACCTGGCCGGCTGTGAGCAGTGCCGGACCGAAGCCGCCGAGCTCAGGCAGCTGAAGCAGAAGCTGCGGGAGCTGATGACCCACGAGCCGGTCGACGGGGCGCCGGCCGAGGCGGCGATGACCAGCCGCCTGGTCGCCATGACCGGTCCCGGCGGTCCGGTGCCGCCGCGCCACCGGCGGCTCCGGGTCGTGCCCGGCCGCCGCCCGGCGGCCGGCCCCGACCTGTCCCGGTCAGGAAACTCTGGGGATCTCGGCACCGGCCGGACCTGGCTGGGCGCCCGGCGTCGGCGCTACCTGGTCCTCGGCACCGTGTCCCTGGTCGTCAGCCTGGGCACGGTCGCGTTCACGGTCGGCGGCGGCGGGGATGCGGCACCCGGCCCGAGGGTCACCCCGCCGGTGGAGATGTACAGCGTGGAGCACGCCATCACCACCGGTGAGGTCCCGATCCCCGGCCCGACGGGGCAATCCGCTTCGGACGCACCACCCCCGTGAGGTCCCGCGTGTTCACCATGGTTTCCCGGCGTCGTGACAGCCGCTCGCCGCTGCTGCTGGCGGCGGCGCTGGCCGTCGCCGTACCCGGAATCCTGGTCAGCGCGTGCAGCGCGCAGGCAGGCTCGGGCACGGGACAGAACGACGCGGTGACGGCGCCCGGCCGGGCCGCGACCGCGGGCCGGGTGGCCGCGTCGCCCCGGCGGCCGAGCGCGACCCGTGCCGTCCGGCTGCTGGCCCAGGCCGCCCAGGCCGCGATCGGAACCTCCTACCAGGGCGAAGAGGTCGTCACCAGGTGGACCGGCGGCAGCGGGAGCGTCCTGGTGTCCGACATCTGGCACGTCAGCGGCGGGAAGACGGTGACCAGGACCCTCGAAACGGGCGCCTCGCTCAGCAGCCAGCCCTACCAGTCCTCCGACAACGACGGCCAGGCCCCCGAGGGCGTGTTCGGGGTCACCGCTCCGCTGCTCCAGCTGCTTGAGCAGCACTACGCGGTGGCGTACGCGGGCGTGGGCTCGGCGGACAGCCGGACCGCCCAGGTAGTCGAGGCCTGGCGGTCCGACGGCAGCATCGCGGCCCGGTTCTGGCTCGACGACGCGACCAAGCTGCCGCTCGAGCGGCAGGTCTTCGACTCGGACTCCCACGTGATCAGCCAGGACGTGTTCATCGACGTCAGCTTCACCGGTCCGGATCCGGATCCGGGGGCGGCGGTCAGGGCGGATGGCGATGCCATCTCGGCTGACCCGCAGGGCCCGTGGACCGATCCGCTCACGCACACCCAGCTGCTCGCGATGCGCGCCCGCGGCTGGCTGGTGCCGCCGCAACTGCCCGGCGGCCTCCAGCTGTTTACCGGGGCCGAGACCAAGGCCGGCGCGGCCACCATACTCGGGCTCGGCTATTCCGACGGGCTGTCGGTGATCTCGGTGTTCGAGCAGCCCGGCACCCTGGCGGCCGAGCTTGACGGCTGGCGGAAGACCACGGTGAACGGTCACGAGGTATTCGTCGCGGAGCCGGATCAGCGGTCCATGACCTGGTCCAGCCGCGGCATGGTGTACACGGTCATGGTGGACGCGCCCGCCGACACCGTGAACGCGGTGGTCGGCGTGCTGCCGCACGACACGCCCACCGGATTCTGGAAGCGCATGTCCCGCGGCATGGTCCGCTTGGCGTCCTGGGTCAACCCGTTCCGCTGACCCGCCAGGCGGTGGACGCGGTTAGAGTGGAGTGTGCTCACCTGCCCGGTAGAGGCCTTGGAGAAGAAAGAGCAGAGCCGTGTTTGACCTTAACCTTCCCAAGCTGCTCATCCTCGCGGTGATCGCGCTTGTCATCTTCGGGCCGCACGAGCTGCCGAAGGTCGCGTCCCAGGCCGGAAAGGCCCTGCGTGACCTGCGCAAGATCGCTGAGGGCGCGAAGAACGACCTGCGCGAAGGGCTGGGACCCGAGTTCGCCGACTTCGACATCGAAGACCTGAACCCCAAGCGGTTTGTGCAGAAGCACCTCTTCGACGACATCAATGGCGACTCCGCGACGGCGGGGGCGGCGGCCCAGCCGTCGCGTCCGGCCGCGTCGGGCGGCCCGAAGCTCGCCCCGGGCGAGCGCCCGCCGTTCGACCCCGACGCGACCTGAGCCTGCCGGGCCCGCGGGCGCCTGCCGAGCAGCGGAAGCCGCCGAACAGCGGAAGCCTGCCGAGCAGCGGAAGCCGCCGAGCAGCGGCTGCCTGGCGAGCAGCGGAAGCCTGCCGCGGGTGCCTGACGTGCCCGCGAGCGGCTATCCCGGTGTCAGCGGGTGACCGGAGTCACCGGGGTGAGGCCGAGGTTCCGTCCGGCCAGGCCGCGACCGCGGGCACCGATCTCGTCCGCGATCTTCCGTAGCGCCAGTGCGGCCGGGGTGTCCGGGTCGCTGAGCACCAGCGGCATCCCCGCGTCGCCGCCCTCGCGCAGCCGGACGTCGATCGGCACCTGTCCCAGCAGGGGCACCTGAGCTCCGGTCAGCCGGCCGAGCGCCTCGGCCACGGTTGCGCCCCCGCCCGAGCCGAACACCTCGGTCTGCTCCCCGCAGTGCGGGCAGACGAGATACGACATGTTCTCGATGACCCCGGCGATGCGCTGACGCGTCTGGGTGGCGATCGCCCCGGCCCGTTCGGCGACTTCGGCCGCGGCGAGCTGCGGGGTGGTCACGACGAGCAGCTCGGCCGTCGGCAGGAGCTGCGCCACCGAGATGGCCACGTCGCCGGTCCCGGGCGGCAGGTCGAGCAGCAGCACGTCCAGGTCGCCCCAGTACACGTCGGCCAGGAACTGCTGGAGCGCGCGGTGCAGCATCGGGCCGCGCCAGACCACCGGCGTGTTGCCCTTGGTGAACATGCCGATCGAGATGACCTTCACGTCGTGCGCCGACGGCGGCATGATCATGTTCTCGACCGGGGTAGGGCGGCCGGTGACGCCCAGCATCCGCGGTACCGAGTGCCCGTAGATGTCGGCGTCGGCCACGCCTACTTTCTGGCCGGCGGCGGCGAGCGCGGCGGCCAGGTTCACCGTTACCGACGACTTGCCTACCCCGCCCTTGCCGCTGGCCACCGCGTACACGCGGGTCAGCGAGGAGGGCTGGGCGAACGGGATGACCGGTTCAGGGCGCCCGCCGCGCAGCGAGGTCTGCAGGGCCTTGCGCTGCTCCTCGCTCATTACATCGAGCTCGACCCGGACCGAACGGACGCCGGGCAGCTTGCCGACCGCCGCGGTGACGTCCCGGACGATGGTGTCCCGCAGCGGGCAGGCCGCCACGGTCAGGTAGACCTCGACGAGCACCGCCCCGTCGGCCGCGACGTCGACGTTCTTCACCATGCCGAGGTCGGTGATGGGCCGGTGGATCTCGGGGTCCTGCACGCCGTCGAGCGCCTTGGTTACCTGCTCGGCGCTCGGCGGGTTAGTCGGGGAGGTCATAGATTCATGCTACCCACGGCTCGGCGGCGCCAGTTTTCCGGACTCGGTGGCCCACACGGTACCCAAGAGTGATGCTGTCTGGATCTCACATCAGTTCGGGTGCCCTGACGCACCGCTGAGAATTGAAGCTGGTTCCTCGCTGTGATCCTGTGGCCTGGCAGCCCGTGGCCCGGCAGTGCTGACAGCACCGTCCTCCGTGCCCTCGCAACTGGGTCACGGTTGCCACAATGCCCACCTTAGGACGTGCATGTTGTGGCAATCATGCGCAAGCGGTTACACCGTCCGTGCTCCGCCGGGGGCCTGTGGTGCTGAAGTGACCAGCGGTACGCCGATCCCGCCGCTGCCCGCGTCAGGACGGACTGCGTGTGGCCCCCAGGTACCGAAGAACGTAGCCGGGGGCCACCGAATCCGCCGCGGCCGCGCCGCACCAGACGGGAACGGCCGCGACCGTGGGTAACGGTCGCGGCCGCTCGCCGCGGGTCAGGCGCGGTTACTGCTTGACGACCGCGCCCGTGGTCGGGTTGAGGATGACCGGCTTGAAGCGCGGCGCGAAGAACTGGAACATCCCGGTGAGGTTGCCCGAGATCGCGTCGAACGAACCGCTCCCGATCCGCTTTCCGCCGAGCCAGTTGTTCTCGATGAAGTGGATGACCGAGGTGGTGTCGGTCTGCTGGCTGCTGACGTAGTTCGCCTTCGACCACGGCGAGATCACCAGCATCGGCAGCCGCTGGCTGTAACCGCAGCGGGCGTTGCCGCCGCTCAGCCGGATCGGCGCCGAGGAGCAGATCGGCTGGTCGAGGGTCGCGTCGTTGGAGCCGTTCACGATCTTCGGCGCCTGGTGGTCGTACCAGCCGTCGGAGTCGTCGTAGGTGATCACGATCGCAGTGGACGACCAGTACTTGGACTGCTCGATCTCGTTGATCGTGTTGACCAGGAACGCCTGCTCGTCCAGCGGGTCGGAGTAGCCGGGGTGGGCGTCCTGGTACTCGGCCGCCTTCAGGAAGCTGACGGCCGGCATGTTGCCCGCGGTGAGGGTCTTGTCGAACCAGGACAGGTCGTACTGGTGGTTGGCCTGGTCGGTGCGGCCGATGGCGGCCTCGGACGACGGCGGCATGTGCTTGGGATTGGCCGTGGACTTGTAGTACTCGAACGGGTTGTGGTGCGGCGAGTAGTCCAGGCTCGGGTTGCCGCCGATGTTGTTGTGGGACATGCCGCAGACCGGGAAGCCGGCCGCGTTGGTGCCGGTCGGGTTGAAGCCGCCCTGGAACCAGCCCCAGGTGACGCCCTTGGCGTTGAGCATGTCGCCGATGTTCCTGCCGGTCGCGACCGCGAGCGGGTTGGTCGAGGTGTGGCTGGCGTCGGAGCAGCCGTCGAAGGCCGGGTCCGGGTCACCGTAGACCGTCCCGAAGCCGGCGCTGTTCAGCGTGCTGACGCCGCCCGGGTCCGGCACCTTCGCGCCGGTGGCCGGGTCGACCGCGAAGGCGTTGCCGGTCTGGCCCGAGATCAGGTTGAGCGCGCCCGGCGTGGACGGGCCGAACGTCGTGTCCCAGTTGTTGTCGCTCATCGCGAAGTTCTGCGCGTAGTTCCATAGCGCGCTGACCGTGTTGCCGTCGTAGTAGTCCATCACCAGGCCCGGCTCGCCGAACAGGATCGGCTGCCCGGTGCAGGTGTCGGTCTCGGTGAACTGGACGAATTTGTCCATCTTGCCGCTGTCCATGGCCTGCTGCTCCGGCGTGTAGCCGTGGTTCTGGTCGCAGGTCAGCGCCTGGGAGTGGTTGAGCCGGTGCGGGTTGTAGGCGTTCGGGTTGTCAGAAAGCAGCGGGCCGGTCGGGCCGAACGAGGTGATCTTGGTGTACAAGCCGTTCACCTTCGGGGTGCCGCGCTGGGCGTGGAAGGTGGTCCCGTCGGTGTTGGCGGCGAACGGGTACGTGCCGAAGTAGTGGTCGAACGACTCGTTCTCGTCGAACAGCACCACCACGTGCTTGATCGGGGTGGTGGTCGGCGGCGTGAGCGTCCAGCTGCTGGCCGGGCTCGTCTTGGGGACGGCCACCGAGCCGGCGGTGTTCGGCGCCGCGTTCGCGCCCGACACCGTGGTACCGACGGCGATGCCGGCGCCGAGGACGGCGGCAGCGGCGATCGCGGTGTAGTACCGGGTTTTCTTGTGCCTGACACGGACCGTAGCTGGGCCTTCGCCCATGTTCGCCCTCCTGAGTCTGCTGGCTGTAGGGCCCGGCGGACCCTTCAGGACCCCCAGGCTGCGACGCCGGTGCGCCCGCGCGCACCCAGAGCAAAACCTGACACGACGGGATAACACAGTTGCGCACTCAATCTGACTAGAAAGCAAACACGAGATCAAGAATCGGCCACGAGGCCTGGCCGGAGCGGATCTTCAGCCGGTTCCGGCCAGCAGGCTACGGCCCAGGTAGTCGGAACCGTCCCTGACGCCAGGCAGGGCCAGGAAGTAGCCGCCGCCGAACGGGCTGATGTAGTCGACCAGCGGCTCGCCGATCAGGCGGGTCTGCACCGCCTCGAACTGCCGCTTGAGGTCCTGCTGGAAGCACGTGAAGAGCAGCCCGATGTCCAGGTTGCCGACGTCGTCGATACCGCGGTCGTAGTTGTAGCCGCGGCGCAGGATGCGGCTGTCCCCGGTTTTGGCCGTCCGCGGGTTGGCCAGCCGGATGTGCGAGGTGAGCGGGATCACCGCGCCGGAGGGGTCACGGGCGAAGTCGGGCGTGGCGTGGATGGCGTTGGAGTCCAGCGGGTAACCGGTGGCGCGGCGGCGGCCGATCATGTTCTCCTGCTCGGCGATGTCGACCCGGTCCCAGAACTCCACCAGCATCCTGATCAGCCGCACCACGAAGTAGCTGCCGCCGGCCGTCCAGGCCGGCTCGCCCGCGGTGCCCGGCTGGATCCACACCAGCTCGTCCATCTGGGCCTGGCTGGCCGGGTCGGGGTTGGAGATGCCGTCCATGAAGCCCAGCTGGTTGCGCGGCACGGTCCCGGCCGGGCGGGCCGGGCTGGTGAACCCGTCCATCCGCCAGATCGCCTGCATGCCGCCCCGGGTGTGCCTGGCGATGTCGCGCAGCGCGTGCATCACGGTGTCGGGGTGGCCCGCGCTGAGCTGGAGCACCAGGTCGCCGCCGGTCTGAGCCGGGTCCAGGTTGTCATCGGGGAACGTCCGCATCGGCGTGAGCCGGGCCGGCAGCCGCGCGGACAGGCCGTACCGCTCGTCGAAGAGCGTGGATCCCACCCCGAGCGTCACGGTCAGGCCGTCGGGCACCACGGCCGGCCCGAGCGTCCCGGAATCGGACGGCGCCCCGCCGATGCCCGCCGGCGGCGGCGTCCCGCCCGCGGTCAGGAACCGGGCCCGGTCGGTGATCGTCCGGAACAGGCCGATGAGCTCGCCGCGGCCGTCCGCGGTGGCGTTGAACGAGATCACCGCGGTCTGCCGGGCCGCGGGCGGCAGGATCCCGGCCTGGTACCTGCCGTGGAACGGCACCGGCGGCAGCCCCCCGGCCTCGGCGTCCGCCCGGGCCTGCTGGCCGGCCGAGGCGGCCCTGGTCGCCCGGTAGGCGTACCCGCCGGCCGCCCCCGCCACCGCGCCGGCCACGCCAGCCCCGAGGCCGCCGAGCAGGAAGACACGGCGCCGGGCCGGCTCGGCCGCTCCGGGCGTCCCGGTTTCGCCCGGGCCGGAATCGCCCGGGCCGGAATCGCCCGGGCCGGAATCGCCCGGGCCGGAATCGGACGGCACGGATCCGGTCGGGGCCGGGTCCGCCGGCTCGGGCATCACGTCCTCCGCGGTTCGGTGATGACGGCGATGGGCGACAGTTCCTCCAGGGCCTGGCTGGTCGCCGCGTCGATCTGCTCACGCAGGCTCGTACTCAGGCCCGAGACGGGAACCCACGCCCCGTTCGGCCTCTTCGCTTTGTCGAGCAGCGACGCCAGGCGGTCCAGCCAGGTAGTCACGGCCGCCAGCCCGGCGTAGCGCGGGGCCAGCAGCGGGTGCAGCACGGTCAGCAGCTCGCGGGTGCCGTCGATGTTCGCCCCGACGGTGGCCAGCGTCGTGCCGCTGCCGTAGTCGTCCTGGCCGCTGAGCTGGAACTGGAGTGCGTTCTCGAGGATCTCGTGCGTGCGCAGGCCCATGTCGAGCAGGTCGATCTCCATCGCGGGCCACGCGTCGCGCAGCCCGCGGACGTCGCTGACCAGGGTGTTCGCGACGCCGGTGAGCTGACGGGCGCGCTGCCCGTGCCACAGGCCGTACTCGAGCCGGTAGAAACCGGTCCAGTCGGGCGAGCTCACGCCGCCGTCGAGGCCGGCGGCGGTGCCGTTGATCTGCCCGTCGAAGTCGCCGAAGGCGTCGTAGGCCGCGCCGAGCCGCTCATAAGTAAGGTGCGCGGTCAGCCAGTCGGCCTTGGCCTTGGCCAGGTTCCCGCCGCGGACGTCCGCGGCCAGGGTGGCGGTCTGGCCGGCCAGGGTGCCGAGCCCGGCGGCGATCCAGTCGTGGTACGTGCGGGCCGGGCCGAACAGGTCGTTGCGCGTGACCGGCACGATGGCCGGGGTGCCGCGGGCGTGCCCGCCGACGGTCACGGTCGGCCCGGTGATCGCGTCGGCGTCCTCGAACAGGCAGCGGAACTCGTAGGAACCGGAACCGACGTTCAGCCGCATCGGGCTCGTGGTGCCGGGGCCGAGCGCCTCGACCTCCGCGTAGATGGCGCCGTTGGCCGGGTCGACCAGGTCGACTTCGGCGCCCTCGGCGGCGGCGTTATAGACCTGGAACGTATGCCAGCCGGGTCCGGCCAGCTTCCAGCCGGCTCCGCACCCCCCGTTGGAGACGGAGACCACCGCGGACGAAGCGGGCGTGCCGCCGCCGCACGCGACGGCGCCTCCCGCTACCGCCAGGGCGGCCGCGGAGGCGGCCAGCTTGGGAGCCAGCCGGGGATGGAGCGCGGCAGGTCGCACGTTGGCACCCATCAGGTAACGATCTCGGTGAAGCCGGGCAACGCCAGGATAGGCAGGGCCGATCTCGTCGGCACCGCCCGGGTTGGCGCCATCACTCAACGTTCACCGCCCGGCAACCTCCGGTTCGCTGACGTTACCCGCCATTTCCCGCCGGTCGCGCAGTGTGGCCCCGGCATTGTCCCGACACGCTTCTCAGCTGGCGAGACCGAATCGTTAGCAAGATCATTAGAATCGGAAAAACCGGGCGTTAATTGCCGAGAACCCCCCATTCCGTCAGGGCTTCGATCAGGCCCTCGGTGACCTCCAGGCGGGCCAGTTCGGCCGTCGTCACCCAGCGCGCGTCGGCCGCGTCGTCGCCCGCGCGCAGCGTGCCGGCGGCCACCGTGGCGGCGTAATCCCTGATGTCGATGACCGTCCCGCGGGGGCCTTCGCGCCGTACGCGGCCGACCAACTTACCCACCATGACCTGCAAGTTCGTCTCTTCGAGGAGCTCCCGGACCAAGGCCTGCTCGTCGGTCTCGCCCGGCTCTATCCGCCCGCCGGGGATGGACCAGAGGCCGGCGCCGGGATCGTGCCCGCGCTGGATCATCAGCAGGCGGCCCTGCGTGTCGAAGACGACGGCGCCCACGCACGGGATCACGGACCGGGACACGCCAACAAGTATCCGTCTTATCCCTCAAGCCGGACAAGCGTGGTACGGTTCTCCACACGGCGCAGGAAGACACTGCCGTAAACGGTGTCAGCGGGGAATCAAAAGTTGCGGTTTGGTCACGTCAGTAAACCTGGCCAAATGCCTGTCAACCAAGAAACCGTCTACCGCGTCCTTCTAGCGGGATAAGGGACAGCAGTCCTGATAATCCAGGCGAAGGACCCAGTGTCTGACGTGCCGAAAAGCTTCCGGGTTCGGTTCGCCCGGATGGTCTTCCCCTTTCAATTGCACGACGATCAGGTCAGCCGTTCCTGCCCTGATCGGGCCGTGCTGTCCGGTTTGTTGTCCGGGCAGATGGCCGGTAACAACAGCCGTGCGCAGGGTACGGCTGTGGTTTCCAAGAAGGGAACACTAATGTCCATCAAGAGCAAGCTGCTCGCCGGTGCGGCGACGCTGGCGCTCGTCGGCGGTATGGGCGCCGCGAGCGCGATCTCGGCCTCGGCGGCCACCCCGTCGTGTGGTCGTGGTCTCGACTGCATCGACCTGTTCAGCCGCGCGTTCGGGACCCACAGGACCCCGAACTTCGTGCTGGACGTGCTCCGTCAGGGCGCGAAGGTCGGCCAGCCGATCATCCTCTACCGGACCAGCAACACTGACCCGGCCGAGGACTTCGTGCCGTCGATCCAGGGCACCACGGCTGACTTCTACGCGGCCGGCCTGGTTTCCTCGGCGCTTGCGCTGCACTACGGCTGCATCCCGGGTGGCAACTTCCCGAACTGCCTGCTGACCAGCGTTGACGACCCGGCCATCGAGATCGAGTACTCGCCCTTCGGCGTGGACTCGGGCCTGTGCGTCGGCGTTGCCGCCACCGCGACCGCCAAGGAGGGCGTCACCCTCCAGCCGTGTGGTGTCTCCGCCAAGACCGTCTGGGTCGTCGACATCAACGACTCCCCGGCGACCCTGCGCACCGGCTACGTCCCGCTGATCAACGGCTCGGACACGAACTTCTCGCACCCGTTCGTGATGACCTACCCGTCCAACGGCTTCCCGACCGACAAGCCGCGGCCGCAGATCTTCGTCAACAACCTGACCGGTTTCTCGCACGGCATCGGCACCCCGATCGGTTCCGTCGACGACACCCAGCTCTGGGGCGCTGACTTCGGCGTCCTCCGTTAAGGAGAACACCGAAAGCTCGGAGCAACCTGAGTAACAGGTAGCGCGACAAGCAGTAACAGTGGCGCCGGTCCCCGCCAGGGGACCGGCGCCACTGCCGTATTCAGGGTCATGCCTGGTCACGGGCACCGGCCGCGGCACCGTACCCCTCCGGTGCCTCTCGCGGAAAATTAACCTGCGGGCGTGTCAACCAAACCATCGGGTACCGCGTCATCTATACGAGGTTGAGGGCGAAAGCCTAGAACCCGGCTGAAGATCAGCGGATGCGCCCGAACCGGACGGCCGCTCCTCGGACCGCCGGGCACGGCCTCACCAGCTTCCGGGTTCGCCCGGGGGTCTTTCCCCTTTCTTGAACAGCACTACCAGTCAGGTCAGCCGTTCCTGTCCTGACTAAGCCGAAGTGGTCCGGTGCAGGAGCCGGACGAGCCGGGGCAGGAGCCGGCTCGGTACCACGGAGGCTGCATGACACAGTCGTGCGCAGGGCACGGCTGTGGGTTCCATGAAGGGAACGATCCATGTCCTTTAAGAGCAAGCTGCTTGCCGGTGCGGCGACTGTGGCCCTGGTTGGCAGCATGGGCACCGTGGGTGCCCTGTCGGCCGCCGCGGCCACCCCGTCGTGTGGTCACGACTGCATCAACATCTTCAGCCGGGCGTTCGGCACCCACCGCACCCCGAACTTCGTGATGGACGTCCTGCGTCAGGGCG
>Ga0335083_10005420_pt1 | contig 16082 bp, 15 predicted proteins | sample Lox_Sample_42_FD_206716 | JGI IMG/M metagenome (GOLD analysis project Ga0335083, IMG submission 206716) | Soil microbial communities from Loxahatchee National Wildlife Refuge, Florida, United States - Lox_Sample_4.2 | ecosystem: Environmental > Terrestrial > Soil > Wetlands | place: USA... | reverse complement strand
AGCGGAGGTTCGGCAGCATCGCGCCATGCCTAATGGAGCAGGCGCTAACGGCAGGTTAACGAAGCTCCCCGCGCGCGGGCCCGCGGGCGCGTTCTACACAAGACCTGCGCGTCCATGCTAGGAAGCGGCCACTCAAGAAAATCGCGGGGGACGCGTCATGATGACGAAGCCGAACTGTCCGATCATCGCCATCGAGGAGCATTACTGGGACCGCGAGCTGGCCAAGACCTATACCGGCATCGAGGCGAGCCGCGGCGGCCTGACCGACGAGCAACTCCACGACTTCGGTGACCTGCGCCTCAAGGCCATGGACGAGGCCGGTGTCGACATCCAGGTGCTCTCGCATGGCGCGCCGGCGACGCAGAAGCTGCCGGCCGATATCGCGCCGGCGCTGACGCGCGACGTCAACGACCGCCTCGCCAAAGTGTGCGCGGCCAACCCCAGGCGCTTCGCCGCTTTCGGCGCGCTGCCGACCGCCGATCCGCAAGCCGCCGCCGACGAGCTCGAGCGCAGCGTCACTAAGCTCGGCTTCAAGGGCGCCATGATCCACGGCATGTCGACCGGCGAATTCATCGACCACAAGAAATACTGGCCGATCTTCGAACGCGCCGAAAAGCTCGACGTGCCGATCTACCTGCATCCCTCGCTGCCGAACGCCACGGTGACGGAAATCTACTACCAGGACTACGCCAAGGACTTTCCGCTGGTGGTGCGCCCGGCCTGGGGCTTCACCGTGGAAACGGCGACGCAGGCGATCCGCTTGGTGCTCTCCGGCGTGTTCGAGAAGCATCCGAAGCTGAAGATCATCCTCGGCCATTTCGGCGAGACGCTGCCGTTCCTGCTCTGGCGCATCGACTCGGCGCTGAAGCGGCCGGGGCAGAAGGCGCTGAGCTTCCGCGACGTCTTCAGCACCAATTTCTATGTCACCACTTCGGGCTTCTTCTCCAACCCGGCGCTGTTGTGCTGCGTCATGGAAATGGGCGTCGACCACATCCTGTTCGCGGTCGACTGGCCCTTTGTCGCCGACAACAAGCCGGCGGTGGAATGGATGGCGGGCGTGCCGCTGTCGGACGCCGACAAGGAAAAGATATTGAGCGGCAATGCCAAAAAGCTTTTGAAGATGTAAGCGACCGGCCCGCTATCGCTTCCTTAAATATAGTAATGTAGCCAGGCGCGCCGGGCCCGTAGCTCAATGGTTAGAGCCGACCGCTCATAACGGTCTGGTTGGAGGTTCGAGTCCTCCCGGGCCCACCACCTTTCGCATCGCCATTTGATTTTGCGATCTTTTTTGGCCGAAATGTCAAACGGAGCAGAAAGTTTGACAGTCGATGTTCGCTATTTGGCCTTTTCCATTGCCGATAATGCGAGCCGCTTTTGATCGGCCGCTCTCGTATATCTTTGGACTTCGCTCAAACTAGCATGGCCGGTGATCGCGGCGATCTCATGCATTGTGCATCCAGCCTCCGCGAGCCGGCGCGCAGCAGCCTTGCGCAACCCATGCGCGGTGCAGTGTGCAAGTCCAGCTTCGTTGCAACGATCACGAAACCAATTTCCGAACCCGGCCGCGCTGAATGGTTTACCAGTTTTGGTCGTCAAGAGTGTCAAGTTGTCTGCTGGGATTTCAGCGATTATTGCGGCGAGCGCCGGATGAATAGGGATGGCCAGTTCAATCCCAGTCTTTTGCTGGCGAAAGTGTATAAAACTATCGCGGATATGCTGACGGCCAAACCGAATTACATCACCGCGCCTCTGGCCCGTATATAATAGCAGCGTAAGCGCCAGTCGTGCTCTTGTTTTTGGGCCATGGCGCTCTTGAAATTTAATGATTTCAGCCTCCGTCCAAGCGTGATAGCCGTCCGTTTTTAAGTTCGCCAGCTTTATGCCTATTGCCGGGTTGTCTTGTCGTAGACCGATCTCCATGCTGTACCTCATCAACGCGCGAATCGCCTTTAGCCAGTGGCGAGCAGCAAAACGCTTTTTTGCTCTGAGCAGCGCAATGATGTGCTGTCGTTGCAGCGAGGTAACACGCTTCTCGCCATGCTCGTTACGAAAATGCTCCAAGATACCGCGAACTGCTCGTTGCGTGCTCGGTGCGAGTGTGAGAAAAGATTGATCGCTGTAATACCCTATAATTGCAGCAGACAGAGTCCCCGGCTTGGTTTTGTTACTTCCAATCTGCACTGGCTGGGTCGCTAAAGCAGCTTCGTAGGCTTCCATAAATATCGGTGACCAAGGCAATCCCGGCAACGGGACCGACTTATAGCCGGTTCGGCGCAAATAAAAGCGCGGCTTGCCAGTGCGGTCGACGAACGCCTGCACATACTTCGGAGGCCGCCTCATGGGAGAACGTTGTCCCATTCGTTTTCCGCTGTGGTCTTCCCATCCGCATCCTGTGGCATCGCAGCGACGACGACAATCTTCCCGTTTTTTTCAATTTCAATACGGCCCACGGCAATACCCGCCTTAACCGTGGCTTTGAGCGCCTTGGTCACATCGCCTTGACGGAATGCTTGTGGAGCACGGGACATGTTTAGCCGCTTTGCTGCTCATGTTTTGTTTCGCGCGCATTCCGTTGCGCGGCGATTACTTGACGAGCAAGGGCGCGCCCTACGATTTCGGGATCGTCGCTCTGGCGCAGTACATCTTGCGCACCCGCCTCCAAACCTCTTTCAGGCGGCTGTGCTTCATCCGGATGCTCCTCGCTACGTTGCATCTCTGTGATCTGCCGATACATACCGCGGGCATCGAGCACGGCTCGCCAAGCCTCCTCGCGCTCGTTCCCAGTCTTGAACGTTGGAGCGCGCGCGATCACGTATCGCTCCGCAAAGGATTGAAACCGGCCTGGGGCCTCTGGCGTCAGGCAGTATAATACACCGGCTGCGAAAGCTGCTTTTGCGGTCTTGTTCTCGTGCCATTTGCCGTAGTGACGTTCAACATAAGTCGCCAAGTTACTTATGCGCTCGATCAAGTCGTTAGTTTTTTGGTCCTGCGGCAGCTCGCCCGCCGTATAGGTCGATTGTAGGCGGCGTCGAATTTCGCCGCTGAGACCGCGACCGGACGCGTCACCATCCGTTCTCAGGCGGTCAAGCAGGTTTTTCGGCAGCACAATTGCGGTGTGCATCATCGCGTCGTCGGAGCGAGGGCGCCCTCTCTTTTTCGGCTTTCTCAATTTGCCCTCCGTCACTTTGCGATCACCATTGACCTTGAACTCTCGGATAAATATGCTACATGTAGCATGAAAAATCAAGACCGCCGCCGATGTATGGCGGCTTTGGATGGAGGCTTATCGTGAATGCGCCAATCGCTGTTACCGCCGCGGTAACAAACTTCATGGAGCGGGTTGTCGCGTGGCCTGGTCCTACAGGTGCGGGTTTTATCAATCTGCACTGGACGAAAGCTGGTGCCGACGGAAAACCTCGCTGGCGCGGCGCCCCGTACAAAACAGCGCAAGAGTTTTTAAAGCGTGCCCAGCGTCTGGCCGCTAATCCGAACACGGCCAGCGATATCTACTTCTGCACCTCTGCGCAGGCGTCCTGTGCCACGCACCCAAAGGGCTTTCAAATTGCGGAGCGCAGTGCCGCTAACGCCACTCTGGTTAAGGCACTCTGGCTTGACGTAGATGTGAAGGACCCGCCCAAGGGCTACGCGACGAGTGACGAGGCCCTGCATGCCATCGCCAGTTTTGTGGTCAAAGCCGGCCTCCCGAAGCCCAGCGCCTACGTCTATTCTGGCGGCGGCATCCATGTATACTGGTTCAGTAATCGGCCGCTCACTCCGGAGGAATGGCGGCCTTACGCTGCAGGGCTTAAGGCCGAAGCGATACGGTTGGAGCTTCGCGCCGACTATGGTTGCACAACCGACGTGGTGCGCATCCTCCGCGTGCCCGGTACGTTCAACCGCAAAATCCCGGGCCAGCCGCGGCCGGTAAGTGTCGGCAGCAAGACGCTCGGTCCCGATTACGACTTCTCTAGGGACCTCGCCAGTCTGGCGGCAATCGGCGTGGCCAATGTTACCGCCGCGGTAACAAAATCGGCGCCGATCGATCTCTCAGGATTTCAGGGTGGCATGGCGTCCGATTTCGCCGTGCTCAGCAACGAAACTGACAGTCTCTCGGACGGTCTCAAGCGGCACAACGACCTGCCGCTTCACCCGCTCCATGTGTTCAAAGAGTGTCCGCACTATCGCGAAGCGTTCAAGATTGGCGGTAAAGGTCACGGCCAAGGACTTTGGCATCTTACCGTCCTCGGCACGACGTGGTTCGAGAACGGCCGCGACTTTGCCCACGCCTGCTCGAACAAGCATCCGTCATACGATGAGGACGAGACCAATGCCATGTATGACCGCAAGCTCAAAGAGCGTGCGGAACGGGGACTGGGATGGCCAAGCTGCAAGGCGTTCGAAAATGAGGGATGCAAGCTGTGCGCTACATGTATTCACCGCGGGAAAATCAAGTCACCGTTAAATTTGGCAAATTTGACGCGGCCGTACCAAGCGAATCTAACGGCGCCAACCGAGCCATCGTTCGTGGATCCATATGGTGACTTCGTCGGACCTGAGTTTCCTGTCGAAGTGCTTCCCCCAACGCTGGCCAAGTTTGTGGATACAGAACATCGCGCCATGGGGGCTGATTCGCCGGCAATCGCAATGGCGGCACTCGCCGCGGTGGCCGGCGCAATGCATGCGGAAACGCGTGTTCGGGCCGGCGAGGGTTGGTGGGAACGACCCATCTTATGGGTCGCCTTGGTGGGTCTGCCATCAACGATGAAATCGCCCATCATCGACAAGACGACAAGGCCTCTCATCCAGATCGACCATGACCGGGACAAACAGTGGCGCCAGGAGTATGCAATATGGCAAAGCAAAAAGTGACTAAGCCAAAGGTGCCTCCCCCGGTCAAGCAGCCCCGGTGTGTCATCAATGACGCTACATCAGAAAAAGTCGCTGAGATTTTATCTCGCGCCCCCAGCGGCTCTCTCATGGTTCAAGACGAACTGGTGGGGTTGTTTGAAAGTTTCGAGCGATACAGTTCTGGCTCTTCCCGGGCGTTCTATCTCAACTGCTGGAACGGTGGTCCTTTCCAAAAGGACAGAGTGGCGAGGGGTTCTCACGACCCCGCGGCGGAAATCCACGTCGATAATCTGGCACTCTCCATACTAGGAGGCATCCAGCCCGACAGGCTTGCAAGGCTCCGTGATCTCACGAGTGACGGACTACTGCAGCGCTTTCTGCCGGTCCTCATGGCGCCTGCTGGACGTGGGAATGAATATCATTCCGTCGCGGCGGCCGAAGCCGATTATGAAAATCTGCTCAAATCCATCAATGGTGCGCCTCAGCAAAATTATCACTTCTCAGACGATGCGCTGGAAGTTCGTGACCGAGTGATCGACTACCTTCATAAATTGGAAAAGGTTGATGGTTTTTCGACGGCGTTAGTCGGCGCTATTGGAAAGTTGAAAGGATATTTTGCCCGCATTTGCCTTGCGTTGGAGGTCGCTGCCAAATATGACCCGAAATGGGTGCCGGAAAACCTTGTCTTCCCGGAATGGGCTACGCCTGAGGAAGGAAAACGCCTCTGTGAACTGCTAAAAATAGATCCGAAAGAAAGCCTGTCAGCCGACTTAACTGCCAGCACGGCCATTTCGCGCCGGACCGCCGAAGCGGCTGAAAAAGTAGTCCAGCAGTTTTTGCTGCCCCACATTTTCGGCCTTTACGACATAGTGGCGAACGGTGGCCATGATCGGGACATGCTTCGGTCCATCGGTGACTTCATTCTCGCCTTCCCTAAGGACCGGCTTCGTCCATCAGATGTCACGTCACGCGTACGCGCACTCAGGGGCCAACCCGAACAAAAAATCAGGGAATGGATGGGTCGCTTTTGCGCCATGGGCTGGCTTGAGCCAGAGGAGGAGAAGCGGGGGGTGCCTCCTAAAGCCTGGGTGGTCCAGCCTGGCCTGCGTGAGCACTTTGCCAAACGTCGCCAAGAGGCCCAGGACGCCAGGGCAGAGGCGCATGCGATCCTGAAGGCTGGCGGATCTCGTGGACGGGCATAACTGCACTTCTGACAAATCATCCGGTGCAGGCATCACTTACGCAAATATATTCGGCAGAGCCTGATCTTAAGAAGAGAAAGAAAAGGTCATTTAATCTGTACCTCGCACGCGCAAGGAGATTTGTCAGAAAAGCCGCATTGCGCGCTCCGCGAACCTGGCGACGGTCGCCTGCAGGTAAGCGATTTCTGCCAAATCGCATCGTTCCGAATAAAACAGCCTTTGCGGCGGCCCTTTTCAGGGGCCTTTTGCGCTGCCGGAAAAAGCCACCAGACTAGTTTCGTCTGACATCTCTGACGGCACTGCGTTAGAAATGTCAGAAATCGCACGCAGATGCCTTTGCGCGGCCCTGCGCTGAAGTCTTGTTACCGTCACGGTAACAAGGTCACGCGGGTGAGACGATAACAGTTTTGCCTCTATTAACGCGCCGTCGCGCTCCAAGCGTCATCAAACGCCCGGCGCACGATTCAGCATTTCAAAGCTTTAAGCCAAAAAATAGCTGAGACGGATGCCCGGCCCAGTCGTCCATTCAGTAGGACCGAAAACTCTGTCAAGCGGGAACGGAAGGCGCGCCCCAGCGTACCCCCAGCAAGGTGACACGGTTTGGCGTTCGCCGACGTTCGCGCGCGTCCGATGTAACTGTCGTGCCTTTTGACCTTATTGCTTTCAGTCAGCAGCGACCGTGCCATTGCAGGGAAGGCAGCAACTGGTGCCGCCACCATTTGCAAACCATTAAGGTTCAGCACACCAATTAGTTAGGTCGAAGATGTAGTAGAAGACAGATGGTTGGTTGCGCACACCCCCCGCACGCCGGCCGCGAGAGTGCACACGTTCATAGGGGGTAGCCATGTCTATTATCAGCGCAGTTGATGCGATCCACGACCCAAACAGCCCGCGAGCCGAGGCCGCGCGAGAATGGTTTGCGGTCCATGGACCAACCGATCTCCAACCGCTGCCGCTCGGATACCGAGAGCGGGAACATTGCCAAGGTCTTAGCGGTGCTCATTACATCTTGAAATGGTACGCCCGGTCGCTGGCCGGCACGCATTATGACGTGCATAAACACCCGCCATTCTATGACTTCGCGTGTGGTGTGATGGCCTCGGAGTTCGCTCCTGATTTCACCAAGAACGACGAAGAACTACAAAAACGCTTTCCGCCTTGCCCTTTGAGCGGATTGGGGCCGGGACTTATGTGGGAGGCCCTCAAGCGACCGCGAGGGCGCCCACGTAAAGCACCGCTTGAACAGGGTTGGTCGACCGTCGCTCGAAAGGCATAACATGTTGTCCCTCGCTGAATTGACACAAATGGCCTACGCTGAAATTTGTGCGCAAGACGCCGACCCTTGGTACCAACACCTTAAGCGACTGCGCGGTCGGATCGGCGATGACGGCGTCGAGCGCGTGTCTTCGCAGGCCGTCTTCGATTTGTTGGAGGTTCCGATGCGAACCCGGACTGCCGGCGCCTACCGCCGCTTGGCCAAGCTTATGCGCGAACAGGGCTGGACTCCCGTCCGCGTGCGCGATCGGACATATGGCGGTTATTTGGAGCAAATTCGCGGCTACTGCCGAAATACCCGAGGCCGATCGAACTGATCAACGCCCAAGTACAAAGTTGAAAAGCTCCGACGTGAAATCGCTCTATCTACTCGGGGGACGAGAGGGTTCCCGGCCCCGCCGCTAATGAAGACAGCCCCGGTCGCCTCACCTCCGATAACCCATCTTATCGGAGGTCACCGCACGTGCCGTTGCCCAAGCTTGGCCGCCTGGAGGCGTACATGCCGGCTTTCAAGGTATTTCGGAACTCCGTTGATTGTATCGGCGTAGCGAATGACCGATGCTGTCGAAAAAGGCTTGAGAAGATCGCCGAACAGTGATTCCGCTGAATCCGGGGACCACGTCCGGGGGGTGCTTCCCAAACAAAACGGCGACTTTTTCGACAGCATCGACCCAAGGCGGACATTCTTGTTCCCCTCCAAGATTGCTCCTACACTCATAAAGATTTCTGCTGAGGCGACTAAATGCCGGAAGAGCGTGTCGACCGTAGGCTGGCTGCGATATGGGCTGGCGACATTGCCGGCTACAGCCGTCTAATGGGCGTCGATGAAGAAGGGACGCTTCGTCAACTCAAGGCGCACCGAAAGGAACTGGTCGACCCCAAGGTTACCGAACATCGTGGTCGTATCGTTAAAACGACCGGAGACGGGATGCTGGTCGAATTTGTCAGCGTGGTCGATGCGGTACGGTGTGCCGTCGACATTCAGCGCGGTATGCTTGAACGCAATACCAGTGTTCCAACGGATATGCGTATCGAATTCCGCATCGGTATCAACGTCGGCGACATCATCAGCGACGCGAACGATATTTATGGCGATGGTGTAAACGTCGCAGCACGACTGGAGGGTCTCGCAGAGCCGGGCGGTATATGTGTCTCGCGGACCGTCCACGATCAGGTGCGTGACAAGCTCAGCTTCAGTTTTGAAGATCTGGGCGAGCAGACCGTAAAGAATATTGCTAGACCAATCGGCGTCCACCGCGTCTCACTCGCCGATAGCGCCCCGATAACTGTTACGCCCAGCACCACTGTAAAGCAGAATTTGAAAGCAACCCAGCGACCGTCAATCGCTGTGCTGCCTTTCGCCAATATGAGCGGCGACCCGGAACAGGAGTACTTTGCCGACGGTATTTCAGAGGACATCATTACTGGTCTCTCGAAACTACGCTGGTTTTTAGTGATAGCTCGCAACTCGTCATTTACATACAGAGGCAAGGCAATCGATGTTAAGCGCGCCGCCCGCGAACTAGATGTCCGGTACGTTCTAGAGGGGAGCGTGCGCAAAGGTGGTAACCGTGTGCGTATCACGGCCCAACTAATTGACGCCGTGACTGGAAACCACATCTGGGCTGATCGCTACGACGGAGACTTGACCGACGTTTTCGCTTTACAGGATGAAATTACGAAGAAGGTGGTCGCGGCTATAGAACCAAAACTGCTTGAGGCCGAAGGCATCCGCTCGCAACGCCGCTCGCCCGAGGATCTCGACGCCTGGGAAATGGTAGTCCACGCCAACTCTTTGTTCTGGCGACTGACCAAGGCTGATGGCGAAGCTGCAATTGCTATACTAAAAAAAGCCGTCGATCGTTACCCGGACTATGCGCCGGCGCACAGCATGCTGGCTTTTGCCATGTTGGTGTCGCGGTTGCTCGGCTGGACGCTGGTCGCGCCACAACTAAAAGAGGCCGCCGCTCTCGCGGCACGAGCGGCTGAACTTGATGGCAGTGACCCTTGGGCGCATCTCGCACTCGGCTATGCGGCCTACATGATGCGGCATTACGAGGAAGCGCAGAATGAATATCAGCGCGCTATTGATTTAAATCCGAACTTCGCTGCCGCCTATGGCTACCGCGGTTTTGCGCTGGCGTCGGAAGGTCAGTCAGAACAAGCAATTCCGAATTTGGAACAAGCTATCCGCATGAGCCCGCATGATCCGCAGAACGCGATATTCAATGTGGCCCTCGCGGTCGCACATTTCTTCAGAGACCGTTATGCCGAAGCTGTCAGCTTCGCGCGCAAGGCTGTACAAGAACGCGACGGAGTAACGTCGGCTCACCGCATTTATATCGCGAGTCTCGCGCAAGCTGGTCAAATCGACGAGGCCCGTATGGCGTTGCGGCACCTAAGAGAGATAATGCCCAACGTCTCCGTCGCGTGGTGCGAGCAGCACGTTCCATTTGCCCCCGGCCCGATGGCCAAATTCCTTGAAGGCCTGCGCAAGGCCGGCCTGGACTAGCCGCGTCCACCGTTGTCTGCTTATGGCACCTCGCGACACATCGCGTCGCCCCAAGACTTTGGGCGCTAACGGAGCATAGCGGAAGTCGCGGGGCAGCAATCGATCGCCGGCGACGACGCTAGTGACCCGTGAGTGACATTGCGCGTTGGACCTAAAGAGCCTTTCGGCGTGTCAGCTCAGACCCTCGGCGTAACGCCGGTTGGCTTCCTCAAAAACCTGGCGGGCGCGGTTGCCGTCGGACGGCTGCTCGGACAGTGTATCCGGGTCCCATTCGCTGCGATGCGTCGCGAAGAAGTCACCGCCATAGACGTGGATTCCGGCGGTGAACTTGGAAGTCGGGTTGGTCACTGAATGGATGATGTCGTCGCCGAGCGGTTGGGCATCTTTCGCGGCGAGAGAGCGCGCACCTGCCGCCTCGAGCTGGCCCTCGCCCGCTTCAGCTATTCGGCGCCAGAAAATGTTGTCCTCGCGCCCGCCGTAGACGCCAATGATCGCCCACATGTGATGATTGTGCGGCATGATCATCATGCGCGGCGCCCACACTACGTTGAGGATACTCAAGTCCGGCGAGCGGTAGATCTCCTTAATACCCGCGCGGTCCGGCTCACCCAGCGACTTGAGTAGGCCGGCCGGGTCGGAGACCGCCCGTCTAACGACCTCGCAGATGGTCTTCGATGAACGATCCGCGGTGCGCGCGGCGCGGCAATCGGCGGTAAATCGATCGAGATCGAACATCGTATATGCCCTTGGGTTGGCATTCCACGCGTTCAAGTCGGACGATCTAAGCTTCGACGGGCTTGATTGTCCAATGCATTGATAGTTAATCTATTCATGTTGTTTTTGCATGAGAAGCGGCCCCGTATGAACCTTCGTCAACTGCAAACCTTAATCACCATCGCCGACGCCGGCGGTTTCGCCAGTGCCGCCGGGCGGCTGCATTTGAGCCAGCCAGCGGCCTCGCGCCAGATCCAGGCGCTGGAGGCCGAACTAGGCGTGCTGCTATTCGACCGAGTTGGCCGCCGCCTTCAACTCACCTCGGAGGGCGAGGACATAGTGCGCCGCGGGCGCCGTCTGTTGCAGGAAGCAGATTCATTGCGCGACCGCGCCGACGCGCTCAAGGGCGGGCTCACCGGGACGCTGCGAGTCGGCGGCAGCCCACAGCATATCGAGACCGTGCTGGCGCCCTTCGTCACTCGCTTCCGCCGCAAGCATCCCGGTATCGAAGTGCATTTCATCGAGGATGGAGGGGCACGCATCAGCGACCGGCTCGCGCAAGGCGACGTGCAGATCGTGCTTACCACTGCCGGCAATGAGCTGTTCTTCAGCCGCTTACTCTACCCAGCTTATGCCTTGGCCGTGGTCGCCCCATCGCATCCATTTGGGCGGCGCAGCTCAGTCGATGTTAGCGAGCTCGCCGATGAGCCTTTGCTGCTCCTGCACCGCGGGTTCGGTTCGCGCGGCTGGTTCGACGCTGCTTGTCACAACGCGGACATCAGCCCGCCAATCGTTCTAGAAAGCGGCGCCCCGCATACCTTAATGGCGCTCGCGGCCAGCGGCGAAGGCGTTGCGATTGTGCCGTCGAATGTCAGCATTCCGCGCAAGGGCGTCAAGGCAATGTCGGTCACCTATCGCGGCACGCCCATCGGGCGCTGGGTCTTGGTCGCTTGGGACAGACGACGGTTCTTTCCGCCCTTCGCCCAGCACTTCGTCAACGAGCTAGTCGCCCATTTGCACCGCGATTATCCGAACCGCGAACTGACGAAGCGCATGCCGCCGCTGCGGCGGCCAAAGTTGTCGGAATGATAGATGTCTCCTTATGGCACATCGCTGCGCTCGCGACACCGCACCATTTAGGACGCGAGACTTGACCGACGTTTTCGCTTTACAGGATGAAATTACGAAGAAGGTGGTCGCGGCGATAGAACCAAAACTGCTAGAGGCAGAAGGCATCCGCTCGCAACGCCGCTCTCCCGAGAATCTCGACGCTTGGGAAATGGTGATCCATGCCAATTCATTGTTCTGGCGACTGACCAAAAGTGACGGTGAAGCCGCAATTGCGATATTAAAAAAGGCCATCAATCGTTACCCAGAGTATGCACCGGCGCACAGTATGCTGGCTTTTGCCATGTTGGTATCGCGGTTGCTCGGCTGGACGCTGCATCTCGCACTCGGCTATGCGGCCTACATGATGCGGCATTACGAGGAAGCGCAGAATGAATATCAGCGCGCCATTGATTTAAATCCGAACTTCGCTGCTGCCTATGGCTGCCGCGGTTTTGCGCTGGCGTCGGAAGGTCAGTCAGAACAAGCAATTCCGGATTTGGAACAAGCTATCCGCATGAGCCCCGCGGCCGGACCATCCCATTAGCGGACCAATCGACCTGCCGTGCTACTCGTACTATTATCGTTGGGGGCCTCAGAAATGGCGGAGCGGCTGTGGCAGACGACCGCGTTGAACGGCGGCTGACGGCAATTCTGGCGGCTGACATCGCCGGCTACAGCCGACTGATGGGTGCTGACGAAGAGGGCACGCTCGCACAGATGAAAACGCATCGCCGCGAGCTGGTCGATCCAAAAATCGAGCAATATCGCGGCCGTATCGTTAAGACGACCGGCGACGGCATGCTGGTCGAGTTCACCAGCGTGGTTGACGCCGTACATTGCGCCATTGACGTGCAGCGCGCCATGGTCGGGCGCAATGCTGCCATTGCGGCCGACAAGCGTATCGATTACCGCGTCGGCATCAATGTCGGTGACATCATCCTGGACGGCGGCGATATTTTTGGCGACGGCGTGAATGTGGCAGCGCGTCTCGAAGGACTTGCCCCACCCGGCGGCATCTGCATCTCCGGCCGCGTGCACGAGGACGTCAGCGGCCGCCTCGATATCGGTTTTGCAGACGAGGGCGAGCATCAGCTCAAGAACATCGAGCGCCCGGTGCGGGTGTTCCGGATCGAACTTGAGGCTGCGGCGACGGCTCCGCGCAAAGCGCTGGCGATCCCCGAAAAGCCGTCGATTGCGGTGCTTCCGTTCGACAACATGGGCGGCGGCTCCGACGAGAACTATCTCGCCGACGGCATTGTCGAGGCGATCACCGCGGAGTTGTCGCGAATCCGCTCGTTTTTCGTCATCGCCCGCAACTCCGCCTTCACTTTTCGTGGTCGCACTGCCAATGTGCGCGACATCGGCAAGGAGCTGGGCGTTGCCTATCTGCTCGAAGGCAGCGTGCAAAAGGCCGGCAACCGCCTGCGCATCATTGTGCAGCTGATCGAGACCGAAGGCGGCGCCCACGTCTGGTCGTCACGCTATGACGGCACGCTCGACGACATATTTGATCTGCAGGACCGAATCACCGAGCAAGTCGCCGGTGCCATACATCCCTCGATCCGCAGCGCCGAGGTCGAACGCTCGCGACGCAAACGGCCGCAGGATCTCGGCGCCTACGACTATGCTATGCGCGCCATGCCACATTGCTGGTCGCTGGAAAAGGAGGAGAGCGCCAAGGCACTCGATCTGCTCGAAAAAGCCTTGGCGATCGACCCGAACTATCCACTGGCGCTCTCGCTGGCTGGTTGGTGCCAGGCGCAGCGCTCGGTTTATAACTGGGCGGACGACATCCCCGAAAGCCAAGAACTCGCGCGTACGCTCGCCGAGCGCGCCGCCGACCTAAGCGGCGACGACCCGCTTATTCTCGCGGTGCTCGGCGCAGTGCACACCTTCTTGCGCAATTACGGCACGGCGCGCGTGCTCATCGAGCGCGCTGTGGCGATCGATCCCAACTCCGCCTGGGCATGGAGCCGGCTTGGCTGGCTCGACAATTATTCTGACCGGGCGGACGAGGCGATCGAGAAATTCGAGCGCGCTGTGCGTCTGAGCCCGCTCGACCCGATGAACTTCAATAATTATGTCGGCATGGGCTCGGCACACGAAGTAGCGCAACGCTATAACGAGGCCGTGAAATTCTATCGGCGCGGCCTCGCTGAGCGGCCGAACGCCCTATGGATTTACCGCAATCTTGCATCGTCGCTGGTCGGCGCCGGGCGTATAGCGGAGGCGAAGGACGCCTATGCGCAGATGTTGCGCGCCTATCCCGGCATCACTGCGGAAAAATTCCGCCAAGCCATGGTGTTTTCCGGGGCGTCGCTCGATCGCATGACCTCGCAGCTCAAACTGCTCGGTCTGCCGGATTGAAGCATGGTGCGCCGCGCCGTGGATCGCCACCACTTCCGCTTATGATGCTGTGGACGGCTCCTCCACCGGCACGTGAGTGCCACGGATGTGGGCGCTGTTAAGTAAAGCTCCCACGATTCAGAGGAGCTATCCATGCAAACAGTCACGACAATCGGTCTCGACATCGCCAAGTCAGTCTTCCAGGTGCACAGCGTCGATGCCGCCGGCCAGGTGGTCATCCGGCGCCAGTTGAAGCGCCGCACCGTCCTGGCGTTCTTCCAGAAGCTGCCACCATGCCTGGTTGGGATCGAGGCTTGCGCCTCGTCGCATCATTGGTCGCGCGAACTGCAGGCACTAGGTCATACGGTGCGGCTGATGCCGCCGGCCTACGTCAAACCCTACGTCAAACGGCAGAAGAATGACGCGACTGACGCGGAGGCCATCTGCGAGGCAGTTACCAGGGTCAATATGCGGTTCGTGCCGACCAAGGCTCCCGAGCAGCAGAGCGGCCTGGTGCTACACCGCACACGCCATCTCTTCATCCGCCAGCAGACCTCAGTGATCAATGCGATCCGCGCCCATCTTGCCGAGTTCGGGATCGTCGCGCCGGGCGGACGCAAGGGCGTCGAGGAACTTCTTCATGTCGTCGCCGATCCAGCTGACAATCGGGTTCCTACGATAGCTCGTGCTTGTCTCGCAGCACTCGGAGTTCAGTTGCGCAGGTTCAAGGAGCAGATTCTGGAGTTCGATCGATTGATCACGGCCTGGCACCGATCCAACGAGATGAGCATGAGGCTCGATGAAGCTCCCGGTGTTGGTCCTGTGCTAGCCACTGCTGTGGTCGCTACCGTTGCTGACCCAAAGTCCTTCCGATCAGGGCGTAACTTCTCGGCCTGGATTGGGCTGGTGCCGAAGCAACACTCAAGCGGTGGCAAAGACAGGCTCGGCAGTATCAGCAAGCAAGGTGACCGCTATCTGCGCGGCCTGTTCGTGGCCGGCGCGCTCGCCGTCATCCGCTATGCCAAGATCCATGGCACCAAACATCGGCCATGGCTCACGGCTTTGCTGACGCGGCGGCCGACCAAGGTTGCTGCTATCGCGCTCGCCAACAAGATCGCGCGAATGGTCTGGGCTATGATGGCCAAGGGCGAACGATACAAGGAACCCGTCGCGCTTGCGGCGTAAACGAGATCGCGCCGGACAACCGGCGTGATGTGAAGGTTGGGAGGACGAACAGCACGTAATGCAGAGCCGGTCGATCTGGCGATCAGGACAACCCACTTGTGCCATAGCATTGTCGAATGCGAGCTTTTGGTCGGGACCTGATCCGCGGAGGGCATTATGGCCAGCGGCCTCGTGTGCCGCGCTTAAAGGCCGAACACATGGCTGCACCGACCAATGCTGCTTCCGTGAAGAAAGCTCTTGCCAACTCGGAGCCGTCCACACATGGCACATCGCGACATGTCACGCATGTCCGTTATCGGAGCTGACCGGACGAATGCCAATCGCACGCTGTGCTGCTGATGATGACAATTATCGGAGGTTAGGGGCCGGCGAATCCTATGAGAAGGTTGGAGTGTTTCACCTTGTCAGCACTCAGGTTGTCATTCCGGCAAGGGATCAGCGGAACGCCGGTGTCCGCTTTACGCCCGAAAGTGGAAAACTGCTTGCCGCCTTGTCGTAGCGTCGCGCTAAAATCGACGTCTCCGCGCTTGCTGCCTAGCCCAGTATCGCTCGAAACCTACAAGCGGTCGGGACCGAGGGGCTTGCTGCGACAAACGGTGGGTCGCAGCGCGCTCAACGGCCTCCGTGCACGTCTCTTCGAAAGGCAAACCTTTAAAGTGAGTGTGCAAGAACGAGTCTTTCGGCACTGCTGATAAATACGCCGTGCCGTTCGGGCCACGCAGGCTAAGTCGCCAAAGAGTAGGTGTATCGAAGCGTGGCGTATCCCCCGGTTCGCTGTCCCCAAAGTCGAAGTACACCGGTGCGCGGCTGGATCCCCAGTCCCGCAGAAGTTCGTTCTCTTTCGATAGGACCGAAACTATCCGTGGTTCACGGGTAATGACTATGCCTGA
>Ga0335083_10005419_pt1 | contig 16083 bp, 17 predicted proteins | sample Lox_Sample_42_FD_206716 | JGI IMG/M metagenome (GOLD analysis project Ga0335083, IMG submission 206716) | Soil microbial communities from Loxahatchee National Wildlife Refuge, Florida, United States - Lox_Sample_4.2 | ecosystem: Environmental > Terrestrial > Soil > Wetlands | place: USA... | reverse complement strand
TCATGGGTCGACCTCGGAGGTCAGCGAGGCGTTGACGTCCGCGCCGCCGGCCAAGATCGTCGCCAAGTACCTGGCGCCGTACCTCGAATCACGGGACCAGGCGGCATTACGATGACGCCGCAGCCCGGACCCCCGATGGACACTTCAGACCCTGCTGGCAGTGGAACACCCGGAACGATCCGCGTCGTGATCGCCGATGACCATGCCGTGGTTCGCCGCGGCTTGCGCCAGGTACTCGATGCAGAGGACGGATTCGAGGTCGTGGCCGAGGCATCCGACCTCGACGGCGCCCGCCGCTACGTGCGCGGCCATCACCCGGACGTGCTCGTGCTCGACCTGAACATGCCGGGCGGATCGAGCCTCGACGGGATTCCGGAGATCCGCGCCGAGTGTCCGGGAACGCAAATCGTCGTCCTGACGATGCAGGACGAGCCCGCCTACGCACGCCACGCGCTGAGCGCGGGCGCGCTCGGCTACGTCCTCAAGGAGTCCGCCGAGTCGGAGCTGGTCGAGGCGATTCGCCGCGCCGCGGCGGGCGATACGTACCTGAACCCGCGTCTGGGCGCGCGCGTCGCCGCCGAGCCGCCGCCAGGCCTCCCCGACGGATTGTCCGAGCGCGAGGTCGAGGTGTTGCGGATGATTGCGCTGGGACACACGAACGCCGAGATAGCCGAACAGCTGTATCTATCGGTGCGGACGGTCGAGACTCACCGCGCCCACATCCAGCAGAAGCTGCGCCTCGCGTCACGGTCGGAGCTCGTCCGGTACGCGCTCGATCACAGGCTCGTCGACGTCTAGCGGGCTGACACCGGCGGGGCGGCGGAAGTCGGGATCGACGGCCGACGGCGCCACCTTGGTGCAACCCCCGCCAATGGCGATTTCGTCGCGCCCGCCTTGGTGACCGTCGATTGCGACGAGCACGTTGTTGAACACCGTGCCTCGTCGAAACGGCACGCGTTATCGCGCGAGCGACCGGTAGTGGTCTCGCCAGATCAGCTTGTAAATCGGGATCCAGCGGGGAATGTCCCTGATCCCGGGAATGAACGGGACGAGGATCAGCGCGAGGCTGAGCACGCCCATGATCGCCATCACGAGAATGTCTGCGTTCGCTGACGTCGAGAACGGCTTGATCTGGTACCAGAACGTGTACAGCCACAGCCACACCTGTCCGGGGTAGCTGCCGGTCTCGTTCATCATGCCCCACTGCCCCCCGAGCAAGTGCTCGGCCTGGGCGCGGTTCGAGAGCACGCCCCCATCGGCCATGAACAGGAGCGGCTTGGTGTAGTCGGTCTGGTAGAACTGCTTGCTGGACAGGAGCGCCCCGTCCAGCCCACCGCTCTGCGCGAAGCCGAGCAGCCCGGCCATCATCGTCGGCAGCGGGCCGTAGTTCCCCGCCGGCACCGAGATTGCGGTACTGCCGGCACTGGCCGTTGCCTTCGCCAATCCGTTCTCGTAGGCGGTGGTCCACTTCGCCTGCTGGTCCGAGGAGGCGGACTCGTAGGCGCTGACCGCGGTCTGCAGCGCCGGCGGGCCGGTGATCGAGCGCAACGGCGCCAGCACAAAATCCTGTGCGGTGTTCACCGGATGGCTCACACCGAGCCACTTCTGCGGCCGGACGAACAGGATGTGCTGTCCGTCGGACGCGTGGTTGTACGGCGGACCGTAGCCGCCGGTGTCGCTTGAGCCATCGAGTTCGGTGGTGGCCGTGGTCACGAAATCGACCGGGTCGGTACGTGCCCACGACTGGACGGTGCTCGGCTTCTCGTCGGGCGAGGAGAAGAGGATCGTCAGCACCACGGCGAGCGCGAGCATCACGCCGAACGCAATGCACGCCTCCTTGACGATGTCGTAAGACCGATAACCGCCCTCCCACTCGCGGTAGCGATCGTGCTCGGCCAGGCGCTCGCGGCGGCTCATGACGCTGACGCTTCGGCGTCCGGGCCGGCACCGTCACCACCGGCCGCCGCAGTGGTTGCGGGGAGCTTGAACGGTGGCACGACGCCGTGCTTGCGCACGAGCAGGATGTGGCCGATGACGATTGCCACCACGGCTGCCGGTAGCACCAAGATGTGGTAGCTGTACATCTGGCCGAAGTTGAGCAGGTTGAAGAACGAGCCGATTCCGGCGGCGTTCATCGCGTCCTTGGCCTGGGTGGAGATCCACTGGGCGTCGAAGTTCTGCTGGGACACGTAGCCGGTCAGCGCGCACGGGATCGCGACCAGGAACGTGATCGCTCCGGTGATCCAGACGGCCTTGCGGCCGCCGCGCCAGGCGGCCATGAAGTACTTCCCCCACAGGTGGATGACCATGACGAAGAAGAACAGCTCGACCGACCACAGGTGGACACTGTTGAAGAAACGCCCGATGCCGGTGAAGTGCCACCACCCGGGTCCTTTCAGCGCGAGGATCGTTCCCGACAGAATGATCACGGCAAGTGAGCTCAGCGACAGAACCCCGAACACGTAGATCCACGACGCCACGTAGGAGGGCTGCTTGTCGGGCAGCGCCTTCTCGGGAGGCAGTGTGCGCACGGCCCAGTCCCGGAGCGCCCCGCTCCAGGAGCGCGGTTCGTGCTCGAGGGCGGGCCCTTCGTGCTCGGAGATGCTCATCAGGACTTTCCGCCGGGGCCGTGTGACGGGAACTTGATCAGGATCGCGGCCCAGAACACGATCACCATGAGCACGATCACGACGAGGTTCGACACCGACAACTGGAAGAAGTGCCAGTGCACATATGACGCGTGGTGATTCAGATTGAAGACTGCAGCCATGACAGGGCAGGCTACGGGCCGCGGCGACCCTCACCATCGGGGGTCACGCGCGGCCGCAGTTCGGCTAACTACTGACCGGCACTTGCGGCGTGAGGTGTGAGCATCCTCACACCTCACACCGTAAGAAAACTCACACCGTCTGTGCGAGCGATACTCCGACCCGTTCGGCCAGCTCGACCAGCCGGGTGGAGTAACCCCACTCGTTGTCGTACCACGCCACGACCTTCACCTGCGTGCCGTCGATGACCGAGGTCAGCCCGGCATCGAAGATCGACGAGTAGGTGGACTTCACGATGTCCGAGGAGACGATCGGGTCCTCGGTGTAGTCGAGGATTCCCTGGAGCGGGGCCTCGTCGGCGGCGGCGGCGAAGGCGGCGTTGACCTCATCCTTCGTCGTCGGACGCTCGGTCTCGACGGTCAGGTCGACGAGCGACCCCGTTGGGGTCGGTACCCGCACCGCGAACCCATTCAGCTTGCCGTCGAGCTCGGGGATAACCAGTCCGAGCGCCTTGGCGGCGCCAGTGGAGGTCGGGATGATGTTGAGCGCAGCGGCGCGTGCACGGCGCAGATCGCTGTGGGGGCCGTCGAGCAGGTGCTGATCGGACGTGTAGGCGTGGACCGTGGTCATCAGGCCATGGCGGATCCCGACCGTCTCATGCAGCACCTTGGCGACCGGGGCCAGGCAGTTCGTCGTGCAAGAGGCGTTGGAGATGATGTTGTGGAGGTCCGGGTCGTACACCTCGTCGAAGTTCACGCCGAGCACGACGGTCGCGTCGGGTGGCTGATCACCCTTGGCGGGGGCAGAGATGATCACCTTGCGGGCGCCGGCCGCGAGATGTTGCTCGGCGCCGGCGCGGGTGCGGAACCTGCCCGTCGACTCGATCACGACGTCGACGCCGAGTTCGTCCCACGGCAGCGCCCTCGGGTCGGTCTCCGCGAACGCCTGGATGTTCATCCCCACGAGGGAGATCCCACCGTTCTCGGCCGCGACCTTTCCGGGGAACTGCCCGAACACGGAGTCGTACTGGAGCAGGTGGGCAAGCGTCGGTGCCGCCACGAGATCATTGATGGCCACGACCTCGATGTTGGCATCCTGCTCGTAGGCCGAGCGCAGGAAGCAGCGCCCTACCCGGCCAAATCCGTTGATGGCAACTCGTACAGGCATTAGAACCTCTTTTCTCTGGTTGTGGTGGGTGGGCGCTACACCTCGAGCGACGGCATCGGGGGCGGCGGCGCGGCCGCCTCGACCCTGACACGGGCGTCGACTATCAGCGCTCCGTCCGGCCCTGCGATCAAGGGATTGCAGTCGAGCTCGGCGATCTCGGGATGGGCCTCGACCATCGCGCTGACGCGCAGCAGCACATCCTCGAGCGCCGCAACATCGCAAGGAGGCGCGCCGCGATAGCCGTCGAGCAATGGGAACGTTCGAAGTGAGCGCACCATTTCGCGGGCTTCGAGGTCGGTAACGGGCGTGATCCGGACCGCCACATCGCTGACCAACTCAGCGGTGGTCCCGCCCGCGCCGCACGCGAGCACGGGGCCGAAGCTGTGGTCGTGGACGACTCCGACGATCAGCTCGACCCCCACGGGCGCCATTGGCTGAACGACCAGCCCGTCAAGACGATGCCCGGCCCGCGTGACGGCGTTTTCGATGTCGGCGGCGGCAGCACGGACCTCGTCGGCCCCTTCGAGTCCGAGCCGCACGCCCCCGGCATCGGTCTTGTGCACAAGCCCGGTCGCGCTCGCCTTGAGCGCGACCGGCACTCCGAGCTCCGTCGCCGCCGCGACGGCCTCGGCAGCGTCGCGGACCACACGCGTAGTGATCAGCGGCAGCCCGTAACAGTCAAACAGCTGCACCACGCATGCCGGCGGCAGCCAGGCTTCGTCGTTTGCAAGCTCCTTGCTGATGATCGCCGCCGCCTCGACCGGCCGGAGGTCCTCAAAAGTTGGTGCAGAACCCACGTCCCGCGCTCGCCAGCGACCGTGACGGGCGGCCAGCGCCATCGCGCGAGCGGCATCCTCCGGAAACTCGTACGCCGGTACCCGGACCTCACGTGAAGACAGCTCGCCCGGAACCTCGCCGCTAACCATGAACGCCGATGCGGTCGTCACATGGGGATTGGCCCGCGCGAAGTCGCGAATTACTGCGGCGACTTCGGCGGCGGTGGTTACGAGCGCGGGGACGAAGAGCGAGATGATCCCGTCGCACGCGTCTGCCGCAGCCAGCGTCTGGAGGGTCCGGCGGTAGTCGTCGGCGGAGGCGGCCGCGGTCATGTCGACGGGGTTACCGAGCGCCGCGCCGGCGGGCAGGACCTCGGCGAGCTCGGCTCGGACCGCGGCCGGCAGCTCGGCGATCTCGACCCCGGCCGCCTGACAGGCGTCCGCGCATAAGATCCCAGGTCCGCCGCCGTTGGTGACGATTACCACCCGGTCCCCGCGCGGGACCGGCTGCGCCGACAGCAGTGCCGCAGCGTCGAACAGCTCATGCATCGTGTCGGTCCGAATCACCCCCGCCTGATCGAACAGCGCATCGACGGTGACGTCCGAGGCCGACAACATCGCGCCGGTGTGCGACGAGGTCGCGCGGGCACCGGCGGCGGAGCGTCCGCTCTTGACCGCCACGATCGGCTTCGTGGCCGACACCCGGCGGGCGACCCGCGCGAACTTCCTGGGGTTGCCGAACGACTCGAGATAGAGCAGCGCCAGCTTTGTGTCCGGATCCTGTTCCCAGTACTGGAGAAAGTCGTTGCCCGAAAGATCGGACTTGTTCCCGACCGACACGAACGACGACAGTCCAACCCCGAGGCGACTCGCAGCCTCGATGATCGCGATGCCAAGACCGCCGCTCTGAGACATGAACCCAACGCCGTCCGGCTCGACGGGCAGCGGCGCGAACGTCGCGTTCAGCCGCACGCTTGGGGACGTGTTGAGGACGCCGAGGCAGTTAGGGCCTACGATCCGGATCCCGGCGTCCCGGCACACCTCGAGCAGCTCTCGCTGCCGGGCGGCGCCTTCGGCGCCGACCTCCGCGAACCCCGACGAAATCACGAGCAGGCTGCGCACGCCAGCGGCCGCGCATTCGCGCGCGACTCCCACCACCTGCTCAGCGGGCACCGCCACGATCGCCAACTCGACGCCCCCGGGAATCTCCCCCACGGACCGGTACGCCCTTTGTAACTGCACGAGGTCGACCTTGTTGTTGACCGCGTAAATCGCGCCGGTGAAATCCGCCGCAAGCAGGTTGTGCAGGATCTCGCCACCGATCGTGCCGCGCCGCCGGGACGCGCCGATCACGGCGACCGAATGAGGCTCGAGGAAGCTCCGCACCGCGGCCACCGCGCCGATCCGTTCCCGTTCCTCGAACCGTTCGACCGCCGCGGCTGACAGCGAGGTCGGCATCTCGACCTCGAGCGCGTCCGGCGCCGACCGAAGCTTGACGGGGAATCCGCTCTCACGGAAGACGTGAATCATCCGGTAGTTGTGCGGCAACACCTGCGCGAACAGCGTCGAGAACCCGTGCTGCTCGGCCACCTCCGCGAGATGGGCGAGCAGGATCGTCGAGATACCACGGCCCTGCCACTCATCCGCGACCAGGAACGCCATCTCGGCGCGGCCGTAATCGATCCGGACGTAGGCCGCGTGAGCAATGATCGCGCGCGGGTTGCCGCTCTCGACGACCAGTCCGAAACGATCCGCGTAGTCGACGTTGACCGACCAAGACGTGGCCCAGTCCAGGTTGACCGTTCCGAAGAAGCGAAACCAGATCGCATTCGGCGAGACGGACTCGAGGAAGGCGCGCATCGCCGCCCCATCGTCGGCCCGCACCGGACGCACGTGCACGGTCGCTCCGTCGCGTAGGACGACGTCAGCCTCGCGCTCAAATGGATATCTCGCCGTGGCGGGGATCGCGCTCATCGATCTCGCTGACCGCGATCGTCAGCCGGCCGCGTAGACGGTGGCGACGTCGAGCGTCGAAACCACGCCCACTGGGTATCCACCGGCTTTGTCGATCACCAGAAGGTGCGACACGCCGTGCTCGCTCATCAGCTGCGCCGCGGTCCGAACGGCCTCATCTGCGGAGATCGAGAGCGTCTCGGTTGCGGCCACTTCACGAGCCGCGCAGTCGGCACCCGTGGCCACCGCCGCGGCCACGTCCAGAGCTGACACAACGCCGATCGGACGCTCTGCGTTCGACGCCGTGACCAATACAGCGTGTACCCGATGGTTGGCCATGATCGCGGCGACATCCTGGAGTCGATCGTCGGCGCTGCAAGTCAGAACACCGGGATGCATGCAGTCGCGGACACGTACATGCGTGAGCGCCGAGGTGGCTGTTGGCTGAATTGGCATGGCCCAAGCGTCGCCGACGACCCAGTGGCCAAGCATCCGGGCTCGGCGGCGCCTTGGCATCGGGAAACTACGGATCGGCCTCGGAGCGCTGGACTCGGTGTCGCCCTATCCGTAGGTTCTCAAAATCTGTGCGGGACTAAACACTGGCACGGTCGATCTCCACTGCCATCTGCTCCCCGGGATCGACGATGGAGCCCGCGATCTCGCGGATGCCGTCGAGATGGCTAGACAGGCCGCGGCCGATGGCATCGCGGCAATCTGCGCGACTCCCCACATCCGCGCCGATCACGCGGTGTGCATCGAGGACCTGCCGGCGCGGCGGGCCGAGTTGCGCGACGCGCTTCTTCAGGTTGGGTGCAGCACGTGCGTGCTGCCGGGCGGCGAGGTCGCCGCTGAAATGCTCGGTGCGCTCGACGATCCCGAGCTGGCGTCGGTGACACTCGGAGGATCCGGAGTGTGGATCCTGCTCGAGCCTGCCCCGGGACCGCTCGATGAGCGCCTTGACGCGGCCGTCGACGCCCTTCGGGCTCGAGGCTTCCGCGTGCTCCTGGCTCATCCCGAGCGTCACCCTGGCCCTCACTTCGTCGACCGGCTGGGACGGCTGATCGCCAAGGGCGCGCTCATTCAGGTGACTGCCGCATACTTGAGGGATGCGCCGACTCGACGGGCGATTCTTACGCTCGCACGGGCGGGGTTGATCCACGTTCTCGGGAGTGATGCCCACTCTTCACGCGCCGGCCGTCGAGTCGAGCTCGCGGCGGCGCTCGAGATCCTGGCGACGACCGAGCCGGTGGCGTCTCACCTGGAGTGGGTGGCGCACGCGGCGCCCTGGGGGATCGTGCGCGGGCAGGACGTCGTCAGTCCCTTCCGGTCAGCCGATGCTTAGTTCTGGAGTCGCGCTGAAACCGTCAGCGGACGGATCGTCACCCGCTCGGCGAACTGCTCGACCGTTTGCCGACTGCCGGTCCCGAGCCCGTGACGAAGGAAGTTGGCCGAGCCGGCGGCCGCGCCGAGCACCAAGGCGTCGCGCAGCTGGAGGCCCCGCGCCCACCCGGCCGCGATGGCACCCGTCATCGCGTCTCCGCATCCCTCGCGAAACCCGCGGGGAAGCATCGGCGGCACAATCTCGAACGCCTCATCGTCTTCGGCCAGCACGAGAATCGGCGCGTCCGCGCGGGTCAGCGCGACGGCGCGGGCCCCGGCGGCCACCAACCGCCGTACCCCATCGAGCGCTCGGCGGCCATCGACCGGGCCGCGCACGTACTCGGCCAGCTCCCAGTCGTTCAGCTTGACGACGTCGGGCCGGTATGCGAGGACGCGGTCCAGGCGCGGCGTGGACAGGTCGACGATCACCGGAACGCCGGCCGCCCGGACGTCCGCGGCCAGCGTCTCGTATACCTCGTCGGGAAGCCCGTCGGCGGGAAACGGGTTGCACAGCACGAGGGCCTTGCTGTCGAGCGCCGCCGCGCAGGTCGCGGCTACGAGGTCGTCGACCTCGTGCCGCTGTGGTGCCGGGCGCGCCCCATTGGCGACCAAGCGCCGTTCCCCCGTCCGCCGATCGACCACATAGCTGCCGCTGAATCCCGTGGTATGCACGACCCGCCGCTCGCCGGGAACTGCCTCGAGCAGCGGAAGCAGCGCCGCGCCGGTCTCGCCACCGAGGAATCCGCACAGGATCGGCCACGCCCCGAGTTCGGCCGCCATCCGCGCGACCCATACACCCTGGCCGGCCGCGTGCACGTGCACCTGTTCGGCGGCGCCCGCGGCCTCGATCGTGATGCTGAGCAGCGGATCGGGGCCGAACACGGCGACGGGAAGATGCTCGCGATCGTCCGACATTGCTCTGACCGTTGACGATGTCCGAGTCCCCCGCATCGGGGAAACGCCGCATTGTTGTTGCGGTGCTCTAGTGCCTGTCCCGCGGTGATTGGACGATGGCGCGGACATAGGCAGCGTTTACCGTCGCGCCCATGAGCGCTAGCAGCAACAATCCAGACTCTTCCGCGGCACGGCGGCCGATCACCAACACTTACGAGGATCTCCGCAGACGCAACGCGCGCCGCGCCGACGTCGCTCGTGCGCGCGAGATGCGTGCCCGGATCGAGCGGGTTCTGCAGACCGCGCGGCAGCGAGCAACGCGAGATCGGGGCTGAGCGTGCCCCAGCGCCATCGATTGCGCGTCGTGATCGCCGGCGGCGGCGTCGCCGCGCTCGAGACCTTGCTGGCGCTCCGGGCGCTGGCGGGTCATCTGATCGACGTCACGCTTGTCTCGCCGACGCCCGAGTTCGTCTACCGCCCGGTGACCGTCGCCGAAGCCTTCGACCGGGCACAGGCGCGTGTGTACGACCTCGCGGAGATACTCGCCGACCAGGGCGGCGGCGAGTTCATCGATGACACGCTGGCGGATGTCGAAATCCGCGGCCGAATCGCGGTGACCATGGGTGGCAACAGGATCTCGTTCGACGCCCTGGTGATCGCCACCGGAGCGGTGCGCGGCGCCCCGTTGCCGGGCGCATTCACATTCGGCGGCCGGGACGACGTCCCGGTTCTGCGCGGCCTGCTTCACGACCTGACCGCGGGACGGGCGGGATCGGTGGCTCTCGCGCTTCCGTCGGCACGCATGTGGCCGCTACCTTTGTATGAGCTCACGCTGATGACGGCCGCCCACCTCAACGAGCACGGTGCTAGGGACGTCCGGGTCACGCTGGTCACGCCTGAGGAGGAGCCGCTCGAGCTCTTCGGACCCGCCGCGACCGATGCGGTGTGCTCGCTGCTCGAGGCGCGGGGTGTGACCGTCCGGTCCTCGTCGCTCCCAGCCATAGTGCGCGGCCGCACGCTGTTGCTCGCGGGCGGCGCGGAGGTGTTCGCCGACCGGGTGATCACCCTGCCCGTGCTCGAAGGGCCAAGGCTATCCGGCCTCCCTCACGACCAGCACGGCTTCATTCCGGTCGACAAGTTCGGGCGGGTGAGCGACGCCGAGCACGTCTTTGCCGCGGGCGACGTGACCGCGTTCCCGCTCAAGCAGGGAGGCCTCGCGGCTCAGCAGGCCGATGCCGTGGCAGGAGCAATCGCCGCCCTGGCGGGCGCCGCCGTCACACCCGAGCCGTTTCGCCCTGTGCTGCGAGGACTGCTGCTCACGGGAGGCGCGCCGCTCTACCTGCGCGCCGAGCCGCAGCGCCTCGTCCGCGAGGCGACAGTGGCGATCGAAGCGCCCCGGGCCCACCGACCCTCGCGCGACGCCTCGTCGGCGGCCGGGCAGGCGCTGTGGTGGCCGCCGGCGAAGATCGCCGGTCGGTACCTGGCGCCGTACCTCGCGACTGCGCGCCCGTCGCCGCTCAGCTCGGGGGTGCTCGCCGATCGGGTTCCGGTACCGGGCCCCCCGGTCACCGACGACGAGTATGAGGATGCGCTCGCGCTCGCGCTGCTCCTCGCGGACTGTGACGCGCGCTGGGGCGACTATGCGTCGGCCCTGAACGCGCTCGACGCGGCCGAAGCATTGCAGGGCGCGCTGCCGCCCGAATACGAAGCCAAGCGGCACGAGTGGCGCGCCGAAGGTCGGCTCGTCAACTACTGAATCGGGACATCAGCGGGCGCGACCACGCCCGCCCGGGTCGGTCCCCCGGACGGGCGAGGCGCTTGCGCCTAGGCGAGCGCGGGCTCGGCAGAGCGCCCAGCGGTTGCGGCGGGACGCTTCGACCCGCTCAGGACAACCTTGAGCGCGCCCGTGTTGGCCGCGTCGGCGAACGTGTCGTACGCGCTCATCGTGTCGCCGAGGGCAAACCGATGGGTCGCGAACAGCGCCGGGTCGAGCCGACCGCTGGCGATCAGCCTCATGAGCTGCGGAATGCTGAACGTGTCGACGAGCCCGGTCGTCACGGTCACGTCGCGGATCCACAGCTTCTCCAGGTGCAGCGTGGCGGGCTTGCCGTGGACACCAATGTTCGCGAGCCGGCCGCCCGGGCGGATCAGCTCGGCAGCGAGCTCGAACGTGGCCGGAACGCCGACTGCTTCGAAGGCGCAATCGGCCCCGAGGCCGTCGGTCAACTCCATGACCTGCGCGACCGGGTCGTCGACGCCGTTGTTGATCGTCACATCGGCCCCGAATCTCCGCGCCCCGTCCAGACGGCTTTCGGCGAGATCGATCGCGATGATCCGCCCCGGTGTGTACAGCCTCGCGGTCAGGATCGCTGCGAGCCCGATCGGACCGGCGCCGACGATCGCGACTGTGTCGCCGGGCGAGACCATGCCGTTCAGCACCCCCACCTCGAACGCCGTCGGGAGGATGTCAGCGAGGAACAGGACCTGCTCGTCGGTGAGACCGTCCGGAACCTTGTACACGGAGTTGTCAGCGAACGGGACGCGTGCGTACTCGGCCTGGAGGCCGTCGATCAGGTGTCCAAAGATCCAACCGCCGCCGCCGAGGCACTGGCCGTAGCGTCCCTCCTTGCAGAACCGGCACCTTCCGCAGGAGGTCACGCACGAGATCAGCACGCGGTCACCGGGCGCGACGGTGCCGACACCCGCTCCGATCTCCTGAACGGTGCCGACGGCCTCGTGGCCCAGGATCGTTCCGGCCGTCGTCTCAGGCACGTCGCCCTTGAGGATGTGCAGGTCGGTGCCGCAGATCGTGCTGGTGTCGATGCGGACGATGATGTCCGTCGGCTCCAAGATCGTGGGATCCCCAACGGAGTCCCACCCGCGCTCACCGGGCCCGTGATAGACGAGCGCTTTCATGATCGCGCCTCCTATCTGTGTGGGTGGTTTGCGCAAGGGTAGGCACGGCGGTACCCCGCGCCATCCGGGTTTTTCCTCATCGGAGGACGTGGGTGATGCGCATGTGACCCCAGCGTCGACGAAATGGCGCGTAGCGCGATGAGCGTCACTGGAGGGCTCCGTATTTGTCCCGCAGGCCGTGCGCGTTGCCCCGGATGAGCGGACAGCCGGACGGTGGGAACCTCGTGTCATGAAGACTCAAGAAACGGAAACCTTTGAAGAGATCATCGCGGGCCATCGCGAGCTTCTGCGCGAGCAGGCCCTGCAGCAGCTGAAGAAGCGTCGTGACTTCGCAACTCACCTGTTCACCTATGTGCTGACCAATCTCGTTGTCTGGTGCATCTGGCTGGTGATCGGTCTGTCTTCCCACAGCTGGTGGCCGTGGCCGGTGTTCGTGACCCTTGGTTGGGGGATCGGCATCGCGTTGAACGCCTGGGATGTATACATGCGGCATCCGATCACCGAGGGCGACCTCCAGCGAGAGATGCGGCACCTCGAGTCTCGATGAGGGCTCGCCGGTCGCCTGACTACAGCGTCCAGTAGTGCCCGACATGGGCGGCGACGCGTGAGGTCACGAACGGGTCCGGCGCGATCGATTGGGCCGTCCCGACTCCCGCCAGCGCCGTGATCGTCGCCATCACCGATTCGGCCATCGCCGGGGGGTCATAGCCGCCTTCGAGCACCGCGCCTACAGGCGCGTCGAGTGTCGTGGCCATGTCCCGCACGTGGCAGGCCATCTGTGCGTAGGAGCTCGCATCGAGCAGACAGTGGCCGAGCGGATCGGCGCGGTGCGCGTCGAATCCGGCGGAGATCAGCACGAGCTGGGGTGCGAACTCGAGACCCGCGGGGATGATCACGTACTCCAGCGTGGAGACCCACGTCTCCTCGTCGGATCCATGAGGCACGGGCACGTTGATCGTGTAGCCCCGACCCTTGGCGGAGCCGGCGTCGCTGACCTCGCCGGTTCCCGGGAACAGCCCGAGCTCGTGGATGCTCGCGAACAGCACGTCAGATCGCCGGCGAAAGATGTCCGCGGTCCCGTTGCCGTGGTGAACGTCCCAGTCGATGATCATCGCTCGCTCGACGCCGAGCTCGCGGATCGCCAGCTCGGCAGCGATTGCGACGTTGTTGAACAGGCAGAAGCCCATCGCGTAGTCCTCGCAGGCGTGATGACCCGACGGGCGCATTGCGCTGAAGCCGGCGCGCGCCTCGCCGCGCATCAACGCCCGCACCATTTCGCAGGCGCCACCGGCGGCGTGCAGCGCGGCCCGATATGAAGCCTCGCCGACGAACGTGTCCGGGTCGATCTGACCGCCGCCGGCGCTGCACAGGTCCCGGATCCTCTTGACGTGCGAGGCGCTGTGTACGAGCTCGAGCTCCCGCTCGGCAGCGGCGGGCGCCTCGCGCACGTCGCAGCCGAGCCACCCCACCTGCGCCATCGCTCCGTCGAGCACGCCAATCCGCTCCGGCGTGTCCGGATGGTCAGGCGAAAGGAGGCTCGGGTCATGCTCGAGCGAGGACGGATGGTGAAAGTAGAGCATGCGCTCGTCCGATCGACGGCCGTCGCTCACTTGCCGGAGTTGTGTTCCGGCGGGACCGCCAACACCGGGCACGGCGCGATGTGGAGCAGACGTTGGGTGACCCCGCCGAGCAGCAGACCGGTGAGCGGCGTGCGCCCTCGCGTGCCCACGACGATCACATCCGCGTGATCCTGCGTCGCGAGTTCGGCGATCGCGTGTGCCGCGTTTCCGACCTGGCTGCGCGTCCTTTGGAGTGTCGCCCCGGTTCCGTTGGTCGCGAGCTCCGCGACCTGTCGCTCGATCTTCGCCTGGACGTCTTCCTCATTGGCGTGGATGGGCAAGCTGCCGCCGCCCTTCCCCGGGAGCGTGAACTCCTCGCAATAGACGGCGGTCAGCTGTCCGCCGCTCTCTGCCACGAGCGCTTGTGCATGCGCCAGCGCGCGGTCTGCGGCTTCAGACCCATCGGTTGCCCAAATCACGTTCTTGTACATCGCGTCGTCCTCTGATCCGGGTTGGCTAGTGAACCAGCTGCGGACCCGCGCCGGATCACCCCTCGCCCCATGCGAGCACGCCGGCGACGTCCAGCGTCGACAGAATCCCGATCGGACGCCCCCCCTCGGCGTCGGTGACAACGAGATGGCTGACGCCGTTGCGGAGCATCGCCTCGCCGGCCTCACGCAGCGGCACGCTCGGGCTGACCGTGATGACCGGCTCGCCTGCCAGGTCCCTCGCGGTCGGCTCTCGCTCGTCGCGGATGCCCGCCGCAACCAAATCAAGATCGGAGATTATTCCCCACACGAAGCACTCCGGCTTCTCGTGCGAGATGCCCACCACCGCTATGCAATGAACGTGATGTGCGGCCATCAACCGCGCCACCTCCGTTGCGCTCGCATCAGGCTCGCAGGACAAGATCCCAGGATGCATCGCATCCGAAACGGTCGCGTGCTCCAACGACGGCATCAAATAGCTGCCGTGATAAGTCTGAGTAGCGGTGTCGGCCATGGCTTTCATCTCCTCGTGTCTCGCTAACGACACCCTAAGACCGACTAGAGGCCCGTGTGATCCGCCGCCGACCGAACGACGATTGCGGGTTTTCCACATCCGGCGGCCGAGCCACAGCGACGGCCTCGCATTCTGCCGCGCTCATCGGAAGAAACCCGTGATCTTCGTGCGGGGTTCACCGGCTGCGGTCCTGTAGCTACAGCGGATTGCGCAACGCCGGCGCGGGCATACCCTGCCGTCATGGTCCCCTTGGGGGAAAATCGCGGGTCGGCATCCGCAAACGACGACGCCGCGATAATCGATGCGTCGATCGAGAACCGCACCTTCGGCGAGATCGAGATCGGTGAGAGCGCCGCACTCGAGCGCACGCTGAGCTGGCGGGACGTGGAGTTGTTTGCGGTGATGTCGGGCGATGTGAACCCCGCCCACGTCGATGAGGAGTACGCCCGCACGGACAGGTTCCACGGGATCGTCGCCCACGGCATGTGGGGCGCATCACTGATCTCCGCCCTGCTCGGTACCCGCCTGCCCGGCCCCGGCGCGATCTACCTCGAGCAGACGCTCCGCTTTCGCCATCCGATCACGATCGGAGACACGATCAGCGTCTCCGTCACCGTCGCGTCTAAAGACCCGGCGCATCAGCGCGTCGTGCTCGATTGCTGTTGCGTGAACCAACGCGGAGAGACCGTGATCGACGGAACGGCCGTCGTGCTCGCGCCGACCGAGAAGGTGCGACGGCCGCGTTTCGTGCTCCCCGAGGTGTGGCTGCGCGAGCGCGGCGACACCTCCCGCCACCGCCCACCGCCGATTGCGTAGTTATCCGCACCGCCGCTGTGGACGGCGGCGGATGAGGCAACCACCCCGGTCGCCAAGACTGAACGGACCGCCACGCAACCGTCCGGTCCTCTGTGGGATCGCGCTTAGGAGGATCCATGTCTGAAGCAGTCATTGTCGATGCAATCCGCACCCCGATCGGCCGGGCAATCAAAGGCACGCTTCGGGACATCAGGGCCGACGACCTCGCCGCGATCCCGCTTCGCGCGCTCGTCGAGCGCAACCCCGAGGTCGACTTCTCAGAGACCGTTGACGTGATGATGGGTTGTGGGTTCCCAGATCACGAGCAGGGCTACAACATCGCCCGCAACGCGACGTTGCTGGCGGGTCTGGACCACCACATTCCGGGGGTTACCGTCAATCGCTTCTGCGCGTCCTCGCTGCAGACGATCCGGATGGCCTTTCACGCGATCAAGGCCGGCGAGGGCGACCAGTACATCGCGGCGGGTGTTGAGGCCACATCCCGTGGCGCCGGCATGACGCTGCCGGTGTCAAACCCGAAGCTGGAGGGCACGAACGGCACCGGTTTCAACGTCTACATCCCGATGGGGCTGACGGCCGAGAACGTGGCCGAGCGCTGCAAGGTCAGCCGTGAGGCCCAGGACGAGTGGGCGGCTCTATCGCAGGCGCGCGCCTGCGCGGCGCGCGAAAGCGGGCACTTCGACGCCGAGATCGTGGGGGTGGACATCCCGGAGACGCACGATGCTGGGGGCGACGTCATCGCGGCGCACACCGTCACCAGGGACGACGGCCCTCGCGCCGGCACGACCGTCGAGTCACTCTCGAAGCTGAAGCCCGCGTTCAAGCCGAAGGGCACCGTGACCGCGGGCAACG
>Ga0335083_10005417_pt1 | contig 16087 bp, 16 predicted proteins | sample Lox_Sample_42_FD_206716 | JGI IMG/M metagenome (GOLD analysis project Ga0335083, IMG submission 206716) | Soil microbial communities from Loxahatchee National Wildlife Refuge, Florida, United States - Lox_Sample_4.2 | ecosystem: Environmental > Terrestrial > Soil > Wetlands | place: USA... | reverse complement strand
AGTGGCAGAATCAGCGTTGCACAAAAGGGTCCTTTTCGCCACACGAAATTCTTGAACAGAGTTGCATTAGTTCAAATTTAGTCGCCCGTCTTTATGTTTGATGATGGGGGGAACAGCGCTCGCATTCACCCTGTCGGGGCTTACCTCGCAGGCTGGGGTGAAACGATTCCGGCTTTCCTGTCACAATGATTCGGGGCCGGGATGCGGGCCGGAGGAGAGTGCATGAAGAAAACCAGCCGGGTTACCGGTTTAGTGGCGGCGCTGATGGGAGCGACGTTTCTCCTGATGATTCTGGGCAATCCGCGTGTAGAGGCGCTGCACGTCCCCGATGTCCTGAAACTCGTCGCTTCAGGCATGTTTTTGGGGTTCGGCTTCGCTGGCCTGATGGGCATGCTGAATTTCCCCAACTCCCGGAAGGACCAAAGCAGGCCGCCACGGAACGAGTAGGGTGCGGGAGGCGGGGTCGGTCATAACATTCCGTCCCCATCGTGAGCTCCAATATCGACGGTCTAGATTCGATCATCCGGCGCGAACCGCCTTCACTGTCTCATAACGGGTCCATTTTGCGACTCGGAGCTAGTCATGCGCCGAACGGGTTAAAATTCAGGGCATGAGCATAAAAAAATGCCCAAAGTGTGGATCGATGGAAGGGGTTGTGTTCGCGCCAACTGGTGAAGTCTTATCATGCGTTGGCTGTAGTAAGGCTGTATCCGAGAATGCGGCTGCGGAACAGCGAGTTGCCCGAAAGGATGAAATCGATAGAACTACGCTCTCGGCAGCGTCGCGGTCCGCTACCAAGGATGTTATCGACCTGAGCACAAAAGTTGCGGGCGTGACAATTGCCGCAGCTGCTCTGTTCAAGGCAAATGAAAGAACTGAGAAGCCGCCAGAGTTCGCCTCTGAAGCTCTGCCTTGCCGAACAATAGAGCCGCTCCCCGTTCGTGAGAGCCACGGGCTAATTGTCTTGTCCTCACCTTCGCCCACCTACGGGATTTTACTCAAAGAAGAGGCCGGTCGAGAAATGGAATACTTTTCCCGCGATACGGGCTTCTCAATCACGGAGTTGACTGGGATAGCACTGGGACTGCTCAAGTGCTTAATTGAACAAAATCGTATGGGGAACAAAATTATTGTAGCCACAGCATCCAAGAAACCAATTTACGAGATAATCCTTCCAAACCAATAATGCCTCGTCGCGGTGGCTCTGTTTCAAATACGGTCCTTTGCGCCACGTTGCACACGAGGTTAAAGTTTCGGCACTCGCGCGTTGGAGTCCCCTGCCCGTATTTTTATTGCGGGTCCGCACACAGCCAGCAACGTGGTGAGTTTTCTGGCACTCCACTGTTGCCCGGAGCCTGAGACCACTTGTCGGGATACTGAACATGGGTCTGGTGGATTTGTCCGGCAGGTAAAGTGAAATTTTCTCGGCCGCCAGTCGTCCCATGCCAGACAGTGAAGCTCCGCGGTCCCTTATATTGTGGTCCACCAAAGGTAGCAATCCCTTTGCAACCGGCTTGACCCGTGTGGCACCTCTTGGCGGCGGCGCAAGCTTGAACGGTAACGTCAACGCACTGTGCTGTTAGGTGGAGGATTAACATCCCTAACAGGGCAAACATGACAACAGGGCGCAGAGCGCTTTTGAAAAGGCGTGTCTTCATGCCGCGCTACTATACCAAGACGGCCTGATTCTGTGCCGAGCGTTCAAAAATAGACCGGCAGCCGGGGCCCGAATTAAGGACGACCAAGCGTATCGCAAAGGGTAAGTTTCGCAACGTCAACGACGACCCCTCAAAACAGCGGTTCCGGCGTTGCAAAAGTCAGTCGCAAAATGGGTGGCTAAAACGGCTTTCGGAGGTCGGTTTATTGATCGTCGGAAGCATGGCGGAACTCTATTGCAAAAGTCAATCAATTCACTTGGCTGCGTTGTCGCCCATACGCCGATTGAGCGCCGACGCAACCGGACCCCTTCGGCTAAAGGACAGAATCGGGCGTCATTCGTCGCCGTGACGCCGAATAGCTCGACCTCGAGCGCGCCGGCTCCCGCCTCCTGAAGCCCGCGTCTGCCAGGCGTGCCCACCAAACGTGAGCCTCTGCCGGGCGAAAACATGAGCTAAACGAACGGCAGCGGAGCCGCTTTGCTGTCGGGGTGGCGACAGAAGGCCTCGGCCTGCGCACAGCCGCATTCCGAGCCTCGCTTGCGCGTGACTTCCACCTGTTTGGGATACCACGTGGCAGGCTGCTGTGATACGTGCGCGTAGCAGGCGGCACGACGCTGCGATTCCACAGCGGAGATGTCCACGTACTCGCGTGGCGTGAACATGGTCGTATCCTCCGCGACCTCGTAGAAATACAGCGCGTATGCCTGGCCGGCATTCCACCACGCATCGAGCGTCAGCATCGAAACAGCTCGGTGGTCGCGGTGATGATCAATCGGCCACTGCGTAAAAACCACGTCGGGCTTCTCCGCGGAGAGCATGCGGGCGAAAGCTGCGTATTGCTGTGCATCGATAACGGACCGGGCATCGATCTGCCCCGCGAACGCCGCGCGAGCTTTCAGGATCCGGCAGGCCTCCTGCGCTTCAGCGGTACGAATCGACGCGCAGCGATTGCGCGGCGCTGCCCCGCAGTACCCCTCACCACGATTCAGATACAGAATCACCACCTGATGGCCGGCATCGCTGAACTGTGCTATCGATCCCGCGCAGCCGCACTCCGGGTCGCCCGGGTGACCGCCGGCCACGACAATCTTCAGCGGTTTCGAAGGGGCTTGGGCCAAGACAGAAAAGGCGGCAGACGAGGTGACAAAAACGCGGCGCGAAATCGACACAGATGATTGTATGACGCGCGCGGGCCACAAATCCGTCGGCTTCGTGCCGGCATCGTCGAAGTGCGGTTCGCCGTCTGCGCAAAGGCGCGTGGAGCCGCCTTCTGCCTGCGAGAACCACCAACGATTCAGGCCGAACCTCACGCGCGGAATGTCACGCCCGCCTTTTCCAGGTACGCCTTCGCGATCCGCGCGTTCTCGATCGCCGGCGCCGGTTGCGGCGGCGGCGAATCGAGTTCCACCATTACCAGGCCCGCTGTCTTGCGCCCATTCATCATCGCCAGGATCGCCGGAATATCCACCTTCCCTTGCCCCAGCGGGCAATAGCCCAGATATTCCGGCCCGCCCGCGTAGTCCTTCAAGTGCATGTGCTGCACCAGCGGAAGAAAATCCTTCACCACTTTCACCGGGTCCGATCCGCCCTTCTGCAACTGGCCGATATCCGGCCCGAACTTCATCGCCTTCGTGTCCACCGACTCCATCACCGCGTACGTCTCGTCCCGCGATTCCACGCACGTTCCCGTGTGCTGATGCAGAACCGGAGTCAGTCCCATGTCCGTCACGGCTTTTCCCAGTTCGTTCAGCGTGGTCACAATGTCGTCCTTGTGAGCCTTGAAATCGAAGCTGTCCCGCCTCACGCCGTTCGGCCCCACCACGATCACCTTGCCGTTGTACTTCTTCACCAGCGCCGCCCAGCTCAACGTCTTGGCGATCGCGTCCTTGCGCGCGGCGGGGTCCGAGAGGTTGGTCGAACAATAGGCCGAAATCAGCGGCAGCTTGTGCTGCTCCAGCACGGCGCCCACGCCGCCCTGCGCCTCCATCGCTTCGATCTGATTCCCGAACAGCTCGATGCCGTAGAAGCCGAGCCCGGCGATGTCCCGGATGGCGGCCTGCGCGTATTGCGGGTCCACCATCGGATTGATCGCGGGCGGCGGCGTCAGCCTTCCGCCCAGCGGAATCCAGGTGAGGCCGGTGTGGCCGATGTGCAAAGCGAGTTTCCCGGCGCCCCTGGCCGAAGAGCCAAGCAGGGCCCCGGAAACCGCGCCCGTGAAAACGCGGCGATTCATCATCGGCCTTAGTCTATCCGCCGCGTGCGCTATTCGCAAGAGGTATTTCGCTGTGTGAACACAGTGACGCCCGTCAATCCTGCAGCGCACCCACCGTCTCCGCAATCTGCGCCGCGACGGTCACCACCCGCGCCGCGAACTCCCGCTCGCGTTCCTTGGGAAGCCTCGCCGCCGGCGCGGATATTCCGATCGAAGCGATCACTGCCCCGTCGCGGTCCCGGATCGGCGCGGCCAGGCACCGCACTCCCTCCAGGTACTCCGATTCGTCCGCGGCAAAGCCCTTCTCGCGAATGCTCCTGCACTCCGCGGCCAGCGACCGCACGCTCTGAATCGTGTTCCTGGTGTACGCCTTCAGCGGCTTGGCGCCAAACAGACTCACCAGGTCCTGCTCCTCGAAATCGCTCAACAGCGCCTTGCCGTGCGAGGTGCAATACAGCGGAACCAGTTCGCCCGTCTGCCCCGAGATCGAGATCACGTGGCTGCTGGTGACGTGGTCGATAAACAGCGCCCTTCTCCCCTCCCGCACCGCCAGGTGCGCCGTTTCGTTGGTCTCGGCCGCCAACGCCTTGAGCGGTTCGTGGGCCACCCGCACCAGCATTTTGCTCCAGTCGTACTGGCGCGAAAGACGCCACACCGAAGGGCCGAGCACATAATCGCGCCCCGCGCTGGGATTGGCCAGGTAGCCGCGGCGCTTCAGCGTATTCGCCAGGCGAAACGCACTGCTGCGGTCGATGTCCAGCATCGTCGCCAACTGTCCCAAAGACACGGGCTCGGACGATTTCCCCACCGCCTCCAAAATCAGCAGGCCCCGGTCCAGGCTCTGTATCGATGGGGTCTCCCGGGTCTCCCTCCTGCGCCCCTGGCCTTTCTTCAGACTTGTTAGCGGCATTCTCTAACCAGATTATTCCATCCCACCCAACTTGCCGTTGGCCGCCAACCACATCACCGACTCGCGCACCGCCTCCAGCGACCCGTACCGAGGCCGGTAATCCAACAGCCGCTCCGCCTTGCTGATGCTGCACGCGGGCGATCGGGCAATGTGGTCCCAGGTGATCTTCGCGTCCTTCTCCGAAACCGTCCTCCGCCACTCGTCCCACGGCAGGAACCGGATGCGCGCCTCCCGCCCGAACCACCCCGCGACCGCCTCCGCGTAGCCCGCCAGCGACACCGCGGCCGGCGACACCACGTGAAAGCACTCGCCCACCGCCGCCGACCAGTGGGTCGTCGCCTGCACGAACGCCTGCGCCACATCGTCGGCATGTACGTGATGCAATGTCTCGCGCCCCAGATTGGGCAGCGCGATCTCCCGGCCCGCGGCCAGATCTTCGAAAACCGCGGGATTGAAGTTCGCCGCTGGATTCAGCGGAATCCAGCCCGCTCCCACCAGGTGGCCCGGGTGGAGCACGGTTGCGGGAAATCGATGACGCCGCGCCTCGTCCACGAGGTATGCTTCGATCTCGGCCTTGCGAACTCCGTACTCGCTGATCGGTCGCCGCGGCTGGTCTTCCGTCACCGGCACCTCCACACTCGGACCGTGTACCCAGATCGTGCCGCAATGCAGGAACTGCTGCACCCGCCCGCGCAGCGCCTCCACCAGTTGTTGTGTGCTCTCCCGCGTAAATGCCGTCAGATCGATGACGCATTCCGGCTCTAGCTCGCGGACCTTCGCGCCGAACGTCCCCGCGGCTTCCTCGGCGGTGCGATCCAGCACCACGTTCTCCACCTTCTTCCAGGCAGCGTGGGCCACGTACGGCTGCTTCAGCCCGCGGCTCGCACAGAGCACCGAGTGCCCTGCCGCCACCAGCCTGGGCGTCAGGTAGGAGCCGATATGTCCGGAACCGCCGATGATTACGACTCGCATCGGCGGAGGTTTCCATCCTTTATCATGATTCCGGTATCGGCGATACCTCCCTATCTTACGACACGCGAATCGCGCTGATTGCGCGGCAGTGTGTAATCATTCAACTTATGATCCGGAATTACGTTGAAGGTCAATGGCGCCCCTCCGGCGCACCGTCCCATCTGCCCGTCATGAACCCGGCCACCGCCGAGGAGCTCGGGCGCGTTCCGCTCTCCGGCGCCGGCGAAGTCGAGCAGGCCGCCCAGGCCGCCGCGCGCGCCTTCGTTTCCTGGCGCCGCGTCCCCGTCATGGATCGCGTGCAGTATCTGTTTCAGCTCAAGATGCTGCTCGAGCAATCCTTCGAGGAAATCTCGCGCATCATCACCACCGAGTGCGGCAAGACCCTCGCCGAATCGCGCGGCGAGATGCGGCGCGCCATCGAAAACGTCGAGATGGCGTGCGCCGCGCCGGCCATGGCCCAGGGCTACAACACTGAAGACATCGCCTCCGGCATCGACGAGATCATGGTGCGGCAGCCCGTGGGCGTCTGCGCCATCATCGCGCCGTTCAACTTTCCCGGGATGATTCCCTTCTGGTTCCTGCCCTACGCGCTGGCCTGCGGCAATACCGTCGTCGTCAAGCCCTCGGAGCGCGTGCCGCTCACCATGCAGAAAGTCTTCGAACTCATCGACGCGCTCAAGTTGCCCGCCGGCGTCGTCAACCTCGTGAATGGCGGCCGCGACGCGGTGAATGCGCTGCTCGATTCTTCCGTAATCCGCGCCGTCAGCTTCGTCGGGTCGAGCGCCACCGCGCAGTACATATACTCGCGCGCAGCGGCTTCCGGCAAGCGCGCTCAATGCCAGGGTGGCGCCAAAAACCCGGTCGTGGTTCTCCCCGACGCCGACCTTGCCTCCGCCTCCACCGTCATCGCCGACAGCGCCTTCGGCTGCGCCGGCCAGCGGTGCCTTGCCACCTCGCTCGCCATCACCGTCGGCGCCGCCCGCAAGCCCTTCACCGAGGCCATGGAAGCTAAGGCCAGGGAACGGACCACCGGTTACGGCCTCGACGAGGCCACCCAGATGGGACCGGTGATCACTCCCGAAAGCCGCGCGCGCATCGAAAGCCTCGTCGATCAGGCCGTTCGCGACGGCGCCCGCCCGGTGGTGGACGGCAGGAACCCGAACATCCCGCGCTACGAAAAAGGCAACTTCGTCCGCCCCACGCTGCTCGAAGGCCTGCCCTACTCGAGCGAGATCGTCCGCACCGAAATCTTCGGCCCCGTGCTCTCCATGCACCACGTCGACAACATCGACGAAGCCATCGCGCTCGTCAACACCGGCCAGTACGGCAACCAGGCCTGCCTCTTCACTTCCAGCGGCGCCAGCGCCCGCAAGTTCCGCTATGAAGCCGAGGTCGGCAACGTCGGCATCAACGTCGGTGTGGCCGCGCCCGTAGCCGCCTTCCCCTTCAGCGGCGCCCGCGAGAGCTTCTACGGCGACCTGCATGGCCAGGGCCGCGATGCCTTCGAGTTCTTCACCAACAAGAAGGTCATCGTCGAACGCTGGCCCAAAGAGTGGTCGCGCGTTTTCTGAGCCACCCGTTCCGCGCATGCGTCTGACCATCCGCCAGGTCGAAACCATACCCATCCGCGTCCCGCTGCCGCGCGTCTACCGTGCCCGCGTCTGCGCCGGCCAGAGTGAATACTCCGCCGGCGGCTGCCGCGACCTCATGGTCGACTCCGCCATCGACTTCTGCAACTTCGACAGCTCCAGGTCCGGCGGCCCCACCGGGTCGCGTAGCTCTGCGCCCCTTCCTCCGCGTCTCCGCGCCTCCGCGTCCACATCGCACGCTGCAAGCTTCTACAATCTGTATGGGATTTTATGTTCACTCACCTGCAAGCCCTCGCATTGATCCTTCTCGCCGCCGCCGCCCGCGGCCAGACCGCTCCCACGCTCAAGCAGGCCTATCAGGGAATCTTCCGCATCGGAGCGGCGTTGAACCCGGCGCAGTTCGAGGAGCGCGACCCGCGCGGCAATCCCATCGTCGCCGCTCAGTTCAACACCATCAGCCCCGAAAACGCCCTCAAGTGGCAGTCCGTCCACCCGCGTCCCGATGCCTACACCTTCGACGCCGCGGACCGCTACGTCGCCTTCGGCGAGAAGTACGGCATGTTCATCGTCGGCCACTGCCTGGTCTGGCACAGCCAGACTCCGCAATGGGTCTTTCAAAACGGCCAGGGCGAGCCCCTGACCCGCGAAGCCCTTCTCGACCGCATGCGCGATCACATCCGCACCGTGGTCGGCCGCTACAAAGGCCGCATCGCCGGATGGGACGTGGTCAACGAAGCGCTGAACGAGGACGGCTCCATGCGCCCGTCGCCCTGGTACCGGATCATCGGCGAAGACTATCTCGTGAAGGCCTTCCAGTTCGCGCACGAAGCCGATCCGCGGGCCGAGCTCTATTACAACGACTACTCGCTCGAAAACGAAGCCAAGCGGAAGGGAGCCGTCGAGCTGATTCGCAAGCTCAAGGCCGCCGGCGCGCCGATCACCGCCGTCGGGCTGCAGGACCACAACCACCTGGAGTCGCCCACCGCCCGCCAAGAAGCCGAAACCATCGAGGCGTTCGCCGCGCTCGGCATCAAGGTCAACATCACCGAACTGGACATCGACGTCCTCCCGCGCACGACGCGGCAAAACACCGCGGACATTTCGGCCGTGGCCGCGGCAACCCCGGATTCGAATCCCTACACGGCCGGACTGCCGGAGGACGTGCAGCAGAAACTCGCCCGGCGGTATGCCGAATTGTTCGAGGTCTTCGTGCAACACCGCGCCGTGCTCGGCCGGGTTACGTTCTGGGGAGTGACCGACGGCGACTCGTGGCTCAACAATTTCCCTACGCGCGGCCGCACCAACTACCCGCTCCTGTTCGACCGCGCCGGAAAACCGAAACCCGCCTTCGACGCCGTCCTGCAGAAGGCCAAGACCAACTGACCCGGATTCTTGCTCAGTGCGCTCCGCCCGCCGGCCGCTCGATGCGTATGTACTCCACATCGGACGTGGCGATCATCCCCGTATCCATCATCTCTTCCACTTCCGGAATCAGGCGGGCGAGATTCTCTTCGCTGTCTACGATCGTCACCACGATCGGCTGGTCCTTCCTGATCAGGTGATGGCGGTGGATTTCGGCGGTCTCGCCATACCCTTCCAGCCCGCGAAACACGGTCGCACCGGCGATCTTCAGCTCCTTGCAGCGATCCACGATCGCCTCGTATAACGGCTTCCCCCGGTATCGATCGCTCTCGCCAAAGTGCAGTCGGAGAAGTTTGGCTTTCTTAACCGTTCGCATTGGACGCCTCCGTCGAAGATGGGCTGCGGACCAGCCGGATCACGTCCACATCCGAAAGCACGATGATTCCGTCCTGCATCATGGATTCGACCGCCTCGATCGCCTGCTCCAGCTTCTCTCCCTGGTCCACCACCGAAATCATCACCGGCAGGTCGTGGGAAAAAGGCAACCGGCCGCTCTTGTGCGTATGGCCCTTGACGCCATAACCGAGGACGCCCCGGTAAACCGTGGCGCCGGCGATGTCCATCAGGCGCAAACGCTTCACCACCGCCTCGTACAACGGCTCGCCCTGCCACTTGTCCGACTCGCCCATATAAATGCGCATCAATCGCGCCGTGCCCTTCAGTTCCGCGTGGGGAGCCTTGGGCGGCGACGGCCGTTCCTTGTTGGCCACCTTGACCACCTGCGTGTCCTGAACTTCGATCACGCCGTCGGTCACCATCTCGTACAGCGTCGGCATCAGGTCGTTCACCTTCTCGGCTGAGTCGATGAACTCGATGCGGACCGGCAGGTGCTCCGTCAGCACCTCGATCTTCGTCGTGTGCATCACCCGGTGCGCCCCGAATCCAGCCATCGCGCGCGTAGCCGTTGCGCCGGCAATGCCCTTGTGGAGCAGGAACGTCAATACCGCGTCGGTCAGGGAACCAAAATGGTGTTGCGTGTCCTCGTTGACATAGATCGTGACCTTTTTCGCCACCCCCTTCTGAAGCATGCCGGCTCCTCTCTCGGTCACCGCCAGGCCAGCATCGCGCCGAGCCAGACGGCCCCGTATCCTAGAATGACACTCGACACGACATTCAGCGCGCCCCTCCAACGCCCGCCTTCCCGCACCGTCGTGTACGTTTCCCAGGCAAAGCTGGAAAAAGTGGTGTAGCCGCCCAGAAACCCCACCACCAGGAGCAGCCGCCAGTTCGCATCCGCGTGGAGTCGCTCCGTCAACATGCTCATCATAAAACCGATCAGGAACGACCCGCTGACGTTGATCGCCAGCGTCCCCAGCGGGAATTTTCCGCCGAATCTCCTCATGATCGCCGACGCCGCCACGTACCTCGCCAGCGCTCCCCCGCCGCCCCCCACCACAACCAGAAAATAGCGGATCAATTGCTCCGTCCCCGCACTCTCGCGATCCGCTCCAGGTCGGCGCACAGCTCCGGAATCATCTCGTCGCGCGAGTTTTCGATGAGTCTCTCAACCGTCGCCATCAGCTCGTCCAGCCGCCGCCGCGCCTCCTTCTCCACATCCCACAGTGCGCTGTTTACGCTCTCCTCCCACTGGCTGCTCAATCGGCTGATGTTCTGATAGACCGCGCGCGGAATCGTCCGCGCAAAGTGCCGGCGAACCGTGGATCGGATTCCCCACACCGGCAAAACCGGAGAAAGCAGCTCCCAGTTGCGGTCGAAGATCCGGCCCGCGCGGATGTTTGGCGCCGCCGGCTCCCGGACTGCGATTTCTGTCTCCGTGGTTCGCAGCGGCACGCCGAACGCCCGCACCGTTCGCTCCGACAAGCGGTCCCGGAACTGTTGCAGCGCGCGGAAGGCCTGTTTCTGGACGTTGCGCAAGGGCTCGATGAACGCTCCCCGCTCTTCCACCGAAATCTCCGTCAGCTCGTTGCGCAGTGCCGCCGTCAGCCAGTCCTCAAATGAAGACAGCATTCGCGTGAGGCTTGCGGTCCACTCCGGAAAGTGGTTCTCGAAGTCGCGCCTCAGCGACGCCTCCAGTTCCCCCTGGTAGGTTTCCAGCCGGTCGCTCACCGCCGGACGGGTCCGGGCCGCGGCGTGCTGCACCACCAGCCGCACTTGCGCCTTCACCTCCTCGACGATTTCCTTCTCACCCAGCACCTGCTGCTTCAGTTCCTGGCGATCCGATTCGACTGCTTCCGCCGATTTCAGACTCAGGCTCAGATATTCGTTGCAGTCGCGCAGCAGCGTGTCCGTCTTTCGCGCCACGATGGATTCCCGCTCCCCGGCGAAGCGTTCCAGCGTTCCCCTCAGGAGCGTGGCTTCCAGCGCCTGCCTGAAGTGCTCGAAACCCGCCTTCGTCGAGTACGGGAACACTTGCGGCGTCTCGGAGAGACGCTTCGCAAGCTGGGTACTGACGAATTCCACGACCTCGGCCAGCTCCGGACCGCTGAGCAGGTCCGCCTTCGTCAAGAGCACCGCCACCTTCGGCGTGTACTGATAGAGGCCTCTCAGCAGGTCGATGTCGCGCTGCGACAGCGGCGGGTCCACGCTGACCGCGACCAGCGCGAGCCCCACGTTGGGAAGCCAGTTCAACGACGCTTGGGTGTTGTGAGTCAACGCGCTCTCCAACCCCGGCGTATCGACAAACTTCAGGCCGCGGAAGCGGCGCAGCTCCGGCAGTCGCACCGAGACGAAATCCACCTGCTTGCTGTTCTCGGGATTTTCCCTTTCGGAGATGTACTCGCCGATCTCCGACGGCGGAATCTCCCTGGTCTGCCCGTCCGTGTGCCGCACGCAAGCGCCTTCCCGGTCGCCATACCGGATCTCCGTCACCACTGCCGTGACCGGCACCACACCCACCGGGAGAATGCTCCGCCCGAAGAGGTCGTTCAGGAAGCTGCTCTTGCCTGCCTTGAACCTGCCCAGCACGGCGACGCTGATTTCCTCCTGTGCGGCCGCGGCCCTGGCCGTCACCAGCAGGCTGCTCAGCGCGGAAATCTCGTACCGCGCCGCAATTTCGGCAGCCAGTTCGAGCGCGGACTCCGAGCCGGAAAGGATTTCTTCTGATCGTTGTTGCTGGCCTTCTGTCTTCAGAATCATAGCTCTCGAGCAGTAGGAGCTATCATTCCTGAGCCGGAGGCCCAAGACGGTTGATGGCGGGCTCCATCACCAACGTACTAAAGTCTGATTATACTCCCTGGTCAGCCCACAAACCGCTGGCTCCAGACTGATTCCGCTACTCCGGGATCTTCACGCCCATCTCAGCCAGTTTCTTCCGTGCAAACTCGTTTTTTGAATTCTGCTTCAGCGATAACAGGTAATACCGGACCGCCTCCTTCGTGTCGCCTCGTTTTTCGTAGGCGCGGGCGAGCGCGTCCAGTTGGTTCCACGAAGGCGGATAGGCTGTGCTGTCGTGAAGCAGGACCCTGGACGCCTCCTCCAAGCGTCCCGCGCCCACCAGGGCCGCGACCACCAGTGAGACCGTGAACCGCGGCGTGGTGCGCTCCGGATAGCCGAATCTCTTGCCCGACTCGCGAAACCGCCTGTGAATTGCCTCGATGCCGCCCTGATCGAATATCTCCAGCGGATCAGGCAGGCTCCATTCTTCGAAGATGGTCTCCACGCCGTGATAGATGCTCGGCAGCGGAATCGACACGTGATTCTCCCGCGGCATCCAGTCGAACTTCCATCGGAATCCTGCGGGAGTTGACGCGGTGATTGCCGCGTGGCACCGGGCAACCTCGCTCGGAACCCTGCCCGATAGGTCGGTCGCGGCAATGTAGAGATCTGCCTGGAGAGATCCGCTGTGGGCAAAGAACGATTCGGCCTGCGCGACCACCGCCTGGTTGTTCCAGTACAGGCTGGGATCGGCGGCAATGTATCCGTTGAACAGCTTTGGCTGTGTGAGCAAGGCATAGACTGCGAACAGCCCGCCGAACGAATGGCCGGCGAGGAGCCGGTAGGGACGCGTGCGATACGTCCGCTCGACGTACGGGATGAGTTCGCCCCCCACAAATGACAGGAAGGCATCCGCTCCGCCGCTGCCCGGCGAGAAACGGTTGTCCACCTCGGCAGTCGAGGGTGGCGTCAGATCGTGCGTGCGCTTTTGAGAATCACCGCTGGCGATACCGACCACGATCATCGGGGGGATCCGGTCGGCCGTAGCCAGAAAATCCACGATCGCCGCCGTGTAGCGGAAATGCGTCTCGCCGTCCAGCAGGTACAGAACGGGATACCGGTCCGTGCCGGCGTCGTATTCGGCAGGCTTGGAAATGAACAGCCTTCGCGATTCCTTCAGGATCTCGGAGCGAAGTTGAATGGTAGTGCCGATGACGACCGGTTCTGCCTGAGACTGTGCCCGCGGGGCCAACAGTACGAGCAGGAGAGCAAGGCGCATTGGGCAATCCTCCCGCAAGGAACGCTGTCACTCCCTATTGTGCTCCAGTCCTCCTGAACTGGCGAATTTGATGATCGTGTCGATTCGCAGTGGAGCAAATTTCACATGCCTTCCCGAGACATATTGCGGCTGGCTCGCGAGTCGGCACATTTCGATGATCTGGCCCGGATTGCCTCCCGCGCTCTCCAGCACTTTTTCCCGGAATTCCGGCAAATCGAGATGCCGCAGCCGGAAATTATCCGCCGCCGTTTCGAAAAGTTGCCCGGCCTCGCGGCCGTTGAGCCGCGAAACCGTGAGTACCTTCGTGGGATTCCAGAACAGCCTCGCCAGCACGCCCAGGCTCGCCGCGTCGCGGGAGGTCGCGAACAGCGCCATTCCGGGCGTGTGGTAGATCCGCTGCAGGAACCGGTAGGCGGCGAAACTTCCCCCCGCGATTCCATCGATCACCATCGCCTGCGGCGCATTCTCGATCGCGCGCCACAACAGGCCCTTCAGGCGAATGCTCCTCTGCGCCCGCAGCCATTCCTCCGAATCGCGGGGAAGTCTGGCGCGATCCAGGAAGTCCGCATGCCGTGCTGCGATCAAGGCTCGCGCCATCGCCATCAGCAGCCCATGTAAGGCCGGCTCCCACGCCACGTAGAGGATTTCCGCCCGCTCCGCCATCGCTTCCCAAAGCAGTCGTGTCTTTCCGCTTCCCGCGGCGCCGAGCACCAGGAGCGGCTCTCGACCGGCCAATGCGCTGCGCAGGCGCGCGGTCTCCTTGGCCATCCCTACCAGCGCAAATTTCGGATTCATCTGCCTCGCATGGCCGCCCGCGCCCGGCATCATGTCATTCGCTCCCGCCGGCTTCCTCCACCATCGTCAACCGCCGGACCGCCTCCGGTTTCGGCAGCAGGTGCTTGGGCATGAACCAGGCATTCGCCATCGCTGTTGGCACCACCGCGCTCGCAATCACCGTGGCCACCAGGTGAGAGTATTGTCCGTCCGTGATGATCTTGTGGTTCAAGCCGAAAAGCGCGGATATCGTGCCGAAAGTCAGCCCCGTGGACATCATCAGCGAGTAATACAGCCCCTGGTGGCCTTCGTGGTCGAACGCGCGGACCGTCGGCACCAGCGGAATCATCTTGGCGCTCATCTTCGCCGCGAACAACAGCACGAAGACCATCGGCGTCGCGGCCAGCGCGGGCACGGACACCAGCGACCCCGCCCGGATGAAATAAAACGGCGTCAGCAGCCCGAATGTCAGAGTCCGCAGCCGGCGCACCAGAATGTGATCCTTCCCGATGGTACCCGCCAGAACCATCCCGATGATGTAAGCCGGCAGCACCGCCTCGCTCCCCGCCCACGCAGCCAGTCCGCCCATCCCGAAAAGAAGCAGCAGAATATACTTGGCCTCCAGTTCCGAGACGCGCCCTCCGTACTTGCCAAAGAACCAGGGCGTCACAAACGGCAGCGCCCCGAACACAATCACCGAGGCGCCGGCGAAGATCAGCGTCCGCACCGTGAACGGCGCAAAAATCAGCCCCAGCGCGATCACCGTTCCCAGATCGTTGACGAAACACGCCGCCAGAATTCCCTTCCCGAAATCGGTCCGATTCAGCCCCAGCTCCAGCATGACCGCGTAGACCACCGCAACCGACGTCGTGGAAAGTGCCACTCCCGCCAGCCAACTCGCCGGCAGCGACCACTTCAACACGAAATGCGCCAGGGCCGCCGCGCCCATGAAGGGACCGAAGAAGCCAACCATGCCCACGATCATGGCCTCCTTCCACTTCCTGCGGAAGATGCCCGGATCGAGTTCGGCGCCGGCCAGAAAAGTCAGCACGATCGCGCCCGTGCCTGCCAAAAAGCCGACCCACGCCGATTTTGCGCCGAGCACTTCGGTTCCGATCGCCGCGCCGATGATCAGTTGCGCCACCGTGCCCACCACGATTTCGGAGAGCGCCGTAGAAATGCGAAACCAGATCGACAACAGCGTCGCGATCAACGCCAGCACCAGCCACAATGCCGCTGAAAACCAGACCTGTTCCATACCGGTCTCCTTGATTCGAATTTCACCTTACCCGCGTTCCCAACCATCGCCTGCAGCCTCCCGCGCGCCGGGCGGCCCGAAGATCCGCCCGTACAGATCCTCTCCGAAGCTCGTCGGCAGTGGCTCTCCCGGCAGCATGCGAAACGTTCGTTGGCCGTCCGGGAGCCGCTCCGCTCGCAGGAATAGCGCCGTAGCCATGTTGGCCCGCACAAAGCCCCGCGCCAGGTCGAACAGGTGCGTCACGTAGAACACCTTGACTCCGCTTTCCAGCAGGGCGCGCACGATCTGCCGCGCAATCTCCGAGCCCTCTCTCTCGTTGGTCGAAGCAAATGATTCGTTGAACAGAACCAGGCTGTCCGCCGTCACCTCGCCGATGATCGAGCTCATCCTGCTCAGCTCTTCGTCCAGCTTGCCGCTCTTCATCGTCGTGTCTTCCTCGCGCTTGAAATGCGTAAAGACCCCGCGGCACACGTTCGCGCGGAAGTGCTCCGCCGGCACGAACATGCCGCATTGCATCATCAGTTGGGCCGCCCCGGCGCTGCGCAGGAACGTCGACTTGCCGCCGCGATTCGCGCCCGTGACCATCACCAGCGCCTTGTCCTCCGCGGCCACGTCGTTGCCCGCAATCCTGCCGTCCATGCGCAAGGCCAGGCAGGGATCGTACAATCCCCGCGCCGTCAGCACCGCGCGCCCCGGCGCCAATGGTTCCGGAAACGAGATCGGTCTGCCGCGCCTCGCAAGCTGCGTGCGCAAGTTCAGGCATCCGGCATAAAACCCGAGCTCCCATCGCAGCCTCTGGAAAAAGCTCAGGATGTGGTCGGTCGATTGCGAGAGCGCCGCGGCCACGTGGGCGATGCCCCTGTCCTCCAGTTCCGTCAGGGCCCGGAAGCCGCTTTCGT
>Ga0335083_10005415_pt1 | contig 16091 bp, 14 predicted proteins | sample Lox_Sample_42_FD_206716 | JGI IMG/M metagenome (GOLD analysis project Ga0335083, IMG submission 206716) | Soil microbial communities from Loxahatchee National Wildlife Refuge, Florida, United States - Lox_Sample_4.2 | ecosystem: Environmental > Terrestrial > Soil > Wetlands | place: USA... | reverse complement strand
TTCGCGATTACCCCGCGCTCTTCGCGGAGATCGAGCGGGTCGTCGAGCCCGGAGGCGTCTTCGTAACGCGGGTCTTCGCGAGACCCGACACCTGCGAATCTGTCGCGACCGTCGCGAAAACGGCGCTCGCGGGCGAGATACCCGTCTTCAACGCGTTCAAGTGGCGGCTCGCCATGGCGCTCGTCGCGGAGTCGGGAGAGCCCGAGATCGAGGTGCAGCGGATCACGGCTGCCTTCGACAAGCTCTTTCCGGATCGGACCGCGCTTGCGGCCGGCGCGCGCTGGGATATCGCGGATATCGACACGATCGACGTCTATGCGGGCTCGCGCATGATCTACAGCTTCCCGACCCTCGCAGAGATCCGCGCGACCGTTCCAGCGGGCCTCGGCCGGATACGAGTGGTTCCCGCCGGCACCTATCCACTCGCGGAGCGCTGTCCGCTCCTGGTCCTGCGTCGAAAGGCGTCGCGGTGAACCCCTCCGTCCGCGCGCTGGCGAGCCAGGTAGAACGGCTGATGGTCTCGCAATGGGAGGCCGCCTCCGGTCTCGAAATCCAGCAACGCGAGCGGCTCCACCGCCTCGCGGAATATGCGGCGCGCCATTCGCCGCTCATTCGACAACGTCTCGCCGAGGCCGCGCTCACGCCCACGGAGCTGGCGACGCCCGGCGGCCTCGCGCGAATGCCGCTCTTGCGCCGGCGCGATCTGCAGCTCGCGGCGAAGCAACTCTACTGCGCGGAGGTACCGCCCGAGCACGGCGAGGTACACAACCTCCGCACCTCCGGCTCGACGGGTGAGCCGGTTGTCGTGCGCCGCACTGTGCTCACCGACTTCCATTGGAACGCGCTCACCATGCGCGACCATCTCTGGCACGAGATCGAGTTCAGCGGACGCTTCTCGGCGGTGCGCCCGACCCTGCCGAACCACGTCCGCCTGCCGAACTGGGGGCCGCCCACGAGCCTCCTCTTCCGCACCGGCGCCGCGGAGGCGATTCCCGTCGCCGCCGAGGCGCGGCAGCAGGCTCAATGGCTTCTCGAATTCAGCCCGCAGGTGCTGCTGTCGTTTCCGAGTGTCGCGGAGGCAATCGCCGGACATCTGCGCGAGAGCGGCCGGCGCCTCCCCGAGCTCCGGCGCGTCAAGTCGATCGGAGAGACCCTGAGCCCGCGCCTCAGGGAGGCGATCCAAACGGGGTTAGGCGCCCCGATCGTCGACATCTACTCCTCGCACGAGGTCGGCATCATCGCCGTGCAATGCCCGCAGAGCAGCCTCTATCATGTCATGGCCGAAAACCTGATCGTCGAGGTGCTGAACGAGGATGGCGGGCCTTGCGCCGAAGGCGAGGCGGGGCGGGTCGCGATCACCGATCTCCACAACTACGCCACACCGATGATCCGCTACGAGATCGGCGACTGGGCAGAGCCCGGTGGGCTCTGCCCCTGCGGGCGCGGCCTCCCGACGCTACGGCGCATCCTCGGACGCGAGCGCAATCTCGTGAAGATGCCGGACGGCACGCGGCGCTATCCCCTCGTGGGCTTCGTGCGCTTTCGCGAGGTGGCGCCGGTGCTGCAGTATCAGTTCATCCAGCACGCGCTCGACCGGCTGGAGATGCGGCTCGTGACCGAGACACCGCTCCGCGCCGCGCAGGAGGAGGACCTCGCCGCGATCGTCCGCAAGGCGCTGGGCTTCTCCTTCGCGCTCGACTTCACCTACTTCCCTGAGCGCTTACCCCGCTCCCCCAGCGGAAAGTTCGAAGAATTCGTCTGCCGCATTTGAGGCTCAGGGGTTCCGCGGCGGCTCCTGGAAATAGACGATGCGCTGCGGCGAGGAGGTCTCGATCCCTGCGGCATCGAATGCCTTCTTGACGCGCCGGTTGAATTCGCGACCGACGTTCCATTGCTGGATCGGGAGCGTCTTTAGCCGGACCTTGATGATGACTGCGGAATTCTCGAAGCGGTCGACGCCGATGATCTCCAGCGGCTCAAGCATGAAATAGCTGAAGGCCGCGTCCTCCTTGAGCCCGCGAGCGACCTCCTTCAGTACCTCGATCACGCGATCGGTGTCCTCGCGGTAGGCGACGCCAATGTCCGCGACGTAGTAGGAGAAATCGCGGGTGAGATTCTTGACCGAGGAGACGTTGCCGAAGGGGACAGTGTGCACCGTTCCCGCGATATCCCGAAGCTTGATCGCGCGGATCGAGATCCCCTCGACCACGCCAGCGTGATCGCCGCCTACATCAACCACGTCGCCGATCGCGAGCGTGTCCTCGACCAGGATGAAGACCCCAGTGATGATGTCCTTGACGAGCGCCTGGGAGCCGAAGCCGATCGCGATGCCGACGATGCCGGCGCCCGCGAGAAGCGGCGCGATGTTGACGCCGAGTTCGGAGAGCACCGTGAGCCCGACCGTGAGCGCGATCACCACCAGCATCGCCGTGCGCAGGAGCGGCAGGAGCGTCCGCGCGCGGGCGCTGCGCGGCAGCGGCCGGCCCTCGGCATCGACGGCCGCGAGGTAGCGCTCGATCGCGGAGCTGAAGACCTCCCAGACGGCGATCGCCGCGACCACCACTACGCCAATCGAGATCGCACCGCCGGTGACGCGCTGGCCCCAGTCGGATTGCATCCAGCCGAAACCGTCGGCACCCCAGGCCTGCAGCAGGGCGAGGGTGGCGAAGACGTAGATGACGCCCGAGAGCACCGCGGAGAAGACCGGGAGGTAGCGATTGGCGCGCGCCTCGAGCGTGGGGAATCGCGCCTTCAAATCGTCGCTCAAGGCAAAGCCGCGCTCCGCCGCATGGCCGACGAGGCGCACCAACACTCCCGCGCCCACGATCAGCACGACGCTGAGGCCGCTCGCGCGGAGCGCAAAGGCGAAGCCGCCGGGAACGCGGAGCGCGTAGTCCACGTAAATCCCGACGACATAGACGATCGCGAGCACGTGCCAAGTGTCGGCGAGACGGTAGCGCAGAACCCGCCAACCGCCGACGCCCCGTCCCTTCCCGGCCGTCGCCGAGGATCCGCGCAACCAGGCGGCGACGGCGGTCCGGTTTTGCAGGACGAAAACCACCGTGAGCGCCGCCAGCACCAGCGCCACGATCCGCGCGAGCGTCGCATCGATCCCCTCGGGAATGCCGAGCCAGAGCGCGCCGTCGAGCAGGGCGTAGCCGTAAACCGACCAACCCGTGAAGCGGCGCGCCCAGACGTAGAGATAGGTTCGGGTTTCCTCCTCGAGCCCGAGGAGGGCCGCCGGCGCGCCGTCGCCGAGGAGCACCTCGCGCGCGAGCGCCACCACCGCGCGCGCGACCACGCTCGCGTCGATCATGATCCCCGCGACCTCTGCAGTCCCGAGCCGCGGGTGCAGCAGCGGCAGCACGAGGTAGCCGGCGGCGGCAAAGGCGAGGATGGGCAGGAGATCGAGGAAGACGCGCAGCAGCGTCAGCAATAGCCGGGTCCAGAGTCGCTTGCCGGGATTTTGCGCGAGCACCGCGCGCGGCCGCCGCAGCAGCGCGGCCACGAGGATATCTGCGAGCACCGCAAGGCCGAATACGACGGCGAGATGTGTCGCGACCTCGACCCAGCGCCCGCGCGCGGCAGGATCGCTCATCTGCGCCTCGACCCAGTCGGCGATGCGTGGCGCGTCGGCGATCGCAGCGAGGGTCGTGAGCACCTCGTCGCCGATCTGGTTGAGCTCCGTCGAGAGCATAGTGAAGAAGCCGCTGGGCGGCGGGGGCTGCGCCTGCTGCTTGGCGCGCTCTGCCGCGATCAGGGCCTTCAGGTCGGCGACGAAGCGCGCGCGGTCCGTCTCGCTCTGGAGCGTGTCGACGAGGCGCTGCAGCTCCTCGATGCTGACGATCTGCGGCTTTGCCGGAGCGGGCGTCTCTTGCGCTCCGGCCGTACCGACGCCGCTCGCGGCAAGCGCGAGCGCCAGCAGCAGAATCGCGGCGGCAAGACCGAGAAATCGCGGCAGCTTCGACATCGCTGCGCGAGGATACGCGGGCGCCGAGCGCGGGCCAAGACCGGGATTTGTCGGCGTCAGACGCGGAAGCCGGCGACGTCGAGCGCCACGCTGCCGAGAAGGCCCGCTCCGGAGAGGACAAGGACCGCTCCGGACACGCGGTCGACCCAAGTGAGATGCACCATGCCGGCAAAGCGCCGGAGCGCCGCGATGCCGAAACTGAGGCCGAGCCACCAGACGAGCGATCCCACGAAGACGCCGCCGACCATCACGGCCACGTCGATGAGACTCACGCCCTCGCTGTCGAAGCCGACCTTCGCGAAGATCGCGGCGAAAGCGAGGATCGTGATAGGATTTGTGACCGTGAGCGCGAAGGTCGACGCGAAGGCGGCGGCGAGCTTCTCGCCGGTGAGCGGCTGGCGCTCGGCCTCGCTGGTGCGCAGGCAGGCGCGCACACCGATGAAGAGGAGATAAATCCCGCCGATCGCTCCCAGCACCTCCTGGTATCCGAGGAGCCAGTCGCGGACCACGGTGAGGCCGAGGCCCGCGATGATTCCGAAGATCATGTCCGCAAGCGCCGCGCCGAGGCCCGAGATCACCCCGAAATGCGCGCCCTCGAAGAAGCTGCGGCGCACGCAAAGCACGCCCACGGGCCCCACGGGCACCGCAATCACGATGCCGACGATGATGCCCTTGATGAAGAAGAGGAGGATCTCTGGCACTGCGGAGGGACCAATGGCCGCGGGCGGCGGGAGCGCCCTTCATGCCGTGTCCGGAGGATGGGCGCAACCCGAGAAATGCAACTGTTGCGTCGGCCACGCCGCCGCTATCCTGCGCCGCACGAGGACGGCGAAGGAGCCGCGCGGCATGGCCAAGGAGAACGAGAACAAGCTCGAGCAGGCACGCCCCAAGCTCGTCGAGAGCAAGGAGCGCTGGGCGCGCGAGGGACGGCTGCTGACCGGTCGTCACGCGCGGCCGGAGGAGGAGCGCCTGCCGCCGGGACAACGCCGCGTTGTCGACTGGCCGGTGCTCGATCTCGGGATCCAACCGGAGGTGCCGCTGGAGCAATGGCGTCTCGCGGTCGACGGGCTCGCCGAGCATCCGATGGAGTGGGACTGGGCCGGCTTTCAAGCGCTGCCGCAGAGCCGTCTCGTCTCGGACATCCACTGCGTCACGCAATGGTCGCGCTACGACAACGCCTGGGAAGGAGTCTCCGCGAGGGACCTGCTGAGCCTGGTGAGGCCGAGGCCCGAGGCGAAGTTCATCTGGTTCACGAGCTACGACGACTACACCACCAACCTGCCGCTTGCGTCCTTCGACGACGAGGACGTGCTGCTCGCACATAGCTGGAGCGGTAAGCCGATCGCGCGCGAGCACGGCGGTCCCGTCCGCGCTGTGGTGCCGAAACTCTATTTTTGGAAGAGCGCAAAATGGCTGCGGCGCATCACCCTTCTCGCCGAGGACAAGCCCGGCTTCTGGGAGATGCGCGGCTACCACATGAACGGCGACCCCTGGATGGAGGAGCGCTATGGCTGAGGAGGGCGCCTTTGCCTTCGACTTCGCGAGCATCGAGGGAAAGCCGCTGCCGCTCGCGCGCTTCAGCGGCAAGCCGCTCCTCATCGTCAACACCGCCTCCTTCTGCGGCTTCACCCCGCAATATGCCGGGCTCGAGACTCTCTACGAGCGCTACCGCGAGCGCGGCCTCACGGTACTGGGCGTGCCGTCGAACGATTTCGGCGAGCAGGAGCCGGGATCGGCCGAGGAGGTCGCAGGCTTCTGCTCGACGCGCTACCGCGTGCAGTTCCCGCTGACGGAGAAGGTGCACGTCGTGGGCGCGGCGGCGCATCCCCTCTACCGTTGGATCGAGAGCGAGCTCGGCGAGGGCGGAACCCCCCGCTGGAACTTCCACAAATACCTAGTTGCACCCGACGGCAGCCTCGCCGGCGCTTGGCCCTCCTCCGTCGAACCGCTGGCGCCGGAGATCGTCGCGGAGATCGAGCAGCTGCTCTAGATCGCGATGACGCCGCAGCGCCGCGCGCTCCTGCTGCTGGCGGTTCCCGTCGTGCTTTTCGGCGTCGCCTGGCCCGTCAACAAGGTGGCTCTCGCGGGATTTCCGCCGCTCTGGTTCGCGGCGGCGCGGTCGGTACTCGGCACGACGGTCGCCGCGGCGATGCTGCTGGCGCTTCGGCAGTGGCGGCTCCCGTCGCGGCGCGATTTCCCGATCATCGTCTCCGTGGGCCTGCTGCAGCTCGCACTTTTTTTCGCATTCACGAACCTGGCTCTGAGCTTCCTGCCGGCGGGGCGCTCGGTGGTCCTCGCGAACACGACGACGCTCTGGCTCGTACCGCTGGCGCTCATCGCGGGCGAGCCCATTCCGCCGCTGCGCTGGGCCGGCGCGGCGGCAGGTGTCGCGGGGATACTGGTTCTCGCCAACCCCTGGAGCCTCGACTGGAACGATCCTGGCATCGCGCTCGGGCACGGCTTCCTCCTGCTCGCGGCACTGGGTTGGGCCGTCGCGATCTTCCACGCGCGCCATCATCGCTGGGAGCTCTCGCCGCTGCAGGTCCTGCCCTGGCAGATGCTGATGGCGGCGCTGGTGCTGGTGCCGCTGGCGTTACTCAGCAATCCACTGCCCCGGATCGAGCCGAGCTTCCGCGTGTGGGGCGGGCTCTTCTATATCGGCGTAATCGCGGGGCCGCTTGCGTCCTGGGCCGCGGTGATCGTCGCGCGAGACCTCCCGACCATCGCGAGCTCCGTGGGGTTCCTCGGAATTCCCGCCCTCGGTCTTGTGCTCTCGACCGCTTTCCTCGGGGAGTCTCTTACCTGGTCGCTGGCACTGGGCGCGCTCCTCATCGGCGCCGGCGTGATCGCCGCGACCGCCCGCCGACGCTAGCGACTGGTCGACGCCCCGAGCGCACCGAAGGTCTTCAGGTATTTCATCCCGGTATCGCAAAGGATCGTGACGATCGTGGCGCGGGACCCCAGCCGCTCGGCCGTACGCAAAGCCGCGACGACATTGGCGCCGGTCGAGGTTCCCGCGAAGAGCCCTTCCTCCCGGGCAAGCCGAAGCGCCATCGCGGTCGCCTCCTCCGTCGAGACGTGCTCGATCGCATTGGCGACGCCCTCGCGCCAAAGCGGCACCACGAAGCCCGCGCCGATGCCGTCGATCTTGTGCGCCCCGGGCGCGCCACCGGAAAGGACAGGAGACTCCGCGGGCTCGACCGCGACGATCGCGATCCGTCCGTCGCGCCGGCGCAGGGCTTCGCCGGTGCCGCGCAGCGAGGCCGCCGTGCCGACGCTCTGGACGAAGGCGTCGATGCGGCCCTGCGTCTCATCCCAGATTTCCTCCGCGAGGAGGACGTAGGCCGCGAGCTGATCTTCATTCTTGAGCTGATCGGTCCAGAAACCGCCCGTTCTCTCCGCCATGACCCGCGCCGCCTCGACCATGTCGCGCGTGAGCATCTCGGTCATACGCCCGCTCTCGCTGCTCAGGACCTGCAATTGCGCGCCCAGGATCCGCATGTGATCGAGCTTCTCGCGGGAGAAGGCGTCCGAGGTGACGATGTGGAGGGGATAGCCCTTGACCGCGCAGACCAGCGACAACGAGACGCCGGTGCTCCCGCCGGTATATTCGACGACGGAACCGCCGGGCCTAAGTCGCCCGTCCGCCTCCGCCGCTGCGATCATGGCGAGCGCCATCCGATCCTTCATGCTCCCCGTGGGATTCTCGCTCTCGAGCTTTAGGAGGATGCGCGAGCCGCTACCGCCCACGATCTTGCGCAGGCGGACGAGCGGAGTCCCGCCGATGCAAGCGAGGACGTCCGGGGCGATGTCGCTCACCATGTCCTTCTCCCTGGCAATTCGATGTAGATACAACCTATGTATCTACATACATTCTATGGGCTCATATCGCAACCCTGGCATCCGGCGGGGTCCGTCAGCCCGCCACGATCACCTCCGGGAGATCGCACGCGCGCTCGAGCGTGCGCACGACCATGCGTTCGACGCGCCCGCGGATCTCGATCTCGTGGCGCGGCGCCGTGCCGAGATCGAGCCCCGCGCGGCGCACCACGGCCTCGGAGACCACGAGCTCGGCGCCATAGGTCTTACTGAGGCCCTCGAGCCGGCTTGCGGTGTTGACGCTGTCGCCAACCGCCGTCAGGGAGACCGCGCGGCCCCACCCCATCTCGCCGACGATCGCGGGCCCCGCGTGGATGCCAATCCCGATCCGGAGCGGCTCCGGCAGGTCGTGGGCGAGGGTCTCGTTGAGATGCGCAAGCCGCTCGCCCATTGTGCGCGCGGCGTCCAGCGCCTCGCGGCAACCTGCCTCGACCCCGCGGTCGAGGCCGAAGAGCGCCATCACGCCGTCGCCGATGAACTTGTCGATTCGCCCGCCCGCCTCCTCGACCGCCCGCCCCATCTCCGCGAAATAACGGTTGAGGAGGAAGACCACGTCATAGGGCAGCTTCCGCTCCGCAAGCCGCGTGAAGGCGCGCAGATCGGCGAAGAGGATCACGATCTCGCGCTCGCTGCCGTGGAGATAGCCGGGGCGGTGGTAGCCGTCCCGCGCGGTGGCGCTCGCGGGCAAGAGCGGCGCCACGCGGAGATCGCCCGTCGGGCGGAGCTGGCAGGCGAGCCGCACGTCGGGCGCCGCGCCCACGCGATGGAGCACCTTCACCTCCTCCGGCGCTGGCGGCGGGAGGGCCCGTTCCTCACCTGCGACGCGGATGCGGCAGGTCGAGCAGCGTCCGCGCCCACCGCAGACGGAGGCATGGGGAATGCCCGCAAAGCGGCTCGCCTCCAGCACCGAGAAGCCCGGCAGGATCTGCACCACGCGCCCGTCCGGATAGGTGAGGCGGACGATCCCGCGTCGGCGCTGCCAGTGCCAGCGCAGCACGCGGGCCAGCAAGACCGCGATGAGCGCCCCGAGGAAGCCGAGGCGCAGCCAAATCACCATCGCATCGATGACCGCCTGATCGGGCGGCGCCGCCTTCGGATGCGAGCGCATTATCTCGGCAACCCAGGCAGGGTCCGCCGCGAGCGTCGTTACCTCGCGCCCGGCCTCGAGCGCGCCCAGCGCCGCGAGCGTGGGCAACAGCAGGGCGAAGGCAAAAAGCACGGGCTGCCAATCCGGATACCAGGGCTTGAGCCGGAGCCAGAAGCGCAATCCGATCATGGCGTGCACCCAAGCCACCACGAGAACGGTGAATTGCAAAATGCCGCGCCACGGAGCTGTAACGAAATACCCGTAGAGGAGCGGCGTGTAATAGCCGTAATCGGCGCCGAAGAAGGTGTCGGCGATGCGCGTCTGCAGGACGTGCTCGACAAGGAGGAGAGGGATCGTGAAGCCGAGCACAAGCTGGGCCACCTCGGCGAAGGGCATCCGGAGCGATCGGCGCTGCCATAGCGCCCAGAGCGCGAGGCCGTAATGGACGGAAAAGGCTCCATAGAGCACGAGCGTTCCGAGCGGGCTCGCCCAATACTGGTAGATCGCGAGGAGCGCCGCATCCATCGTCCGGAGCGAGACCAGGCCGAGTGCGTGGTTCACGAAATGGGTGACGACATAGGCGAGCATCGCCAGACCCGAGGCGAGGCGGAGCCGCCTGATCACTCAACCCTCCCACGAGCGCTCATCTCGCGATTGCCCGCCTTTCGCGCGCCCTTGCGTTGCGCGCGCCGACAGATTACACCGATTTCAGTTGCAAACGAGCGCGCCCTGCCTTCAATCCCGCGGGCGCGCTTCGCATGAATGTGAGGAGAGCCTTGGCGAGCACCAATACGGGCCCGATGGTCGAGGTCCGGCATCTAAGCAAAAGGTTCGGGCCCATCCTCGCCGTCGACGACGTGAACTTCACCGTCGGGCGTGGCGAGGTACTGGGCTTCCTCGGGCCCAACGGCGCCGGCAAGTCGACGACGATGAAGATGATCACGGGCTTCCTTGCGCCGAGCGCGGGGACCGCAGTCGTCTGCGGCGCCGACATCGAGACGGACCCGATCGCGGCCAAGCGCCAGATCGGATACCTCCCGGAAGGCGCGCCCTCCTATCCCGACATGACGGCGCTGCACTTCCTCGAATTCGTGGCGCGGGTGCGCGGCTTCTCCGGCGCGGAGCTGCGCGAGGCGATCGGCAATGCCATCGAGTGTACCTCGCTCGGCGGCGTGCTCGCGCAGCCGATCGACACCCTCTCCAAGGGCTTCAGGCGCCGCGTCGGATTGGCGCAGGCGCTGTTGCACGATCCGCCGGTGCTGATCCTCGACGAGCCCACCGACGGTCTTGATCCGAACCAGAAGCACGACGTGCGCAAGCTCATCAACCTGCTCGCGGCGGAGAAAGCGATCATCATCTCGACGCATCTCCTCGAGGAGGTCGATGCCGTCTGCACGCGCGCGGTCGTGATCGCGGGGGGCCGTCTCGTCGCGGACGGAACGCCCGCCGAGCTCGAGCAGCGCTCGCGCCATCACAATGCCGTGCGTCTCGCGCTCGCGACAGGGCTCGACGAGGCCGAGTTTGCGCTCCAAGCGCTCCCGGGCGTCGAGAGCGTCGAGCGCGTCATCGACGACGAGGGCACGGCGCTCATCGCCTTCGCGCGCGGCGGGCGCTCCATCGTCGCGGAGGTTGCCGATCTCGCGCGCGACCGGCGTTGGGAGGTCGCGGGGCTCCGCGTCGAGCGCGGCCGCCTCGAGGACGTCTTCCGCCAGGTCACGCTCGCGGCCTGAAGGACCGGAAACCGCCAACCCATGCACAACGTCTGCGTCATCGTCCGCCGCGAGCTGCAGGGCTATTTCGCCACGCCGCTCGCCTACATCTTCATCGTGATCTTCCTGGCGCTCGCGGGCTCGCTCGCGTTCTTCGCGGGAAATTTCTTCGAGCGCGGCCAGGCCGACTTGCAACCATTCTTCAACTTCCATCCCTGGCTCTACCTCGTGCTGATCCCGGCGCTTGCCATGCGGCTCTGGGCGGAGGAGCGCAAGAGCGGCACCATCGAGCTCTTGCTGACGCTCCCTGTCTCCATGACCGAGGCGGTGCTCGGCAAATTCCTCGCGAGCTGGATCTTCGCGGGGATCGCGCTCGCCCTCACCTTCCCCTTCTGGCTCACGGTCTGGTATCTCGGCAATCCCGATCAGGGCGTGATCCTCGCGAGCTACATCGGAAGCTTCCTGATGGCGGGCGCATTCCTTGCGGTCGGCGCCTGCCTCTCCGCGCTCACCAAGAACCAGGTGATCGCCTTCGTGGTGACGGCGGGCGCCTGCTTCCTCTTCACGGTGAGCGGCTCGCAGATCGTGCTGGGCGCGCTGCGCGGCTGGGCGCCGCAGGTCCTCCTCGATACCGTCGCGAGCCTGAGCTTCCTCACCCACTTCAACGCGATCGTGCGCGGCGTCATCGATCTCCGCGACGCCGTCTTCTTCCTCTCCACCATCGCGCTCTTCCTCTACGCGAACGCCGTGGTGGTCGACCTCAAGAAAGCGGACTGACGGGATCCTCGCCATGAAAGACCTCGTCGCCTCCCGCCGCGTCCGCGCGGTCCTAAGCCTCATCTGCGCGGCGGTGATCTTCGTCTCCGTGAACGTGATCGCGCAGCGCCTCCTCATCGCTACGCGCATCGACCTCACCTCCGGCGGCATCTACACCCTCGCGGAGGGCACGAAGCGGACGCTCGCGGAGATCCAGGAGCCCGTGACCCTGCGCTTCTATTTCTCGCGGCGGCTCGGCGACGAGATCCCCGCCTACGGCATCTACGCCCAGCGCGTGCGCGACACTCTCCAAGAATACTCGGCGATCGCCCACGGCAAGATCGACCTCCAGATCATCGACCCCGAGCCCTTCTCGCCGGAGGAGGACCGCGCGGTGGCGCAGGGGCTCCAGGGCGTGCCGATCGACCAGGGCGGCGAGAAGGTTTATTTCGGCCTGGTCGCCAGCAACACCACCGACGATCAGGCGCTCATCCCCTTCTTCCAGACCGAGCGCGAGCGCTTCCTGGAATACGACCTCACCAAGGCGATCCGCTCGGTCGCGGCGCCGAAGAAGACGGTGGTGGGGCTGGTGACGGCGCTGCCGCTCGAGGGCGACTTCGCGGCGGCGCTGATGGGCCAGCCGCTCAAGCCCTATGCGATCGTGACGCAGCTCCGCCAGCTCTACGAGCTCCGAAGCCTCGGCACCGATTTCGACAAGGTCGAGGATGGCGTCGACGTCCTCATGATCGTGCAGCCGCAGAATCTGCAGGACAAGACGCTCTACGCGATCGATCAGTTCGTGCTCAAGGGCGGCCGGGCGCTCGTCTTCATCGATCCCTATTCCGAGACGCAGCTCCTGCACCCCACGCGCTTCAATCCGCCGGGCGGCGGGACCGACAGCAATCTCGAGCCGCTGCTCAAGGCCTGGGGCGTGAGCATGCGGCCGAAAGTGGTGGCGGGCGATCTCGCAGCGGCGCGCAAGGTGACGACGGGCCGCGGCAGCCGGCCGGCCGCGACCGACTACGTCGCCTGGCTCGCGCTCAAGCCCGATGCGCTCAACCACGACGAGCTCGTCACCGGCGATCTCGACCGCCTCAACCTGGCGACCGCGGGCATCCTCGATCCGATCAAGGACGCCAAGACGACCTTCGTCCCGCTGATCCAGACCTCGGTCAAATCCGAGGAGATTCCCGTCGACAAGGTCGCGGGCATGCCGGACGTGGCCGGCCTCCTCGACGACTTCAAGGCGACGGGCCAGCGCCTCACGCTCGCCGCGCGCATCACCGGCCCCGCAAGCACCGCCTATCCCGACGGCCTGCCCAAGCCCAAGGAGCAGAAGCCCGACGAGAAGAAGCCGGACGAGCAGAAACCCGACCAGAGCAAGCCCGAGGAGAAGAAGCCCGCGGAGGCGCCGCCCGACCAGAGCAAGCCCGCGCCGGACCAGATCAAGGAGGCGAAACAGCCGATCAACGTGATCGTCGTCGCCGACACCGACATCCTCGACGACCGCTTCTGGGCGCAGGTGCAGGATTTCTTCGGCGAGCAGATGATCGTGCCGAACGCCGGCAACGGCGACTTCGTCTCGAACGCGATCGAGGTGCTCTCAGGCGGCAACGACCTCATCAGCCTGCGCAGCCGCGGCACCGCGCAGCGTCCCTTCGTCCGCGTCGAGGACATGCAGCGCGACGCCGAGGCCCGCTACCGCTCGACCGAGAAGACGCTCGAGGACAAGCTCAAGGAGACCGAGGCCAAGATCTCCGACATCCAGCAGAACAAGGGCGGCGGGGTCAACCTCACGGCGGAGCAGGCGCAGGCGATCGAGAGCTTCCGCGCGGAGATGCTGCGCACGCGCGCGCAGCTCCGGGAGGTGCAGCGCGCCCTTCGACAAGACATCGACGGCCTGAAGACCCGGCTCGAGTTCTTCGACATCGCCTTCGTCCCTATCCTCGTGGGCATCGTGGCGCTCGTCCTCGGCGCGATCCGGCTGCGCCGGCGCAGCCGCCCGACGGTCCACGAGTGAGTGGCGGGAGACGCCCATGAAGACCAAGCGCCTCTATCTCCTGATGCTCGCGGCACTCCTCTCGGCGATCGCGGCGGTGGCCGTTTCGCTGAGCGGCGGGTCCCACCGCGCCGATCCGCTCGCGGGGAGGCCCGTGCTCGCGCGTATCAAGAGCGACCCCAGCGCCGTCGCCAAGGTGGTCCTCACGGGCCCCAAGGGCACCATCACCTTGAACCGCGCCGAGAGCGGCTGGACCGTCGGCGAGAAAGCCGGCTTTCCTGCCGATCCCCAGAAGACGCGCCGGCTTTTGCTGGGCCTCGCGGAGATCACCTACGTAGAGCCCAAGACCGCGCTACCCGCGCTCTATTCGCGCCTCGATCTCGACGATCCCGGCAAGGACAAGAGCCAATCGATCCTGATCGAGGCCGACGACGCGCAAGGCGCCGTCCTCGGCAAGCTCATCGTCGGCAAGCGCCGCATCGATGAGCTCGGCGGCGGCAATGACGGCGTCTATCTCCGGATGCAAGGCGAGGCGCAGTCCTGGCTCGCCAAGGGCACGCTCGACCTCGACGGCGACGTCCTGCAATGGCTCGACCGTCGCTTCGTCGACCTCCCGGATGCGCGCATCAAGCAGGTGACGATCCAGCAGCCCGACGGCGCCAAGATCGTCATGGCTCGTGAGAAGCCCGAGGACAAATTCGCCCTCAAGGACATGCCGGCCGATCGCAAGCTCAAGAGCGACACGATCCTCGTCGACCCCGCGACCGCGCTGCAGGCTTTCGACCTCACGGACGTGAAGCGCGCGCAGGATCTCCCCTTCCCGAAGGACGGTCTGGTCGTCGCGACCTACGAGACCTTCGACGGGCTCACGGTGCGCGTGCAGCTCCTGAAGCAGGGCGACGCTTTCTGGATCACTCTCGCGGCCGAAGGGGGGAGCGACGAGAAGGTGAAGGCCGAAGCGGAGGGCCTCAACAAGCGCTGGTCGGGTTGGGTCTATGGCGCGGGCTCTTCGAAGGGAGCGGCGCTCGCGACGAAGCTCGAGGACGTGCTGGAGCCGAAAGCGCCGCCCGCGCCCGCCCCCGGCACTCCCGCTCCGCCAACGCCGGGCCAGAGCCCGAAGCCCTGACGGGGCATGTGAGCGAGCGCTCGCCGGTCTCACCCTGCGCCAGCGTCTGCGCGCTCGATCCCGCGACCGGGCTCTGCCGCGGCTGCTTCCGGACCATCGACGAAATCGCCCGTTGGACGGCACTCTCGGCCGAGGAGAAGCGGCGCGTTCTCGCTGCGGTAGAGGAGCGGCGGGCGCGGCTGCAAGGGGGGCATGCGCCGGGCGCGCCCCGCGAGGGTTGATCGCCGAGGCCCGCGCCCCAATCTAGGCGAGGCGGCGCCCGATCGAGAGCGCCTCGCAGAAAGGCCCCCATGAGTGCCTCCGTTTCCACATCCACCGGCGGCACGGAGCGGCCGGTTGCGCGCCTCGTCCGCGGCATGCCCGCGAGCGACGGCGCCGGCGTCCGCCTCACCCGCGTGATCGGGCAACCTGTCCTCCCCGGGCTCGATCCATTCCTGCTGCTCGACGAGTTCCGTTCCGACAATCCCGGCGACTACATCGCGGGCTTTCCGGACCATCCGCATCGCGGCTTCGAGACCGTGACCTATCTGATCGCGGGCCGCATGCGTCATGCCGACAACAAGGGCCATGCGGGTCTCCTCGGGCCCGGCAGCGTACAGTGGATGACCGCGGGACGCGGCATCGTCCACTCGGAGATGCCGGAGCAGGAGAACGGCCTCCTGCAGGGCTTTCAGCTCTGGGTGAATCTTCCGGCCGCGCGCAAGATGACGGCTCCGCGCTATCAGGAGATCGCGGCGACGGGCATTCCGGAGGTCGTGCTCGAAGGCGGCATTCGCGCGCGCGTGATCGCCGGAAGCTTCGCGGGCGCGAACGGGCCCATCGACGCCGAGACCACGGCGCCGCTCTACCTCGATCTCTCGCTGCCGGCAGGGAGCGCGCTCAGCGTTCCCGTTCCCGCCGGTCACAACGCCTTTGCCTATGTCTTCGAGGGCGGCGTGGAGATCGCGGGCACCGAGGTTCCGACTTCGGCGCTCGCCGTGCTCGGCGCGGGCGATAGGGTCGCGATCCGCGCGGCTGCACCCGCGCGCCTTCTCGCGGTCGCGGGCAAGCCGATCGCCGAGCCCGTCGCGCGCTACGGCCCCTTTGTCATGAACACGGAATTGGAGATCCGCCAGGCCATCAGCGACTTCCAGAGCGGCCTCTTCTGAACCTGCGCGGGCGCGGCCTAGTCCGGCTTCGGATAGGTGCCGGTGTAGCCGGTGACGCGGGAGGGTTGGGTCTCGGTGTAGCAATCCACCGTCGCGAGGGTGCGATAGCAATACTGCACGGGGGTTGCTGGCGGCGGGGCATTTGCGGCCGTGGCGCTCGGCTGCGTCGACCCCCAGCGGCTCTGCGGCGGGGCAAATTCCGTGCGATCCTGCCAGACATTGCAGGCGGATAGCCCCGCAAGCAGGGCGAGGAGCAGGAGCGGTCGGCGCGGAAACGGCATGGGCGGCGAGGTCCGGCGGGATCGGGGTTGCGCGAGCGCGGGTTGCAGCCGATATCTAAGGCACTCCGGGGTTAATCTTTGGTTTACCGGCGGCACAGATGAAACGGGCTCTCCCGCTCCTCCTCTTGATGGGCCT
>Ga0335083_10005414_pt1 | contig 16092 bp, 15 predicted proteins | sample Lox_Sample_42_FD_206716 | JGI IMG/M metagenome (GOLD analysis project Ga0335083, IMG submission 206716) | Soil microbial communities from Loxahatchee National Wildlife Refuge, Florida, United States - Lox_Sample_4.2 | ecosystem: Environmental > Terrestrial > Soil > Wetlands | place: USA... | reverse complement strand
GTGCCGCCGCGGTACGGCAGCACCGCGACGTCGGCGGCGCGGAAGAGCGCCTCGACCTCGTCGTCGGGCACGTAGCGGTCGAGCAGCCGCACCGCGCCCCCGCCGGCCGCGCGCACGAGCGCCTCGTAGCGCTCGCGCGGTTCGTAGAACTCACCCGCGACGACGAGCGTCGCGCCCGGACGGCGCGCACGCACGCGGGGCCAGGCTTCGAGCAGCGTGTCGAGTCCCTTGTAGTGGCGGACGTAGCCGAAGAACAGCGCGACGTCGCCGGAGAGTTCCAGCCGTGCTCGCGCCGACGCGCGGTCGAAGCGGCCGCGATCGAACTGGGCGTAGAACGGATGCGGCACGCGCCGGCGCGGAGCGCCCGGCTTCAGCCGATCGAGGTCGCGCTCCACGGCGTCCGACATCACGAGGTAACCGTCCGAGTTCCGCATCATCCAGGCCGAGAACGCCGCGTCGAAGGGCCGGCGCTCGTGGGGCACGAGATTGTCGCACACCAGCACGACGCGCGTGCCGCGCCGGCGCAGCGGACCGACGCTCGAGGCGAACGCGGGCGCGAAAAACGGCATCCACCACTTGAGCACGACCGCGCCGGGCGCGAAGCGCTCGAGGTGCGCCGCCGTGCGCCGCCAGCTCCAGGGGCCGATCGAGTCCAGCAGCGCCTCCGTGGGGAACGACGGCAGCGGCGCGGCGGAGTCGAGCTGGCTCGTGCCGGGAAACAGCAATCCCGGGTACTGGCGCGTGAACGTGACGCCACGGACGTCGGCGTGCGAGCGCAGCGCCTCGCCGAGGAGCTGCAGGTACTGCGCGAGCCCGCCGCGCCACGGGTGCAGCGGCCCCACGAGCGCGATGCGGCGCGCGCCCGGGGCGCCGGGGGCGGTCGCGCTCATGCGCTCACGCCGCGCCGGTCCTTCAGCGTTCGCGGGCGACCGACCACGACTGCATGCCGCGCGGCTCGAACTGGAACGGCACGACCTGGCCGCCGTGGCGCTCGAGCGCGGCCGCAACGCGGTGCCGGCGGTCGAAGCGCGTGAGGAAGAGGAAGTAGCCGCCACCGCCCGCGCCGGTCATCTTGCCGCCGAGCGCGCCTTCGCGCCGCGCGATCTCGTAGAGCCGGTCGACCTGGGCGTTCGAGATGCCGGCGTCGAGATGCTTCTTGTGCTCCCACGCGCGGTGGAGCAGCTCGCCGAAGCGGTCGATCTGGCCGAGCAGGAGCGCGCGCTTCATCTCGACCGTCTGCGTCTTGAGCGCATCGAGCGCCGCCACGGTCTCGCGCCTGCCCTCGCGATACGAGCGCGTCTGGCGCTCGATGATGCGCGCGCTCTGCCGCGTCTGACCCATGTAGCAGAGGAGCAGGCGGTACTCGAGCTCGGCGAGCGTCTCGCGCCGGAGCTTGAGTGGCGTCACGACCGTCGAGTCGCCCGCGAACTCGATGAAGTTGAAACCGCCGAACGCGGCCGCGTACTGGTCCTGCCGCCCGCCGGCGAGCTTGAGGTCCTTGCGCTCGACCTGGAACGCGCGCTCGGCGACGTCGTAGGGCTCGAGCTCGAGCCGCAGCCACTCGCGCAGCACGCCGATCAGCGCGACCATGAGCGTGCTCGAGGCGCCGAGCCCCGATCCGGGCGGCGCGTCGGACTGCGTCCACAGGTCCGCCCCCCGCTTGACGCGCAGCGCGCGCACCGCGGCCTTCAGCAGGTCGAGGCGGCCGTCGAAGCGCAGCCGGCGCGGGTGGTCGTACTTCGCGACGAGGTCGTAATCGAGGCTCGCGAGCGTCAGGCGCGAGTCGCGGCGCGGGCGCAGCGACGCCGTGGCGTAGTGGTTGATGGTCGCCGACAGCACGCAGCCGCCGTGCTCCTCGGGGTACGGCGAGACGTCGGTGCCCCCGCCGCAGAACGACAGGCGCAGCGGCGCACGGGCGCGGTAGTAGCGCGTCGGGCGGGTCGTCACGCGCTCCCGCCCCAGCGTGTGCGGAGCTCGCGCTCGGCACGCTCGAAGTCCTCGGGCGTCCCGATGTCCCAGAACGTGCCCTCGCACGCGTGCCCGTGGAGCAGGCCGGCGGCGGCGAGCCCGGGCAGGACGTCGCGCTCGAGCGAGCTCGGCCCGGCGGGCAGGTGCTTCCAGAGCGCGGGCGTCACCGCGATCATGCCTCCGTTCACCCACGCCGCGCCGCGGAAGCCCGGGTCCTTCTCGACGAACGCGCGCACGGCGAGCCCGTCGGTGCACTCGACGCGTCCGCGGCCGCTCGCATCCTCCACGCGGAAGAGCGCGAGCGCGCCGACCGCACCGCGCTCGTAACGGGTCTGCTCGAGCTGCCAGGGATCGCACGGACAGAGCGTGTCGCCGTTCACGATGAGCAGCTTGCCCGCGTCGGCGTGCGCGCGGGCGTGCCAGAGCGCACCGCCCGTGCCCATCGGCTCGGGCTCGATCGAGAACTCGATCGTCAGGTCGAGCGGGTGGGCCGCGAGCGCCTCGCGCACGCGCTCCGCGCCGTAGCCCGCGAGGATCACGGCATGACGGACGCCGGCCGCTCGCAGCTCGGCGAGCTGGCGCACGAGGAACGGCCGCCCGGCGAGCGGCGCGAGCGGCTTGGGCAGGTCGCCGAATCGCGAACGGAGCCGCGTGCCCTGCCCGCCCGCCAGCACGAACGCCTTCATCCCCTACTCCAGGTTGATGCGCTGGCGCACGGGATAGTCCGCGCGCGCGCTCTGGTGGGCGATCATCTCGCCGAGCAGGCCCATGAGGATGAACTGGATGGCGAGGAGCACGCAGGCCGCGCCGAGCAGCATGAGCGGACGGACGTGCAGCGGATCGCCGTGGAGCCACTGGGCCACGAACCACGCCGCGAGCGCGAAGCCGACCACCAGGAAGCCGACGCCGATGCGGCCGAAGACGTGCAGGGGCTTCAGTGCCGAGGTCGAGATGAACGCCGCCGCGAGCAGGTCGAGGAAGCCGTTCACGAACCGCGAGGCGCCGAACTTCGACTTGCCGAAGCGCCGCGCGCGATGGTTCACGCCGACCTCGCCGACGCGAAAGCCCCGCCAGTGCGCGAGCGCGGGCAGGAAGCGGTGGAGCTCGCCGTAGACCTCGAGCGCGTCGACGACCTCGCGCCGGTAGAGCTTGAAGCCGCAGTTGAAGTCGTGCAGCCGCACGCCCGAGACCGCGGAGGTGACCGCGTTGAAGAGCCGCGAGGGTGCGGTCTTGGTCCACGGATCGAGCCGCTTCACCTTCCAGCCCGAGACGAGGTCGAGTCCACCCTCGAGCGCCGCGAGCAACCGGCCCAGCTCGGCGGGATCGTCCTGCAGGTCGGCGTCGAGCGTCGCGACGAGCTCGCCGCGCACGGCCTTGAAGCCGGTCGCGAGCGCGGCGGACTTGCCGAAGTTGCGGCGCAGGACGATGCCGCGCACGCGCGGATCCGATTCGCCGAGCGCGCGCATCACGCGATCGGTGCCGTCACGCGAGCCGTCGTCGACGTAGATGATCTCCCAGGGCAGGCGCAACGCTTCGAGCGCGACCCTGAGCTCGCGGTCGAGCTCCGCGAGGCTCTCGGCCTCGTTGTACGCGGGCACGACCACGGAGAGGCGCGGCGCCTCGCTCATCGCGTCACCCCGTAGAGGCCGCGCGCCCACTGAGCCTGCGCCACGAGCCCGTCCTCGATGCCGACGCGCGTCGCGTAGCCGAGATCGGCCTGCAGCCGACTCGCGTCGGCGCGCGTCCGCAGAGGATCGCCCGGCGGACGCGGCTCGAAGCGCACCTCCGCCCTCGCCCCGAGCGCGCGCTCGAGGATCGCGATCGCCTCGAGCACCTCGACCTGCGAGCCACCGCCGACGTTGTAGACGCCCTGCGGCGCGCTGCGCTTCCACGCGCGGACGTTGGCCTCGATCGCATCGTCGATGAAGGTGAAGTCGCGCGACTGGCGGCCGTCGCCGTAGACCGGGATCGTGGCGCCCTCGAGCAGCGCCCGACAGAACTTGTGGAACGCCATGTCGGGCCGCTGGCGCGGTCCGTAGACGGTGAAGTAGCGCAGCGCCGCGACCGGCAACCCGAAGTTGCGGCCGTAGAGCAGCACGAGGTGCTCGCCCGCGAGCTTGGTCACGCCGTAGGGCGAGAACGGCCGGGGCAGCAGGTTCTCGTCCGTCGGGAAGCGCTCGGCGTCCCCGTAGACCGAGGACGACGACGCGTAGACGAAGCGCTCGAGCGTGGCGCCGCGGTAGCGCTCGAGCAGTCGTTGCGTCGCGAGCACGTTGTGGTGGACGTAGCTCTCGAACTCGCGTCCCCACGACGCCCGCACGCCGGCCTGCGCCGCCTGGTGGAAGACGACGTCGACGTCGGGCAGCGCGGCGAGATCGGCCGCGGCCAGATCCAGCTCGAGCAGGCGAAAGCGCGGGTGGCGCAGTGCGGACTCGAGATTGCGGCGCTTGAGCGCGACGTCGTAGTAGGACGTGAAGCAGTCGACGCCCGTGACCATGGCGCCGTCGGCGAGCAGACGTTCCGCGAGCGTCGAACCGATGAATCCGGCGACCCCGGTCACCAGCGCGTGCGTGGACATGCCCCTCCCCGGACTCGAAGCGCCACCCGCTTACGGAATCGACGTACCCGTCGGCGGGACGATCGGCGCCGGCGAGCTGCGAATGCCGAGCTGCGCGCGCTCCGACTGGAGCAGCGCGCTCGCCTGCGCGTCCTGAGGGTGGCCGCTCACCCAGCGATCGAGATACGACAGTCCGCGCTCGCGCTGTCCGGCGAGGCGGAGCGTGTAGTAGGCCGAGTAGTACGGCTGGCCGAAATCGGGATCGAGCGAGATCGCCGCGTCGAACTCGCGGATCGCAGGGTCGATCTCGCCCCGCATGGCGAGCGAGGCGCCGAAGTAGTAGCGCGCCTCCGCGTTCGTCGGATCCTTCTCGGCCAGCGATTTGAAGAGCGCGAGCCCCTTCGCGGTGTCCCCGGCCTCGAGATAGAACTGGCCGAGCGGCAGCAGCACCTCGGCGAAGTTCGGGAACATGCGCTGCACGCGCTCCATCTCGGCGATGGCGGCCGGCAGCTGGTGTTCCTTGCGGTAATGCAGCGCGAGCTGCAGGTGCGCGGCGGCGAAGTTGCGCGACAGTGTCTCGGAGTTGTCGTCCTTGTAGACGGTTGTGTCCCACGAGACGTCCGCGGTGAAGAGCCCGCGGTACTTGAAGACGTCGTAGAGCGCGTGGCGGGTCGCGGCGACGTCGAGTCCCGCCTTGTTGCTGTCCGTCTTCACCTCGTAGACGAGGCCCTGCAGCGCGAAGTAGGGATCGTAGCCGTAGTGCTCGGGCACCGTGACCGCGAAGTAGGGCTGCATCTTCCAGGTGCCGTCGGGATTCCGGGCGTGGTCCATGATCTGGTGGACCATGTACTCGTTCGTGAAGATCGGCCGGCCGTTGGCGTCTTCGACGTAGCCCGCGCCGAGCAGGTCGATGGTCTTGTCGTCGAGCGACATCGGCACCTTCGGCTCCTCGTCCCGGAGCTGGCGGATATACCAGTCCGTGTTGAGCAGGCTCAGGTTCACGATCCGCACGTCCTTGCGGAAGTTCTCGACCTCCTGGATGTACCAGAGCGGGAACGTGTCGTTGTCGCCATTCGTGAAGATGAACGAGTGCGGCTTGAGCGGCGCGAGCATGTCGTAGGCGTAATCGCGCGCGATGTAGTTGTGGCTGCGGTCGTGCGTGAACCACTCGTTGTGCATGAGCAGGAACGGCTGCACGCTGAGCAGGGCCGCGGAGCCCACGGTCGCGAGCTCGCGACCGCGCCCTTCGGCGAACGACTCACGGATCCAGCCGATGAGCCAGGCGACGCCGAATCCGATCCACATCGCGTAGGCGTGGTAGCCGGTCTGGAAGAAGTAGTCGCGGTCGCGCACCTCGTGGTCGCTGAAGTTCAGGTAGAAGATCAGGCCCGCGGTGTTGAGCAGGAAGAGCAGGAAGACGTAGACGAAGCCCTTCCGCTCGGTCTTCGCCTGCCAGCCCGCGCCGACGAGGCCCAGCAGCAGCGGCAGCAGCGCGCTCCACGGCAGCTGGCCGTTCGGGATGATCGGCCACTGGCGCACGAAGTAGCGCCAGAACTCCTTGTTGAGCTGCACGGAGATCGGCGCGCGGCGCACCCACGGGTTCATCTCGCCGTACTGCTTGCGCTCGAGCAGGTCGCGCAGGCGTTCCCACGTCGCGGGCGCGCCCTCGTTGATCGCGGGGTGGAATGCCGAGCGGATCGGCAGGTAGAGGTGGGTCGAGTAGCCCGCCACCATGAGCAGCAGCACGAGCAGCAGGACGCGCCCCTCGGGGTGCTTGCGCGCCATCCATACGAACGGGACGATCAGCCCGAGCGCGCAGAAGATCGCCGCCACCATCGTGAAGTTGGCCGGGCTCAGCGAGTAGTACACGCCGACGGCGGTCGCGGGCAGGTTGAGCAGGAGCAGCCAGCCCGGCAGCTTGCGCGTCATCGCGTAGTAGACGCACTGCGCCGCGCCCAGCACGAGCACGACGCCCGCCATGTGCTCGAGCCCCGTCGTCACGCTCAGCATCGCGAGGATCGGCATCGCGAAGAGCACCGCGGCCCGGCGATCGATGATCGCGACGAGGGCGAAGAGCGGCAGCGCGGTCGGCGCCACCGCCGGGTGGAGGCCGGCGCTCAGCCAGAGCAGGTAGGTCGCGAGCAGCAGCGGTCCGAGCGAGGGCTTCCGTCCGCGCGCCTCCCACCACTTGAGGCCGGCCCAGACGATGAGGATCGTGCAGAGACTCATCATCTGGTAGACCTCGGCCTCGATCGAGTTCTCCCACCAGTTGTCGCTGAACGCCAGCATCAGCGCGCCGCACGCGGCGCCCGCGATCGCGGCCCATTCCTGCCAAGGCTGGCGCTCGCCGCCCTGCGCGAGCCGGATCAGGCGCAGCGTGACGAGGTAGGTGAGGAAGACCGCGAGCGCCGAGCACAGCGCCGACACCGCGTTCACCCGCTCGGCGATGCTCTTCCACGGTACGAGCGTCGCGAGCCGGCAGACGATGACGACGAACGGCGTCCCCGGCGGGTGCGGGATCCCGAGGATGTTCGAGACGGCGATGAACTCGCCCGAGTCCCAGAACGGCACCGTCGGGGTCAGCGTCCTCAGGTAGACGAAGCCGGTGATCGCCAGAACCAGCAGCGACACCAGCGCCGCCACTCTCGATTTCACGCTCATGCGTCGGGCCTCCGAGACACTCGGGCTTCGGCGCGCCTATGGGGGATGCGCACGAGGAAGACGATGCCGCCGATCATGCTCACCGCGACGGCGACCAGATAGGTGGTGAACTGCAGCGTGAAGGCGAGATCCTGACGCACGCCAACGAGCCCGAAGAGGAAGACTCCCGCACCCTCACGCACACCAATGCCATTCAACGAGATGGGCAAGGACACTATCACCGCGAGCAACGGGACGAAAAGGAAGAAGTCGACGATCGGCACGTGCAGGCCGAGCGAACGCGCCACGAGAACGTGCACGCCGATGCGCATCACCTGCACGCCAGCCGCGACGACGAACAATTCCATGAACATTCGGCGCTGGCCGCGAAAGCCCGCGAGCCGCTCCGACAGTTCGTCGAGCGCGGGCTTGAGCCGCCCGAGACGCACGAACGCGAGCACATGCTCGACGGTCGCGAGCAGGCGGGGATGGAAGATCGCCCAGAGCATCCCGACCGAGATCGCGAAGAACGCGAACACGCCGCCGAGGAGCGAGACGAGCAGCCCGGAGGAGAGCCGGAGCTGGCCGACCGCGGGCAGCGTCGTCAACACGGCGAGTCCGCCGAGCGCGACCGTGCCGATCAGCCGGTCCATGAGCACGGTCGAGAACGCGCTCGCACGCGACGCGCTGCCGCCGCGCGAGGCGTCGAGGATGCGCGCGAAGTCGCCGCCGACGTTCGCGGGCAGGAAGTTGTTGAAGAAGAGCCCGACGTGGTAGTAGAGGCATACCTTCCAGAACGGCAGGCGGATGTCCACGGCGCGCAGCAGCCGGCTCCACTGGAACGCACCGAGCACGTTGCTCGCGAGCATCACGCCGCACGCCGCCGCCAGCCCGCCGCGATTCGCCGCGCCCAGCGCGTGCTCGACGTCCTTCCAGTCGAGCTTGCCGCGAAACAGCAGCGCGAACACCGCCACCGACAGCACGACCTTGAGCGAGAGCAGCAGCACCGTCCGCGGCGAGGGCTTGCGGCCCGGCTCACTCGCCACCGCGAACCTCCCCGGTCAGCGCCGCGAGCGAGCGCCGCGCGCAGTCGTCCCAGCGAAAGCGCGCCGCCCAGCGCACGCCGGCCGCCGCGAGCCGTTCGCGCAGGCCCGCGTCGGTGAGCACGCGCACGCACGCGCCGGCGAGCGCGTCGTCGTCCTCGGAGCGGACGAGCAGGCCGGTCTCGTCCGCGCGCACCGAGTCGCGCAGGCCCGGGCTGTTCGCCGCCACGACCGCGGTGCCGCACGCGCCCGCCTCGACCACGGTCAGGCCCCAGCCTTCCTTCGGGCTGGGCTGCAGCAGGGCCCACGCGGCCTGCATGCGGCGTACTTTCTCCGCGGCCGGCGTGAAGCCCGCGAACTCCACGGCGTGCGCGACGCCGCGCGCGGCGGCCTGGCGCACGAGCTCGGGCTGCCACGGCCCGTCCCCCACGATCTCGAGCCGCGCATCGGGCACGCGCTCGAGGACGCGCGGCAGCGCGCGCAGCACCCAGTCGAGGCCCTTGTAGCGCCGCAGCCGCCCCACGAACAGCAACGTCGGCCGCGCCGCCTTGGCCACCGCCGCGTCGACACGGTAGCGCTCGTGATCGAGGCCGCAGTGCACGACGCTCACGCGCTCCGCCGCAATGCCGCGGGCGACGAGGTCGTCGCGTGTGCTCTCCGAGATCGCGAGGAAGCGCGACCGGGCGTACGCGGCGGGCATGAGCGCTTCGAGCGCGACGACGTACGCGGCGACGATCGGGTTCGCCTCCTGGAACGCGGTCGAGCCGAAGAGGTGCGGCACGATCACCGCCACCGGCGCCCGCGTCGCCTGCGCCACGAAGCACGGCACCTTGTTGACGTCCTCGACGACGAGGTCGGGGGCGTCCGCGCCCCGGAGCTCGCGCGCGAGGACGCGCGGCGCCACGGCGTTGAAGTTCCACCACGAGCCGCGGCGCAGCACGCGCAGGCCCCGATGCTCGCTCTCGCAAGCCGCACCCGGAAAGCTGCTCGCGAGCCAGGTCACCCGCCAGCCCTGCCGCACGGCCTCGAGCAGGATCTCCTCGAGGTGGAGCTCCGCTCCGCCCGCTTCGGGATGCGCGGGGTCGCGGAAGTTGACGGCGACGAGGTGCCGCCGCGCGGTCATCGCGGACGCGCCACGGTGCCGATGACGTGGCAGGTCCACAGCGCCCAGCGCCGCCGGCGCAGCGAGGCGCGCCAGCGCTCCCAGCCCGCGGCCCACGCGCGCGGGCCGCGGGGCTCGAGCGGCAGCCGCACGCGCAGCCCTCGCTTCAGGCTCTCGCGCAGCACGCGGTACCACAGCCCCGGCACCATCCAGTCGCCGTAGCTGCGCACGACCTCGAGCCCCGCCTCGCGGCAGCGTCGCTCGAGCCCGGCGGGGGTGAACTGCGTCTCCCAGCCCGCGAACCAGACGCCGAACGCGATCATCACCTTCTTCATGAGCGTGTACGGATGGAATGTCTGCGGCACGTCGACGATCAGGCGGCCGGTACGCGCGGTGACGCGGGCGTTCTCGCGCAGCAGGGGCAGCGGATCGCGGAAGTGTTCGAGCAGGCCCTGGTGGAACGACACGTCGATCGCGCCGTCGCGGAACGGCATGCGGGTGGCGTCTGCCTGCACCAGCTGAACGGTCACGCCCTGTCGCCTCGCGAGGTCGCGCACGAGCGCGAGCGAGGCGGGCGAGTAGTCGAGCACGATGCCGCGTGCGCCCGCGCGCGCGAGCTCGAGCAGATCGCGCCCCGAGCCCGCTCCGATCTCCATCACCCAGCGCCCTTCGACCGGACCGTCGGCGAGCACCTCGCGCACGAGCCGGCCGCGCGTCGAGTAGGTGTCCTCGATGTCGCCGCGATGGCCCTTCCAGTACGACTCCCAGTGCGCCAGCGTCGAGGTGCGCGCCACGCGGCCGTTCCTACTCGCCCCACTGCAGTCGGTCCGCGAGGAACGACGGCAGGCCGGCGGCGCGGATGCGCTTCATCGCCGCTTCGATGTCGTAGGCGAGCCGCACGTGCTCGAACCGCCGCGCCTCGTCGTCGTAGAGGAGGTAGCCGGCGCGCGGATCGCCGTCGCGCGGCTGGCCGACGCTCGGCACGTTGACGAGGTAGCGCAAGCCCGGCCGGCCCTCGAGCAGGGCGTCGCGCGTGTAGCGGACCAGCGAGCCGTCGAGCTCGTAGCTGCCCGGGTAGTGCGAGTGCCCGATGAAACAGACGTCCTCGGCGCACGACTCCATCTCGAATGCCGCATCGCCCGGCGAGAAAACGTAGCGCCATTCGTGGGGCTCGGCCGGTGAGGAGTGCACGAGGCGCACGCCCCGCCACGCGACCGAGTAGGGCAGCTCGCGCAGGTAGGCGAGGTGCTCGGGCGTCAGCGCGTCGGTGGTCCAGCGCGCCGCACTCGCCGCGTCCGGGTTGAAGTAGCCGAGCTTGATGCGGCCGCACGCCGCGAGGTCGTGGTTGCCCGCGACCGCGACCTCGATGAGGGGCCGCAGCCGCGCGATGCACTCGTTCGGCGCCGCGCCGTAGCCCACGAAGTCCCCGAGGCAGGCGCACGCCTCCGCCCGGCGTGCGGCGACGTCGGCAAGCACGGTTTCGAGCGCCTCGAGGTTGCCATGGATGTCGGAGAGGATCGCGAGCCGCATCAGAACTCCGCGGGGCGCAGCTCGTGGGCGGCGCGGTCGAGCACGCCGTTCACGAACCGACCCGACTCCGAGCTGCCGAAGCGTCGTGCGATCTCGATCGCCTCGTCGAGCACGACGCGCGCGGGCGAGCCCGGGCGCGCGAGCAGCTCGGCGAGCGCCACGCGCATCACGGCGCGATCGGTCGCGGCGAGCCGCGCGAGCGGCCAGTGGTCGGCCGCGGCGCTCAGCGCCGCGTCGATCTCCGGTCCGCGCGAGGCGAGCGCGCCCACGACGTCGTCGATGAGTCCGGCCTGATCGTCCGTGAGCGACTCCTCCTCGCGCCGGAGCTTCCACGCGAACGCGTAGTCGTCGCCCGCCACGTCGGCCTGGTAGGCGACGCGGAACGCGACCTCGCGCGCGCGACGGCGCGTACCGGTGGCCGGCCCGGTCACGACGCGAGCCTCCCCGCGCGCAGGTTCGCCATGCGGATCGCGGCGAGCGCGGCCTGCGCCCCCACGTTGCCGTGTTCGCCGCCGCTGCGCGCCTCGGCCTGCGCGGCGTCCTCGACCGCGAGTACGCCGTTCGCGACGGGCGTGCCGCTCGCCAGCGAGACGCCGAGGAGTCCCTGCGCCGCGGCGTCCGCGACGAGACGGAAATGCTCGGTCTCGCCGCGGATCACGCAGCCGAGCGCGATGACCGCATCGGCCGCCGTCGCGACCGCCGGAGCGTCCGGCGCGCCGGCCGCGTCGCGCGGCGGCGCGAACCACGACGCGGCGGTCGGAAGCTCGAAGCTGCCGGGCACCCACGCCACGCGGATCGCATCGTCGCCGACGCCGCGCGCGCGCAGCGTCGCGAGCGCGCCGTCCACCAGCCGCCGCACGATCGACTCGTTCCAGAGCGCCGCGACGATCGCGATGCGCAGCCCCGCGCCGTCGTCGGAGCCCGTCAGCTCGCGCACGCTCACGTCTCCCCCATGCGCAGGTCGAGCAGGTGGCCGAGCTTGTCGCGCTTGGTCGCGAGGTAGCGGCGGTTGAAGCGGTTCGGGCGGATCTGGAGCGGAACGCGCTTCACGATCTCGAGCCCGTACGCCTCGAGCCCGACGACCTTGCGCGGATTGTTCGTGAGCAGCTCGATCTGACGCACGCCGAGATCGACGAGGATCTGCGCGCCGATGCCGTAGTCGCGTAGGTCGGCGGGAAAGCCCAGCTTGAGGTTCGCCTCGACCGTGTCGAGGCCGCGGTCCTGGAGCGCGTAGGCGCGCAGCTTGTTCGCCAGCCCGATGCCGCGGCCCTCCTGCCGCAGGTAGAGCAGCACGCCGGCGCCGCGCCGTTCGATCGCGCGCAGCGCGGCGTGCATCTGTGGACCGCAATCGCAGCGCTGCGATCCGAACACGTCGCCCGTCAGGCACTGCGAGTGGACGCGCACGAGCGTCGGCTTGCGCGCCGACGGCCGGCCCTTCACCAGCGCGACGTGGTGATCGCCCTCCAGCACGCTCTCGTAGAGGTGGAGCTGGAACTTGCCCTCGGGCGTCGGCAGCGGCACCTCGATCAGCGGCCGCACGAGCTTTTCGCGATGGCGGCGCCACGCGATGAGGTCGGCGATGGTGAGGATGCCGAGGTCATGCTCGCGCGAGAAGCGCTGGAGCTCGGTCAGCCGCATCATGCGGCCATCCTCGGAGAGGATTTCGCACACGGCGCCCACCGGCCGCAGCCCCGCGAGCCGGCAGAGGTCCGGCGCGGCCTCGGAGTGGCCCGCGCGGCGCAGCACACCGCCCGGCACGGCGCGCAGCGGGAAGACGTGGCCCGGGCGCACGAAGTCGGCCGCGCGCGCGCCCCGGCGTGCCAGCGCGCGCAGCGTGCGCGCGCGATCGAACGCCGACGTCCCGGTCGACGTCCCGACGCGCGCGTCCACCGACTCGGTGAACGGCGTGCCGAACTTTGCCGTGTTGTTGCTGACCTGCAGCTTGAGCTCGAGCTGGTCCGCGATCTCGGGCGTCATCGGCGCGCACAGGATGCCGCGCGCGTGCTTGACCGCGAAGTTGACGAGCGCGGGCGTCGCCTTCTCGGCCGCGAACACGAGGTCGCCCTCGTTCTCGCGGCTCGCGTCGTCGACCACGATGATCGTGCGTCCCGCGCGGATGCGGCGCACCGCCTCCTCGACGCTCAGGTAGTCGCCGCCGCCGCGGCGGGGTGCGCGCGCGCGTGCGGCCGTCATGGCGTGCGTCCGTTCATGCCGGAATCCTCCAGCAGGCGCGCGAGGTAGCGCGCCAGCAGATCGACTTCGAGGTTCACGCGCCTCCCGGGCGCGTAGCCGCCCGCAGCCGTGACCGCGAGCGTGTGGGGAATGTAGGCGATCTCGCAACCGTCGGCGGTGAGCGCCGCGACCGTGAGGCTCACGCCGTCGACGGCGAGCGAGCCCTTGTGGGCGACGAAGCGCCGCAGCTCGCCGGGCAACGCGAGCGCGACGCGACGTCCGGCGCCCTCGGGCTCGAACGCCACGACCCGGCCGACACCGTCGACGTGGCCCTGCACGAGGTGGCCGCCCAGGCGCTGCGCGAGCGTGAGGGAACGCTCGAGGTTGATCGCCTCGCCCGCGCGCCACTCGCCGAGCGTCGTGCGGGCGAGCGTCTCGGGCACGGCCTCGACCGCGAAGCGCCCGGGCTCGCGCGCGACGACCGTGAGGCAGCAGCCCGCGCAGGCGATGCTGTCACCGATCGCGGCGTCCTCGGAGACGCGCGGCGCCTCGATCCAGAAGCGCCGCCCGGCCGGCGGCTCGTCCACCGCCGCGATGCGGCCCCGTTCCTCGATGATGCCGGTGAACATCTAGAACCTCCGCTCCCACCAGAGGAGCACGTCGTCGCCGAGGCGCTCGATGCGACCGAAGTGGCCGCGCGGCGCGCTCGCGAGCGTGCGGCCCAGCGCGCCGCACCACGGCAGACCCTCGCCGAGCGCAAGCGGCGCGGCGAAGAGCGCGATGCGATCGACGAGCCCGGCGCGCAGCCACGCGGTGCCGAGCGTGGCGCCGCCCTCGAGCAGCACCTCGTGCCGGCCCTCCCCGGCGAGCCGGCGCGCGAGCGCGCGCGGCGAGACGCGACCGCGTTCGGTCGCGAGCCGCCACAGCGTGACGCCGGCCGCCTCGAGCGCGCGCGCGCGCGTGGCGGACGCGTTCGTGCCGCACGCGACGACCGTGCCGCGTGCGAGCGGCGGGGAGAAGAGCCGGTGCGTGCGCGGCAGCGAAAGACGCGTGTCGCACACGACGCGGAGCGGCTGAGGCGCGCGCGCGGCGTGCCGGGCGGTCAGGCGCGGATCGTCCGCGCGAACCGTCCCGGCGCCGACCAGGATCGCGTCGTTCACCGCGCGCAACGCGTGGCCGCGGCGGCGCGCCGCGGCGCCCGTGATCCAGCGCGAGCGCCCGTTGCGATCGGCGATCCGGCCGTCGAGCGCCGTCGCCACCTTCCAGGTGACGCGCGGGCGGCGTTCGCGCTGCGCGAGCAAATAGCCCGCGAGCTGCGCGCGCGCGTCCCCGGCGAGCAGGCCGAGCTCGACGCGCACGTCCGCGGCGCGCAGCCGCGCAAGACCGCGGCCGTTCACGACGCGGTGCGGATCGCGCAGCGCGACGACGCAGCGGCGCACCCCGGCCGCGATGAGCGCCTCCGTGCACGGCGGCGTGCGGCCGTGGTGCGCGCACGGCTCGAGCGTCACATAGAGCGTCGCGCCACGCGCGCGCGGCCCGGCGGTGCGAAGCGCTTCGATCTCCGCGTGCGGGGCGCCGAGCGCGCGGTGCCAGCCCTCGCCCACGACGCGGCCGCGCGCGACCAGCACCGCGCCGACGACGGGGTTGGGCGCGGTGCGGCCGCGCCCGCGCTCGGCGAGCCGGAGCGCGCGCTGCATGTGGAGCTGATCGTCGGCGGTCGTCGCCATGCCCGGCCCTCGCCCGAACGGAACACCCCGCGGCGAGCACCGCGGGGCGTGATCGGGAGCGAAGAGAAAGCGTGGCCGGGCCGCCACCCGGACCTCGAGGGCCGGGACGGCCGGAACCGCACGGTTTCTCTCCTTCTCCCATCCCGACTGTGACGGTCGGCCCCGGAGTTTCACCGGGTCTGCAATCGCGCGTTCGGGCGCGACCGCTCGCGGGCTCTACCGCCGGTGGGGACTTTCGCCCCGCCCCGAAGGAGAAAAGCGGCGGCGAGCATACGCGGGCGCGGTCGCGAGCGTCAAAACGCGGCGCCGGGCGAGTGCGCGGCCCGCTGCACCGCGCTCAGTAGTGGATCGCGAGCCTCACGGTCAGCAGCGTCCAGGCGCGGTCGTGCACCGGCATGATGCGCATGCCGAGCTCCGCGCCGACGCCGACGATCGGCGTGTGCCGCGACATCACCGTGAGATCGGTCGCGAGCTCGGGCTCGACCTCGCTCACCGGCAGATCGCGAAAGCCCGCGCCGCCTGCCGCGACCGAGAGATCCGAGCGCGGGCTCGCGATCCCCGGCCCCGCGGAGAGCCGCGCGAACGGGCCGTGCTGGGGCAGGTACGTGACCAGCATCGCGGCCTCGAACAGGCTGTAGTCGAGGCCCGCGGTGACGCTACCGCGCGTGACGTTGGTCGAGCCGAGCAGGTTGAAGCTGAGGGTCGGCCCGAGCCGCCACTTGGGAGCGAGAGGATAGTCGACTCCGCCCGCGACCGAGAGCGAGCCCGTGGGCGCGAGCGAGTCGGAGACCACCCGGGCGTAGCCGAACGAGATGTGGCCGCGCCATTGATCGAGGGTCATGCCGGCGTGCGCGGGCGCGGCGGCGGCGAGCGCAAGGACCAGCGCGGCGGCGAACGGCCGATGGCGGCTCATGATTCCCCTACCCCGTACGCTCATGCGTTGTGCCGGATTTCGAGGCAATCGCCATCCTGCACGCGGTACTCGCGGCCCTCGAGCCGCAGCAAGCCTCGCTCGCGCGCGCGTGCGTAGCTGCCCAGCTCGACCAGCTCGGCGTAGGGCACGACCTCGGCGCGGATGAAGCCGCGGGCGAGATCGGAATGGATCTCGCCCGCCGCATCGACCGCGGATTCGCCACGATGGATCTCCCAAGCGCGCACCTCGTCGGGCCCGACCGTGAAGAACGAGATGAGCCCGAGCAGCTCGTAGCAGGCCCGGATCACGAGCGTCAGGCCGTCCTCGGCGACGCCCAATTCGGCGCGGAACGCCGCGCGCTCCTCTGCCGGAAGCGCGACGATCTCGCGCTCGGTGAGCGCGCGCAGCGCCGTGGCGATCGCGCCACGGCCGAGCTCGGG
>Ga0335083_10005413_pt1 | contig 16093 bp, 14 predicted proteins | sample Lox_Sample_42_FD_206716 | JGI IMG/M metagenome (GOLD analysis project Ga0335083, IMG submission 206716) | Soil microbial communities from Loxahatchee National Wildlife Refuge, Florida, United States - Lox_Sample_4.2 | ecosystem: Environmental > Terrestrial > Soil > Wetlands | place: USA... | reverse complement strand
TCCGGACGCATCAGGATGTCGAGATAGCCCTTGTGCGCGGTGCCCTTGATGGTGCCGTCGAGATCGAGTTCATCCGGCGCGCCGGTGCGGGCGAATTTGCGCAGCCGCCGGAGCGCAAGCTTGATGTTGCGGGTACCGAGCTCGACGTCGCCGGCAAGGTCCTTGAACTCACGCTTGTCCCAGACTTTGACGGCGCGGAAGTTGCGGTTGCCGTCCTGGCCGATGCGCACGCCTTCGGGATTATAGCCATAGGCGCCGAACGGCGACGTGCCAGCGGTGCCGATCCACTTCTTGCCGCCCTGGTGGCGGCCCTTCTGCTCTTCGAGCCGCTTACGCAGCGTTTCGAGGAGCTTGTCGAGGCCCCCCATCGCCTCGATCTGCCGCTTCTCTTCCTCGGTGAGGTGTTTCTCGGTGAGCTTCTTGAGCCAGTCGAGCGCAATTTCGGCGGTGAGCGCGTCCTCGATGAAATCGAGGCCTTTGAATACGTGGCCGAAGACGCGGTCGAAGCGGTCGAGATTACGCTCGTCCTTCACCAGCGCCGCGCGGGAGAGGTAATAGAAGTCCTCGATCCGCCGCCCGGCGAGATCCCTTTCCATCGCCTCCATCAGCGTGAGGTATTCGCGCAGCGTCACTGGGACGCCGGCGTCTTTAAGCTCATGGAAAAAGGTCGCGAACATCGCGGCCAATGTAGTGGTCTGGCCGGCAGCCGTCGAGCGGCCCGGCCGAACCGGCCCACATCAACCGCGGAGCCCCGCGGTCAGCCCGCGTCGCAGTCCGGCTTGTGCAGCCATAGTTCGAAAGCAAGCGAGTCCAGCCGTACGTCGCCTCCGCCAAATCGCGACAGCGACGCCAGCTGCGCAATCGCCTCCCGCGTATAGGCGCGCCTCTTCAGCATGGTATTGAAGGTGAGCTTGATCAACGCGCCGTTGATGACGCCCTTGCCGCGCACATAATCGTCGACCTCTCGCGGCGAGAAATCCTTGCGCAGATCGATGATCAAAGCCGTGCCGCCTGCTTTCAGCACGCGGTACATTTCGTCGAGCGCCGCGAGCGGCCGCACGAAGTTCTTGAACGCCGCGCAGCAGACGACGAAATCAAATACGCCAGAAGGCAGATCGAGATCGGCGGCGTCGCCCTCGTCAAAGGCGATGTCGACGCCGGCTTTTTCTGCGTTCTCGCTCGCGATGCGCACGAAGGTGCGGCTGATATCGACCCCGACCATGCGGCAGCCGCTGATCTTGGCTAATTCAATAGCGAGATAGCCGGGTCCGGGCGCGATTTCGAGAACGCGCGAATCGCGCCCAAGCTGCGGCGCGAGCCGGCGCGCCAGACTCTTGAACCGCTCCATATCCTTGGCGGTTTGCCGGGCATACCAGGAAGCAATGAAGCCTTCCATGCCGACGCCCTTGTGGCCTCGATCTGGCTTGCCGTGCTTCCTGATGTTCGCATCCCGCTCCGTTTCCGGGCTCATGATGTTCTCCGTTCAAACAAAAAGGGGGTCCCGCCGTACCGGCGGCGTGACTGTTCTCGCGGAGATTCGGCTGGTAGCTTGCGTTTGCGTAGCTGAAGCCAGCGTGCTCCGCGCGTTTGGTCTTGGGTTCGAGGCCCCGGCGATGTTCCAGCATCGCCGGGCTGTCGCTTAAGTCATCGGCGCGTCTCCGTGTTGCTTGTAGAATTTGGCAATGGTCGCCTCACGATCTTCGTGAAACCCGCGCCACAATTCGAGCGGCCCCCAGCCGCTTTCGATCCGGCGGACGAGTTCGGCGACGAATTGTTGTTCGGCGCGCAGCATCGCCAGCCGGTATTGGCTTTCGATGAGAAACAGTGCTGGGAAGTTTGCCAGGCTGACCTGTTCGATTTGCCGCGTCAGCACACCGGCGTCGTCTTCAATCAATTCGAGCCGCCGTTGCAACAGCGCCAGCGCTTCGTCGGGCGGAAGAACCGGCAGCAAACATAGCGCCGCTTCAAACTGCGGATATTCCTTAGCCGGCTTGCCGATGAGATCGACCATCCAGGCGTGCAGTTCGTCGCGCCCGGACGGCGTTATCTCATAAACCGTGCGTTCCGGCCGGCGGCCCTCGCGCGCGGTTTCGCGTGCCGCGATGTAGGCGCGCTTCAGCAACAGCTCGATCACCGTATACAGCGAACCGTAGCGAAATTTGATGCTGTCTTGTTTGTTCCGCTGCTTCAGCAGCACGCCCATCTCATACGGATGCATCGGCCGTTCGAACAGCAAGGCCAGCACGGCGAGAGCCAGAGGATTCGATGGGCGAGCGCGGCGAACCACTGATATCCTGTCACGTTTATTCGTGTGCGAATATACCTTTAAGACTATGACTTTGTCCATTTCTCGCGCGAAGATATATCTTGCGTAATATCTCTGTAAGAGATATCTAACGATATATCTTGAAATGGAGAGAATGAATATGCACGGACATTACGAATCTCGCAGTGAACGACATTGCGGTGGCCGCCATCGCGGTGGTCGCGATCGCGGCCGCGGCTATAGCGGACGGTCAGGCTATGGCGGATCGGACGGTATGGGGCCGGACGACATCCGCGCCGGGCGTATGCTGGCGCAAGGCGATCTACGGCTGATCGCTCTTGCTTTCATCGCCGAGGCGCCACGCCACGGCTACGAAATCATCAAGCTGGTCGAAGAAAAAACCGCCGACTGGTACAGCCCAAGCCCCGGCACGGTCTACCCAACGCTGACCTATCTCGAGGAAGCGGGCTACGTCACGGTGGCGGCGGAAGGCAGCAAAAGGCTTTACACCATCACCGATGAAGGCCGCGCTTACCTCGCCGCCAATCGGCCTATTGCCGACATCGTGCTCGCCCGCCTCGACGCGGTTGGCGAACGCACGAACCGGATGCGGCGTGCCGCCGAAGACGAGCGTGACCGCCGTCGTTCGATGCCGCCACTGGTCGAAGCAGCGCTCACGCACTTGCGCGAGGCCGTCGGCAAGCGACTCGAAGGCGACGCCCAACTCGAAGCGCAACTCGTGGAGATCCTCGCTCGCGCCGCAGCAGATTTGCAGCGCAAATGACGAGCGCGATTACACCGGCACGCGCACGGTAGCGCGCAGTCCGCCAAGCGGCGCGTCACCGAGCGCGATGTCACCGCCGTGTGAGCGGGCGATGTCGCGGGCGATCGCCAAGCCGAGTCCAGTGCCGCCCTCATCCTGATTGCGCGCGTCGTCGAGCCGCAGGAACGGTTTGAACACGTCCTCGCGCAGCAACGCCGGAATGCCGGGCCCGTCATCGTCCACCGTCACCGTAAGCCAGCGATGGTCGCGGTGGCCGGTAATCGCCACGGTCGAGGCGAAGCGTCCGGCGTTGGAAACGAGATTGGCGAGACAGCGTTTGAACGCCGCCGGCCGCACGCTGACTTCGGACTGGCCGTGGAACGTGGCGGTCGCGCGATGGCCGTGGCGCTCGGCATCGAGCTTGAGTTCTTCCAGCATGGCGCCGATATCGGTCGGGCCTGATTGTTCGCCGGTATCGCCACGCGCGAAGGCTAGGTAGGCTTCGAGCATACCCGCCATTTCATCGACGTCTTTCTTGATCGCCTCGACCTCGGGGCTGTCACCGAGCAAAGCGAGTTCGAGCTTGAACCGCGTCAGGATGGTACGCAGATCGTGCGACACACCCGCGAGCATAGTCGTGCGCTGCTCGATGGCGCGTTCAATGCGCATTTTCATTTCCAGAAACGCAGCCGCGGCGCGACGAACTTCTCGCGCGCCGCGCGGCCGGAAATTCGGCGCCTCGCGGCCCTTGCCGAAAGCTTCGGCGGCATCGGCGAGCCGCAGGATCGGCCTGATCTGGTTGCGCAGGAACAGAATGGCAATGCCGAGCACGATCAGCGAGGTGGCGACCATCCAGGCGAGAAATATCCACGAATTGGCATCGTAGACGTCGGCACGGCGCGCAAATACGCGCATGATCGTATCGTCAAGTTTGATACGGATTTCGACGATCGAAGACCGCCCGACGGTGTCGATCCAGAACGGCAGCCCGAGTTTGCGGATCTCGTCGGACAGCGCGGCGTCAAGCTGCGAGAAGAACGGCTTCGGCCCCGGCGGCGGCAATTGCGTCTCGGGGAGGAAATCGACGACGAGTCCAAGTCGATCCTGCGCGATGCGGCGAAGTTGGGCGCGATCGGCGCCCTGCGGATAGGTTTTGTAGACGTCGATCAGCGTCGCGATCTCGCGGGTGACCGCGGAAGACAGGTAGTAGTTCACCAGATTCCACTGCCGCTCAACGAACATGAACGCGACCAACGCCTGCACGACCACCATCGGTACGATGATGATCAGCAGCGCGCGGGCATAAAGCCCCTTCGGCATTCCTAGTTTGAGCCACTGAGTGAAACGATCCCAAGGACCGGTGATCGGCGTCGCCATCACGCCGGCCGTGGAGGCCGCAACATTCGCCGCAGCCAAGAGATGGCTTGCCGCGCTGCGTAAGCGTCCGGCGCCACCGTCAAGGCTCGTCATCGAACTGCTCACGGCGCCGCCACCAGCCGGTAGCCGACGCCGCGGACGGTTTGGACGAACAGCGGACTCGCAGGATCGTCTTCGATCTTGCGGCGCAACCGGTTGACCTGCACATCGACGGTGCGTTCGCTGACGCTGTCGCCGTTGCCGGCCAGCGCCTGCCGCAGCACCGTCTCGCCAACGCTCGCTGACAACACCCGGAGCATTTCGCGCTCGCGGTCGGTGAGGCGGATTATCTCTTCGCTGCGGCGTAACTCCCCGCGGGCGAGATGAAATACGAAAGGTCCGAACCGCACCGATTCCGGGGCCACAACACTCGGGGGCCGGACGCGCCGCAGGATGCTGGCGACGCGCAGCGATAGCTCGCGCGGCTCGAATGGTTTGGCGACATAGTCATCGGCGCCGATCTCGAGGCCCTTGATGCGGCTTTCTTTCTCGTCCCGCGCGGTGAGCATCAGGATCGGCACCGCCGATCCGGCGCGGATTGCGCTCGCCAGATCAAAACCGTTCTCACCCGGCATCATCACGTCGAGGATGAGGAGATCGAAGTTGAGACCCTCGAGCTTGGCTCTTGCTTCACGCGCCGATTCTGCGGTGGTGACGCGATAGCCCTCCCCGACCAGGAACCGCGACAACAGGACGCGGATGCGGCGATCGTCGTCGACGACAAGCAAATGCGGCGCGTCGTCGGCCGGATTCGCGCCAAGGGCGGTCATGAGACCCCGTCTTGCCCGTTCTGCTGAGCGCGGTCAGCGTTGCCGATCAGATGCAGAACACGTTCGCGTTCTTCGGTGTCAATCATGCCGGCGAGAAACCGCCGTGCCGTCTCGCGGGCCCCTGGCCCGAGTTCATCAAGCACGCGTCCGATGCGCTCGGTCTGCAAGCCCGCAAGCTTCATCGCCAGCGCGGCACCGGCGGGGCTTACGTAAAGCAAGCGCTGGCGGCGATCGTCAGGTCCGGCCTTTTGCACGACGTAGCCCTCATCGATCAGCTGCTTGAGTACGCGCCCAAGCGATTGTTTGGTGATCTTGAGGACGTCGAGCAGTTCGGCAACCTTCATACCTGGGTTGCGGTTGACGAAGTGGAGGACGCGGTGGTGTGCGCGCCCGAAGCTGAGCGGCTCGAGAACGTGATCAGGGTCGCCGACGAAATCGCGGTAGGCAAAGAACAAAAGCTCGATCAGATCCCAGTACGGTTCTCGCGTTTCCACCGCAGGGTCGGCAGATTCGGCGTTTGACCGCGGTTTGCTCGGCGCGGTGAGACTGATGTCAGCCATTATGTCGGGAATGCCATTGATGTCCGGATGCCACAGATGTCATTATGTCAGCCATATTGACATATTTCGGTTTGATTGTTACCCCCAAAAGCGCAATGTGATGCACATCGTGCCGGGTTCGGCCAAAGCGCGAGGTTGCCTGCCCGCAAAAGCGCGCTCTCTTTAGGCAAATGCGAGCATACTGGGAGTCATCTCCCGACGCAAAAGGCTGAGCGCAAAGGCCCACGATGCGCAACGGAATTCCGGCAGGGAGGGCCATCCATGCCGAGGGAGGCAAGGTCATGGCAGCGCCCTTCGACCAACGTCCTGACCTGATCTGGTTCGACGGCAAGCTTATTCCCACCGCCGATTGCAAGATCAGCGTGCTGACTCACGGTCTGCATTACGCCAGCACCGTGTTCGAGGGCGAACGCGCCTATGGCGGCCAAATCTTCAAGGGCACCGAACACTCCGAGCGGCTGAAGCGCTCAGCGCAAATCATGGATTTTGAAATTCCCTACAGCGTTGCCGAGATCGATGCGGCCAAACGCGTCGTCCTGGAAAGAAACAATCAGGCCGAGGCCTATGTGCGGGCGATCGCTTGGCGCGGCTCCGAGCAACTCGGGGTGTCGGCGCAAAACAACAAAATTCACCTCGCTATCGCCACATGGGAATGGCCGAGCTATTTCGACCCGGCGCAGCGGCTCAAAGGCATTAGGCTCGACCTCGCCGAGTATCGGCGTCCCGATCCGAGAACCGCGCCGGTGTTGGCCAAGGCGGCCGGCCTCTATGCGATATGCACCATCTCCAAACATCGCGCCGAGCGGCGCGGCTTCGCCGATGCGATGATGCTCGATTGGCTGGGCCGGGTCGCCGAATGCACCGGCGCCAATATTTTCTTCATCAAGGACGGCAAGATCCACACTCCAATCGCCGATTGCTTCCTGGCCGGCATCACGCGGGCAACCGCGATCGCGCTGGCGCGCCGGCACAACATCGAGATCATCGAGCGCCGCATCATGCCGGAGGAGCTCGCGGATTTCTCCGAGTGCTTTATCACCGGCACGGCGGCCGAAGTGACGGCCGTGTCGCAAATCGCTGACTGGACGTTCACGCCCGGCCGCATCACCCAGCAACTAATGGCCGACTACACTGCCGAGGTGCAGCCCAAGGGCAAAGCCGCGGCGGCGTAGGCCGGGCGTCCGCGGCCGTCGGTTTCAACCGGGCACACTCGCTGAATGCCGGATCGAACGCTGTTCGGGCGGCCGCGAAGGCGCTAGGCTGTCGCAATGAATCAGAGCGTCCGCCCGAAAATCCTTGCCTCCGCCTGTCCGCACGATTGTCCTTCGACCTGTGCGCTTGAAGTCGAGGTCTTCGACAAGCACACCATTGGGCGCGTCCGCGGCGCCGAGGACAACGCCTACACGGCTGGCGTCATCTGCGCCAAGGTCGCGCGCTACGCCGAGCGCGTTCATCATCCCGACCGCCTCAAGCATCCGCTGCGCCGCACCGGCGCCAAAGGCAGCGGGCAGTTTGCTCCAATCTCGTGGGACGACGCGCTGGATCATGTCGCCGAACAGTTTCTGCGCGCCGAACAGACCCACGGCTCGGAAACAGTCTGGCCGTACCTCTATGCCGGCACCATGGGGTTCGTCATGCGCGACGGCATCCATCGGCTGCGGCATGCCAAAAAATATTCCGGCTTCTTCTCCACCATCTGCGTCAATCCGGCATGGACCGGCTTCATCGCCGGAACCGGCAAGCTTGCCGGTACTGATCCGCGCGAAATGGCTAAATCCGATCTGGTGGTGATCTGGGGCACCAATGCGGTGAACACCCAGGTCAACGTGATGACGCATGCGACGCGCGCCCGCAAGGAGCGAGGTGCCAAGATCGTTGCTGTTGACGTGTACATGAACGGCACCATGCGGCAGGCCGATTTGCCGGTGCTGATCCGGCCCGGTACCGACGGTGCTCTTGCCTGCGCGGTGATGCATTGTCTGTTTCGCGACAACAAAGCCGACTGGGATTACCTCGATCGCTATACCGATGCACCGCGGGAGCTCGCCGAGCACTTGCGCACCCGTGATCCGGAATGGGCCTCGCGGATCACCGGGGCGCCCGTCGAGACGATCGAAGCCTTTGCGCGCCTCGTCGGCGAGAACAAGCGCGCCTACTTCCGCCTCGGCTACGGATTTTCACGCTCGCGCAACGGCGCGCTTAACATGCACGCGGCGAGCTGCATCGCCGCAGTCATCGGCGCGTGGCGTTACGAAGGCGGCGGCGCCTTTCACAACAACGGCGCGATCTTCCATCTCGATGTCAGTTTGATCGAGGGGACAGACCTGCGCGACGCCTCGATCCGCATGCTCGACCAATCGCGCATCGGCGACATTCTGACCGGTGACGAAGACGCGTTGTGCGGCGGCCCCCCAGTCACCGCAATGCTGATCCAGAACACCAACCCGGTTTCGGTCGCACCGGATCAGGAGACGGTGAAGCGCGGCTTTGCCCGCGACGATCTGTTCATCTGCGTGCACGAGCAGTTCATGACTGATACCGCCAAGATGGCGGACATCGTCCTGCCCGCCACGATGTTCGTCGAGCACGACGACTTCTACACGGCCGGCGGCAGCCAATACATTCTGCTTGGACCGAAGCTGATCGAACCGCCGGGCGAATGCCGGTCGAACCACGAGGTGATTTGCGGGTTGGCCAAACGCCTCGGCGCCGAGCATCCGGGCTTCGATATGACGCCGCGCGAATTGATTGATGCGACGCTACAAAAATCCGGCTGGGGGACGCTTGCGGCGCTGGAAGCCAACCGCTGGATCGATTGCCAGCCGGATTTCGCCACCACGCACTATCTCAACGGCTTCGCCTATCCGGACGGCAAGTTCCGCTTCAAGCCGGATTGGCCGGCCGTGCCGCTCAGTCGCTGGCACCGCAAGCATGCGCCGCCGTCAATTCCAAAGTTGCCGGACCATTGGGATGTGATCGAAGAAGCGGAGCTCGAACATCCGTTCCGTCTCGCGACCTCACCGGCGCGCGGCTTTCTCAATTCGACCTTTACCGAGACGCCAACCTCGCTCACGCGTGAGCGGCGGCCAGAGGTCATGATCCATCCCGACGACGCCGCCGCACTTGCGGTCGTCGATGGTGAAGAGGTCGTGCTCGGCAATCGCCGCGGCAAAGTACGCCTGCACGCGCGGCTGTTCGATGGCGTGCGTCGCGGCGTGCTGATCGCGGAATCACTGTGGCCCAATTCCGCTTACGCGGACGGGCGCGGCATCAACACACTGACCGGGGCCGACCCCGTCGCTCCATTCGGCGGCGCAGCGTTCCACGACAACAAGGTCTGGCTGAAAAAACTGGCGAACTGATTTTCCGTGCAAGGGATGCAAGGCGACAATGCCGGAGCATGATCTTTTCGGAAAACCGCCTTCAACTTTTCCAGATCATGGTCTAGCCGCGGTGAGCTTTCTTTTTTTTCGACGCGTTGCTCGCAAAGCCTCTGCGGCTCTGGCGAGCCGCGCCTTGCGCCGGCGCCGGGCGACCTTGGCACGGCAGGGTGCACATCGGCAGCCGCCGTTGCTCAGGAAATATTCCAGATATTCCTTGCCGTAGCTGTAGGTTATTTCTTCGCCGGGCTCGATCTCGCGCAGCGCGACGATGACGATACCCCCGTTGCGGCTCACCGGCTTGGCGTTCGGCCGGCAGGAGTGATTGATGTAGCGCGCGATGTTCCAGCGCGGCGAACCGTCGATGGTCCAGCGTTTGTTCAGCTCGAACATATACCTGGCGCCGCGCGCCTCGCGCCGGTCGGCTTCCTTGGTGGTGATGATCCGCCCGCGATAGGTGGCGATGTACGCCGCGCGCTTGATTGGTTTGGTGGCGAACAGGCCAAGCCCAGTTACCGAACGGCCGAGACGAAAGTTCCGTGAAGGCATCGTTTGCGATTAGCGGCAGATTCGCGTGCTGTCATCCGCGAACCTCAAATAACCGACAGGAAATTACTTTCGCAAGAGATCCGCGATCACCGCTTGGGCGGCGTTGTGTCCCGGTGCGCCGGTCACGCCGCCGCCGGGATGGGCGCCGGAGCCGCACAGATAGAGCCCCGGAACGGGCATGCGGTAATCGGCGTATCCAAGCATCGGGCGCGCCGAAAACAGCTGGTCGAGAGTAAGCGCGCCGTGAAAAATATCGCCGTTGGGCAAGCCGAAGAGGCGCTCCAGATCGAGTGGCGAGAGAGCCTGCCTGCCGACGATGCTTGCCTTGAAACCCGGCGCGTATTGCTCGACCGTATCGATCATCAGGCCGGCGACAGTTTCGCGGTGCTGATCCCACGATGAGCCATCGGCAAATTGCGGGGTGACGTGCTGGCAGAACAGGCTTGCCACATGCGCGCCGCGCGGCACGAGACTGTCGTCCAGGACCGAAGGAATCAGCATCTCAATAATCGGCCTCCGGCTCCAGCCGTCTTGGACGCAATCGCGATAGGCCCGGTCCATGTAAGACAGGCTAGGCGCCAGGATGATGCCGGCGGTGAGATGGTCGCCGGCCTCGGGCAGCGCTGAAAAAGTCGGCAGCCTGGACAGCGCGACATTCATGCGGAAGGTTCCGGAGCCGGCCTTCCACCTCTTCATACGCTCCGCCATCGCGCGCGGAACTGCCTCATGCGGAACCAGAGCCTGAAACAGATGCTGCGGATTCACATTGGCAATGACGGCCCGCGCCCGCACTGATGTGCCGTCCGCAAGCACAATGCCCGCGGCGCGGCCGCGCTCGACAATGACTTCACGCACGGCGGAGCTGACATCGATGCGGACGCCATGCGCGCCGGCTGCCTTGGCCATCGCCTGGGTGATCGCACCCATGCCGCCGATCGCGTGCCCCCACACACCCCGCCTGCCGTTCACTTCACCAAACGTGTGATGCAGGAGCACATAGCCCGAGCCGGGTGTGTAGGGGCTGGCCAGGTTGCCGACGACGGCGTCGAAGCCCAGCACGGCTTTGATCGGATTGGATTCGAACCAGGCGTCGAGCGTGTCGCCGGCAGACTTGCGGAACAGACGTAAGGCAGCTTTCAGGCTGTCGTCTTGCCAAAGACGCTTACCGATCGCTGCGAGCTTGCCAAGTTCGCGCGCCGTGTATCCGAAACGGCTCAGTGTCAGATTGGGCGGCGGCTGGAGCACGAGGCTGCGCAACACGCCCGAGACGCGGCTGATCTCGGCCTGATAAACCGGATAGCGGGCGGCATCCTTGGCGCTGAATTTTGCGATCTCGCGCTCGGTGCAGCCATCGCCGGTGAGGAGATAGCCGCCTTCGGGCAACGGCAGAAAGTTTTGGGCGCGCCGCTCGACGATACGCAGCCCGTGTTCGTGCAACTTAAGGTCCTGGACGACTTTCGGCTGCAGCAGGCTCACGGTGTAAGCTGCAGTCGAATTGCGGAATCCGGGATGGAATTCCTCGGTCACCGCAGCGCCGCCGACCACGTGCCGCCGCTCGACAACGCGTGCCCGCAGCCCGGCCATGCCGAGATAGGCCGCGCACACAAGCCCGTTATGACCGGCTCCGATTATGACGGCATCGAGTTCTGGCATGGCATTGTCAGGGAGGCCGGATCGAACAAGCCGGCACCATATCCCGGTTATGCGGCCGGCGCGTCATGGACAAGACGGCTCTACCGCACCCGCACCGGGATTATCTCGACTGAAAGCTTATGCTCATCGCCAAGCCCGTAATAATAATAGGCGGGCTGCGATACCAGGCGCAGGAACAGGAACAATCGAAACCGCAGGCGTCTAAGTAAACTCATCCGCCGCGATGGCAGCAGGTTCTCTTGCGAAGCGTGCACGATCCATCGATGGCGATCGGTCGGCAGCGCGATTTCCTTATGCCGGGCCATCTCCTTCAGCAGTTTTTCAACGTTCGGTTCTTCCATAAAGCCGAAACTCAGCTCGACCGCGATGATGCTGCCCCGGTTAGGATCGCGGTTGAAGACCGTTACCCGATACCGGCCGTCGTTGATGTAGGGAACTTTGCGGTGAGTGACTTCGACAAGGATCAAATTCCGCGGCAGGATACCGTGGCGCTCCCACAACATTTCGACGATGGCCGGGACGCGATCGGACATCGCGCGCACCCGGCGCGCCGCCATGACGATGGCGTTGCGTTCCATGAAAACTTTACACGTGCGGTGCAACCCAACCAGCTCCGCCATGGTCATGGTGGATTTCGCGGTGTAGGCCGCAAAAGTGGCTTTGCGACCCCATCGCCAGGTCGCCATCACCAGAAACAAGACGGCGCCAATCGAAAGCGGAACGAACCCGCCCTCGAGGAATTTGAGTGAACACGCGACAAGAAATGCGGCGTTTACTGCAAGCAAGATGCCCCAAACCACGGCTGTCGTGGTTGGTCCCCAATTCCAGTAGATCCGGCGATCCGAAACATCGCCACCGAGGTAATGACCATAACGCCCGCAACCGCGAGGCCATAAGCCGCCGCCAATGCCGAGCTCGTGCCGAACCCTGCGACCAGCGCAATGCAGCCGACAAACAGCGACCAATTGACGAACGGGATATAAATTTGACCCGCGTGCCGCTCGTGCGTGTGCAAAAGTCTAAGCCGCGGAAACAGACCCAAATGGATCGCTTGCGACATCAGTGAAAACGCCCCGGAAATCAGCGCCTGCGAAGCAATCACGGTGGCTACCGTGGCCAGCAGAACAGTCGGGAGCAGCAGCGCCGAGGGCGCCAGATTGTAGAACAGTTTTCCGCCAGCTACGGGCGCGCCGCTCAAAAGATACCCACCCTGTCCCAGATAGTTGAGCAACAGGGCGGGATAGACGACGCCAAACCAGCTGGCGCGTATCGGCTGGGCGCCGAAGTGGCCGACGTCCGCATACATCGCCTCGCCACCGGTCACCACGAGCATCAGTGCGCTGAGAATGAGCAGATCCTCAAACCAGCCCGCGTGCGCGAGAAACGTCGCGCCATAAACAGGATTAAACGCCGCGAGAATGTCCGGATGCTGCCCGATCTGCCAGACGCCCATAACGGTGATGACGACAAACCAGACTGCGAGGATCGGGCCGAACACGATGCCGATACCGGCGGTTCCCTTGAACTGGATTGCAAACAGCACAGTCAGAAGTCCGACCGTGACCGGTATGACAATGCCTGCCAACGCCGGCGTTGCGACGTCCAGTCCCTCGACTGCCGACAGAACGCTGATCGCTGGCGTGATCATGCCGTCGCCGAACAGGAGTCCCGCCCCAAGCATCAGCGCCCACAACAGCATTGTGGTGCCGCGCTTCTTGTGTTCGTGCAGAAGGCCATAAAGTGCGAACAGTCCGCCCTCGCCGTCGTTCTGCGCGCGCAACACCAGAATGGCGTACTTGATCGCCACGATGATAGTGATCGTCCAGATAACCAGCGACACCCCGCCAAGGATGTCGGCGGGCGTTTGTCCGGCGCCGGTGCGGCCGAGGAATAACTGGTCCATCGCGTACAGCGGCGATGTCCCGATATCGCCGTAGACGATACCCAACGCCCCAATGCTCAGCCCCGCGAAACTGCCGCGCGGAACGTGCGACGACGCCTTGACGCGTTTCTCGGCTATTTCGGCGGCAGCCGTGCGCAGGTCAGCACCCTTCGTGATTGGTCAGGTGCAACGCCAGTACGATGCACACCGAGTTGATTCCAACTCTAGAATATCAATGGTCAAAATGGGAGGCAGAGCATTGATATGGCTCAAGGTTCGTCGAAGTTCCGCCAATCTTACGCGCTGTCACATTTTCCAACCGACGATGTTTCGACAAGTATCCGCCGGGAACCGGCCGGGATTGAAACGTCGCGTACGGGTGAAGCCACGCGGCTCTTGAAAATTCAGCCGCACTGACCCACACTTGCACAATAAAGTCATTTCCTATGGAGGAATACATGCCCGAGAGCGCCACCAAGACCGCCGGCATAGACGGCCCGCCCAAGTTCGAATCGTTTCACCACGTCAGCATTCCCTGCCGCGACCTTGAGGAAGGCATTCGCTTCTACACCGAAGTGATGGGAGGCAGGGTTCGGGTCAAGGAGCCGTTTTTCGCTTCGATCCAGGTCGCAGACGCGGCCATCGGCATCGGCGCAGAGGGTTGCTCCTATGTCGAACGCAGCGCGGAGTATCCGCATTTCGCGTTCCACGCCGGCAGCGAGGAAATGCTGCAAATGAAGGAGTGGCTCAAGCGCTGCGGGGTCCCCAGCACGATTTTTTGGACCCGCATGGGCGTCGAGGCCCTGATGTTCTTCCGTGATCCTTCCGGCAACCTCATCGAGCTTTATTGCGAGAAGGGCTTCAAGGGCGCCCAGGATCTGCCGCGCGGACCTGCGCGCGGGCACGGCCGGACCGTGAATGTCGACGAACTTTATTACGACAAGTGGCAGGTACCGACGTCGCGCTGATTATCCAGCGCTTTGACATCGTGGCTCCCGGGCCGGCGACGCCGCGTCCCGGGCTTTTCATCGACAACTCGGGCGCCGGCTCCGCGAGACGTCCATCGCAGTGAAGCGCCCAAAGGTCACACAACGGCGCTGAGACGGCTGGTCCATTGAACTTGCCGTCAAGACCGTCTAGTCTTGATCCAAGAAACTTATTTCCAAGGGAGGAATTCGCAATGTCCACGCTACCCGGCCGTGCGGCATGGTTCATCGCGTCACCAATTTTTGCTCTTGGCAGTGGCATCGTTTTGCTGCTCGCGCTGGCGGTAATGCCGGTTCGCGCAGCAGATGCTCCGGTGCGCGTCGGTTTTTCGATCGCCCGCACCGGGCCAAATGCCGTCGCCGCGCAAGGCAGCGTCGAAGCGAACTACACCTTGTGGTCCGAACAGGTTAACGCCGCCGGCGGTCTGAACATCAAAGGACAGAAGCGGAAGATCGAGCTGATCGGTTACGACGACCAAAGCGACGTCGAAACGTCGGTGCGCACCTACGAAAAGCTGATGGCAGACGACAAGGTCGATTTGATCCTGCCGCCCTGGGGATCGAACTTCGCCTTTGCCGTCGGACCGCTGGCGAACAAATACGGCTATCCGTTCCTGTCGACCACCGGCAGCCCAAAAAAGCTGCTCGATATGAAGATGCCATACTTCTTTGGCGCATCCTGGACGTCGGAGCAGTCAACGCGATCGCTGGTCGATTTGATGGCCGCGCAGCACGTCAAAACGGTCGCCATCGGATACATGGACGACCTGTTCGGTCTCGAGCGCTACAACCTCATGCTGCCGATGCTAAAGGAACACGGCATCACCGTAGTTGGAGAAAAAAGCTTCCCGGCGAACACCAAAGATCTTTCGGTCGTGCTCAAGGAGTTCAAGGCCAAGGAGCCGGATGCTCTCGTCGGCCTGACCTATCCCGCCGAGAGCTTCCTGATGACAACCCAGACCAAGGAGATCGGCTTCAACCCGAAGTTTTTCTACGTCGCTATTGGGCCGGCGTTTCCGTTCTTTAAGCAGCGCTTCGGCGACGCGGCGAACGGGATGGTCGGGTTCGGCACCTGGACTCCGAGCGAAGGCCCGATGCAGCAGAACTATCGCGATGCGTACATGAAGCGCTTTAACAAGGAGCCCGACCGCGACACAACCGGCTTCGTCTGGTCCAGCTTGCAGGTTTTGCAGGAGGCGGCGGAAAACGCCGGTCTCGATCGCAAGGCAATCCGCGACTACATCGCTTCGCACGAATTTTCCACGCTGCTCGGAAAGATATCCTACAAGGACGGCGCGCTTGCACGCGACAGCGGCACGGTCAGCCAATGGCAAAACGGCAACTACGAACTGATCTGGCCGCCTGCGAGTGCGACCAAGCCGCCGCTTTACCCGAAGCCGGAGTGGAAATAGTCCCGGTTCCACGTGATGGTATAACGGCTCGCTGAAGAGCGACCTGCCGCTGTCCGGCAGGTCGTCGTCCCGGCAGCGACTAAATACTCGCCTCCGGGCAGAGCAAAGAAGGCGCGGCGCGGCATGGCGGCTCTATTCGCTTCTCCGTCGCTGTTTGCTGACCTCATCGTGAATGGCCTGCTCATCGGCGGCCTCTACGCGATCATCGCAATGGGGCTTAACCTGCAATACGGCATGCTGCGCATCCTGAACATCGCCCACGGCGAGTTCCTGATGATCGGCGCCTTCATTACCTACACCCTCAAGGTCGCGACCGGCGCGAGCCCGTTGTGGTTTCTTCCGGTCTCGGCGGCAGCGATGTTTATTTTCGGTCTGTTGCTGCACGCCACCATATTTCGCCGACTGTCGGCGATCTCTCCCAATCTCGATGTGATGGAAGAGAAGAGCCTGATCGTC
>Ga0335083_10005412_pt1 | contig 16094 bp, 15 predicted proteins | sample Lox_Sample_42_FD_206716 | JGI IMG/M metagenome (GOLD analysis project Ga0335083, IMG submission 206716) | Soil microbial communities from Loxahatchee National Wildlife Refuge, Florida, United States - Lox_Sample_4.2 | ecosystem: Environmental > Terrestrial > Soil > Wetlands | place: USA... | reverse complement strand
GCCGTCGGCGCCGCCGGGGCCGCAGTTCGAGTCGGTGTAGCCGGTGCACTCGTGGTTGCCCATCGCCGGATAGACCGCGTTCGCGTAGCCGGCGCGCGCGCCGAGGTAGAGCTGGAGCTGGGGCGCGGCCTCGGTGCCGCCGGTCGACGCGAACATGTAGTCGCCGGTCGTGACCGCGAATGCCGGCTGCGGCACCTCGGCCTGGACGTCGGCGAAGATCTGCGTGGCGACCGCGGTCGGATAGTTCGGCGTGTCGTCGAGGTTCGCCGGTCGGCAGTCGCCGATCACCGCGAAGTCGAGCGTGTCGAGCAGGCCGCCGCCCGGTCCGGCGCCCGGACGAGCGGGCGCGTCGAGATCGACGTAGGCGTCGATCGGCGGCGAGGCCACCGACGACGATCCGCACGCCGCGAGCGTCAGGACGCAGGCCGCCCTCATTCGCGATGATGGTAGCTCGCGCGCCGCGGATCGTGTAGCACTTCGCCCATGGACGCCCGCGCCGAGGCAAAGCTGTACCGTCAGGTCAAGCGGACTTGCGAGCGCTACGAGCTGCTCGCGGCAGGCGACCGGATCCTCGTCGCGATGTCGGGCGGCAAGGACAGCTACACGCTGTTTCACCTGCTGACCCGGCTCGTGCCGCGGCTGCCGTTTCGCGTCGAGCTCGTCGCCGTCCACCTCGACCAGGCGCAGCCCGGCTACGACGGCACCGGCCTGCGCGCGTACCTCGAGGCGTCGGGCTGGCCGTTCGAGATCCTCCGCGAGGACACGTACTCGGTCGTCACGTCGCATCTTCCGGAGAGCGCGACGTACTGCTCGCTGTGCTCGCGGCTGCGCCGCGGAATCTTGTATTCGGCGGCGGCGCGGCTCGGCTGCAACAAGCTCGCGCTCGGCCATCATCGCGACGACTCGCTCGAGACGTTCCTCATGAACCTGGTGTTCGGCGGCAAGCTGCAGGCGATGCCCGCAAGCTATCGCACCGACGACGGCCGCTTCGACGTCGTGCGCCCGCTCGTCGAGTGCGCCGAGCGGGACATCGCGGCGTTCGCGGCGAGCTGTGCGTTTCCGATCATCCCGTGCAACCTGTGCGGCTCGCAGGACGGCCTGCAGCGCGACGCGATGACCGCGCTGCTCGACCAGCTCGAGCGCGCGAACCCGCACGTGCGCGCCGTGATGGCGAACGCGCTCGCCAACGTGCGCCCGACGCATCTGCTCGATCGCGAGGTCGCGCGGGCGTGGGCCGAGCGCGCGCCCGAGATCCGGCCGGCCGTGGCGCCGGCGCCGCGCGCGGAGCACTTCAAGCTGCGCGTGCTCGACTGATCTCAGAGCCGGCCGATCGCCGCGAGCGCGGGTACGAACGCGGCCTTCCGGATGTCACCCGGCGGATTCAGGTTCTCTTCGACGCCGAGCTCGGCCGTGATCGAGATGTGACGGTTCGCGACATACTCGACACCGCCGGCCGCGCGCAGCGAGAAGCGCGCACCGTCGGATGCGAACACCGGCATGCCCGCCGAGACCCGCGGCCGCATCTGACCCGACAGGAACGAGAAGCTCGCGCCGACATAGCCGCCGAATTTCGGCGGCGGTGCGGGATAGCCGGTCATGCCGTTGCTGACGATGCCGGGCCCGAGGATGAACGCGGCATCGATCGCGAGCTGCTCGGTCAGATCCGCGGTGCCGCCGAGCAGCCACGCGCTGCCGAATTTCGGCGCGACGCTGACGTGCGCCATCACGAACCCGCCGTAGCGCGAGCGCGGCCCTTCCGCCTGCTCGAGCGCCGGGATGTCGTCGTGCACGGTGACGATCAACGGCTTCGTCGGCACCAGCGCGAGCGCGATCGTCACCGCCGGCGCCTGGCCGACGGCGACGACGACCGTTTGCTCGCCCGGCTGGTAGCCGTCGTGACGCGCGCGCACCGTGACCGAGCCTGGTTCCGCATGCAGGAAGTGAAGCTGATCGGCCGGGACCCACTCGTCGCCGACCTGGATCCACGCGTCGTGCGGCGTGATCGTCAGCGCGATCTTGCCGAGATCCTTGTCGAGCTCCGACAGCACGCCGATGACCTCGTCGCGCTTCGCCGGATCGGTATCCGACGAGCCGAGGTAACGCTCGTACGCGTTCGCGGCTTCCGCCTTGCGGCCGAGCTCCTTGAGTGCCGTGCCGATGTTGAGCAAGAACTTCGCGCTCGGAAAGCGCTGGTAACCTTCGCGGAAGATCGCGAGCGCGCCGAGGTAGTCGTGCGAGTCGAACAGCTTCACGCCGGTTTGCATCAGCGCCTTCGCGTCGACCTTGTCGGGAGCCGGTTGCGCGGACGCGATGCGCGCGACGGCGAGGAGCAGGAGCACGCGGCGCGACTGGATCATCAGATGTCGGTCTCGATCAGCGAATGACCCGACCCCGATCCCGAGCCCGTGCCGGCCGGTTTCGGCTCGGGCTTGGTCGCGGGCGGAGTGGCCGGAGTCTTCGTCGTCGCTGCGGGCTTCGTCGCGATCGCAGCAGGCCTGGGCTTCGCGATGGTCTTCAGCGTCGGTTTCGGCTGCGGCTGCGGCTTCGGCGGCCGTTGCGGCTGCGCGACCTGCGGCTGCGGCTCCGGCTTCGGCTGCGCGATCGGCTGCGGCTGCGGCTGCGCGATCGGCTGCGGCTGCGCGATCGGTTGCGGCTGCGCGACCGGCGGCGGTTGCGGTTCCGGCTGCACCGCGGGTTGCGGCTTCGTCGGCTGGTCGCCCATCGAGCGCACGACCGCGAACCCGAAGCCGAGCCCGACCACGAGCACGCCGGCAGCGGCGGCGAGGATCACCTTCCGGCGACCGGGCGGCTTGTCGACGAGGTCCGGCACCGATTCGCTCGCGGCGCCGGATAGCGTCGTCGGCGGGCCGGCGGGTACTTCGGAGATCCCGGAATCGAGCGCCGAGTCCGATGGCAGGGTCGGCGAGACCTCCTCGGCCTTGGACGGCCGTGCGGCCTCGCGCATCGTCGTCAGCGGCACGCCGACCGGGCTCGTGTTGGTCGAGAACCCGCCGGTCTGCGCGATCGCCGCGAGGCGCTTGGACAGCTCGCGCGCCGACTGCACGCGGTCGTCGGGCTTCTTCGCGAGCAGCTGCAGGATCAGCTGCTCGGCCTCCTTCGAGATGCTCGGCAGATGCTTCGACGGCGGATCGGGTGGGAAGAACAGGTGCGCGCCGATCAGCTCGCCCGCGGCCATGTCGGTGAACGGCGGCCGTCCGCACATCATCTCGTAGAAGATGCAACCGAGCGAGTACAGGTCCGCGCGCTGGTCGAGCTCGCCGGTGCCGCGGCACTGCTCGGGAGACATGTACGTCGGCGTCCCCATCACCGAGCCGGTCTTGGTCGCCGACGTCGGCCCTTGCAGCGACGTATCGGACAGCTTCGCGATCCCGAAATCGAGCAGCTTCGGGCGTTCGCCCGTCGGCGCGTCGGCGTCGGGGCACAGGAAGATGTTGTCGGGCTTGAGATCGCGGTGGATGATCTTCTTGTCGTGCGCCGCGGCGAGCGCGCTGCACACCGCGCGCAACAGCATCGCGGCTTCGCCTTCGCCGATCGGCGGATCCATGGTCAGCCTGCGCGCGAGCGACACGCCCTCGAGGAACTCCATGACGATGAAGCCGTCGCCGTTCTCGAGGTACCCGAAGTCGAAGATCTCGACGATACCCGGGTGCTTGATCTGGGTCGTCGCCTTCGCCTCGTTGAAGAAGCGGTTCACGACGTCCTGGTTGTTGCGCAGCTCCGGGTGCAACACCTTCACGGCCGCGGGCTTGCCGATCAGCGTGTGCTCGGCCTTGTAGACCGTGCCCATCCCGCCCACGCTGATCTTTTGCGTGACCCGGTAGCTGCCGACGATCGTCCCGATCATCCCGAGTCGATCATCCCGGGCCGGCGGCCGAGAGTCAAACCACGGCGATCACGCTTTCGCCTACATGCGCCGACAGCACACGACGTTACTGACAGAATGCCTGATCGAACGCGCCGATCTCGTCTTGCATCGGAGTCGCTCCCGGGCACGTGACCGACGGCGACAGGCTGGTCGTCGTCGCGATCGAGCCGTGCAGCGCGCAGTGCGCGCTGTTCTGCTGGCAGGCGTTCGCCCACTCGCACATGCAGTCGGTCGGATCGTTCGTGCCCTGGAGGCCGAGCGTCCACGCGATCGCGCCGACCGCGAAGTCCGACGCCTTGCTCACCCCGACGCCGTCCGCGACCCAGCCGATGTCGCTCTTCACGAGATCGCCGCAGTCGTGATCGGCCTGCGCGCCGCCGTACTGCGCGCCGAGCGTTTGCTGCGAGCCGCCGAACACGATCATCACGTACGACCCGGTCGTCGGACGCGTCGTCACGACGGTGATCGGGAAGCTCGACAGGATCGACTGGACCGACGTCGTGATGGTCTGGATCTGCGTCGCGCGGTTCGAGTTGCCGCTGTGATATTGCGGCACCGTTGCGGTCGCGACCCCGATCCAGCTCGCCTGGTTCTGCGTCGCGTCGTCGGTGCCTTGCTTCAGCGTGACGCCGTCGAAGTTGAGGAACACGACGCGACCGTTCGAGCACGTCGGTGCGGCGTCCGCGGTCGACGACAACGACGCATCGGGCTCGCCGCCGCCACCACCGCCGCCACCGCCGCCGCCGCCGCCGCCGGCACCCGGCGAGGACAGCCGCGCGCTGCACGCCGACAGGGCGAGCACGAGCGCGAGCACGGACGACCTTCCCACACGATCATCCTATCGCTTCCAAGTCCGCGTGCCGACTGGGGACGTTGGCTCCAGCTGGATGGGAGTCGCCCACCCGATTTCGATCAGCCGAGGCGCGCTCGGACCGCCGCGTTGACCGCCGACGGATCGGCGCTCGGGCTGGCTTTCATGACCTGACCGACGAAGAAGCCGAGCAGGCCGGTCCTGCCAGCCTTGTATTGCGCGGCCTTGTCGGGGTTCGCGGCGATCACGGCCTCGACCGTCGCGCCGAGGTCGGCGGCGGGGGCGGCCGCGAGCCGGGCCGCGAGCTCGCGCGGTCGCTGGCCGGTCGCGACCATGTCGGCGAGCACTTGCTTGCCGACGTTGGCGGTGATCTGCCCCGCGGCGACCAGCTCCATCAGCTCGGGGAATCCGGCGCGGGCCTTGTCGAGATCGTCGCCGACCACGCGCGGCAGCTCGTTGATCATCCACTTCGCGACGAGATCCGGCGCGTCGACCTTCGCGATCGTGGCGAGGAACAGCTGCGCGCTCGCGCGCTCGCCGGTGAGCAGATCCGCGTGCTCGTCGCTGATCCCGGCGGCGCGTGCCTGCTCGTACATCGCTGCGAGCTCGGGATCGCGCGCGCGCGCCTCGGCGCGATACTCCGCCGGCGACTTGCTCTTCGGCCGCGTCGCCGCCTTCGCGTTCGTCTTCTTCTCGGCCGGCGGTGCGGTCACCTCCGGCTTGGCCGCTTCGCGCTCGCGTAGCGTCGTGATGCGGTTCAGGACGAGCCCTCCCGGCTGCGAATCTTCGTCGACGCGGAAGTAACCGACGCGCTCGAGCTGCCAGCGCGAGCCGATCTCGGCGCGGGCGAGCGACGCCTCGACGCGCGCGCCGCGCACGATCTCGAGCGAGCCCGGATCGAGCTGTCGCAGGAAGTCGCCGCCGCCTTCTTCGGGCTTCGCCGACTTGAACAGGCGATCGTACATGCGCAGCTCGGCCGGCACGCTGGTCGCGGCGTCGACCCAGTGGATGACGGCCAGGCCCTTGCTGCCCGCGACGACGCGCGCGCGCAGCTTGGTCGCGCGGCCGTCGGCGTCGCGCGCCGTGACCTCGTCGGCGGTGATGCAGTAGCCGTGGCGCAGCCGGACCGTACGGCCGGGCCCGAGCCGCTTGTAGTCGGCCGGCGGATCGTCGTGCCAGTCGTCGCGATCGATGAAGATGCGCGCGCTGATCGGCAGCGCGCGCGAGCCCGGCTTGGCGACGTCGGGCGGGAAGTACGGCGCGTCGACCTCGCGCGCCCCCGTGTCACCGATCTCGCCCGTGACCTCGACCTCGATCGGCCGCACGACGCCGAGCACGCGCGGCGCGTTGCGGTTGAGATCGTCGCGCACGCAGTACTCGAGCTTGCCGACGTCGACGGCCGAGTTCGCCTTCGCGACGCCGATCATGTCGCAGAACGCGCGGATCGCCTCGGGGCTGTAGCCGCGGCGGCGCATGCCCGATAGCGTCGGCATGCGCGGGTCGTCCCAGCCGCGCACGTGATTTTCTTGTACGAGCTGGAGCAGCTTGCGCTTGCTCATGATCGTGTAGTCCAGTGCGAGCCGCGCGAACTCGTACTGATGCGGGCGCGGCGTCCACGGCCCGGTGTGATCGAGCACCCAGTCGTAGAGCTCGCGGTTGTTCTCGAACTCGAGCGTGCAGATCGAGTGCGTGATGCCTTCGATCGCGTCCTCGAGCGGATGCGCGTAGTCGTACATCGGGTAGATGCACCACGCGTCGCCGGTGCGGTGGTGGTGCGCGTGGCGGATGCGATACAGCAGCGGATCGCGCATCTTCATGTTCGCCGACGCCATGTCGATGTTCGCGCGCAGCGTGCGCGCCCCGTCGGGGAACTCGCCCGCCTTCATGCGCCGCAACAGATCGAGATTCTCGGCGACGGACCGGCCGCGGAACGGCGACGGCCTTCCGGGCTCGGTGAGCGAGCCGCGGTACGCGCGGATCTGCTCGTCGTCGAGATCGCACACGTAGGCGTGGCCCTCGCGCACGAGCCGCTCGGCGAGCTCGTACATCTTCGGAAAGTAATCGGCCGAGAACAGCACCGCCGTCGGATCGAAGCCGAGCCAGCGCACGTCGCGCTCGATCGAGTCGACGTACTCGACGTCTTCCTTCGTCGGGTTGGTGTCGTCGTAGCGCAGGTTGCACGTGCCGCGGTAATCGCGCGCGATCCCGAAGTTCAGGCAGATCGACTTCGCGTGGCCGATGTGGAGGTAGCCGTTCGGCTCGGGCGGGAAGCGCGTGGCGACGCGGTCGTACCGCTTCGTGCGAAGATCGTCGTCGATGATGTCGCGGATGAAATCGTTGCGCTCGGCCGCCATGGCGGTGGCAGTCTACTCGGTCCCCGCGGGGTGTGGCCACGCGCCGCCGCCGGCGCCGAAACCGGCGGAGCGGCCGGTGGCGGCCGTGGCGGACCTCGCAGGTACGTGGAACGCGAGCGACGACCTGGACTTCCTCTACAAGCTGACGATCGACAAGGACGGCGCGTTCGACCTGTGGATCGATCGCAACAAGCTGGGCAAGTGCGAGGTCAAGGGCAAGCTCGCGCTGACCGCCGGCAAGCTGGTGCTCGCGGTCGATCTCGATCAGTGCCACCGCGACGTCACCGAGACCTCCGCCGACGTCCAGGTCGAGCAGTTCACCGGCGACGCCTTCGTGCTGACGCTGCGCGAGGACAGCCGCGCGTACCGCCGTGCCGCTCAATGAAGCAGCACGGCGTACGCGACGATCGCGAGCAGCGTCGCCGCGAGCGATTTCACGAAGCCGGGTGACGGATCGGCGATGCCGAGCGGCACCGTGGTCGCGTGATCGCTCGCGATCCACACCTTGAGCTGCTTGTCCTGGCCGTTCGCGGCGACCGCGACGTCGGCGGTGCCGACCGGCACGCCCGCGACGACGACGCGCCCGGTGTGGGCGTGATCGACGACGAGGATACCGCCGACCGCGACGGTGACGTCGCTCGCGGGCTCGGTGAACGACAGCACGAGCGTGCCGGTCGGCTCCGACGGCAGCGCGGGGTAGCGCGCGAGCGAGTCGTGGGCGCAGGCGGCGAGCACGAGCAACGTGAAGGCGAAGCGCATGCGAATACGGCCGAGGCGCGCGGGCAACCGTTGCCCGGCTGCGCGCGTCTGAGCTTTCGGCTACGTTGCGCGCGATGGCGCGCATCAACGAGCACTACGCGAAGCTGCCCGCGAGCTACCTGTTTCCCGAGATCGGTCGGCGCGTGCGCGCGTTCCAGGCCGCGCATCCCGACGCGAAGGTGATCCGGCTCGGCATCGGCGACGTCACCGAGCCGCTCGCGCCCGCGATCGTCGAGTCGATGCACGCCGCGGTCGACGAGCTCGGCCACCGCGAGACGTTCCGCGGCTACGGGCCGGAGCAGGGCTACGACTTCCTGATCGATGCGATCCGCGAGCACGACTACGCGGCGCGCGGCATCTCGCTCGAGCGCGACGAGATCTTCGTCAGCGACGGCAGCAAGTGCGACAGCGGCAACGTGCAGGAGATCTTCGCGCTCGCCGCGAAGGTCGCGGTCACCGATCCGGCGTACCCGGTGTACGTCGATTCGAACGTGATGGCGGGCCGCGCGCCGATCTACCTCGTCGGCAACGAGGCGAACGGGTTCCAGCCGGCGCCGCCGGTCGAGGCCGTCGATGTCGTCTACCTGTGCTCGCCGAACAACCCGACCGGCACGGTGTGCACGCGCGCGCAGCTCGAAGCCTGGGTCGCGTGGGCGCGCGCGCACGACGCGCTGATCCTGTTCGACGCGGCGTACGAGGCCTACATCTCGGATCCGGCGCTGCCGCACTCGATCTACGAGATCGCGGGCGCGAACGAGTGCGCGCTCGAGCTGCGCAGCTTCTCGAAGCGCGCCGGCTTCACGGGCGTGCGCTGCGCGTTCATGGTCGTGCCGAAGGCGGTGACCGGCGCGATGCCCGACGGCACCCGCGTCGCGCTCAACGCGCTGTGGGCGCGCCGGCACTCGACCAAGTTCAACGGCGCGTCGTACGTCGTGCAGCGCGGTGCGGCGGCCGCGTACTCGCCGGCCGGCCTCGCGCAGACCCGCGCGCAGATCGCGTTCTACATGGACAACGCGCGCCTCCTGCACGACGGCCTCACGGCGGCCGGCTTCACCGTGTTCGGCGGCGTGCACGCGCCGTATCTGTGGATCCGCTGCCCGGGCGGCGCGACGTCGTGGCAGTTCTTCGACCGCTTGCTCGAGCGCGCGCAGGTCGTCGGCACGCCGGGCGCCGGCTTCGGCCCGGCGGGCGAGGGCTACTTCCGGCTGTCGGCGTTCAACTCGCGCGCGAACATCGACGAAGCGCTCGCGCGCATTCGGCGTATGATGGAGGGATGAGGGCAGCCTGCGTCTGCGTCGTGCTCGTGCTCGCGCTCGCGTTCGCGTGCGGCGGAGGAACCACGGGTGGTGGCGGCGGTGGCGGCGGCGGTGGCGTCGACGCTGCGAATGGCTCGGCCACGCCGCTCGCGTATTGCGTGTCGCAGACGAACATGTACCGCGCGACGGCCGGCAAGCCCGCGCTGACCGAGTCGTCCGCGCTCGAGGCGTATGCCGCGACCGGCGCGATGTACGACTTCACGAACGGCCCGCACGCGCACTTCACGGCGACCAGCGGCGGCGGCATCGCCTTCGCGGAGAACGAGTGCCCGGTGCAAGGCAACTGGATGCTGCAGCCCGGCGGCGACATGACGGCGCTCGTCGGCATGTGCGTGCAGGCGTTCTACAACGAGGGCCCGGGCAGCGATTACTCGACGCATGGCCACTACATCAACATGATGGGCCCGTACACGACGCTGGGTTGCGGCATCTACCAGCAGGGCACCGGCGTGACGATCGTCCAAGACTACGGCATGTGATGTTGGAGATGACCGTGCGGCGGGTCGGGCAGGGGCCCGAGCTCGTGTGGATCCACGGGCTCGGCGAGGCCTCGACGTGCTTCGATCCGTGCGTCGCGGCGATGCCCGGCTTCGCGCACGTGTTGCCGGATCTGCCGAACTGCCGCGCGGCGACGTGCTCGGGCTCGACGCGCTCGCCGGGGAGCTCGCGGCGTGGCTCGCCACGCGCGCGCCGGCCGTCGTGATCGGGCACTCGATGGGCGGCGTGCTCGCGACGCTCGTCGCCGAGCGTGCGCCGGCCGCGGTGCGCGCGATCGTCAACATCGAGGGCAACGTGTCGCCGGGCGATTGCGTGTTCAGCGGGCGCGCCGTGGCGTACTCGGAGAGCGACTTCGCCGCGCGCGGGTTCGCGGAGCTGCGCGCGTGGGTCGGCGAGCAAGCGGCGACGCGCCCGCCGATGCGCGGCTATGAGGCGGCGATGGCGCACGCGTCGCCGCACGCGTTCCATCGACACGCGCGCGATCTCGTCGCGTTGAGCGCACCCGAGGATCTCGCGGCGCGGTTCGCGAACCTGCGCGTCCCGGCGCTGTATGTCGCCGGCGTGCCCGACGGCATCTGCGCGCGCAGCCGCGAGCTCCTCGATCGCCACTGCGCACCGCCGAGCGGTGCTGCGCGGCCCGGCGAAGCCGCCTCCGGCGCGCGCTGGATCGCGCTCGAGCCCGCAGGGCACTGGGTCTACGCCGACCAGCTCGCGACCTTCGTCGCGCAGGTCACGGCGTTTGTTGCGGGTGGCTGACCGGGCCGTCTTCGCTAGCTGCCGGGTTGCGATCGGGCAGCACTTGTTCGCCCGTCGCGCCGAGGTCGTCGAGGGCCTGACGCTCGGCCTCGGCATCGACGAGCCCCTCCATGCGAAACAGCCGCACGATCCGCACCGCCTTCTTCACGAGCTCCTCGTCGCGCTTGTTCGGCGCGCGATCGATCGGGTTCGGCAGCGCGACCGCGAGCCGCGCCGCCTGCGCGGGCGTGAGCGCCGACGCCGGCCGGCCGTACCACGCGCGCGCCGCCGCCTCGGCGCCGAACACGCCGTCGCCCCACTCGACGACGTTCAGGTAGAGCTCGAGGATGCGTTGCTTCGTGAGGTGATCCTCGAGCGAGAACGCGATCAGCATCTCGCGCAGCTTGCGCAGCATGCTCCGATGCGGCGACAGGTAGAGGTTCTTTGCGAGCTGCTGCGTGATCGTGCTGCCGCCGACGCGCATCGCGCCGCGGTCGAGATCCTTCTCCATCGCGGTCTCGATCGCGTCCCAGTCGACGCCGTCGTGCGTGTAGAAGTTCGCGTCCTCCGCGAACACGACCGCCGCGCGCAGGTAACGCGAGATCTTCGCGAGCGGACGCCACTGCCAGTGCAGCTGCCACTTCTTGCCCGCGGACGCGGCCTCGTCGCGGCGGAGGTCGATGAACGCGGTCGACGTCGGGTTCTCGCTCGCGAGCCGCGCGGTGGCGGGGATCGAGCACCACATGGCGAGCCCGCCGAGCGCGATCGCGATCGCGATCGCCTCGGCGGCGATCCGCAGGCGGCGCCGCCAGCCGCGAATCCAGCGTGCCTGGCTCCGAGCCATCGCCCTGATGATACGTCCATATGCGCTATCGTCCGCGCCATGAGAGCCGTCGCGATCGTGAACGGCAACGCGCGCGGGCTGTCCGGCCGCACGCGGCGAAAGCTCGAGCGCGCGCTCCCCGGTCGTGTGCGCTTCACGAGCTCGCTCGACGACGCGCGCGCGACGATCCGCGCCGAGATCCGCCGCGGGATCGACGTGCTCTTGCTCGGTGGCGGCGACGGCACCGTGGTGATGGGGCTCGCGCTGCTCGCCGAGGCGTGCCGCGGCGCGGGCCGGCCCGAGCCGGCGGTCGCGATCCTGCGGCTCGGCTCGGGCAACGCGATTGCCGACACGCTCGGCGCGAGCGACGACGCACCGGCGGATCTCGCACGGATCGCGCGCGGCGAGGGCAAGCGCCGGCGCGTGCCGATGATCGAGACGCTCGGCGTGCGCGCGCCGTTCGTCGGCGTCGGTGTCGACGCGCTGCTGCTCGAGGATCACGAGGCGATCGCGCGCGTCGTCGATCGCGTGCCGGGTGCGCGCCGGCTCGTCGGCGGCGCGACTCGCTACGCGCTGTCGGTCGCGCTGCGCTCGCTGCCGCGCTTCGCGGCCGGGGGGCGCCCGCGCGCGATCGTGACGAACCTCGGCGCGCCCGCGTTCGAGGTGAGTCGCGCCGGGCCGACCGGCCGCCAGGAGCGCGCCGGCACCGTGCTGTGGAGAGGCGAGTGCACGCTCGTCGCCGGCGCGACGATCCCGTACTTCGGGTTCGGCCTGAAGATGTTCGCGTTCGCGACCACGCGCGCCGGTACGTTTCACCTGCGCTGCGGAGATGCCGGGCTCTTCGAGATCCTGCGCAACACGCCGGCGGCGTTTCGCGGCGAGTATTTCTCCGAGCACGTGACCGATTACCTGTGCGATCGCGTCGCGATCGAGCTCGATCGCGAGACCGCGGTCGAAGCTGGCGGCGAGCTACTCGGCCGCCGCGCGCGGCTCGAGCTCGCGCTCGGCGCGCCGGTGACGATGATCGCGCTGGAAGCAAAGTGACAAATGAGCAGTCGGATCACCCGAGTATGCGGTAAGCCAATGAGCGATTAGCTCGGTCGACGAGAAAACGATTGACAGATCGAATAGGCACTGTTATTCGTTGCACCATCAACCATCATGACGTCGCGTTTCGGACATAGCCCGGCCAAGTGCCAGCCCTGGGGGACTCCCCGTCGCTGACGACCCGCGAGTAACGCGCGCGTCCGCGCGTGGAGGGCCGCCAGGGTAACCCGGCGGCCCTTCTGCTTTTCGGCCATTCTGTCGACTCCGGATCTGACTCCAGATCTCCGGGACGGGAGAGGTGTGCCTTAGTTCTCTTTGACAATCGAAGACTCGAGTTGGTTTTCTGATTTCTCGTTTCGGGTCGCCGAACGCAGCGAAGGCGCCGACGGCGATCCAAGACACCAGGTCCCGAGAGGGACCGCCAATTCCCGCACAGGAGCAGCTCGCTGCAAGCGCGATGCGCCGTTGGGTCGAGGACGATCCGCGCCGCGCCGCGCCCGCGCGAGTGCGTGCTCGGCCGCCGGCACAGGATTCCGGCACCGCGCGTGCGCTCCGCGTGCCCTGGCGATGACGCGCGGCGATCTGCTCACCCGAGCTCGCATGCGTTCGTCGCGCGCATCGCCAGGGTACGCACTCTCGATTCGAACGAGCGTGGGCGGGCTTCGTGCACCGGCCCAGTCCTCGCGGGGCGCAACCGACGCACGACCACTCCGGCAACCGGTCGCCGCTGGAGTGCTTTCGCCGACCTCGCGCGCGCGTCTCATCCACGCAGCGCGCGAGGGCGCGGCCATCGACCATGCCGGCGTGGCAACACGCCGGCACCTTTCCCGCAGTGCTTCCGGTGAAGCGATCGCCGTCGCAATGGATTTGCGCCGGCGCGTTTGTTAGGCGCGAACGAACGTTGGGTTCAACTCCCTCCACTGCGACTCGTCGCTGCGCTCCTCGCCGCGGTGCGCCGCGCTCCGCGCGCTCGGCCGCCGGAACGTCAGACCTCGACAGGCTCGTGGCTGCGAGCCGAGGTCTCGCTACACTCGAGTGTGCACGTTCGACTCCAAGCCGCGGTCGGCGGCGCGTTCCTGTTCGCGGTACTCGCCATCGCGCTGTTCGTGCCGTCGGGCACGATCGACTACTGGCAGGCCTGGGTGGGTCTCGGCGTGTTCGGGAGCACGTCGACCGCGATCACGATCTACCTCGCGCGGCGCGACCCCGCGTTGCTGGCCCGGCGAGTGCGCGGTGGCCCGACCTCGGAAGCGCGGGCGCTGCAGCAGGGCGTGCAGGCCGTGACGTCGCTCGCGTTCATCGCGCTGTTCGTGATCGCGGGGCTCGACCATCGCGCCACGTGGTCGCGCGTTCCCGTCGCGATCGTCGCGGTCGGCGACGCGCTCGTCGCGCTCGGCATGGCCGCCGTATTTTTCGTGTTCCGCGCGAACACGTTCGCGTCGAGCACGGTCGAAATCCAGCCGGGCCAGTCAGTGATCTCGACCGGCCCGTACGCGATCGTGCGCCATCCGATGTACGCGAGCGCGCTCGTGCTGCTCGGTGGATTTCCGCTCGCGCTCGGCTCGTGGTGGGCCGAGCTCGCGAACGTGCCGCTCGTCGCCGCGCTCGTCGCGCGCCTGCTCGACGAGGAGCGCGTGCTCGCCACGCGCTTGCCGGGTTACGCCGAATATCGCGAGCGCGTGCGGTTCCGGCTCGTCCCCCACGTGTGGTAGTCAGCGCTCGGCCGCGAGCGCGCTCGCGAAGAACGGCGAGTCGGCCGCGAGCGTCGTCACGTAGTCGCGCACGTCGTCTCGGGCTCGCGTCGGCAGCCGCGCGAACGGAACGACGTGCTCGTCGGGCACGTAGCGAAACGTGAAGTTCACGCGCCGCGTGCGAAACCCCGCGATCTTCGGCGGGAGGTCGAGGTCGTGCTTGTCGTCGACGCGCTGCACGCGATGCAAGAGGTCGTCCTTCCAGCGCGGGCCGCCGAAGATCTGGAGCGAGGCATCGTCGAGCCATTGCGTGCGCACCGGCGGCGCATCGGCCGCGCCGCGCCGCACGAACTGGAAGCGTGCACGCTCGCCGAGCGACAGCGACGCGACCGGGCCGGGCTCGAAGTCACGGTGCTCGCCGACGCGCGCCGCGTCGACCCAACCTCCGCGGCGCTGCGCGTCGCTGCGCGCCCCGGCAGAGCCGGGGCTTTCGATCCAGCCTCCGCGGCGCTGCGCGTCGCTGCGAGCACCTTCGGCGCGGCTGCCGTAGAAGTTCACGAGGCAGGTGTTGAGGTGCCAGCGCCGCGGCACCGTGCTCGGTGGAAATCCCGCGCGCACGCGCTTCTCGATCACCGCGACGAGTCGCGCGAGCACGGCCGGGAACGGCTCGGCCGCGACCGCGACCGCGTTCACGCGCCGCGGTGGCTCGTAGTAGCCGAGGCATGCGAACTGCCAGTTGCCGAGCCAGTACACCGGGCGCAGGAGGGGCCGCTGCTGCTTGCCGGGTGGCGGCGGACGGCGCGTCGAGTAGCGCTGCTCCCAGAGCGGTCGCACGGTGGCGAGCCACGCGAGGATCTCGTCGCGCGCGCGCGCGTCGACGAAGCCCGTCTCGTAGACGTAACAGCGGTCGATCACCGAGCCTTCGTCTAGCACGACCCGTGCGACGCGCGCGTCACGAAGTATTCGGCTCCGCGGCGGCGTAATACGACCGCACGCATGCACATCCGGCGCTCCAACGCGCTCGCCGTCGTCGCCGTCCCGTGGACCTCGGCTCCCACCGACGTCGCGCCGGCCACGGGGTCGCGCGGGAGCGCGCGTGCAAGTCCGCGCAGGCCGTGCGGAACCGTTGGCGCGCAACCGCGGGGCGCCGCGGTCGATACCTCGAGCATGCTGCTCGATTGGATCTTCCGGCCGCAGTGCGCGGCGTGCGGTGGCTCGCCCGCGCCGCTGTGCGCGGCGTGCGCGGCGTCGCTGGTCGAGCTCGGTGGCGCGTGCCCGCGCTGCGCCGAACCGACCGGCGAGGCGTCGACGATCTGCGCGCGCTGCGTGCGCGCGCCGCTGCCGCTCGATCGCATCGTCGCGCCGTGGCGGTTCGGCGGCCAGCTCGCGTCGGCGATCCGGCGGCTCAAGTTCGCCGGCGCGACACACGTCGCGCGCACGCTCGCGCCGCTGTGGGCGCCGGTCATCGCGGCGGCCGCGCGCGACGACGACGCACTCGTCGTGCCCGTGCCGCTGCACTGGTGGCGGCGGATGCGCCGCGGTTACGACCACGCGTGGCTGCTCGCCCGCCACGCGTGCGCGACCGCGAGCCTGCCGCCGCCGGTGGGCGCGCTGCGGCGCGTGCGCGCGTCGCCGCCGCAGAGCACGCTGCCGGCGGCGCAGCGCTGGGACAACGTGCGCGGCGCGTTCGCGGTGCGCGATCCGGCGCGCGTCGCCGGCCGCGCCGTGATCCTCGTCGACGACGTCGTCACGACCGGCGCGACGCTCGCGGCGGCGGCGCGCGCGCTGCGCGGGGCCGGCGCACGAACCGTCATCGGCGTCGCGCTCGCACGTGCCGAGTAGGGCGCGCTACTTGCGTTCCAGGATGATCAGCTCGAGCCGGTCGTTGATCTGCGCCGAGCCGCGCTGCTTCGGCGGCACGAGTGGCTTCGTGCCTCCGAAGCCGCGCGCCTCGAGGCGCGCCGGTGCGATGCCCCATTGCACCAGCCAGTCGCGCACTGCCGTCGCGCGCTTGTCGGACAGGTCCTGATCGGCCGCGGCGTTGCTCGTCGGCTGCACGTGCGCGGTCACGCGAATGCGCGCGATCTCCTTGTGCGCGCGCAGCGTCGCCGCGACCTGGCCGAGCGCGTTGAAGCTCTGCTTCGCGATCCTCGCACCGCCCGCGAACTGGATCG
>Ga0335083_10005411_pt1 | contig 16095 bp, 13 predicted proteins | sample Lox_Sample_42_FD_206716 | JGI IMG/M metagenome (GOLD analysis project Ga0335083, IMG submission 206716) | Soil microbial communities from Loxahatchee National Wildlife Refuge, Florida, United States - Lox_Sample_4.2 | ecosystem: Environmental > Terrestrial > Soil > Wetlands | place: USA... | reverse complement strand
TCGCGATGCGCGGTAAGGAGCAAGGTGCCGCCCGGCGTCTCGTAGCAGCCACGCGACTTCATGCCGACAAAACGGTTCTCCACCAGATCAACGCGGCCAATGGCATTGCGCGCGCCGATTTCGTTGAGCACCTCGACGCTTGCGACCGGATCTAGCGTGACTCCATTTACGGCGATGGGGAGTCCGTGCTGGAACTCAATCGTCACCTTTTCCACCGTGTCGGGCGCATCCTGAGGCGACTTGGTCCACGTCCACGTGGTCAACAGCGGGGCGTTGCCGGGATCTTCCAGCTCTCCACCCTCGTGGCTGACGTGCAGCAGGTTGCGATCGCGGCTGTGAATCTTCTCGCGGCTCGCGGAGACAGCTATTCCATGCGCGGCGGCGTAGTCCAGGCAGTCTTCCCGCGATTGCAGCTCCCACTCACGCCAAGGCGCAATAACCTTCAGGTCCGGCGCCAGCGCCTGGTAGGCCAGCTCGAAGCGCACCTGGTCGTTGCCCTTGCCGGTGCAGCCATGGGCCACGGCGGTCGCACCTTCGCGCAACGCGGCCGCCACCTGGTGCTTGGCAATGACCGGGCGGGCCAGCGATGTCCCCAGCAGGTACTTGTGCTCGTACACCGCTCCTGCCTGGATTGCTGGAAAGACGTAATCGGTCAGGAACTCCTGCCGCAGGTCATCTACAATCACCTTGCTCGCGCCCGTGGCGTAGGCCTTTTCGACCACCTCCTCGATGTCATCGCCCTGGCCAACATCAGCGACATAAGCAATCACGTCGCAGTCATAGTTCTGCTTAAGCCAGGGGATGATAATGGAGGTATCAAGACCTCCGGAATACGCCAGTACAACTTTTTCACGCATGGTCACTCCTCGCCGGAAAGCGGTCAGGGCCGCTGCCCAGCAACAAAGCCAGAATAGCTTTCTGAACGTGCAGGCGGTTTTCCGCCTGGTCGAAGACAACCGAGCCTGGTGAATCAATCACCGCTTCTGTCACTTCATCGCCGCGATGCGCGGGCAGGCAGTGCATAAACACGGCATGTCTGGCCGCACAGGAGAACAGATTCTGGTTCACCTGATAAGGAGCGAAAATCTTACAGCGCTCTCGCATCTCCGCCTCCTGCCCCATGCTCGCCCACACGTCGGTGTAGACAGCGTCAGCCCCCGCCACCGCGTCAGTGGGGTCGTGGATGACTTCAACGGTGCCCCCTGAGGTAGCCGCCAGTGCGCGGGCAGCTCCGGTAATCCCGGCATCCGGTTCGTATCCCTTTGGTGTAGCGACCGCGATGGTGGCCCCGAGGCTGGCCGCAGCCAGCATCAGCGAGTGGGCGACGTTGTTGCCGTCGCCAACATAGGCGAGGTGCACCTTGTGCAGGTCTCCGAAGTGCTCCTGCAGGGTCAGCATGTCGGCCAGCGCCTGGCAGGGATGCTCCAGATCGCTCAGCGCATTGATGACTGGAATGGACGCATGCTGCGCCATAATGGCGATGGTCTCGTGCGCGAAGGTCCGGAGCACAACGCCGTCCACCCACCGCTCCAGGTTGTGCGCCACGTCACGCAAGCTCTCACGCGTGCCCAGCCGCGATTGCGTCTGGTCCACAAAGAACGAAGCCCCGCCCAGGCTGGCGATGCCAGCCTCAAACGTGAGCCGCGTGCGCAGTGACGGCTTCTCGAAGAAGAGTACGATCTGCCTTCCGAGCAGCGCGCCACGGTAGTCTGTGGGGCGAGCCTTCATCGCCGCCGCCAGGTCGAGGGTATAGGCAATCTCTTCAGGCAGTAGATCCTGCACCGAAACCAGATCGCAGCGGGTCAGGGTGCCGTAAAGCCTGGGACTGACGCCCGGCGGAATAGTAGTAGCAATCAACGCTGTTACCTCCGTTTCCATTGACAGCAAGCAAACAACAATTAGCAACTAGGGCTGATCATAGGTGCCAAGCTCTCCCCCGAGGCTGCTCCCGTTCCAACCAACGACTAGTTGCTAGTTGTCAATTGCTCACTACCTCGGTACCGCAGTCGATGGGATGAGTGAAAAATCCCGGCAAAACTTCGGCGCGCGTGGCAGGCAGGATGCGCACCCGCGTGACTCCCTTTTTCAGGGCGAGCCTGCACGCCTCCAGCTTGGGCAACATGCCGCCGCTGACCGTCGCCTGCTCCACCATGCCAGCGACGGCGTCCACGTTCAGCCAGCGAATAACCGAGCCTTCAGCATCCCTTACCCCAGCTACGTCCGTGAGATACACCAGTGCATCGGCGCCACAGGCCACGGCGCAGGCCGACGCCATCTGATCGGCATTCACGTTGTAGTATTCGCCGTCGAAGCCCAGGGCAAGGCTGGCGACAACGGGAACCACTCCGGCACTCCACAGGCGTTCGATCCAGGAGGAATCCACGGCGCAGACGTCGCCCACGTAGCCCAGATCGGGCTGCTTCTTCCTGGCGGCGCGGAAGATGCGCAGGTCGCCGCCACAGATGCCAATGGCCGGTTGCCCGGCGTCCCCAATCGCCGCCACCAACTGCTTGTTGAGCTGTCCCCCAAGCACCATCATGGCGACATCGCGGGTCTTCGAGTCGGTCACGCGCAGTCCGTTGACGAACGTTGTATCGCAACCAAGCTGCTTCAGAGTCCGGCTCAGAGCGGCGCCGCCACCGTGTACGATGACCAGTTTGTGGCCTTCGCGGCACAGGTCAGGGATGGTCCTGGCGAACTTACTGACAAGCTCGCGATCATCGAGGGCGGCCCCGCCGATTTTGACGACTAACTTCACTGCAGGCCCTCCTTCTCGTCGAAGCCGAACATCAGGTTCATGTTCTGCACGGCCTGTCCCGAGGCGCCCTTCAGGAGATTGTCGAGACAGGAGACCATTACAGCCCGCCGGCCATCAGGCGAGAGTGCAAAACCGAGGTCGCAATAATTGGTGTTCACCGAGAATTTGATCTGCGGCAGGCGAACGGCGCCGAAGACCCGTACCCAGGGCTTTCCGGCGTAGAACTCGCGCAGCGATTGTTCCAACTCCTGCGTAGTTGCATGCCTGCACAGTCTTACGTAGATGGTCGAAAGAATGCCGCGAGGAATGGGCAACAGATGCGGCGTGAATTGCAACGAGCCGGCATCCAGTTGAAGCTGCTCCAGCATCTCGCTGGTGTGACGATGTCCAAAAACGTTATAGGCAGAGAAGTCACCGTCCACTTCCACGAAGTGGGTCTTGGACGTAGGCTGCTTCCCTGCTCCCGAGACGCCTGACTTGGAATCGCAGATGATGCCGTGCTGCAGGTCCACCAGCCCGGCACGAATCCACGGCGCCAGCGCGAGAATGACCGATGTGGCGTAGCAGCCAGGATTCGCCAGCAGCGCCGCTTGCCTGATCGCATCCGTGTGCAGCTCTGGCAGGCCGTAAACAGAGGCATCGTCGAGCGACGCACCTTCCGCGAAGCCGTACACCCTCCGGTTAGCCGCCTCCTTTAGCCGCCAGGCGCCGCTCAGATCGATCACTCGAAACCCTTGGCCAACGGCCTCGGGCACCAGCTCGCGTGAGAACTCGTGTGGGGTGGCAAAGAACACTACATCAACCCCGGCGTCCTTCATTGCCTGCCACGAGAGACTCTTGAGGGGAAAACCGCCGCTTCCGGCAAGCTGAGGATAGACGTCGCTCAGGTCGCTGCATACGCCGCTCTCTCCATTGCGCCGCAACAGTAGCGGTTTCTTGACACCCGCATGGCGGGAGAGTAGACGCACCACCTCAAACCCGGAATAGCCGGTGGCTCCAAAGACCGCGGGTTGGATACGAGTATTCATTCTTATGCAAGGTAAGCCCGGATACGCTCTGCCAAGCGGGCGGCCGATTTCGCATTCGGTGTAACCGCCAGGATGGTGTCGTCGCCGCCGATTGTCCCCACTACCTCATCCCAGCCTTCGGCATCTATCGCCGCCGAAACCGGCTGCGCGCTGCCGGGTCCTGTCTGGACCACCACCAGGTTCTGGGCCGTCTTCACGTCGTACACAAATTCTTGAATCAGGCGCTCGATGGAGGGCAGATGGACTTCTGCTTCCTCGCCCTGAGGAACCTTGTAGCCTTCCCCGGTCTTGACCAATCCGAGCTCGTGAATGTCGCGCGACAAAGTCGCCTGCGTCACGCGATGACCACGACGGAACAGGGCGCGGCGGAGCTCCTCCTGGCTGAATACCTGGCGGGCGGCAATCACATCGCGAACAACGGCATGGCGTGACAACTTCGACATAGCATAAATATACAGCTCTATGCATATTAATACCTGTGGGCTGCATGTCAAGAGCTGGAGGGGTTGTGGGAGGTCAGGCTGCATCGATTGCACCTACGCACCGGATACTGAAGGTCTCTTGCATATGTTTCGCCTCGCCGGCGGCCGGGAGCGCTGCGCCGCGGGAGCTTTGCTGCGTTGACGGCGTGGTTCGGGCTTCGTATAGTCCGATTCATGTTCTGGTTCTTCCTCTTCTTTTTCGTCTCGGGGTTTTGCAGCATCCTTTACGAGCTGGTTTGGCTGCGGCTCGCGATGGCGGAGTTCGGCGTCACGACGGCCCAGGTATCCATTGTGCTTTCGGCCTTCATGGGAGGCCTGGGCGCCGGCTCCTGGATCGCCGGTACGCTGGTTCGGCGCTTTGCCGACCGGATTCGCTTTCATCCCCTCAGACTGTATGCCTGCTGTGAATTGCTGATTGCAGTCTCAGCTTTGATCGTTCCTTTGCAGTTGCGATGGGGGAATAGCCTGTTGGGAAGGATGGCCGACCGGGTAGCGATCTCTTCCGGAGCCTACTACCTGGCTTCCGGCTCCTGGCTTGCGCTCACGCTGGTTCCGTGGTGCGCATGCATGGGCGCAACCATACCGCTGGCCATGTTTGCCATCCGCAGCCGCCACGGTTACGACTCCAACCGTTCCTTCAGCTTCCTCTATCTGGCCAATGTTCTCGGTGCCGTCGCAGGCGCCATCATTCCTCTCGCCCTCATCGAGCTTTACGGATTTCATGGCACTCTGCGCGTCGGGGCCATCCTGAATACTTTGATCTTCGCGGTTGCGTTCAGCTTGACGCTCACTTCTCCTGCGCCCCTGGAGCCGAGTGCCGCAACGGAACACGAAAGGCCTTCACCGATACCAGGAAGCAAGACCGTCGCACTCCTGCTTCTGTTTACAACCGGCCTTACGACCATGGGTATGGAAGTGGTTTGGATCCGGCTGTTCACCGTACACATCGGTCCGGTCGTCTACGCCTTTGCCAAGATCCTCGCAGCCTATCTGATAGCTACCTTTGTGGGCTCGCAGATATACAGAATTTGGAGCCGGCGTTACAACCGGGAGATTCCACTAGTGTGGGTTTCACTGGCCTTGTTCGGCGTGCTTCCGTTGCTGACCGCCGATGGCCGTTTGGAGTTGAATTCCAATCTTCGGGTGTTGCTGGGCGTCGCGCCGTTTGCGGCGGTGATTGGCTTTCTGACGCCCATGCTGGTGGACCGCTGGTCCGCGGGAGATCCAGATCGCGCCGGCCGAGCCTACGCGGTCAACATTGTGGGTTGCATTCTCGGACCGCTGCTAGCCGGGTTCTTCCTGCTGCCCTGGCTCGGAGAACAGAAATCCATGGTGCTGCTGGTTCTGCCGTGGTTCGCCATGGCAATTCCGCTGCTTCTGCGACCCCAGCGACGGCTCGTGCAAAGCGCACTGGCTGGGGGGTTCATTATCGCCGCCCTGGCTGTGGCCTCCCTCACCGAGGCCTATTGGGTGGACTACCCTGACCGCGTGGTGCTGCGCGACAGCACAGCCACCGTCATTGCCACGGGCGCCGGCATGGACAAGGCGCTCCTGGTGAACGGGGTCGGCATGACCTCACTCACCCCGATCACCAAGATGATGGCGCATCTGACGCTGGCTTCCCTGCCCCAGCCGCCGCAGAACGCGCTGATCATCTGCTTTGGAATGGGCACCACGTTCCGCTCGGTGATCTCGTGGAATATTCCCGCGACTGTAGTGGAGCTTGTACCCAGCGTGCCCAGGCTGTTCACGTACTACCACCCGGACGGCGAACGAGTGCTCGCATCGCCCCTGGCGCATGTGATCATCGACGATGGCAGGCGCTACCTCGAGCGGACACCGCAGAAGTACGCCGCGATTATCATCGACCCTCCCCCTCCGGTGCCGTCTGCCGGCTCCAGCCTGCTGTATTCCCGGGACTTTTATGAACTGGCGAAGCAGCGTCTGCGTCCGGGCGGAATACTTCAACAATGGCTGCCGCCCGACGCCGACCGCGAAGACCAGGCGGCAATTGCACATGCCCTGACGGATGTTTTTCCGTACGTACGCATATATGGTTCCGTCTACGGTGCTGGACTGCATTACCTCGCCAGCATGGATCCCATCCCGCAACGAACGCCCCAGGAGTTAGTCGGGCGCATGCCCGCCAGTGCCATAGTGGACATGATGGAGTGGGGGCCTGGGAGATCGCCGCAAGAGCAGTTTCGTTTCATGCTCGAGAACCCGACTTCGCCGGCCGAACTGATAGCGCTTTCCCCGGGTACTCCAGTGCTGCAAGACGATCGGCCAGTCAATGAGTACTGCTTCCTTCGCGAATTCTTGCGGAACAAACGCCGCACAGAGGCGCTCGAGCATTAGCGCCGGATTGCCGCGCAAGACGCCGTTCTGTGTCATGTCGCGTGCGGGGCTGTCCACCTTCGGACACACCAATCCGTTTTCGGATAGCGTCGCGTCCTGCGATTTTCGGCCCATTCGAACTTCCCCAACGAAAACAGCGTATTACAAGACAGGCCCTTTGGCCGCCCGCCTGCGGCCTATTCAGGCGGAAGCTGCATGGAGGCGAAGATGCATTCCTTTGGGCAGGATCTTCGTTTCGCTCTGCGCCAACTGCGCAAGGCACCGGGATTCGCAATCGTTGCCGTCATTTCTCTGGCGCTCGGGATCGGCGCCACCACCGCGGTTTTCAGCGTCATCTATGGGGTCCTCCTCAATCCGTATCCCTACAAGGATGCCAACCGGATGATGCATGTGCAGTTGCTCAGCAAACAATACGGGGACCGGGCCTTGCTGTTCGTTAACCGCCAGGAATATGAGGACCTGCTGGCGACGAGCTCCATCGAGGACTCGTTCACCGTCCAGGATCAGTCGCAAACGCTGACCGGAAGCACCCTCCCGGTGACCGCGCAGGTCACCCTGAACTCGCCCAATATCTTCACCTTTCTCGGCGTGCCGGCACTGCTGGGGCGAGCCTTCACTCAAGCCGACGCATCAGGTGATCAGGCGCCATCCATCGCGGTGTTGAGCTACCTCTTCTGGAGCCGCCAGTTTGGCGCCGATAAGGGAGTTGTCGGCAAAACCATCGAACTGAATCACAAGCCATACACAGTAATCGGCGTTATGCCTCCACGCTTCACCTGGAGTGACGCAGACATATATCTGCCAGTGCCGCAGTCGTCGGATCCCCGGGAACACCGCATGGCTTTCTCGCGCCTGCGTCCGGGAGTTGGCTACGCGGCTGCTCAAGCTGAGTTGGGTGTGCTCGTGGCACGTTGGGCCAGGCAGGACAAACAGTCCTTTCCGGAAGACGTGCATGTCCGGATCGTGAGCCTCAATGAGGAAGTGCTTGGGCGTTTCTCCGGAACCCTCCTATTGCTGCTGGGCTCGGTGGTGCTGCTCCTGCTGGTTGGATGTGGCAATGTTTCGATTCTGCTGCTGGCCCGGGGAAACGCCCGTCAGCACGAACTCGCGGTGCGATCCTCGGTCGGCGCCGGGCGCAGCCGCCTCATTCGGCAATTACTGACGGAGTCAATTCTGCTGTCGGCTTTTGGCGCGGCCTGTGGAGTCTTGCTCGCCTATGGCGGCGTGGCCCTGATCAAGGCGTGGCTGCCCCAATATTTGTTTCCTCACGAAGCGGCCATCAACGTTAACGCTCCCGTGCTCATGGCAACGGGAGCGATTGCTCTGCTGACCGGCATCATTTTTGGCGTATCACCCGCGTGGCAACTCTCACGGCCGGAGCTGAACCAGCTCATGACCCAATCGGGGACCACGCGCCTGGCTGGTTCCAGCCGCAACCGCCGCACACACAACCTGCTGATCGGCGGACAGGTCGCGATCACCATGTTGCTGCTGGTGGGCGCGGGCGCCGCCACCCGCGCATTCATGAAGCTTTATCACACGCCGCTGGGTTACGACCCCGAGCACGTTATTTCCTTTCAGTTGGTGCCGCCCCGCGGGGCTTATCCCACCTGGGAGAAGCGGGCGAACGCCTCCGAGCAGTTGCGTGAGGCGGTGGGTCGTACGCCGGGCGTTACGTCGGTTGCTATCTCGACGTCATGGCTGCCTCCCTTCAATGGTTTCGATGCTCCGGTCGAGATCGAAGGCAGGCCGTCGGCGCAGGACCAACCTGCTTCCCTCACTTTGATCAGCCCGCAGCTATTCTCAGTGCTTCGCATGCCGTTGCTTGCGGGGCGGATTTTCAACGACGCGGAGAGCCTGCACGCCGCTCATCTCGCCCTCGTGAACCAGGCGATGGTGCGGCATTACTTCGGTGGTGAGAACCCGATTGGGCAGCATGTGCGCAGCACAAAACTTAAGGTTGACCAACCGGAGTTGCTGTGCGCAGAGAATCCGGACGGATGGCTGGAGATTATTGGCGTCGTGGCAGACGCCCACAACGAAGGTATCGACAAACCTCCCGGTCCTGCTGTGTACCTGCCGCAGACAATGGTGCTGACTCCCAATGTGTCGATTCTGGCTCGCACCGTGGGGGATCCCGAGGCTGCGCTACCGGCGATCCGTCGGCAGGTCCGCGACGTCAGCTCCGATGTCGTATTGTCCTACGAGCATAGCCTGACGTGGTGGTTGTGGAGCGACGCGTGGGGCCGCGAGCGTTTTGCCGCCGCACTATTTGGCACCTTCGCCGGGCTGGCGCTGGCGTTAGCAGCCACCGGACTTTACGGCGTCGTCTCGTACTCAGTGTCGCAGCGTACTCGCGAGTTCGGCCTGCGTTTTGCCGTGGGAGCACAGAAGTTGGATGTCATCCGCCTCGTCTTGCGCTCGGCAGCCACAACAGTTGCGGCGGGTATCGGCATCGGGTTGCTGTTAAGCCTCACGCTCGGCCGGATTGTGGACTCCTGGGCCGGCGGCAGTTCGCGGGATCCCGTGGTGCTGTTGATTGTAGCGGCGGTGTTCCTGTGCGTTGCAGCAGCGGCCTGCGTGCTGCCTGCGAGACGGGCTGCATCCATCGACCCCATGAGGGCCCTGCGCACGGAATAGCCGCGCTGTGGATGTTTTCGTCAAGGTCTAGCTCGGAAACAGATACCCTGCCAGCATCTTCTTCATTTCCGCGATCACACGGTCGCGTTCTTCCCGGGTGGCCTGTTCGTAGGCGTAGGCGATCAGCCGCTCACCGGCCTCGCTCACGATGCGCAGCATCAGGTCAAGCTCGGGCGTATTGGGGATGCCCAACCTCTCCAGCATGAAGTTCTTCAGCAGCGCGGGCAGGCCAACTGTAGGTGATGACTCACGCTCCTTGGTCGCTGCGCTGATGTAGCGCCCGAACGAAATCCTGCGGAAGTCAGGATGCGCGTCGAGGTAGATGACGTAAGCATCCACCACGCTGTCGAGCACTTTCGCCGGATCGAACGTCTCCAGGTTGGCAAGCTCGTGCTCGATCGTCTTCATCACCGTGTCTTCGAGCGTAGTGCGGAACTGCCCCATATGGCGCACGGCGATTGCATCAATGATGGTTTGCTTATCGGGAAAAAAGCGGTACAGCGCGCCAATCGAAAGCCCAGCCTCGGCTGCGATGCGGGTCGTGGTCACCTCCTCGAGCGGCACTTGCTCCAGCAGGGAGCTGGCGGCATCCAGGACGCGCTGCACGGTGTGCTGGCTGCGAGACTGGGTCGGAACCCGGCGCGCTGAACCCAGGTTCTCGGCGGAACGTGTATCGCGTTGATTCTTAGGAGTCGCCATGCCGCCCTATGCAGCTGCCATTGACATGGTGGCACAAATCCTGTAAAAGCGAAAGAGAGTTCGCGTTCTCATTTCGGCGCTGGAAAGGCTCCTCTCAATGGCTGTACCCGTTTCCCAGATGTGGACCGTCGCGACCTACGTCCTGAAGCAGAGATTCCGGGGCCGCAAGCGCTATCCGCTGGTACTGATGCTGGAGCCTCTGTTCCGCTGCAACCTGGCCTGTGCCGGCTGCGGCAAGATTCAATATCCCGGACATGTGCTTAAGCAACAGCTCTCGGTGGACGAGTGCCTGCGCGCGGTGGACGAATGTGGCGCGCCTGTCGTCTCCATCCCTGGTGGCGAGCCCCTGCTGCACCCAGAGATTGCCGAGATCGTCGCTGGCCTCATCGCGCGCAAGAGGTACATCTACCTGTGCACCAACGCGCTGCTGCTCAAGCAGAAGATCCATCTCTTCCAGCCAAGCAAGTATCTGACGTTCTCCATCCACCTCGACGGTGAGCGCGAGCAGCACGACTTCTCTGTCTGCCTCGAAGGCGGCTACGACAAAGCGCTGGACGGCGTGAAGGAAGCGCTGACCCGCGGCTTTCGCGTCACCACCAACACCACGCTCTTCGACGGCGCCGACCCCAACAGCGTGCGCGCCTTCTTCGACCAGATGATGGAGCTTGGCATCGAGGGCATGATGCTCTCGCCCGGCTACTCCTACGAGAAGGCGCCCGACCAGCAGCACTTCCTGGGACGCGACCGCACCCGCCGCCTCTTCCGCGCCATGCTATCGAACCGCAAGAAGCGCTGGGTCTTCAACCAGTCGCCGCTGTTCCTGGAGTTCCTCATGGGCAAGCGCGACTACCCCTGCACCCCATGGGGCATGCCGACCTTCAACCTCTTCGGCTGGCAGAAGCCCTGCTACCTGCTGCAGGACGGCTACGCCGACACCTTCGACGAGCTAATGCGCGAGACCGAGTGGGACAAGTACGGCTTTGAGTCGGGCAATCCCAAGTGCTCCAACTGTATGGTGCACAGCGGATACGAAGCCTCGGCCGTGAACGACACCTTCGGCTCGCTGCGCGGCTTCTGGGGCACCGTGCGCGCGACGTTCTCCACTACTTATAAAGATGATGAAGCCCTCGTCATGCTGAACGAACCCGTGCGCCCCGCCCATGCCTACAACCCGCTGGTGCAGATTGCCGACGTCGAAGCGGACCGTACTCAAGTCACAGCATCTGCTGAAACTCTTCCGGGCTGATACCTAAGTCCTCGATAATGCCGCGCAGCGTTTTGGGCTTGAGGTCGCGTCCCGAATGCATTGGAATCACCACTCGCCGCTGGTCACTGCCGCGGACGTAGATTGCGTGACTTCCCTTCTGGCGGCGGAACTCAAAGCCGAGCCGTTGTGCCACGCGGGCAAGTTGCTTCGCTGTGACCGCCGGCAGTTTGGGAGTCAAGCGCTAATCTCAATCGGCTTGATGAAGATGTCTTCGTGGGGAATGGGAAGACCATCTTCGACCAGAGTGTCGATATAGAGCTCAATGGCTTCGCGAATGTTGGAGATACCTTCTTCCACCGTCTCGCTCTGCGAGTGACAACCCGGCAAAGTGGGACAAAAAACGTGATAACCGCCTCCATCTTCCTTCTCGAAGATGACGGTAAACCGATAGGTTGTCGCTGGCGACTGCACCGACATTGGCATCCCTCGCTTCCCCTGCATCTTAACCCACCCAACCCCTCACCGCCAGTCGAGCTCACGGCGAGCCGCGGCTCCAACTGCCCTGGCCCGCGGCCGTTCTCGCCACATTCGATGAGTAATCGAATGTCCTCTTTCTAAATTGTCTCAACTCCGCCGAGCGAAAAATCTCATTCAGATTACTGCGGGCAAGATTACCGACCATTACTTCCCTTGCAAAAATGCATGGATAGCAGGTGCCGTCCCAGGAGACCGCCAATTTCCCTTCCCAGCAGTGACCACACAGCGTCTCCTCAAGGCTTCTGAGCTCGACAAGGCCCTCACCTCTGCCTACTCGTCGCGTATGATCGCTAGCAATCCTGCTCCTGTCCACCCCCATTCCCACGAGAAAATCGATGCAATCTCTCATCTCGTTCTTGGTTGTTTCCATCGCAGTTATGCCAACCCGCAAGGGAATCTTCTTGCGCAGGACGCATTGAATCCCCTTCAGGGTCTTCTCGAAACTGCCCTTGACCCCTGTTATGGAGTCATGTATCTCTTTGCGGGAGCTATAGAACGAGGTGGCAAGGTGCACCCCGTACGTGCGAAATTCATTGGCGAGCCTCTCTGAGACAAGAGTCAGGTTTGTATACACTTCGATGAAGGTGTAGCCAAGCTTTCGCGCCGTCGCTATATACTGAACGAGCCGGGTATTGTATGTCGGCTCTCCCCCGATGAATTGAACCTGTCTGCAGCCGGCGCGGTATGCGTCCGCCAGCACCTCCTCCTTGGGATTCTTCAGAAGAGGTGAAGACTCGGTATAGCAATGCCGGCAATGCAGGTTGCACCCGGGGGTGATTTCGAGCCAAAGAAAGTCAAGACCTTCCAGAGGTTGGTCACCCCGGATGGCCTGTTTCGCCGGCTTCTGGCAATTTTTCCCGGCTCTGGCGCTCCAGGTCACACAAGCACCCACCATTGAAGAAGATGAGACCTTCTGTTATCGGTTAATTGTCAGGAGACGGTGTTGTGGAAGCCGCCTGACGGCCGAAAAAGTAACGGGCTACAGCAACGATTCTTTTGGGATTTGGAACCGCATTTGAGGGCAAAAGAGGCGTTGTGGAATGAAGTACCTTTGTGGCGTTGAAGAGGAGTGCGTCCCCAGGGGACAAATGAATTTTAGAGCGACGCCCAGCACACTCCAACACCAAGGCTCCCCCTAAGTCCTTCTCGACGGATTTGAGACACAGGACAATCTGTAAGTCTCCACCACCGTCCCTATGAGGATTTATATACTCAAACGCCCTATAAATTGATGACCAACAGACAAGACGTGGTTGAGCGACATTTTGCGTTCGGACAGAGTCGTTGATTTTTTGCAACACCCCGTCGCTCAAGAAAAAATTAAACAGCGGCATGCCGTTTTCAATTATCTGTTCCGCCCAAGTGATGTTCCTGTCGCCGCAGATCACCCTTCGGCTGGGAATGTGTCTAATGCCTTCCCAGTAGCTTAGAGCTTGCTTGGCGCTAATGAACGCTGGCCAGTAATTTGGTCATTCCTGCACCGCCGTTCTTCTACTGCTGCCATTCTCTGGTCGTGCCGGGTGCCCACACATTCGCCCTTTGAATGTGGGGGAGAGCCCTAGGCGGAAGTGAAAGCCTTCCGCTGTCTCCCATTTATAATCCAGGGAACCGCGGACTTCCGCACCAATTTCTCGCACACAAGCAAAACTGTCTGTCGGCAGCCAGCGAAAGGCGAACGGCGAAGAGCGGCACTGATGAGCGAACCGCAGCGGAACTTGACCGAGGATGCCCTGGAGGTCGGCGCGGGGCGGCCCCACGATAAGCTGGAAGGGTCGGTCCCGGAGATGGCCTCCGAGGCGGAGCTGCGTGGGGCGCTGGAGAAGGCCTTCGACTATCGCGGCGACGTGACTATCACGCGCAAAGACGGCTCGCGCGTCGAGGGCTACATCTTCGACCGGCGCAGCGGTCCGACGCTGGCCGAGTCCTTCGTCAGAATCATTCCAAGAGAGTCCGCCTCCGCCCAGATTAGCGTCCAAGAGAAGGACGCGAACCCTTCGACAATCCCAGGGCAGACCCTGGGGCACGGGCAGAAGTCTACTCAGGATTCTCCGCAGACCTCACTGCAGAAGATTTCCATTCCTTATTCCGACATCGCCGCGCTGGCCTTCAGCGGACGTGACATGGCTGCCGGCAAAAGCTGGGAGGCTTGGGTCCGCAACTACTGGGGGAAGAAAGCTGCGGGCGAGAAGAACATCGCCCTCGAACCGGAGAAGCTGGAGTAGCACCGACCGACTGATCTCCCCGCCACCCGCCCGACCCGGACCGCATGCTGAGTGCTCTAAGAGCCGCCAAGCGGCGCAGAGGAGGCCCTTAGTGTACTCAGAGTTCAGTAGCCGAGACACTCCGCGTCTACCTAGCTACAGCGTCATGCGTGCATTCCGGACGAACATTTTCAGCAACCTGTTAGCGGTCTCCGGTTCCGTAGGGTGCAGGAGCTCCCGCTGACGCCGCGGGTCCAGGCGCGGCAGCAGGGTTAGCACCGGCAGTGGCGTCAGGGATCGGAGTGGCGGCCTTGGCTTGAGCTTCCTCCGGCGTGGCTGCCGCTACTGGAGCCGCCGCGCCAACCGGAGTGGCCGACTTCGCAGGCGGCGCTGCGGAAGCGCTCTCCGACACCGGTTCGGGCGTGGCTGCCTTCACAGGCGACCCCGCGGCAGAGGCTTCCGAAGCCGGCTCGGGAGCGGCTGGAGGTGTCACCTGCGCGCGCACCTTCGGGGTTGGCGCATACTTCTCCACCGTGTTCAACAACACCATGGAATCTTGTGGCGCCGGAACCTCACCCTTCAGCAGAGAATAGTAGGTCCAGTCCTTGCCGTAGAAGGCCTGGGTATCGGCCTGGTCCTGGCGAATGACCGCCCCGCTCAGCGAGACGCCGAGAAACAGTCCGCGGGAACGGGAGTACGTAAGAATCTGCGCGCGCAGAGTGAGGTCGGTGGAGGCCTGGGCGTCGCGCCCCACCGGCCCAGCCGCGGCCGAGGCGTCACCACCCAGCTTGAACTTGCTCTGCAACAGATGCTGCATGCCGTCGTCGGTGCGGATGACCAGCACCAGATCGGAAGCCTGGCCTCCTGCCTGCAATCCGAAGCTGCCTCCCGTCATGATGAAGAACACGGGAGCACTCCAACCCTGACCGGTCCTGCAGGTGGCCACACCTTTGCCGTAGTTGGCGCCGAAGACGAAGCTGGCCTTCAAATTGGACGGCACAATCGCGATGCACTTGGCGCCGTTCATGATGGCGTCAGGAATGGCGCTGTCGGGCGCCGACATGATCTGGCTCAGGACGGTACTGGAGGTTTGAACCCGATCCTTCGTCGCGTACTGCCGGTCCGACGCTCCAGCGCATACCACCATCGAAAACATCACCAGTGCAGCTACGGCAATTTTCCTCATAGGCTTGACTCCCATCTACACAGGGACTTTCAGCTCCATGTGAACTATCTTACGTCAGTTCAGCACGGGATTGGCCGAAGGAAATGAGAGTAGCCGATTACTCTTTAGTGTCCCGGAGGAACCTGAAGAATTACGGGGGCAGAGTTGATGATGTCAGCGTTCACCGAAAAACAAAGGGTTGGAAGAAGAGACCCTCGTAACTTCTCCCAACCCTGTCTCCCAGGTTCTGTGGTAGGTTGATGGCAGTATGCAATAGGCGGTAACGTTGCGCAAGTTACGAAGGTACATGTACGGTAACTGTACTTTAGTAACAAAATCGGGCGAAGGTAACCACTCTGCGTTACCGGAAAGTCCTGGCCCCAACCCGGACCTACCAGATTTTCGCTCTACTTGGCGACGAACACCAGGAAGTAGTCCACGCGGTCCTCTGCGTTGACCAGAGCATCATGCTCCTGCAGCAGGCGGTAGCCGGCCTGCCCTGCCTCGCGAATCACGACTTGCTTTTGCACCCCATGGTCGTCTCCGTTCCCGTTGCGGTCGATGATGCCGACTCGCGCGCCCGGTCTTAGCGAGCCGCGCAAATTCCGCAGCAGGGCTACGGGATTCGCAACTTCATGGTAGGTCTTGAGCAGGAGCACGGAGTCGACGCTGTCAGCAGGCAACCCGGGATCGTCGGGCTTGCTCAGCATCGTCTTCACGTTGTGCAGTTGTTCTTTCTTGATTCGCTTGTCAATGTATTCAATGGCCTCGGGGTTGATGTCCACAGCATAAACGGTACCGCTGCCGGTAACGCGCTTGGCAGCGCGAACCGTGAACCAACCCGAGCCTGCGCCGATGTCGGCAACGGTTTTGCCCGGCGTGATGGTAAGGATGTCCATCACCTCATTGATGTGCAGGCGCTCGTCGCGCCCGGGCGTCTCAAAGATAGACAGGTCGCCGGTGTAGGGTGTGCTGGTTGGGCGCTGGGGAGCGGCAGTGGTCTGGGAGAGGGCTGCTGGT
>Ga0335083_10005410_pt1 | contig 16095 bp, 16 predicted proteins | sample Lox_Sample_42_FD_206716 | JGI IMG/M metagenome (GOLD analysis project Ga0335083, IMG submission 206716) | Soil microbial communities from Loxahatchee National Wildlife Refuge, Florida, United States - Lox_Sample_4.2 | ecosystem: Environmental > Terrestrial > Soil > Wetlands | place: USA... | reverse complement strand
CTGATCCCCCCAAACGAAAAAGGACAGGTGGCTCACGCCGACCTGTCCTCTACGTTATAGAACTCAACAATATGACTCCCGATATGACGCTCTCAGGAGTCGGAAATGGCCCTGAACCGAACTAAAGCCGGCGTAACCTTGACGGACTCCGCGGTTCGAGCGATAGCGCAGCCTCCGGCAGTGACCGCCCCGAGAGCGAAGGTCGTCGACGCGCATGGAACCAATGCGTGGCCAAATCCAGCGGCACAGAGAGCTGGCCCACATGACCCGGAAGCTGTGAGAACTGCCGCGCGCTCAGCTGAGAACGCAGCGAGGGCCGCCGCTGAGCTCGCAGCGAAGTAGGATCCCTCTCGTCGAGGAGACTTATGGGAGACAAGCGCTCCTCGGAGCTTGTAAGCGCTTGAAGACAAGCCTCATTTATCGAGCGTCGGTCCAGTCCAGCATCGGCGCCACCGCTACGCGGCGGTCGATCGTTTTCACTGGTGTCGGTTCGAGCTCATGCGTTCGTGACTGCCCGCTCAGCCGTCCGCTTTCGTGTCGTCACGAGCAAATCGACCTGCAGCCCGGCTCGGGTAGCAGCATTCACTAGAGCGTCGAGGCTGAACAGGTCGATCTTGCCCTTGAGCAGCGCGTTGAGGCGCGGCTGCGTGAGACCGAGGCGTGCGGCCGCACGAGCCTGCGTCATGCCGCTTCGTTCAACGAACTCCTCGATCCGAATCGTGATCTCGGAGCGCAAAGCCAGGTTGCGCGCTTCGGGCTCTCGGAATCCAAGATCCCGGAACACGTTCCCGCTACCACGTGCCATCTTCATTCGCTTTGTCATCGTCGCTGCCTCCTGCGCTCCTCCGCCACTGCACGAAACCGTTCCGCAGCCAGGTCGAGCTCTCTTTGCGGTGTCTTGCGCGTTTTCTTTTCGAAGGCGCTCAGGACGTATACCGTTTCGGGCAGGTTCGCTACGTAGAGCACGCGGCACTCTGCGTGGGGGGGCGTAACTTACTTCAAGCGTTGCGTGCCATCGAACCTCGATAGATCCCGGTCGAAGGTGCCGAGCGGCAGGTGTCCTGCCTTGCGCGCGATCTCGAGAACCAGGCAATCCGAAAAACCGACCTTCGGACGTTCTCTGAACCGCTCGAGCGCGCAGAGCACGACGTCGGCATCCTGCAGGGTCAGATTGTTGTGATTGAGCAGCATCTCCACAGCGGTGGCGATCTGCTCAGGCGATCTTTCATACCTCGCCTCGAGCACCCAGCTGGTCTCCGCTAGCACGAGGTGTGACACCCAGGCCCCGCTTGCGCTGAACTCTTCGGCAGCGCGCGCTTGCTTGGCGTCATCGCGAACCAGCAGGCGCACCACGGCATTCGTGTCAAGCGCGCGCATGGCGCTTACGGATGTACTTTCGAATAGCTTCCTTCACGTCACTGTCGCCTGAGATCGGAGCCCGATCCGGGAACAGCGCGCGATGAACGTCTTCGGAGGCGTAGCGGCCAGACCTGCGGACGACGACTTTGTCATCCTGTTCGTCCCACTCGAGCACGGAGCCGGGACCTACGCCAAGTTTCTTGCGAACCTCAGCCGGTACGGAGATCTGGCCCTGAGCGGTCACCTTCGATTTTGCGATTGGCACGCGAGTACATTACCAGGGTAATGACACGACCACAAGTCCGCGTCGGAACATCAGTGCAGGGTTGAGGAGACGTAAAGGAGACAAGCGTTTTAGCGGTCCTGTAACCGCCTGATTCACAAAGATCTCTGCAAATCTTCGGTCCAATCCATCATGGGCGCCACGGCAATTCTTCGATCCAACTGTTGATTTGCTATCGAGTTTTCTTGCATGGCGTTCACTGCATCGAAATTGGATACGACGAGCTGATGTCGACAGGCCCGAGCGGAACGACTACTCCGACGCGTCGTCATCGAGACTCTTGCCGGAGTCACGCTCTAACTCGCCGTGCTTCGTTGTGTCGCGCTCACGAGTTGGATCGGAAGTCGGAGCCTTTAGGCCCGCTCGTCGGCGCAGCTTTAGCCAGTGCGCCCTTCAGCGTGCCTTGATGGTCTCCGGATCAACCGTCTGCGCTTGCTTCTCAGCTGCCTGGGTCTCGATAGCTCGCTCGGCATGAAAGTCTCGGGCGATCTGGCCGCGCATTCGCTCGCGCAGTTCTCCGTCGACCGGAGTTTGGTCGAGCAACGATAACAGCCGCTCCTCGGAGACTATTCCGCGACGAGCAAGCTCATGCGTGAATATCAGGTCCTTGGCGCGTGCGGCGGCGTACTTTGCTATAGCCAGATCGTGCGGCTCCAGACACAGTCCTTTCACACCCTCGGTCTCGCCGGGAGGCAAGTTCACCAACCGTCCCTTCCAGCCTCTTGGCAGAGTCGCACTGCTCACATCAACCGGATCCGCGTAGTAGCCGAAAGTCTCGTGAAACGGTGAATCGATCCCAATCGCATTCAGCCACTCGGTTCGATCTGCATGTTTCGAGGCGATTAGATCCACCTCAAACGAGGTGAGAATCTCGTCAGGAACATCGGGGTACTTACCGTGGAGAGACTGACTACCAATGATGACGAACTGCTTTTCGCCCGTAATGCGGCCCGCAGCCCGCAGCACATGATCAACCTGCTGCTTCTTCATTCAGTTTTTTCACTTCCTCTTTCGGAAGCAAGCCGACGAATGGCGCCGACTGGCGAAGTCTGACCGCGTCGTCGTCGCGTCCGAGCATCGCGGCAAAAAGCTCTCCGTCGTCTTTTCCCTCCGCAATGTCTCGCCATTCCTCGTAAGCCGCACCCCAAACGCCCTGCCGTTCCCACCGATGTAGGTTCGCGAGGATCTGAGCGCGTATCTCGCGCGGCGTGAACCGCCGTACGATCGCCAGCGAGATGGACCGCCTGAGCTCGTCCAATTCCTGATGTAAGAACCCCCCTCTTGACGGGGGGCGAAGACCGCGTTCGGTGAGGTCTAGCGCATCACCTTCGCTCAAGCCCCACGCGTCAAGAGTTGTCTTCGGTAGCAGAACGCCAAGAGAGTTGCCGATTCGCCGCAGCGGGACTTTCATCCCATAAATTATAACGCGTTATTACATCGGCGACAATATTGGTAGAAAGGGCAGCACGTCACGAGCGGCAACTGACGGATCTTTCGGGGAGACATATAGGAGGCAAGCATTCGGCGCGCCGCCAACTATCTGATTCCAAAAGTCGATACGCCTTCGTCCGGCCAATCCATCAGCGCGTCGAATTGGTCGACATGTTAGGGCTCGATGAGTGCGAGGCGCTTGTTGGCGTCAACCACGCCGTCTCAGTTTCAGCTTACGCAGCGATCCAGTCTTCCAGACGAAGACCGGCGATCTGTGAAAGCTCTCGCGTGTTGTGGGTAACCAGGATCGCGTCCAGTGAGTGCGCGTGACTCCCGATGAGAGTGTCGAGCGGCCCAACCGGCCTGCCCCGCCCTGCGAGCGCGGCCCGAACTTCCCCATAGCGCATCGCCGCGTGATCATCGAATGCGGCTATCTCGAGTGCCAGCAGAAACTCGCTGAGTGCACCGTGCGCGTCCCTTGGACGGCTGCTCTTGCCTGCGCCGAATGCAAGCTCGCCTAACGTGATCGACGATACTCCCACTTGGCCGATTGACTTGCCGCGCAGCTTCTTGAGGGCGCCGGGGTGCTTCTTGATGACGGCAATGCAGGTGTCGGTATCGAGCATCCACTTCACGGCAGCGAATCCCGAGCCTCCGCCTCCGCCGGTTGCTCGCGCTCACTCATGAAGTCCGGCGGAAACTTATCGAGGCTTTCGACCAGTGTGTCCCACGACTTGGCCTTCGGCAGGAGCACGACTGCGCTGCCGACCCGCTTGATCAGCACCTCTTTCCCGGCAAAGCGAAACTCCCTCGGCAAGCGCACAGCCTGGCTGTCGCCGTTCTTGAACAACTTAGCGGTCTTCATACTGGCCATCTGCCGCGACATATATATTGTAAGTATATATACAAGGCTGCCAGCTCTTCAAGTCCACGGGATTTCGACTGAGATGCGGCGGTCGATGTTCCCGCGGGGATTCGTGGCCAATTGGGCGAGTCTACCGGCCGCGGGATATACCCAACTCGCTCACCGAGCGGCTCACAGCGGCTTTACGTTGGCCTTCTCCCAGGCGCGCACCTTGACGCGCGCCGCATCGAAGATGCGCTCGTAATTGCCCTTGCGCACTTTGAGGCTCGCATCCGGCGTCAGCAGTGCCCACACGGGCGCCCACAGCTCGTAGACGCGCAGCTGCGTTGCCTGATCCGCTGGCGCGACGTTGTCGGTGCCGAAGAGGAACCGCTCCGGATGCGCATTGAGCATGTGCGCAACGCGCTTGACGCTTTCCGGCGTCGCGATGGCGTACTTGGCCACCTCGTCCCAGGAGATATCGAAGGAGAGGTGCTTGAGCGTCGGGTCCGTGACGAGCTCCTCCACGATCTGCTGGTAGGCGGTGCTGCGCTCGGAGCTGCCGCTGCTCGCCTCAACCTGCGTCGGGTGCACCACCCGCCCGAGGCCCAGATGCGCCCAGATGATCGTGGTCTTCGGGTGCCGGCGCAGGAGGTCCTTCATCTGTTGCAGGTATACCGGCTCGGCGCCTGTCTTGGCGAAGGGCATGTCGATATCGCTGTGGATGATGACGACAAGCCCGACCTCGCCCGCGAAGTCGAGGATCCGATCGAGCGCCGGGTTGGTCAGGCTCGCAGTCTCGCCGGCTACCTTCGAGGAGACGAACTCCTTGTGAATGGAGAACTCCCCGATGCCGCTGAAGATTCCCGGAAAGAGCTCGAGCACACGGCGGATGTGATCGACTCCGTACATGTCCGCCGGATTGAATCCGGTGATCATCGGATCCAGCCGCGCCTGCTGCTCCCTCGGCAGAGACTGATAGACGCGCGCAATGTAGGCGTCGGTGAAGGAATAGTAGTAAAGCGGTGCGTCCGACTGCAGATAGTAAGTGGGCGCGAAATCCCCCGAATTGGCGTACGACCAGGTCTGCTGCAGAGGGATGCCGAAGAGCGTCGAGCGACCGATCTTGTCTCCCATGATCTGCTCGACGTACTTGTGGATGTCCGTGCCCTTCTGCACGTAGTTGGTGAGATGAAAGTGCGAGTCGTTGAACAGGTAATCGGGCTTGCCGGCGGCGCCCTTGTTCTCCGCGCCCGGGAGGCCCGGGCTTGCGGCCACAGCGAGCGCAAGCGTCAGCGCCGCCAACGCTCTCCACCGGTTCGGGAATCGCATATCGAGACCTCCTCAGCGCATCATGCGGCGACGAACCGCCGCGATCAAGCAAAGTGGCTCGCGAGCTTGAAGGTCAGACTGCCGCTGCGGCCGGTGCGCGCGGCGGCGCGCGGCTCAGGATCCACAGGGCGCCCGGCAGGGCGGTGAAGTCGGCCACGAGCGCGAGCACGAATGCGGTCGAAGTGACGATGCCGAACTGACGCATCGGCGGCAGGTCCGCGAACGCGAGCGCCAGGAAACCGCTCGCGTTGATGACGGTCGCAAACACGATCGGCCGCCCGGCGACGATGAGCGCGCGGCGCAGCGCCGCCGCCGTGCCGCTCGAGCGACCCTGCTGGAAGTGGTAGAAGAAGTGAATCTGGTCGTTCTCGGTCGCGCCCAGCACGGTCGATCCGATCAGGATGGTGGCGATGTTGAGCGGGATGCCGGTGCCCCGCATGACGAGGAAGACGCCGAGGATCGCGAACACCGACGGAATCATCGCCATCAGCCGCCCCGCGGGGCTGCGGAATACGAACAGGAAGGCGATGAAGATGACACTCGCCGTCAACGCGAAGCTTTCGGTGAGCGTCGGCACCAGGTGCTCGCTGATCCGCGCCGCCAGCACGCCGCTGCCGACAGCCTGCGCCCGTACGCCCTGCAGCGCCGGCTCCTGCGCCGCGAGCGCACTCAGGGTCTGCTCGATGAAGATGCGCATCGCGTTCGTCGGCCCAAAGAGCTCGGCGCGCCCGCGGACGCTGAGCCGCACGCTCGCGAGGTCGCGGAGGTCCACGTAGCCGCGTGCGCCGGGCTCGGTGAGCAGGATGCGCTCGAGGTCGGCGGCGAGCTTCGGCCAGGCGGCTGCCTCCGCCGGGAGCCGATCGGAGCCGGTCTGCACGTAGTGCGCCCAGCGCAGCACCGAGGTCGGTCCGTCGACGGCGGTGATGCGGGGATCGCGCTCGAGGCGCTTGCTGAGCTCCTCGACGGCGCGCAGCAGGTCAGGATCGAGCGCATGTCCGGGCGGTGTCTGCAGCCAAAGCTCGATGACGTCGAGCCCGCTCAGCTCGCGGAAGCGCCGCGTGTCCTGCGCGACCCGCTCGTTGGGATTGACGTAGCTCAGCGAGTCGGTCTCGAGCGGCAGCGGCGCGATTGTCCCCGGAAGGCCGAAGAGCGCCGCGGCCCCGCATGCCATCACGGCAATCGCGCCGCCGACCAGCACCCAGCGCCAGCGCCGGGTCCAGGGCACGAGCCAGTCGGCCGCGCCTTCGAACCAGCGACTGGCCGGAGTGCGCGCGGCGCGGATCGGCACCCGCAGCAGCGACTGCAGCGCCGGAAAAAGACTGAAGCTGGCAATCCAGGCCACGAGCAGCCCGCCGGCGGTCCACAGGCCCATCTCGCGCACCGGGCGGATGTCCGAGACGGCGAGCGCTGCGAAGCCGACCGCGGTCGCAAGGATCGAGGCCGTGCACGGGAGGAATTTGTCGGCCAGCGCACGCGCATGATGCTCGCGGGGCGTCACCGCGTCGCTCGTGTCGAGGTAGCGCGAGTGGATGTAGACCAGCGTGGCGGTGGTCGTGACCATCACGGTGAGCGGCACCAGCGCCGAGACCACCGTATGCGAGAAGCCGACGAGATCGGCGAGGCCCATCGCCATGGCGACCACCGCGCCGAGCGTCAGGACGACCGCCGCGAGCGTGCGCCAGGAACGGTATACGAGCAGCACCAGCGTGAGCAGGAAGACGCCAAACAGCGGCATGAACCGCTTGGTCGCGAGTCCCGTCTGCCGCTCGAGCCAGGCATCGAGCCACGGCGAGCCGACGCGCCGCACCGCCGTGAGAGGCGAGCCGCGTGCCTCGAGCGGCGCGAGGCACGACTCGATGGACTCGAGCGCACGGTTGCGCTCGGCCGGGGAGTGCACGCGCAGCTCGAGCGCGATGCCGAGATGGTGGTCGCCCAGGAGCCCGGCACGGCGAAAGAGCGCCGTGCCGGTCGCGAAGGCGCGCACACGCTCGAGCTGCGCCGCGCCGACCGCGGCGCCGGGGACCGCGAGGCGGTAGAGGGTGAGAAGGCTGTGAGGCTCGACCTGTGGAATCCGCGCGAGCTCGCCCTCGAGCCGATCGGTAGCGGCCAACACGGCGGGACTGAGCGGATCGGGCGCCTCGAGAATCAGCAGCGCCTGCTCGCCCTCGGGAAACAGGCGCTCGAAGTCGCGCGTGGCGCGCGCGACCGGATCGCTCGCGACCATGAGATGCTCGATGGCAAGATCGTCGGGAACGTGCAGCGCCCCGTATGCACCGGCGATGCTCAATGCCAGGAAGAGCGCTGCGATCCAGCCCCGAAGCAGCAGGACGCGGCTGAAGATTCGTACAGCCCCGGGCGAGGCCGGCACACTCATGAAAAGGGGCGCTCCTGCCGACCGCGCGGGTTCCTGGCGCGCACTGATGATAGCCTAAACGAATGGCTACTCTGCTGGCGGCCGCAGCCGTGACGCTGGTCTTCTGCGCTCCGGGCTATCCGGGGGACACCGGCGACGCTCAACCGACCCTCGATCAGTTCGCGCAGAAAGTGGCGGCAGCCGCCGGCTGGCCCAAGGGCAGCCTCACGGCCATCTATGATCCAACCGAGTCGGGCGGGCTCGCGAGGCTCGCGAGCGCCGACGCCGCGCTCGCTTTCATCCCCTATCCTTTCTTCGTCGCGCATGCGCAGGCGCTGCACCTCGCGCCGCTCGTCCTGGCGGATGTGGCCGACGTCGGTCCACGCGAGCGTTGGACACTCATCGCCAAGCGCGGCCGCGTCACGGGACCCGCATCGCTTGCAGGCTTCACGCTCCTCAGTACGGCGGGCTACGCCCCGGAATTCATCACCCGCTCGGCGCTCCCCACGTGGCCGCTGCCAGGCGACGTGCACATCGAGGCGACGGCGCAGGTGCTCGGCGCGCTGCGGCGTGCGGCGGCGGGCGAGCCGGTCGCGGTGCTGCTCGATCAGACCGGCACGGCGGCTCTTCCCAGCCTGCCCTTTGGCGGCGAGCTGGCCGCGGTCGTGCAGTCTCCCGAGCTCCCGGTCGCCGTGCTCGCCGTGGTCGGCGCGCGGCTCCCGGCGGCCCGCGCCCGCAGCCTGCGGGCGGCGCTCCTCGGCCTCGGCCACGAGCCGGCCGACGCGCAGCTGCTCGCGGAGATGCGCCTGCGGGGCTTCGTGCCGAGCGAGCTCGCCGGACACGCGGCGGGGCCGTGAGGCGTCCGGCCGCAGCTGCCGCGCTCGCGCTCTTCGCGGCCGCCTGTGCGGCTCCGCCCGAGCGACCTCGGGCATCGAGCGCCCCGATGTCGACCGAGCAGCGGGTCGAGGCGATCCTGAGGGATGCGCGCATGAGCGAGCACGAGGCCGACGCCAACGTCCGCGCGCAGCTGGCCGAAGACGCCGGCCGCGAAGCGGACAGCTGCCGCGCCGCGGAGCCGCAGGCCGCCGGCTGTCTCTACGGATACGCGCTCGCGCTCGGTCTGCAGGCACGTGCTCATCCGGCCCACGCGGGCGAGTCACTCAAGCGGATGCTCGCCGAGCTCGAGGCCGCCGAGGCTGCGGATGCCCTCTACGATGAAGCAGGCCCGGCGCGCGTGCGGGCGCTGGTGCTGACGCGTGCACCGGGATGGCCGCTCGGCCCCGGGGATCCCGCGGCCGCCGTGGTCGCCGCACGGCGCGCCGTGAACTTGAGGCCGCAGTATCCGCCCAACCAGCTGGCGCTCGCCGAGGCCCTGGCTCGCAACGGCGAGGCGACTGCCGCGCGCGAGGCGTACCAGGGCGCGCACGAGGCGGCACTCGAGCTGCCGCAGTCAGCCGACCGTGACGAGTGGCTGCACGAAGCCGAGCGGGCGCTGCAACACTGACGAAGCCCGGTTGGCTAGAATCCGCGCTGTCGTCCCCCGGGGAGAGAGTCTGTGAAGCCACTCGCGCCGCTCGCGTTCCTCGGCACCGTGCTGCTCGCCGGCTCGTGGGCGGCGCGTGCCCAGACGCACATCGATCCGAATTACCCGATCCATGACCGCAACCGCCCGCAGCCGGCGGCGATCGATCCCGGCACGGCGAGCACGCAGGCGCTGGCGGGACGCGCGCCGTCGGACGCGCTCGTGCTGTTCGACGGGCGCGATCTCTCGCATTGGCAGCATCAGGACGGCGGTGCGCCCAAGTGGAAGCTCGGTGACGGCTTCTTCGAGGTGGTTCCCGGAAGCGGCTACCTGTACACGCGCGACGCCTTCGGCGACTGCCAGCTGCACGTCGAGTTCTCGGAGCCGGACCCTCCGAGGGGAGAGGATCAGAACCGCGGCAACAGCGGCGTCTTCCTGCACGGCCTCTACGAGGTGCAGGTGCTCGACTCCTACCGCAGCCAGACTTACCCCGACGGCCAGGCGGCCGCGGTCTACGGTCAGTTTCCCCCGCTCGTCAACGCGGCACGCGCCCCGGGGGTCTGGCAGAGCTACGACATCATCTTCCACGGTCCGCGTTTCGATGCCGCAGGGCACCTCACCCGCCCGGCACGCCTGACGGTACTGCACAACGGCGTGCTGGTGCAGGACGACGTCGAGCTCAGCGGGCCGACGGCGCATCACCAGCGTCCACCCTACGCGGAGCAGCCGGAGAAGCTGCCGCTCGCGCTACAGGACCACGGCGACCCGGTCCGCTATCGCAACATCTGGCTGCGCGCGCTGCCTGGGAGCGCGCGCTGACCGCCGCCTACTTCGCCGTGTACTTGAACTTCTGTCCGGCGACGACCGCCTGATACATGGCGCCGCCCTTCACGATCGTGAAGACCGCCATGCCTTTATAGTATTTGCCCGCGGTGGTCGCGTCGTTCTTGCCTCCTGCGGCCCCGGCGCTCGCGCCGCTCGTGCCGGCACTCGCGCCCGCAGAAGCCGTGATCGCCACCGCGTTCACGTCGGCTCCGAAGGCGAATTCCCCGCTGGTGAATTCATCGAGGGCGCGCTTGTCCTCGAAGAAGATGATCTGGCTGTAGCCCTGGCCCCCGGCCTGGAACCCGATGCTGACCTGGGTCATGCTGGTGTCGCCGATGTGCTTACCCTTCGCATAGACGCGGCCCTTGCCGTACGCACCCCCGATCCCGAGACCACCCTTGCCGATCGTGGGGAACACCGCATAGCCATAGCAGTTCTTGAAGAACCCGGCGCTCTGGCCGGCGTTCTTGAAGAGCGTGATGGTGTCGCTGTACTCATCAGCCCAGACGGCTGCGGCCGCCATCAACAGCACGGCACCCCAGAAAAGAGCGAACGACCGCTTCATGACTTCATCCTCTCTCTCAGGCGTCGTAAGCGCCAGTTGGTTTCATCTTTCGCACAGCGCTTCGGCCGCTGTCATCAGTAGAACTACGCATCGCCGCGGCCCCGGCCGCTGCGCCCCGCCCGGCGCTGCTGCTAGTATACCCCTCTAAGGTATAAGCTGAGGTGATGCCGTGGCTCACACCGTTCGCGACAGGCAGAAGCTGCTCAACCGCATCCGGCGCATCCGCGGCCAGGTCGAAGCGGTCGAGCGCACGCTCGAGGGCGAGGCCGACTGCTCCGAGGTGATGCATCTGCTCACCGCCTCGCGCGGCGCGATCAACAGCCTGCTCGCCGAGGTCCTCGAGGATCACGTACGCGAGCACCTGCTCGGACGGGTCTCGACCGGCACCCGTGCCGAAGCTGCCGACGAGCTGATCGACGCGATTCACGCCTACTTCAAGTGAAGCCGGTGCGCCCGCGCGCCGCCGCTCAGGCGGCCGCCCCCTCTTCTTCGCCGCCGCCGCCGTCGCCGAGCACCCGGGCGAGCGCCCGGCAGGCGTCCGTCACCGTAAAGATTCCGACCAGCTTGTCGTCCTTGGTCACGATGGCCGAGCCGATGTGATTGTCCGCCATGGTGCGCGCCACGACCGCCACCGGGGTCGAAGCCGGCACCACGCAGGGGCGCTCCACGCAGGCATCGCGAACTTTGAGCTCCTGCTCGCTCGCACCGCCGAAGTCCGGTCCCAGAATCAGCTTGAGGTCGCGATCGGTGAGGATACCGACGAGCGCGCCGCCCGAGGTGACCGGCAGATGGCGGAAATTGTGCTCGCGCATCACGCGGTGCGCGGCCGCGAGCGGCGCGTCGAGGTCGACCGTGTAAGGAAAGGGCGTCATGAACGCGATGACCTGCGGATTGCGCTTCATCGCACTCTCAGCTCCAGTGAACGCCGCGCATCAGTGAGGCGAATACCGCCATGTCGGGCGTCGTCCGGGTGTCCGAGCCCGGCACCCCTCCCGCGGCCTCCGACTCGGGAAACATGCTGAAGGCCTCGCTCATCACCGCGCGCGTGAGGCGCGGCGCGAGAATGTCGAGCAGCTGCGCGAAACGCCCGAGGCGCGTAGCCAGGCGGTCCGAGCGGTGCACGATGGCGTGGCAGAGCATGTCGGCGGCCTGCTCCGGCTGGATGAGCGGGAATTGCTCGTAGAACCTGGTCGGCGCCACCATCGGCGTGCGTACCAGCGGCAGGTTGACCACCGCGAAGTGCACGCCGCGGGCGTCGTACTCTCCCGCCGCGCAGCGCGTGAACGCCTCGAGCGCCGCTTTCGAGGCGTTGTAGGCGGCGAAGCGCGCCGCGTTGGTGAGCACGCCGATCGAGGAGACGCTCACCACCTGTCCACCGCCGTTCGCGACCATCGCCGGCAGCACTCCGAGCGTCATCTGCACGGCCGCGAAGTAATTGATGCGCATGACGCGCTCGTAGTCGTGCAGGCGGTCGTAGGTGTTCTCGATGGCACGCCGGATCGAGCGCCCGGCGTTGTTGATGAGGATGTCGACGTGGCCATGCTCCGCGAGCAGCTGCGCCAGGAGCTCGCTGCACGCCTTGGGATCGGTGAGGTCGCAGGCATAGACGCGCACCGTGCCGCCCTTGGCCTCGATCTCGGCGCGCACCTGCGCGAGACGCGCCTCATCGCGCGCCACGATGAGCACGCGCGCGCCCGCGGCGGCCAGCTTGAGCGCCGTCGCGCGGCCGATACCCGATGAGCCTCCGGTGATCAGCACCGTCTTGTCCCGGACTGCATCGCGCAGGTTGCGCGCCTTGAAGAGATCGGGATCGAGATGACGCTCCCAGTAGTCCCACAGGCGCCAGGCGTACTCCTCCAGCCTCGGAACCTTGATGCCGGCCGCACTCAGCAGGCGCTGGGTGTGAGCCGAATCGAAGCTCGTCGGGTAGTCGAGCAGCGCGACCACCGAGCGCGGGATGCCGAGCTCGCGCAGCAGCTGCTCCAGGATCCGTTGCAGCGGACGAAGCCTGCCGGCGCCCGCGGTCGCCAGCCCGACGGCGCTGCCGAGCACGCTCGGCTCGAGCCGCAGCGACATGACGGGCGCGTGCGCGGCCCGGGCAAACACGTTGAGGGTCTCGCCGACGCGCCGATCCTCGGGATCGGTCAGATGGAAGCAGCGTCCGTCCTGTCCGGGCAGGTGCGCGAGATGTGCGAGCGCCGCCGCCACGAAATCCACCGGCACGAAATTGACGTGCCCGCCCTCGAAGCCGATCAGGGGTACCCAGGAGGGCAGCGCGCCGCGCAGTTTCTGGATCAGCTTGAAGAGATAATAAGGCCCATCGACTTTATCCATCACTCCGCTCACGGAGTGACCGACCACCATCCCCGGACGATAGACGCGCCAGGGAATGCGGCAGGCGCGCACCAGCGCCTCGGACTCGTGCTTGGTGCGGAAGTACGGATGGTCGAGGTGCTGCGCCTCGCTGAACATCTCTTCGGTGAAGGTGCCGCGATACCGGCCCGCGATCGCGATCGAGCTCACCAGGTGAAAGCAACCCGCGTCGACCTCGCGCGCCAGCGCGAGCGCATTGCGCGTCCCGAGCACGTTGGCGCGCTCGAGCTCGCCCGCCTCGGCCGCCAGATCGTAGACCGCGCCGAGATGGAAAAAATGCCGGATCGTGCCCGCGAGACGGGCACGATCGCCCGCGCTGACGCCGAGCAGCTCGTCCGTCAGATCGCCCTCGACCGGCACGATGAGACTGCGGTGCTCGCCCAGGTCGCGCACGATGCGCTCGAGGCGCGCGTGCGAGCCGGGCCTGACGAGCACATAGATGAACTCGCCGCGCCTGGCGAGCTCGCTGATGAGGTGGCGGCCGATGAAGCCGGTGCCGCCGGTGACAAAGTACGCCATCGTGCCTCGGCACGCCCTTGAGTTGCCCGGCAACGCTACACCCGCCCCGCACAGCCCCGGTATCGTGGCAAACCGAGGGGCACACCAGGGCCCGTTTGGGCGACACTCAACAGATGCTGGCGGCGGTAGAGCGTCTGTCCGGAGCGGATCGGGCCTGGCTCATGATGGACCGGCCCACGAACCGCATGACGATCGTGGGCCTGGTCATTTACTCGCGCCCCCTCCCGATTGCGGATCTGCGCGCGCTGGTCGAGGAGCGCTTCCTCGCCCACCGGCGTTTTCGCTGCTATCCGGAAACCGACGCGCTCGGCGCCCGCTGGGTGCCCGATGTGGGTTTCGACATCGCCAACCACGTGCTGACGACCCGGCTCCCCGCGGGCGCAGGCAAGCACGACCTCGAGCGGCTGGTGGGCCGGCTTGCCAGCACACCCTTCAAACCCGGGAGGCCGCTCTGGACCTTTCATCTGATTGAGCACTGGCAGGGCGGCAGCGCGGCCATCATCCGCATCCATCACTGCTATGCCGACGGGATCGCTCTCAGCCGGGTGCTGCTGTCGCTGGCGGACGGGGTCGGTGCGGCGCCCGCCCCGCAGCACCACGAGGCACAGGCACTCCAGCTGCCCTTCGGCGTCGGCGCACTCCTCGAGAAAGGCCTTCACTACGCGCTGCACCCGCTCGAAGCTACGACGGCTGCCTGGGACGCCGTGGCACTCGCCAGCGAGCTGACCCACCTCGGCACCATGGCGGATGATCCGCCGACGCGGCTCAAAGGGCCGCTGTCCGGGGTCCGGCGCGCTGCGTGGCTCGAGCCCATCCCGCTCGAGGAAGTACGCACCATCAGCCACGTGTTGGGATGCACGATCAACGATGTGCTGGTCTCGACGCTCGCCGGTGCGCTCGGCCGCTACCTCGAGGCTCATCACGACGAGGTGGCCGGCCTCACGATCCGCGCCGCCGTGCCGGTCGACCTGCGCGCCCCCGATGGCTCGGATCCGCCCATGGGCAACCGCTTCGGACTGGTGTTCGTCGAGCTGCCGGTCGGCATCCACCATCCCCTGGAGCGGCTGTATGCGGTGCACGGCGCGATGCAGCGCCTCAAGGGCTCTCACCAGGCGCTCGCCGTGCTCGGCCTCATGTCCTTCATCGGCAATCTGCCGTCTCCCGTCGAAGAGCCTGCCACGGCGCTCTTCAGTGCCAAGGCGAGCCTCGTCGCCTCGAACGTTCCCGGTCCACGCGAGCCGCTGAGCTTCCGGGGAGTCCCTGCCTCGCAGGTGCTCTTCTGGGTGCCGCAGTCCGGCAGCATCGGCATCGGCGTGAGCATGCTGAGCTACAACGGCCGCGTACAGTTCGGCGTGATCGCCGACAAGCAGCTGATCCCAAAGCCCGCCACACTCACCGCGCAGATGGCGTCCGAGTTCGATCGCCTGGTTTATCTCGTGCTGCTCGGCGGCGCAGCGCTCACCAGCTGAGGCGCGAACCTCAACCGGGCCCGCGCTGCGCGCGCTCGATGTCGAGCCGTTCCATCGCGTCGCCTGGGGCGAGCGCGGCCGCCTGGCGGTACAGCGCGCGCGCCTCGTCCCGGTTGCGCCGTGCATCGAGCAGCAGCAGACCGTTGGCGTGCTCCATGAGCACGATCGGCGAATCGGGCGCCAGCCGCCGGGCGCGCGCGAAGTGCTCGAGAGCCGCGTCGCGGCCGGCTCCATAGGTCAAAGCCGCGGCGAGTGCGCCCAGCTTGGCGACGATCTCGGCGTGGTAGAGACCGAAGGCAAGATGCGCCTCGGCGTGCCGCGGCTCGAGCGCGAGGGTGCGCTCGAGGTGTGAGCGCACCCGGCCCGCGAGGCCTTCGGCGAGGGCCTTGAGGATCGAGATCCGCTGACTGTACCGGCCGAGTACCAGCGCCAGGAGGTAATGCGCGTTCGGATAGTCGGGCAGCATCTCGACCGCCGCCTCGGCGCGCCTGACCGCCGCGTCCAGCGTGGCCAGCGCCGCGGGAGCGCCCGCCGGCGAATACAGCGTCGAGACCGCTGCCGCCTTGTTGGCGACCGAAGCCCCGAGCGGGCCGAGCCGCTCGCCGTGCTCGATCACGGCGCGGAACTCGCCGGCGTGAAACTCACCCCAGGCGCGTTGCAGCTCGCGGGCGAGCGCCTCGGGTCCGGCGTACGCCTCGAGAGTGGCGGCGAAGGCGCGCTGCTTCCTCGCCAGGCGCTCGATGCGCTGCGCGTCGGGCCATGGCTCGCAGTCCCCGCGATGCAGCCTGTCCCAGCGGGAACGAAGCTCGCCGGGGGCCGGTCGGCGCGCCCCGCGCTGCGGCTTTTTTGCTGCCTTCTGCGGCGATTCTCGACTCGTCTGGCGTCTCGATGCCACTCCCGGTGCTCCTGCGGCAAGTACGCATTCACACGCGCGGTTAGCACCGTATATTAAAGGAGCAGACGGACGAAGTAGGGACATGTACAGAGAGAGATGAGAGAGAGGACGATATGGCAACCAAGAGAAAACTGCAGCGTAAACGCGCCCGGGTGACTGCGCCGAAGACCCCACAGGCGCGGCTCCTGAAGGCAATGAACGAGGTGTGGCTCGCAGGGCTCGGTGCTGCCATGAAGGCGCAGCGGGGAGCTCCGCAGCTTTATGAGGATCTGATCGCCGAGGGCGCCAAGGTGCACGTGGCGACCCGCGCGAAGGCCGAGAAGGC